>WNFB01002282.1_pt1 | contig 16656 bp, 10 predicted proteins | sample 5400501 | NCBI WGS metagenome assembly WNFB01 (sample SAMN13153341, study PRJNA577476) | soil metagenome | isolation source: 200 cm saprolite under Douglas fir tree site 2 hole 1 | place: USA:California | collected 2015-04-18
GACCGGAATTGAGCTCGATTCGGAGAACTACGCCGGCGCGAGAATCCCGGGTCACGGCCACTTGCACTACTTCATCGATGGAGGCGGCCTCGCCGCGACGAGCACGACGCCTTACGTCGACTTCGGCGCGTTGCCGGTCGGCGCCCATACGATCAAGGCGGAACTCCACAACAACGACCACTCCCTCTACGTGGACCCGGCCCACCCATTCGGCTTCAACGCGACCGTGACGGTCAACGTAGCCCAGACCTCGATTTCAATCTTGACGCCGGCGAACAGCGCGGCGGTTTCAACGGGTGGATTCCGCCTCGAGCTCGCCGTTCAAGGGTTGGACATCAGTCCCGCGAACTACGGCGGGACGAACGTCCCGGGCCAAGGACACATCCACGTCTTTGATGGGGGGAGCCTGATCGGCACCACGACCTCGACGACATTCGACGTGGGACCCCTCGTCGCGGGGGCGCACACGATCAAAGCGGAACTCCACAACAACGACCACTCCCTCTTCACCGACTCATCGCACCCATATGGCTTCAACGCGACGATCACGGTGAGCGCCTCGGGGCCGAGCATCACGATCAAGGGCCCCGCCAATAACGCGCCGGTGAGCACGTTGGGCACGCGCGTCTCCGTCATGGTCCTCGGATTCCTCCTGGACGCGGCGGACTACGGCGGGACGAACATCGCGGGCGAGGGCCACATCCACTACTACGTCGACGGCGCTCTCGCGGCCGCGACCGTGGCCACGTACTTCGACATCTCTTCGCTGACCGCGGGTTCCCACACGATCCGCGCGGAGTTGCGGAACAACGATCACTCGGCTCTCAGTCCGCCCGTATTCGCGCAAATCACCGTGATCGCCGGTCCGTCGGAACTGAAGATCCTTGAGCCGGTCACCGGCGCGACCGCCAGCACGCTCGGCTTCCGCATGCGGTTCGCGATATCGAACTTCAGCCTCGATTCACTGGACTACGCCGGCGTCGCAATCCCGGGACAGGGACACGTCCACGTGTACAACGGCGCCACGCTCCTGACAACCACCGTCTACGACCACGTCGTCATCACGGGCCTTCCGGCCGGCGCAGTCACCCTACGGGCGGAGCTGAGGAACAACGACCACACGCCGTTGGCGACGCCGGTGACGGCCTCTGTGACCGTCACGATCGCAGCGCCCGCCATCGTCCTGTCCGCACCCGCATCGATGACCGTCGGACAGGGCCTGAACGTCTCGTGGGTCGTCACCGGGTTCGTCCTCGACAGCGCGGCTTTCGGCGGCGCGCCGGAACCGGGCCGCGGCCACGTGCACATCTTCGTCGACGGCACGTACGTCACCGCGACGGCCGCGACGTCGTACGTCCTGACGAACCGCGCGGTCGGACCGCACGCGCTCAAGGTCAAGCTGTACAACAACGATCACTCGGAAATCGGCGTGAACATCACGAGCACGGCAACCGTGACCGTGAACGAGATCCCGGCGCCCCCGCCGGCCACCGTCGCCGCGAGCGTGTTCTACACCTCCGTCGGCCTGCTCGCGGTATTCGTCGCGGTCCTCGCGGCCCTCCTGGTCCGCAAGGGTCGCAAAGGTCCCCCGGAGAGCATGGAACCCGAGCGGGTCGAGGTCGAGAAGTGAAGGGGGTCCCTGTCCCGAACGGCCCACGGCCGAGGCTAGGCGAGACCCGCGCGATTGCGACGGCCGTCGCCACCGCCCTCCTCGGAGCCTTCATGGCCCTTACCCTGGCCGGGACCTTCGCGACCGCAACGGCCACCTCCTTCTCCTTGTACGGCACCGTTGCCGGCGGGTGGTCCTTCACCGCCGGCGGCGAAACGAATCCCGGGCCAACGATCACGGAGAACGCGGGGGCACCCGTGACGGTGCACCTGATCAGCGGAGACTTGGCCGACCATGGGCTGTTCATCGACTTCAACAATAACGGGCGAATCGACCTCGGCACGGACTACTCGTCGCCCGTTGGGACGGACGTGACGTTTACGTTCACCGTCCCCACGGGGGCGTCTGGGAGCCATTACTATTACTGCTCGATCCACAGCCCCGACGCGAACGGGGTCTATCGCCCCGGAGCTCCCATGTACGGGGTGTTCGTGGTGAACGGAAAGCCCTCCGCGACGTTCGCATCTCCGGGCGCGCTCGCCTCATGGACCGGCGGGACGGCCCACAACATCGTGTTCAACTTGACGGACGAGGATCCGCCGACGAGCCTGACGGTCTGGGTGAACTACTCGTACAACGGCGGGGCACAGGGCGGCACGATCGCCGGCCCCATGCCGGGCACCGCGAACCCGAACACCCTCTCGTGGACTCCAAGCGGATTTAGCGCGACGGACGTGCGGATCAATGTGACCGCCCGAGACACGCTCGGGGCGTACGGCTACAGCCTCTCCGCCCCTTTCGAAGTCGACTCGACCCCTCCAGCGATCACGAGCCGCTCGCCCGCCCCGAATGCGGTGGGGGTAGCACGGAACACGAACGTCCAAGTCACCTGGTCGCAAGGCATGAATGCGACCGCGAGCGGCGCCTCGAACGCGTTCGCGGTGATGCGCGTGGCCGACGGCGCGTGGACGCCCGGGACAGTCACATGGTCCCCCGACCGAATCCGGTCGACGTTCGCGCCGAGCGCCCTCTGGGACCCAACAACGACGTTCGAGGTCCACATGAACTCGACCGCGAAGGACGATTCCGAGCCGGGCAACGCCTTCGCGGGACCCGCAACATGGCGCTTCACGACCGGGACGACGGCTGACACGACGCCGCCGACGATCACAAACGTCGCTGCGAGCCCGTCGATTCAGAATCTCGGCGGGACCGTGACGATCACGGCCGACGTGACGGACAACGTTGGGATCGCGAGAGTCGACGCCCACATCGTCGGGCCCTCGACAGACGTCAACCTGTCGATGGCGAATGTTGCCGGACCGTCGTGGATGGCCGCCCGCACCTTCGGCGCCGCGGGCACGTACACGTTTACGGTGTGGGCCGTCGACACGGCGGGCAACGCCGCCTCGATCTCTGGGACATTCTCGATTACGCAAACCCCCGTGACGGCGCCGCCTACCGACTACACAATCTGGATTGTCCTCTCAGCCGCGATCGTCGTGGCAGCGCTCGCGGTGCTCGTCCTGAGGCGTCGAAAGAAGTCCTGAGCGACTGTTGAGCGCTCGATCCAAGAAATTGTCGGGGCGGGGATTTGAACCCCGGACCTCCGGATACCCCAGGAGCGCCGCGGTCAGGACACGGCAAGAACCCTATGAGTCCGACGCTCCACCAGGCTGAGCCACCCCGACGGGGCGGCCCATGGATGGGGCGATAATAAAGGATGCGAGGCCCGCCGGATACCTCACGAGTTGATGGCGATCTCGCCCATCATTCTCTCCCGTTTCAGCCACACTTGGCGGTCCGCGTGCTTCTAAAGGCGATCTTCCCGACCCCATTAAGTACGTCCAAATTCGTGTTCGACCGTGGACCGCGAACGAGCGACTCGGGACGCACGGGCCGTCGAAGATCCGATCGCCGCGATCTTCGATCTCGCAGAGTCCGTGGACCGGGAGACGCCGAAGATCCGCAAGACGCTCCGGTACGTCCGCTGGTTCGTGTCGCTATGGCTCGTCCTCGACTTCTTCCTCATCCTGATCGTGTCGTTCCCCGGCGGAGGAGCCGGCCTCACCCTCCTCCTGTTCCTTCCGATATTGATCTTCCTTCTCGGCGTGCGACTCGCGAAGACGTCGACCGCGCGGCTCATCCTGCTTGCCCTCGCCATCCTGTTCGGCGGGTTCCAGGCGCTCTCGATGGGCCCCTTCCTCTTCCTCGGGGCGGTCCTCGTGGCCCTGTTCATCCTCGGCTTCTCCATCCTGGAGCTCATGCGGGACCTGCGGTCGTTCTTCGACTACTTCGCCTTGCGGCATCGGGTGATCCAGCGGGTGCGACAGGCAGACCCTGTCGTCTACGTGCCGGAAGGGAAGGATGCCGTCCAGCGAATCCTCACCTATCTGGGGAACACGAGCAACGACGTCCGCGGCGTCATGTCGATCCCCGGCGCGATCGCGTCGCCCGCCCTGCTCACGGGGAAGACCGGCCTCACGTACTCGTTCGACGCGTACGTGCGTCAGGGGCCTTCGACCCTCTGGCGTTTCCTCAACGTCGGAGCCGCGGGCTTCGCGGTGTTCGTGAAAGCGTTCGAACGCGCACCGACCCTCGGTGACCTCCAGTCGTTGAAAGCCGCGGTCGAAGACGTCTCGAGTGCGACCCGCATTCCACCCGCCAGGATCCTCGTCCTGTGGAGGTCCAAGGGAGACGAGAGCGTGACGCCGGACGTGTACGACTTTTTGACGAAGGAATCCGCTCGGGTGCGGATCCGCGGCGCGACGTTCGCGTGCTCGCTCGAACTCGGGATCGAGCGGGACGACGGTACCTACGACTTCATCCCGATCGTCGTCGAGCCGGTGGTTGGCCCCAGTGGGCGGCCGTCTCCCGTGTGAAGGACTTCCAGAGCGGGCCACCAGGCTGCGCGACGCGGCATCGGTCAGTCGCGAAGCCAGAAAGGAGCCTTCGTGAATCGGTAGTGGTCGCGGATTTGCTCCTGATAGATCTTCCGATAGAATTCGTTGTAACGGCGGATGTGGAGCAGTCCCTCGCGGGTGATGCGGATTCGGTAATGGCCCTCGACCACCTCGACGGTCACGTGGCCCTCCCTCTCCAACGCCTCGATGACGCGATCCGTCATGAAATGGTTCGACTTGATCTCCCGTTTCACTTCTTCCTTCGACATGCCGGGCTGGCCCGGGAGGAGGCGATCCAGTTTCGATTCGAGGCCGTCCTGGTACAGCTCAATCCCCATGCCCGCGACCAAACGGTTCAGCACGAAGCAACCGTAGATCACGAGGTCCTTGTATGGCCGCGACGGCATGGGGTCGCGCGCCGATGCGGACCTCCGATATTTAATGCGTTCCCGCGTGACTCGACGAAAGATCTGCCGCAGACCTCGGCCCGCCTCGCGGCAACCGGACCGTGAAGCTCGATCCCCTCCCGACCTCGGTGGAAACGGAAATGTCGCCCCCATGGCCGATGACGAAACTCTTGCTCAGCGCGAGGCCCAAGCCGGTCCCTTCCCCCTTGCCTTTCGTCGACACAAACGGCTCGAAGAGCCGCCTCCGAACCTCGGACGGAATTCCAGACCCCGTATCGGAGACCGTGAGCAGGAAGGCATCGTCCGTCGCCTCGGTCTGGACGCCCACTTCCCCGTTGTCGGTCGCCTCGAACGCATTTTTCAGGAGGTTCACGAACACCTCATTCATCCGAATCGGGTCGATGCGGAGCACGAGCGGGTCGTCCCCGAGATCGAGGCGCAGCTTCACCCCCGGTTTTCGGAAGACGCCGGCCTGATCGGCAGCCGCTTGCACGACGTCGCGCAAATCCGTCTCAACGAGGTTCGTCGACCGCGGCCGCGCGAATTTCAGGAGTTCGGCGGTGATGCCCGCCGCAATCTTCCCCGCCGCGCTGATCTTCTTGAGCCGCACCTGGACTTCGGGATCCGAGCTCCGACGACCGATGCTCGACGTGAGGAGCGAGATGTTCGTCAGGGGCGTGTTGATCTCGTGGGCGACGAACGACGCGAGGCGTCCCATCGACGCGGCGCGTTCGCTCTCGAGGAGCTTGCGCTGCATCTCGCTTTGCTCCGTCACGTTCCGAGCGATGATCACGACCTGCGGGTCCTCTCCCAGGCGGTGGACCGCTTGCGCAGACAGCTGAACCCGGAGCTCGCGTCCGTCCGGAGCCGCGGCGGTCCCTTCGTACACGTTGGCGCCAAGGGAGCCTTCTGTCAGGGCCTCCACGAAGCCGGTCTCGGAAGATGGCGTCGCCGCGGAGATCAGATCTTCGATTCGGCTTCCGATGAGCTGGGAGCGGTCCCGACCGAGGAGCGCTTCCCCCGCCGGATTCGCATCGAGAATCAGTCCCTGTCGCTCGACGACGAAGATGCCATCGGCGGCGGATTCGAATAGCCCGCGGAATTTTGCCTCGGAAAGCGCGAGCGCCTCAAGAACTCGCTTCTCCTCGGTGACGTCGTGCCCAATCGACGACGCCCCGATGATGCGCCCTGTGGAATCTCGGATCGGCGCGATCGCGACCGACGCCACGATCGTCCGGCCATCCTTCCGCAAGCGGGCCGTCTCGAAGCGTCCAATCGATTCCCCGCGACGGAGACGCTCGAGGATTTGCTCAAGCTCCACGAGTCCCGCCTTGGGGACGATCATCGAAACCGGCTTGCCGATTGCCTCCGCGGCCGTGAACCCGTACATGCGCTCGGCGCCCGCATTCCAACTCGTGATCCGGCCGTCCAAGGTCTTGCCGATAATCGCTTCCTGCGAGCTCTCAACAATCGCGGCCAGGCGCGCCGTCGTCTCCGCCCCCTTCTCGAGTTCGCGTGCGGCGCCACCGAGCCGGCGGCTGTACCAGGCGATTGCAACAATCGCACCGCCAATCGGGGCGATAAACGCAATGGCGGTGAGCCACTCCTCGATGCGGAGTACCGGGGCCTGCGTCGCCCGGATCGCGATCAGGAAGGCAATAACGGCGAACAGCGCGGACAATCCGCCGACGACGACCCACAGTGCGACGGCTGTCATCGCGCCTTTTCTCGTGCGAGGTCGCCGCGACGGCCCGGCACTCCCTCTCGGTGCTGGCGTCGATGGACGAGTCCGATCCGCGCTCGCTGCGGGCGTGCTCACAGAAAGCCTCTCATTCGGCTTGGAGACAGACCGAGACGCTCCGTTCGGAGGTCCCCCTCGGTCCGGTCTCCGAGGTACCTCGCCGACTTTAAGCCTTCTCTCGCCGGTCCCAATTCGCGCCGCGAACCTCGCGCCCCGCATGGTTGAGCATCAGGTGAGAATCAACTTTGCAATTGATCCGAGCCCGGCCGGCACGCTTGCACACTTAAAACCATCGGGAAGACTCTTTCGGGTCTTGATAAGCCCACGGACCCGGGTACGCGTTGCAAAGGTGGATCCCGATGCAAGCGTACTGCGTCTCGAAACGCCCGCCACGCGCCCTCTTCGTCGTGGTGGCGATCGCACTCGGAATGGTCGCGGTGAATACCGTCGTCCTCTCGAATCTGGGCGGCGGGCTTATGCGCGACGGAACGTACCTGCGCCTCCTGGGCTACCGGCCCTCGAATAGCGGGGCAACCCTCGTCGCGCTGAGCGCGGACGATGCAAACCAGGGCCGTGCGGTCCTGTCCGCTTCCTCTGCACTCGGGCCCACGCCGGCTCCCCCCGCCGCCCAGGTCGCGTCGACGGGACCGTCGGACGCACCCGCGAATTCCTCGGTGGCCCCGGCGAGCGAATCCGATCGGAACCCGGACCCCGTCGGCACGGATATCCCCGCGCTGCGGGAACTGAACGGGACCCGCGACGATCTCTCGAACGCATCGCTCGATTCCTTCGGCCTCGGGGTCCTGCCTCGAGACGCGGACCAAGTTCGAGGCGCCCCGGACATCATGCACTTCGTCGCTCCCGACTCGAGCGACAGCGGATGCACCTGGCGGCAGGAGGTCACCGCAACGGACGCGAACCACGATGGCCATCCCGAGTACGTCCACGTGCGCCAGCTTGGCACCTGCCTGGTCGATCAGGACCGGAACGGCAAGCCCGAGGCCGGCGTGACGATCGCCCGGGACTTCCAGGTGTGGGACAACGACTCGAACGGGAAGTTCAACGCCCTCGAAGGCCGACAAGGCATCGAGGCCTTCGCCGATCCGAACGAGAACGGTGTACACGAGTACACCGCAGCAGGCGTCTGGACCCTGAGCCTGAAAGACGCGGACGAAGACCAGAAGCCGGAATCCCTGATGGCGACGTTCGCGGGCGAACAGCGGTTCGACCGCAACGAGTCGGGCAACGCGGAGTTCGTGCGGACGGTTCGCGCGGAGATCTGCATGGTCGATGACACGAGTTCCGGCGTGCCGAACTCGGTCGACCTCGAGGTGCACGTCTATCAGACGTACGACCTCGGCGACAACGGGAGCGCGGAGTATCGCGCCGCCCTTGATCTCGCGGCGAGTACCCGCGACGCGAACCACGACCGGCACAACGAGAGCGCGATGGTCAACGCGACCGGCTACGAGGCGCTCGATCGCAACCTCGACGGCCACGACGAGCTCGCCCGCGGGCTGGCCCTTTCCTACCACTACGCGGACGCGAACTCCAACGGATTCCCGGAGAAGGTGGACGGGAGGATCTATCTCTACGCCCGAGCGGACCTGAACTCGGACGGCATCCCGGAGGTCCGCAAGGCCCTCGAAATCACGGCGCTCGCCACGGACGCGAACGACGATGGACACCCGGAGCTCGCGCAGATCAACCTGACCGGCGCGGTCGTCCGGGACATGAACCAGGACGGTAACGCGGAGTACCGCGCGAGCATCGAGGGATCGCTCGAGGCGATCGATGCGAACTCGAACGGGATCTTCGAGAAGGCCACCCTGACGATCCGTGCGGAGGCCGCGGTCGACCGCAATGACGACGGCATCCCGGAGGACCACTCCTATGCGACCGTCGATGGCGTCGTCCTGAACACGATCGAGGATGACCACCCGGACCGCATCGAGCTGCACCTCGTTGCGACGGAGCAGAAGGACTTCAACTCCGACGGCCTGGTCGATGAGACCCGCGGCGTGACGATCGATGTCCTCGCGGTCGATGCGAACTCGAACGGCGCGTTTGAGTCGACGAACATCACGATCCGCGCGAGCGCCGTGCGGGACGCGAACCACGACGGCGTGCCGGAGTACACGGCCGCCTTCGTCCTGTATGCGCAAGCGACCGACGCGAACGATGATGGCCACCCGGAGCTCGTCACGGTCACCGCCCGCGCCTCTGAGGTCCTCGATGAGGACCAGAACGGCGTGCCGGAGGAGACCGCGTACCTGCGCCTCGACGCGACGTGGACCGATGCGGACTCAAACGGCGTCTTCGAGAAGGTTGACCTCTCGTTCCGCGCAGAGCGGATGACGGATCCGAACCAAGATGGCGTCCCGGACACCCATGAGTGGGTGATCGTCGAGTACCACGCCGAGGACCTGAACCAGGACGGCACGTACGACAACGTGTATCTCCTCGTCGAGAAGCACGTCGAACCGACGGCTTCCCGCTAAACCCCCAACCCGAGGAGAGGCCCCTGTGGGCGCCTCTCCCGCTTTCTCTTTTTCTCCGATCTCAAGTACAAGCCGTGAGCCGATTTCATCGAAAACCCTCTCAATGGCGACCGCAGACCCCCTGGAGCCCGCATTCCGAATATTCCGGGTTTCCTGCGGTTGGATCTGGAAACACCGGCGGAATCCGCACCACGGTCAACGAACAAGTCCCCCTTCATTTCGAACCTGGAAAATCCGATTCGATGCGGCGAAGAATGGAAAACAAATATATCCCCAAAAGCCGCGTGGTCCTATCGATGGCCGCTGCGCCTTCTCTGCGGCCCGACCTTCCCGGGGCACCGGATGTACGGCCCGGATGGAGGGTCGGAGTGGGCTGGGCACTGATTCTCGTCGCCGTCATCTTCTCGTTCGCCGTCCCGCTCTTGGATATTTCGCAAGCCCCCCAGGCCGCCGCCCCGCCCGTGCACGGACACGAGGCTACGACCGCGGCCGCGTCTATCGTCCACTCGCCCGACTCGATTGCGGCTGCTGTGGAACTCACGGCGACACTGGTCGTCGGCCTCGGACTCGTCGTGCCCGGCTCCATGACGTCAAAGCGTGGCTTCGCCCTCTTAAGCGGACTGAGCCTCCTGTACGCCGACGGGCTGCTCCATTGGTTCGCAATCCTCGAGCATGTCGGCGCCCAGCCGTTCATGTGGTTCTTCGCGGTCTCCGGTGCCGTTCAGATCTTCGCGATTCCCTTCGCCTTGCGGTGGGGGCGGGTAGCGTGGTGGTCCGGGGTGGCCCTGTCGATCCTCTTCCTCGTGTTGTACGCATCCGTCCTAATCGTGCCGGAGCCCCTCGGCGTTGAGCCGGAGCAGGTGACGGGGCTGGGGCTCCTCTCGAAAGCTGCGGAACTCGGGATCCTCGTGGCGATGGCGGGCTACTTCGGAACGCGGATCCTCCCATCGATTCTCCGGCGCCCCCTCCAGAATCGGGTGGTTGTCGACCTTCTCCTCGCGGGCGCGGTCCTGACTGCGGCCATCGCGGGGGTCGAATCTATTTGGGGTCTCCTGCTGATCCCGGTTTTCTTCCTCGCGACCGCCCTTCTGCTCCTCTTCATTCTGTCCCTCGCGGTCGGCTATCGCCGCGACAGCACTCTCGCGGCGGCGACGGCGTGGGTCCTCGCCTTTTCCCTGGTCCTCGGACACCTTCTCTACGCCGCGTACTTTGCCTGGCTCGGCCTGTTCGGGCCTCTCTCACTCTGCATCGTTGGCGCCGCAAGCCTAGCCGCACCGGCTCTTGCGGCTTCAATCACGTTGCGTCCGCCGAGCCACAGGCGGACAGCCAGCGGAACGGAACTCCACCTTTAGGGAACGCTCAGGCCGCGTTCAGGTGAAAGGCGAGCCGGTCGATGAGTCGGTCGACTTGGGCCTCCGTCACGATGAACGGCGGGCACAGGAGGATCGACGAGCCTGCTCCGTCCGTCGTGACAAGGATCCCCGCCGCGCGAACGCCGAAATCGGATTAAAGGGCTTCCGTAAGGGAAGCACGGCGGATGGAGAATCGAATCAGAGATCGTCCGGCGGGAGTTCCTCGGGGGTGAGCTCCTCCGGGGCCGGCTCGGGAGCCGGGGGTGGCGCAGGGACCGGTTCGACAGGAGGCGGCGGCGCCTCGGCGGTTGCGGCGGGTGCCTCGGGCGCCGGAGCGATCTCGCCCATCGCCCAGACCTCCGACTTGCGGACCTCGACGCGGGACACGGGATGGATGGGCTTGCATGCTTGCGCGATCGTCTTCGCGAGGTCGCCGCTGATCACGCCCTTGACGAGCTCGCTGATCGATTGCTTCGATGCGACGTCGGCGACCACCTTCGCCATGATCGTCCGGATCACGCGCTGCTTCGACGTTTGGATTCGCCGGTCCGTGATCGCCATCGGCTTCACGCGGACGTTCCACCCGTCTTTCGTTACGACGTCGACCGTGAGGTCCGTGCGGGTGCGCTTCCGCCGCGTGAGCCGCCGGATGTAGTCCGACGTCATATCGTGCCCGACGAACTGCGTGAGCGCGTCTTGGCCCTGGACCTGACTCACTCGGAACGCGAGCTTGATGTGCATCTTGCTGAAGTCTCCGGTCAGGTCCTGGACGGTCACCTCCGTCACCCGACCGACGAGCTTGTCCGGGGTGTCGGTCGGCGTCTCGCCGAGGACCTGCTTGTTGAACATCTCCGGGGCGAGGAGGTTGTACCAGACCTTCGCCTTCCACTTGTCCTTGATCTTGCGGGCGGCGGCGCGGGACTTCTTCTCAGCCATGTAGGCCCGCTCGAAGGGGAGGTCGATATTTAAGGGTTGGCGGGCCTGATCGCGCTCACCGGGAGAAGAACAAGTGCGGGACGGTGCGAGGGGTTCTGGGAGAGGGGCGGCTTCGTCAAAGCGGCCGGCACCGCCCCGGCTAAGGGCAACCGTTCGAACCACGACGGCCTTTATACCTCCGAGGATTCAACCCGCATACAAGTGAATCGGGTCGGTCCAAGCCCCTCCTCGGTCGATTTGGGCTTCGCCCGCTCGGCCACATCACGCACCGATAATTTGCACGACGAAGATGCGATCCCCCGGCGGTCCGGCGACATATACGACCCGGTTCTCCCCCAAGAATCGCTGGAGGACTCTCGGCTCTAGGACGATGTTGGGGGCCGGATGCTCTTGCGCGCCCACGGTCGTCCAGCGTTCGAGGACGATCGCGTAGTCGAACCCGTTGACGCTCTCGTTGTCCCGCAATTTGACGGGCAAGGACTGGTCCGTCACGTACCCGAACCACATCGCGCCGACGTCGGCGAGGCGTTGGTCCGTCGTCACGTTGCGCGCGCCGAAGGACGCCAAGACGGCAAGCGCCTGAAACTCCTCCGGGGTCGTGACGTTCTCCACGCCGAACACCGCGGGCGCGTTCCACGCCATCGGGGTCGTCGCCAGGAGCGCGACCGCGAAGCCCGCGACCAAGGCCGTGCGCGCAGGCCTCCAGGGCCGGAGCCAGTTCCAAAGCGCGACGAAACCGATGCCGGCCAGGGCCGCGAACGCGTAGTCGAGGAAGTCGATCGACCGGTACACGATCACGAGGCTTTCCGGATCGAGGCCGCGAATCAACCCAAAGAGGATGAGCGCGACGGGGGCTGCGAGCATCGAGACGAGGAGATCGTTCATTCGGTTCGTGGTGCGCCGGAGCAGTTGATATCCGACGAGGATGAACGCCGCGAGGCCGAAGACGGCCGGGAGCACCGCGAGCAGGCCGGGCTGCGTGCCGACCGCTCCCGCGAAGAGGCTCGTCTCCGCGTTCCCGAGGACGACGCCCAGGCCGATTACCGGCGGGATCAATCCGCGCGTGAGCGGCGAGGCAATCCCTCGTCCGATCCGTCGTTCCGCGGGCCGGCCCATCGGGAGCAGGAGCGCGGTCACGAGGACGACGATTCCGAGGAAGAGCACGAGGGCCTCCGGGGCGAGAAGGTCCGCAAGGTACGGCAGTTGCACCGCCGAGTAGTATGCCCATGCGGGCACCGCCAGCGCCGGACCGGTCGCGGCGTCCAAGGCGAACGACTTGATCGAGAAGCGTCCGCGCGCGATCGCTCGTCGCTGCGCGAAGACGACCAGGGAGGCGACTCCGCCGAGCGTCAGCAGAGTCGTGAGCGGATGCAGGAACGGAAGGAAGAGGAGAAGGACGAACGCGAGCGCCCGGTTTCGCACGTCCCTCCGTTCGGCGAACAGGAGGAGGACGACCGGAAAGACGAGAAGGCCGATCGACTCTTTCGCGACGGAACTCGTGAGCAGGAGGAAACTCCCGAAGACCGCGACGAAGAGGCCCGCGGCGAACCCGCCGAGGCGGCGGCCCGTCGCCTTCACGCCCATGAGGTACGCAGGGAGGACCGCGAGGCATGTGACCAACGGCACGAACAGTTGTACCTGGGTAAGGGGCGCGAACCCTCCCACCGAGGAAGCCGCGGCCCATAGGAGGGAGAACCCGGGCAACTTCTCGTTGTAACTGTTCACGCCAATCGGATCGATGTGCCACGTGCCTCTCGCGACGATGTCGCTCGAGATCCGGGCGAGCGCGAACCCGTCGATGCCGAACGGGAGGGGACTGAACGTGAGCGGGACCAGTCGCGCACCGAGGGCGATGCACACGAGTGCAATGAGGATGGCTCCGTCGACTTTCAGCCGCGCAGGACCGCCTCCAAGGATTGCGGCGGCTCGACCGCGGGTGCCTCCCGAATCGAAACGGAGGGCCGCTCCCGCAGTGCGGCCTGAAGAAGACCGAGGCCTGAGAGGGTCGACATCGCGACGATCGCGAGGACAATCAACGCAAAGGTGAGCGGATCGAACGTGACGAGGACCTCGTGGCCGAAGACGAGTAGCGTCGCGTTTGGTTGCAGGCGCGCCTCTCCGAGGAATCCGAGCGCTGCGCCGATCACCCCCGCGGCGACCGCGAGGGGCAGCGACTCCACCAGGAACCGGCGGCGCATCCAGCGATTCCCCGCGCCAACCGCTCGCAACACGCCGACGACCGGGAGGCGATCCGCGAACGCGCGCCTCTGGACCGCGTGAATTCCGAAGGCGGTAAGGAGGGCGAGGAGCCCCGCAATCCCGTACGCCACGACGCGCACGGATGCCGACGCCTCGCCGACCGCGGTCGTAAGATAGTCGTTCGCGGAACCACCGGTTCCGGTCCGAAGGATCAGGTTCGCGACTCGCTCGTCCGTCGGCGGCGAACTCGCGATGTCGACCCGCGGCATTCCCGGTCCGCTGACATGCGCGCTCGCCCCGAATCCGCGGAGGAAGGCAAGGAGGGCGTCCGGATCCGACGTCTTGACGCGAATCGAGTGGAACGACGCCGAGCCGAGTCCGGCCAAGAACCGGCCGAGGCCATAGTCGACCAGCAGCTCGTCGTTCGCAGGCGTCGCGGTGCGGTACACTCCCGCGATGGGGGCGAATGCAATCCGAGGGAGGACCGACCCCACCAAGGTCACGTTGTCACCGGCCGACAACCCGAGCCGTCCCGCCAGGCCCTCGCCCACGAGAGCCCATCGATCCCCCAAGGTCACTGAAGGCACCGACTCTGCTCCTTCGACCGCGAAGAACGCGTCGGGCTTCACGGCCCGGATCAAGACCGGTTCACCGCGAAGCGTCCCGAGGCTCAAAATCTCCGGACTCACTTTCCCCGCCGCGAACTGCCTCGTGAGATTCTCCGCGAGGCTCGTGTTGATCGAGAGGCGTCCGCTCCCTTGCGTGATGACGTACGCATCCCCCGCGAGGATCTGCGATGGGACGCCGGGCAACGCTGCGAGGATCGGCCACGTCGCTCCAAGGAGGACGGCGCAGAGCAGGATGCCGCCGAACGTCCGCGGTCGGACTAGGATGGGGCTGCCTCCCGCGTGTTGGTGAGGATCGCGGCGCGTCGCGATGGCACGATCCCGCCGACCGCGGCCGCGAGAATGGCGACCGCGAACGCGAGACCCACGGGGGTGACCGGCGGCGAGAGGAGGATCAGGTTCGGGAGGCCGAGCAGCGGGGCGAAGGAGACGACGGCATGGGCCGCGACGATCCCCAGCGCGCTTCCCAGGATCGCACCCGCGAGCGCGAGGACGAGGGCCTGGGCCTCGTAGACCCGGGCGACGGCCGCGGGGGACGCGCCCAGGCTGCGAAGGATCGCAATCTCCCTCGAGCGAGCATGGACCTCGAGGCTCATCGCGGCGTACACGATCAGCCCGATCACGACCGCGATGACGAGGGCGAGAATCCGGAGCGAGGACTGGACCTCGGCGACACTCCCCCGGACGAACCCGACGGCACCGATCGTCTCGAGCCGCGAGAGCCCGAGGGAGGCGGCGAGGGCGGGGTCGAGCGGCCCGTCCCGCAGGATCGCTTGCACCGTCCCACCCTGACTCGGACTCATCGCGACGAACAAGTCCGCGCGCACGTACGCCCAGTCGTCCGGAAACAATTCCGACCGGTTCGTCGGCGGGGCGACGATCGGGAGGTCCGTGAGGCGCCGCCCGAAGACGCTCAAGTTCCCGGAGGTCCCGACAGGGATGCCACTCGCCGCGGCGATGCGGGAGCGTAGGCCGACATCCAACGAGACGTCATTCGCACCGGCCGGGAACCAGGTCGTTCCGATTCCCATACGGTAGGACTCGAGGGCGACGGCGATGACGGCGATGGCGATTCCGCTCGTCTCGAGCTCGGCCGGATGGACCCGCATCGCGACGAAGTCACCCGTGAGGTTCCCGAGGGCGACCGGGTCGATGTCGCTCGAGAGCAGCTCGTCGCCTCGGATGTACACCGCAGGACCTGCGCCGATCCGGTCCGCCACGGACGCAATTCCGTTCGCGAGTCCGTCCGCGAGACTCAGCGCCCCGACGAGGACCATGCAGGCGAAGGCAATAGCCACCGCGGTCGCCCGCGTGCGTCGCGTGATGCGCGTCGCGAGGCGCAAGATCGGGCGCGCCATGCGTCCTCCGACCGCCGGATGGTCAGGGCGGGGATAAACGTTCGGCGCCCCACTGCGGGGGTTGGTATCGCTCTGGTAAGATTCCGGGACGACCGCGGTAACTTTCCCTATGACCCCAGTAGGAATTGCCTCGGCTCAGGTGGAACCGATGCAGATCGACGCGGGACATCTGGGCGAGACGGAGCGGCGTGCGGATGAAGGCGAGGCGGATCACCTCGAGCTGATCCGGCGCCTCCTTGTCCGGTTCGGAAGGTATGCGGAGACTCTTTTCGACTACCACGATTTCGGCTTCTCGCGGGAGACGGTCCGCGATCACATCTCGAACGTCGAGGGAGAGATTCGGCGGATGCAAGCGATGGGGTCGGACGCCCTCCTCGCGATTCCGGGCACGGTGCTTCAGGGAGCGATCCGGGAGATCTGGAACGCGAAGAAGAACCTCCGACATGCCGCGGGCGCCATCATGATCTCGAGCCGATTTCGCAACGAAATCCGACCCGAGAACCGCCTCCTCGCGATCCGGTTGAAGATCCTCTACGAAGTCTACGTCGACTCCGTCGACGACTTGATCGACTCGGATGACTACAGCTTCGCCGATGCGCTTGACCTGATGCGGTACTGCCTCGGTTCGCTGACGGCCCTCGGTTTTGATCGGCAGGTTTTCCGCGAGGAGCTCTGCGGTCGGCTTTCACCCGCGCAGCGCCGGGTGACCGACTTCCTGACCTGCCTCGCGGAATCGGTGCATGGAGCCATCTGGAAGTCACCCCAAGGCGCCTTCCTCATCGGAGAACTCGACCGACTTCACGAGAACTGGGCCCTCGGCGAGGCGTACACGATGTATCAGAAGGATCCGACACTCGATGTACGCGCCTTCCTCACCGGCGCCGCGCGACTTCCCGCCCCGGACGGAGACTTGAGACCGTGGGAGCGCATCGCGGGGTGGATCTCGCACACGGCGGCTCTCACGCTCCTGGATCTCTGCTACGCCGACGCTCCCATGTCCGGGGCGGCCCTGGAAGAGCACCTC
>WNFB01002284.1_pt1 | contig 16652 bp, 11 predicted proteins | sample 5400501 | NCBI WGS metagenome assembly WNFB01 (sample SAMN13153341, study PRJNA577476) | soil metagenome | isolation source: 200 cm saprolite under Douglas fir tree site 2 hole 1 | place: USA:California | collected 2015-04-18
CGTGCCAAGCTCCTTAGCAGCGGCGCGGTGCTAGGCGGGTTGGCAGGCGGGCTGTGTGCCAGGCGCTTGGCATTGTAATGATGGGGGTAGGCTTGAGCGTTTGTGAGACAGGTGGTTAGTTTTAGTAGGTGTAGCTTAGAAGGATGAGCTTTGCTTGCTGTGCTTCTGAGGTTGAGAAAAAAGCTTTGGCTTGGTCTTCGCTTTCGGTTCCTACGCCTCCGCCAAAAGGTGGTTGGTTGCTATCTCCACCGTGTAGTTCTGCTTCGGTTACGCCGAGGTTTCGGCCGGTGGAATCTATAATGTTGTTGTGTTTTCCCATAAACGTGCCCGGTACCTTTTTAAGAGGTCATCTACTACATGACATGATCACGTCATGTGGTGTATAATGCCTTCGCGGGTAGTTAAACTACGCTAAAATGTGAAGCAGTTCATTGTCTAGGTTGCCCCGTTGCCGATACGATGTTAGGGAGAACGATAAAGGAGAGTTCCTCTATGATGATGGAAACGCTTCCGCCAGGTACAGTACTGTACGGGCGCTACCGTATCGAGCGTGTTTTGGGCAGCGGCGGCTTTGGACATGTGTATTTAGCGGTAGACCTGCAGACGAATCAACAGTACGCGATTAAAGAATATTTGGTGGCAGGGGCAAGTGGAAAAGCACAGCTCGAGCATGAAGCGCGTGTCCTCGGTCACTTGCACCATCCAAATCTACCGGCTTTCCAGGCAGCATTTGACGAGCGCGGACGCTACTTCGTAGTATTGGGCTATATCGAGGGCAGTGATTTAACTGACTACATCCGGGTAGTGCGCCAGCGCAATGAAGTCGTGCCATTGGCACGTATTATGACCTGGATCATTTCGATCTGCGACGCCGTTACTTTCCTGCATAGTCAGAACCCATCGGTCATTCATCGCGATATCAAACCTGATAACATTCGTATCACACCCAATGGAACTGCAATATTAGTGGACCTGGGAAATGCAAAGGCAGCAGCAGATGGAGCACGTACGCTTTTTTTCATTCGGCACCAGGGGACGCCCGGTTATGCCCCACTAGAGCAGTATCCAGGGGGTAGTGGTACCGATACCCGTTCAGATGTGTATGCACTGGGAGGAACACTCTACTTCGCTCTCACTACTCATGAGCCTCCAAGCGTCTCAACCCGCAATCAGTCAATTCAACAGGGTTTGCCTGATTTACCATCGCTGCAGGAGCAACTGGCCCATAACCCACCTGAAACAAGTGGAGAGCCTGGTGGCCGGCAATTTCGGCTAGGTGTATCGAAACCAGCAAAGCCTGCTTCCCGCTATTCAAGGCACCTGGCACAGTTGGGTACTCTTCCGCTAGAACTACTCGAGCGTCTCAATGCTATAATCAAGCAAGCTATGGCAATGAAGCCAAACGAACGATACCATTCCGTTGCAGAGTTGAGGAACGATCTCAAGTCAGTCTTGGCAGCGCTGCCAACAACAACACAACCACCTACAGTGGGATCAGCTCGTCCTATAGATCCACATAGGACACAACCAGATTTGCCAATGCTTTATGAGGCCTTGCAAAATGCGCAAAAAAGCACAGATCAAACGCCACAAGATACATCCGCGGCAACACCTACAACAGAATCACAGCCGCCACTACCACCAGCTTCTACTTTCCATTGTCCAAGATGCAATGCAGAACTGCTTCGGCAGTCAACTTTCTGCCCACAGTGTGGCAGTTCACTTACAAATACAACTAAGGCTGATGCAACAGCGGCTCGTTCGCAGGATTCTACTCTCAATCCTCCCAGCTCGATGAATCCAGCACCACCAAATAATAGAGCAAATCCCGCTAATTCGGCGGCACCTAAGCAAGTGATTTCACCACAATTACCAAAATCAACTTCTATGCCAGCTGTAGGTGCAGCACAGCAGGCACCTACAGCTTCGCCAACCTCAAATCCTACAGTCGCTTCGCAAAATATGGTACACTTTCCGGCAAGGACTTCCGCGCCTCCGCAGGCTCCACTAAGACCATTCATACAGTCTTCGGCTCCCACCTCCTTGGGAACTCCAAAGGTCACACAAGCGCCTCCTGCGGCATCAAAGGCGCAACCTACGAATACCGCTGATCTCAACGAGATCCGTAAGATACTCTTTCTTGTGGTTATTGTCTTAATTGCGGTTCTGCTGTTCGTTGCTCTCTTCTTTCTGTTCAAAGCTGGGCATCATCCATCCGCTGGTAGCAGCGAACACCACTACTACTTTCTGACGAAGGTAGGTACTTATGAGCGAATCCTCCCTCTCTGCATTACTCCCACCGCTCCGTCTACTCTTGCTGGGTTACGGGCACGTCGCCCGGGCATTCCTCGAACTTCTAGCGTCACGGAGCGAATGGTTGGGTCGCGAGCTGGGCATACGCCCGGTAATCACCGGGATTGGCTCACGTAGCCGTGGCCTATACATTCATCCCGAAGGGATCAACGCTGACCTGCTTGCGTGCAAGCAGGATCCCATTAACTGGTTCAGCAGCGCAGGAACCTATGTGGAAAACGCCGAGGTATTTATTCAAAAGGGCAAAGGCGCAGGAGCATCATTATTCATTGAGCTTACCACACTCAATCCCCAACATGGCCAACCAGCTCAAATGCATATTCGCAAAGCCCTGGAAGCAGGTATGGACGTGATTACAGCGAATAAAGGGCCGGTGGCTTATGCACAGATGGAGCTTCAATCACTGGCACGCCGCTATGAAGTACAGTTCCGTTTCGAATCCACAGTAATGGATGGACTGCCATTGATTAACCTGGCAGAATTTACCTTACCCGCGGTCGGCATTCAATCGTTCCAGGCCATACTGAATTCAACCAGCAGCATTGTCTTGAATATGATTGAGCAAGGATACTCACGGGATGAGGCAATCCAGCGAGCCCAGCAAATCGGTGTGGCAGAAGTTGATCCTTGGTACGATTTAGATGGCTGGGATGCAGTGATGAAGACTACCATCCTTGCAAATACGCTTCTCGAGGGCCAACTTACTCCCCAAATGGTCGAACGCGAGGGCATTCGTGACCTCACTCCGGATGATATTCGTGCAGCAGCGTTGGCAGGTTCACCTTATCGCCTGGTCAGTCAAGCGCATCGCAAGCACGGGGTTCTTATTGCCGAAGTGCGGCCTCGCCGCATCAGTTCAGACGATATCTCATATGTAGGTAAAGGTACAACAGGAATGATCTCGCTCAAAACCGAAGCAATGGGTATAATTACAATAGTGGAACATGAACCTGGCGTAGCACAAACAGCCTATGGAGTACTCAGCGACCTTATTACGATACATCGACAGCGCAGCACAATGTAATCAGTTAACGATATACCTGAGCATGAGGAGGAGTTATGGATCCAGCCGTTGATGTGATAGGCGTGGGAGGAGCAGGAGGTTTCCTGGCATCTTCACTCTACCGTGGAGGTTTACGCCCCCGTATAATTTCTCGGGGTGCAGCTCTGCGGCAACTACGCGAGGTAGGTTTGACCATCATTTCGGATAACAAACGATATATCTACTCCCCAATCAACTGCTCAGCTCTCGATGACGTGCAACAGTTTTCTCCGATTCTGCTACTTACTACAAAATCATATGATATACCTGCGCTCCTGGATGAGATAACCCCACGCGTCAAACCAGAAACGCTCATCATTACCGTGCAAAATGGTTTTGCCGCGTACGATAATGTATGCAGCGCAGTTGGACCAGAAAGATCCGTTACGGGTGTGCTATATGTTGGCGCACATATTGTCTCACCTGGTGTAATAGATGTGAAGCCAGGAGTAGCGCAATTGTTCCTTCCTACATCGCATCGGGCAACACTAGAGCCACTGGTGTATGCATTGGAACTCGCCGGCGTCGAAGCCGCCCTGGTGGATGATATTGAGCGACGCATGTGGATGAAGCAACTCTTTCTGGTGCCATTTGCAATTATAAATGCTGAGATGCGCCAACCCATTGGTATCATCCTCGAAGACAAAGGCGCCCGTAAACGTTGGGGTGAAATTGCGGGAGAGATCGCGTATATAGCTCGAGCATGTGACGTTCCTATGCCAGCTGATCCCGCTGCCGCAAGCCTGGCAGTAGCGGAACGTTTTGATCCGCTTGCCGATTCCTCTTTCGCACGCGATATATGGGCAAATCGGCCTCATGAAGCAGGGGCACTCTTCGGACCCCTTTTGAGTCGAGCCAGCAAGCACGGAATAGTATGCCCCTTATTGCAACAGGCATATGATTATTATGTGAAGTGATAATGTCTTATTTCCACATTTCAGCAAACGAACGACGCACCCGGCCAAGCCAGGTAGGCAAAGAGGCAGCCCATGCCAGCCGATCCAGCACATCTTCGATCAAAACTTCCTCGACATCTTCCTGTGTGTAAAAGATATCTTCAAGGGGGCCATTTATGGTTATGATTGGCGCAACCAGCGTTAAAGCATCAACCAGCAATTGAGCTTCACCAGCGACAGGCGGGTAAATTGTGCCATATGCTCCCAGAAATTGACGAGCGCGTTCAGGCTCTAAGCCACGTTTCACAAGCGGGCGTGTTACATTACTAGTGGCTTGCCACTCGAGGGCGCTAAAATAGAAGAGGCCATAGGCAAGCTCGATGATACGCTTCTCCCATCGAGATGCATCCAGCCCCAGCACAGCCCTGACACCGTGGGAGTCAAATCCTAAGTTCAACGCGTTATAGTCTCCATGTACGTGGAATTCGGGTAGGCCTCGCACAGAACCAATGCTCATCATCGCAGCAGGGAGCACAGCTTCCCATTGATCGACCAGGTTTGAAAGCGCAGCAGCAATTGCGTACACTTCGCTTTGTTCCGCCTTGCCTTGTGCAAAGTTCAGCCAACCCTGCACCAGGCCACCGGCCTGAACTTCCGGCGGCCAACGATAGACAGGTCCCGGATAACGTCGTGAGGCTTGATGTAATCGAGCCAGCATTGCCCCGGCAGCCGCTACCCATTCGAGAGAACGAGGGTGCGCAGAACTATACTTTTCGCCATCCACCCACTGCTGTAGTTCGAAGGAATCCTCACCGATTGTCACTACCGGCTCTCCTTCTGGAGTTAACCACAATGGAGGGATAGGAATACCTGCACCTTGCAAATAGCGCTGGAAAGAATGGCTATGATTTGCGCCGCTCGCATCCTCCCCAGCAAATCCCCCAACCCGTTCTTTGAGGATGTGGCGTTGTCCCTGTATTTCAACCAGTATACTCAGCAGTCCACTATGCGTCGACTCAGTTGGGCCAAGATTACGCCATTCACTTACACCAAAGGCATTCATGACCGCGTTGAGATCAAGCAGGTCCTCCCGTCCCTGTTCCAGTTCATCTTCTCGCATGTAAGAGTCTCAACAAGCCTTCCTCGCGTCAGAGTTCGGTAGGTAAATCCTGGCGTTTGCCCCACTCATTCCAGGAACCATCATAATTTGTCAATGAGGGATAGCCAAGCATGGCAAGGCTAAAGAGAACAGTAGTAGCAGCAACTCCCCCATTGCAGTATGCAACGGCATGCTGCTGCGGTGTGACTCGCGCGTTAGAGAAAACCTGGGCCAGTTCTTCATTGCTGCGAAACGTGCCTGTCGCCGAGTCTACCAGTTCCTCGCGAGGGATATTGAGTGCACCTGGGATATGACCTCGCCGCCCAGGATGGCGCACCACTGAGCCTGTATATTGTCCCCTGTCACGGGCATCGATAAGTGCAACATCCCGCTGTCCGAGGAGGCGCAGGACATCCCCGGCCGTGGCGCGAAGCTCTGGCCGAACGACGGGAGTAAATGTGGCAGGACGGTATACAGGAATGGTATCCGTCAACGGCAGATTTTCACGCTGCCATTTAGCCAGTCCCCCGTTCAGCACCACAACCTGGTCGTGACCATAGTAGTTGAGTGCCCACCACAGGCGCGTAGCGAACTGCGAGGCAGGGTGTGCGTCATAGGCCACAACCAGGTGTTGATCACCGATGCCCAGGTGTCCCATTACCTGTGCAAAACGTTCGGGGGGAGCAATCTGGGCCTCTACTGGGTCGTCAGGATCAACGATATCTTTCGTCCAGTCGATATACAATGCACCGGGAATATGCGCATGTTCATACTCGTCACGCGCACCAACATACTGCGCTTCTTGAACGCCTTCGCGCTCCACTGTACGCACATAGCCGCGCATATCCACAATACGCAGGTTAGCAGCATCTAGATGCTCGGCTAACCAGTTTGTCTCCACTAAAAACCGACTGCGCTCCATAGTTACCTCCTTTGTCTTCATCACGAGAATAATCCCGAAGCTTCAGGATTATCTGTGCTAACAAAGTGAGCTGGTGTTCCAAAAATTGTGTGCGGTCTCACCCCTGTGATCGTCATAGATGCACTAGGTGTTTGCGTGGTGAAATGACGCTGTACCTCAAGTCCTAGGGGACGCGCCAGAATCATGGAAGCCATTGTTGCCAGGATTACATTATTGGCGGTACCATATGGTCGACGCATTCTGGCTACCAGCATGGCCGATAGGCCTGTCAGCATTGCAGACACGGCAAGGTTTGTACCGCAGCGTTCGTGAATCGCTAACTCTGGCGAAGTTGTACGCAGCAACGTCAGCGCTTCCTGAGCCGTGGGAAGAATTGTTTCGGTTGGCAGGTCACCAAAGACAAAAAAGCCGGCCGCGAAAGAGATGCCCGCGAGATGTACATCAGGATATTTCCTACTCAACAATACTATAGTAGCATGCTCAAGTGCATGATTTTGCTTAACAGCCCCTCCTAGCAGCATCTGCTGCGCTACTTGTACGATGGGATTAATGGAACTCATCCGAGTGATCCTTCCTAATGATGTGTACAGTTTGTAGTCCGGCATCGATTCCTACGCAGATGACCTGCAACTACACCCCTAGAATACGATGTTAAACACTACGACCTCGTCACCAAAATTGATAACGTCGCCGTCATTTAATGCGGCAGCCTGATTTGGCTGCAGGCGCATAGTATTTATCAATGTGCCATTGGCACTTTGCATATCCGCCAGGTACCAGCGACCGCCTTCAAACCAGAGCTGCGCATGACGCCTGGAAACAGTGCGACCCGAGATGATAAGATCATTCCCATTTGTGCGACCAATCGTCGTTACCACTTGGTGAAATAAGTACGAGCGACCAGCCATCTGGCCATTCTGTAAGGAAAGCTTAGCTAGAATTGGACGGCCATTCGGTCCAATATAACGATCCGCTGCAGCCCATTTGTCGGATAATTCATACCCACAAGAAGTACAGAATAGGCGATCGCTTTGATTAGCTGCTCCACATCGAAAACACGGTACTGTGACAATTGATGGCCTCGCATTGGGCACCAATGATTGAAAGCTTGGCGCCAGCGGTTGGGAGACACCATCCCACGCTCCAAGAACATTGGACGATGGTCCTGAAAATGCTGCCTGCTGATCCATTATTGATGCAGGTGATCCTATTGGCTGCACTCCTGAACGCCATCGTGGTAAGGTAAGTTGCGAAGCGGTAAGTGCCCTTGTTAAAGCTTCGATTAATGCATCTGTCGTTTGATAGCGGTCCACGGGAGCTTTAGCAGTCATCTTCACTAGCACTTGCTCAACTGGTTGAGGCACCCCCAAAACACGCAGGTTCTCGACAGGGAGCGGGTCATTGAGATGTTTGACAGTGATAGAAAGCGGACTATCAGCAGTAAAAGGAACACGGCCCGTTAAAGCATGATACAAAACAATACCTAATGAGTAAATATCACTACGGCGGTCGACGGGTTGCCCAGTTCCTTGCTCCGGCGACATATATTGCGGTGTGCCAATGCCGGTACCAACTCGTGTGAGATTCGTGGTTCCCTCCAGAATTTTTGCAATGCCAAAATCAGAGAGCAGCAGATGTCCATCTAAACGCAGGAGCATATTCGCAGGTTTCACATCTCGATGAATAATGCCATGACCATGCGCACACCCCAATCCCTCGGCAGCCTGTATCACAAAATCCACAGCCTCTGGAACGGTCAGGGCTCGCTGTTTCAAGCGATCTTTGAGCGTTCCGCCTTCGACATATTCCATGACGATATAGGTGATATTATCTTGTTCTCCGAAATCATGAATCTGCACAATATTCGGGTGGGCCAATTTCGCAACAGAGCGTGCTTCCTGCTTGAAACGCTTCACGAATATCGGATCACGCGCATGGTAAGCAGGCAAAACCTTGACGGCAACATAGCGATCAAGCGTTGGCTGATAAGCTTTAAAGACGGTCGCCATACCGCCAGAGCCGATGCGCTCTACGATACGAAACTGGCCGAGTGATTTGCCGACCAGAGAATTTAAGTCGTCGTTGTCATCCGATCCCATTGCAAGCCGACTCCCTTTGTTCCTGCCAACTGGTAGGGGTTTACCCCGCCGTTCAAGGAGTTCCAGCACCATGCCAAAAGGATACCTGGTTTCCTGGCAATCAAGCACTAGTTATTTATCCCTGCTTCCTTTTGGAAACCTGACCCTTGTGGAGACCATGCTCTCTTTCCCGAAGAGTATTTCAGGGTGATTTATCTCACTCATTATACAGGTTGAAGCGGTGGTTGTCGAGAGAAAGCTACCGATATTTTATCCCTCCAGAAGAAGAGTCTCGGGGTCTTCTACAAGTTCTTTCACTCTTACCAGGAACTGCACGGCTTCCCGACCATCCACTATGCGGTGGTCGTAAGAAAGCGCGACGTACATCATAGGGCGAATCACTATCTGACCATCGACGACAACCGGGCGCTGCTCGATCTTATGCATTCCCAATATACCTACCTGTGGACCATTCAAAATCGGGGTGGAGAGCAGCGAACCGAACACACCTCCATTAGTGATGGTGAATGTACCTCCCTGTAGTTCGGCAAGTGTAAGTGTATTCTCTCGCGCCCGCTTCGCGAGATCAGCAATCTCGCGTTCGATTTCGGCAAAACTCTTGCGATCAGCATCACGTAGCACGGGTACAACCAGTCCTTCTTCCGCGCCAACGGCGATGCCTATATCGTAGTAATATTTCAAGACCATTTCATTGCCCTGAATCTCGGCATTCAAGCGCGGAAAGGCTTTGAGTGCTCCAACCACGGCTTTGGTGAAAAATGACATGAAGCCTAGCGAAACATTGTGGCGTTCCTTGAAGGATCCTTTCCGCCTATTGCGTACCTCCATTACAGCGCTCATGTCGATCTCGTTAAATGTCGTGAGCATTGCAGCCGTGTGCTGAGCCTCGACCAGGCGTTGAGCAATGGTCTGTCGTCTCCGCGAAAGCCGTATACGCTCTTCGCGGCCCCGTGTCTCGGGTTGAAATGCAGGTTTGGGTGGCGCCGGTGCAGGTGGAACTTCCTTTGCAGGCATTTCTACTGGAGGAGCGGCAGGCACGCTACTATCAGTTTGTAACAATGGTGCTGGAATGGCGGTCGACAGTCCAGCCGCATTCTGAGCTGATGCAGATGTCTTCTCCATGTAATTGATCACGTCATCCCTGGTGACACGACCATGAGGACTGTTGCCCCTTATTTGCGACAGATCGACGTTATGTTCGGCAGCAATGCGCCGCGCTAATGGAGAGACAGTTCTCTGATCATCACCCACGGTAAGTGCCGGTTGTTGTTGCCCATTGGACGGTTGTTGCACATTCGTATTCGCTTGTTCCCGTTCGGGAGGTTGCTGTGCAGCAGTGGCTTCTGGACGAGGACCTGTGGATACTTCTACGCTTTCACCGATCAAGCCCAGTACATCACCAAGGGCAACGACATCCCCTTCTTGCTTGAGAATTTTTTGCAGCACACCACTTTGCTCAGCGCTGACTTCGAGATTGACCTTGTCAGTTTCCAGTTCTACGACCGCATCACCCTGCTTCACTACATCACCCTCTTGTTTAAGCCAGCTTGCAATCACTGCGTCAACGATTGATTCTCCTAATGCCGGGACACGAATTTCAACCGACATGTTTGCCTCCATATTGTTTTACTGATAAGCGTAATGCCCCTTCGATGATCCGTTCCTGCTCGAACTGGAAGAGGTCAGAGAAGCCTGTGGCAGGGCTCGAGCGGGCAGGTCGTGCGATCACATTCAACTCGATGTCGGAGCCGAGAACGGATGAGAGTTGAGGGGATATGTAACTCCATGCCCCCATATTGAGCGGTTCCTCTTGCACCCATACCACCTCGCGTGCTAGAGGATAATTGGCAAGAGCTTTTTTCAAAGCTTCCTCAGGGAAAGGATAGAGCATCTCTACGCGCACGATTGCCACATCATGCGCCTGTGCACGAAGCTCGTGAGCTAACATATCAATGGCTATTTTCCCCGTGCAAAGCACTATACGACGTACCTCATTAGCATGCGTAAGAGCCGAGCGGTCATCAAGTACAGGTAGGAAAGTGCCTTGCGCTAGCTCTTCTAAATTGGCTGCTGCTAGCGGATGACGCAGCAAACTTTTGGGCGTCATGACGACGAGCGGCCGTGGATACGTCACCAGGTTAAACGCTTGCAGCCGTAACAGGTGGAAGTACTGTGCGGAAGTAGTGCAATTTGCTACGCGCCAGTTGTCCTGGGCAGCAAGCTCCAGGTAACGTTCTAAACGCGCGCTTGAATGCTCCGGGCCTTGTCCTTCGTAGCCATGAGGCAATAGTAATACGAGGGATGAGTGTTGCTTCCATTTTGCTTGGGCCGAGGAGATAAACTGGTCAATAATAGGTTGTGCAACATTTGCAAAGTCGCCAAATTGAGCCTCCCATATCACCAGGGTATGTAGAGCATGTACGCTGTAGCCATACTCGAAGCCGAGCACGGCACTTTCACTCAAAGGACTATTGAAGATTGAAAAGGGTGCTTGCGCCTGGGGAAGATGCTGAAGCGGTATATAGACTTGACCGGTGCGCTGGTCATGCAGTACGGCATGTCGATGACTAAATGTGCCTCGTTCAGCATCCTGGCCGGTCAGGCGAATCGGGGTGCCATCAGCAAGTATTGATCCAAATGCGAGAGCTTCTGCCTGTCCCCAGTCAATACCTCCCTCTGATCCCAGTGTCGTTGCACGACGCTGTAATAATCGCGCCAGCTTTGGATTGGGCGAAAAACCTTCGGGCCAGGAGAGTAGTTCCGTATTGAACTCAATTAGCTTTTGGACGCCAACTGCTTGCGGTTGTTCAGGTTCCTCGTGATGCCCATTCAATCCGTTCGACTCTTCTTGCTCAAATGGCTGCAAACCGGCGTCAGCCTCGCGTTTGGCTTCTTCTAAGACCGCGAAAGCTTGCTTTTGCATAGCCTCGGCTTCTTCTTGCGAAAGGATGCCGCGCTCTTGCAAACGACGTGCATAGAGTTCCCGCGCGCTCGGATGGTTCCGAATAAACTCATACATCTGTGGCTGCGTGAAGGCTGGTTCGTCGCCCTCGTTATGACCCCAGCGGCGATAACCCACCAGGTCGACGAGTATATCTTTATGAAACTGGTCGCGGTAGGCATGAGCTATACGTACCGCCATAAGGGCAGCAGCGGGATCATCGGCATTCACATGGATAATAGGAATTTCAAAACCTTTCGCAAGGTCACTTGCAAAGTGTGTCGAGCGATAATCCTGCGGTTCAGTTGTAAAGCCAAGTTGATTGTTCACAATAATATGAATAGTACCCCCTACCCTGTAGCCGTTCAGATTCCACAGGTTCAAGGTCTCTGCGACTATGCCTTCGCCCGGGAAGGCTGCATCCCCATGAATAAGGATAGGCAAGGTGCGATCGTCATCCTGCCGGGGATTTCCCACCTGGTCAAGCGTCTCCTGCGAAGCACGTGTCATGCCTTCAACAACAGGGTTAACAAACTCCAGGTGACTCGGATTTGGAGAAAGCGTGATCTTCAGGTTTACAATGGCCCCTTCTCCCAGGACGGTTTCAGCACCGAGGTGGTATTTGACATCACCGGTGTAGCCGAAGCCAAAGCTGTCAGTGAGAGGAACTCCCTCCTCGTGTTTCATATGTCCAAATTCGCTGAGGATAGCGGCATAGGGTTTCTCAAGCAAATGCGCGAGCACGTTCAGGCGTCCACGATGCGCCATACCTATAACCACCTCGGATGTTCCGGCTTCGATCGCTCCCTGAATGATCTCATCCAGCATTGGCACCAGCACATCCGTTCCTTCAAGCGAGAAGCGCTTCTGACCAGGGTATGTCTGGTGCAAAAAGCGTTCAAACGCCTCCACCTGTGTCAGGCGCTTCAATATAGCCAGTTGGGTATTCCGATCCGATGATTTACGAAACAGTTGTAAACCCACCGCGTCACGCAGCCATTGGCGTTCAACCGGGCTTTTCACCTGGTCAAACTCGTAACTGATCGTACCAGAATACATAGCACGTAGATTATTGATGGCCTCGAGCGCGTTACGCACTCCCTCGGCGGAATGCCCTCCAACGACACTGGGAGGAAGCTCCGCCAGATCTTCATCACTAATACCATGTGTTTCGGTTAAAAGAGCCGGGTCGCCCAGGGGCTCACTGCCCAGGGGATCTAGATGGGCGCCGAGATGCCCACGTGAACGTATGGCTTGCGCCAGGAAAGAAGCGGCAACAATTTTGGAAACTGGTAATGGCGCTGCTTCAGTTGGACTTCCCTGCTTTAGCGTTAGTTGACTATCGGGAGGCCAGGTATCGAAAATGGCGCGTGTTGCGTCATCAACAGATGCCGGATTTTGGCGATATCGATCATATAATTCTAAAACATAGCCTGCATTCGGTCCCAAAAATTCCTTGAGGTTGTACATACTTAGTCCTTTTATTTAGTAGAGATTTTTTGTTTCAGTACATTGTATTTTACCATCATCTGTGGTATCATTGCGATGCAGAGGCAATGATGGAGCAAGTAGGTCGCGTGCGGCATAGCTGGCCATCTTGTTGCAGAGAGTCCGAGGATGGTGTGACCGGATACAAGACGCGCACTGAAAATCACTCCTGAGCCGCCGACCGAACAATTTTTTAAGTAGGCTTGGCCGGAACCTTCCCGTTACCATGAAGTGAACCTGAAATCTGTTGGGGCAGCAAGCATGGCTGTGATCGGCGTAACTCGTCTTTCTCTTGCTTGTTTTTTCCTGAATACAACAAAAGGAAATCATGCCCTATGAAGATTATTAAGCACAAATGAGCGAGCCTGTGTACGAGAATATTTCACGGCTAATCAGGGTGGTACCGCGGGAGTTCCTCTCGTCCCTAGGATGGACGAGGGGTTTTTTATTGGATAGTTAAGTATGCAATGAGGAGCATACCAAGAAGATGAAGACAAAGTTGCTCTACCATGGAAACAGTTATATGTTTGAATGTAGCGCCAAAGTTGTCGCCGTCGATGGTGACGAAGTAGCACTTGACGCTACTGTTTTCTTTCCAGGCGGTGGCGGTCAGATGCCCGACCGTGGCACTATGTCATGGAACAACCGGCAAGACGAGGGTAATGTGATCGCCATGAACAAGCGCGATGAGCTTGTCTGGCACACGCTTGATTGTCTTCCTCCACCTGTAGGAACAGAGGTCGTTGGTACCATCGATTGGGATTTCCGTTACCAAATGATGCGTACCCATACAGCGTTGCATATCCTGTGCGGTACAATCTTTAGAGAATTTGGTGTGCAAGTAACTGGAGGACAAATGTATCCTGACAGGGCCAGGATGGATTTTGCCATGGAAGACCTGAGCAAGGAGCGCATCGCCTATATCGAAGAGAAAATTAATGAAGCGGTTGAGGCAGACTACCCTATCCGTGTTTATACCTTACCACGGGAGAAGGCGTTCGCTATACCTGACCTGATCCGTACGAAAATAAATCTACTCCCTCCAGAGATTGAAGAAGTACGTATTGTCGAAATAGTGGGCCTGGATCTGCAAGCCGACGGCGGGACCCATGTGAATCACACTAAGGAAGTCGGCGGCATTAAAATTACGAAGACTGAGAATAAAGGCAAGATAAACAAACGACTAGAGATTCGGTTAGTAGACTAACACTACAGAAAGAACCTGACGAAGAGAAGATTATTATGTCAATAAGAACAAGCGTATTCCGCTCGGTGACAGCAGCAGACCGGGTTGATTATCCAGCGCTGGAACGATCCGTCCAAAAGTGGTGGGAAGAACACGATGTACTACAGCGATACCTCCATCATAATGACCATAGCGATAAGCAGTTCTCATTTCTGGATGGTCCCATTACTGCGAATAACCCAATGGGTGTTCACCATGCCTGGGGAAGGACATATAAAGACATCTACCAGCGCTACAAAACCATGCAGGGATACAAACAGCGCTACCAGAACGGCTTTGACAGCCAGGGCTTATGGGTTGAGGTCGAGGTTGAGAAAGAACTTGGCTTCAAATCCAAGCTAGATATCGAAGCCTTTGGCATCGCTGAATTCGTAGAACTATGCAAAGAGCGTGTTTTCAAATTTGCAAAGCGCATGATCAATCAATCAATCCGCCTGGGTTACTGGATGGATTGGGATAATGACTACTACACGCTCTCAGACGAGAATAATTATACCATCTGGTCATTCCTCAAGAAGTGCTTTGAAAGAGGCCTGATTTACAAAGGGCATGACGTGATGACCTGGTGTCCGCGTTGCGCCACCGGCATCTCTAATATGGAAACATTATCGGAAGATTACAAAGAAACCAGCCATCTTAGCCTGTTTGTGCGCTTTCCTTTAGTAAATCGGCCGGGAGAATACCTGCTGGCTTGGACTACTACTCCGTGGACACTGGCGGCCAATGTTGCTGCCGCGGTGCATCCAGATCTGCCATATGTGAAAGTAGCCCAGGACGGAGAGTACTACTACCTTGCTGAGGCACTCTTACCTCTTTTAAGAGCACTCAAGGGGCGCGACAAGGGAGACTATCATGTGGTGGAAACGTTAAAGGGTAGTGATATGGTAGGCTGGCAGTATCGCGGCCCATTCGATGAACTTCCTGCGCAACAAGGTATCGTTCATACGGTCATTCCATGGAAAGAAGTGAGCGCCACTGAGGGTACTGGCATCGTGCACATCGCTCCCGGATGCGGTCGCGAAGACTTTGCCCTCTCGAAGGAATTTAACCTACCTGTCGTCGCACCTGTAGATGAATTTGGTGTCTACCTGGAGGGCTACGATTGGCTAACCGGGCAAACGGCCGCTGACGTAGGACAGCAAATCGCAGAGAACCTTACACAAAAAGGGCTGCTCTATCGCCCACAGACCTACAAGCACCGCTATCCAATCTGCTGGCGTTGTAAGACAGAACTGATCTTCCGCCTGGTTGATGAATGGTACATCTCTATGGATCAGTTGCGCTATGAAATCATGGATGTTGCGCGCCAGGCCACCTGGATTCCAGCTTTTGGCTTGGAGCGCGAACTGGATTGGCTGCGCAATATGGACGACTGGATGATCTCCAAAAAACGCTACTGGGGACTGGCTTTGCCCATCTACGATTGTCCTCAGTGCGGCACATTCGAGGTCGTCGGTAGCAAGCAGGAGTTGAAGGAGCGAGCCGTAGAAGGTTGGGAGGAGTTCGAGGGCCATACGCCTCACCGTCCCTGGGTTGACGCGGTAAAAATCAAGTGTCAACACTGCGGCAGTGAGGTTTCGCGCATCAAAGATGTCGGAAACCCGTGGCTGGATGCAGGCATTGTACCGTTTTCGACGCTTCACTATCGCACAAATCGTGAGTACTGGGAACAGTGGTTCCCCGCCGACTTTGTAACCGAGTCATTCCCAGGCCAGTTTAAAAACTGGTTCTACTCAATGCTGGTTATGAGCACCGTCTTAGAGGATACGACGCCATTTAAAACGCTCTTTGGCTACGGCACGCTCATGGGTGAAGATGGCACGCCTATGCACAAGTCAAAGGGCAACCTCGTCATCTTTGACGAGGCTGCTGAACGGGTCGGTTCAGATACGATGCGCTGGCTCTTTGCCAACCACATCCCCGAGCAAAACCTCAACTTCCCCCGTATCCCTACGGATGAGGATATGGAGAGGTCTATACAGACAGGCCTTCCCGTACGATTAAGCGAAAAATGGATGCTGGTGCGCAGGGCACTGGACAAGCTCTGGAACGTATACGGTTTCTTTGTGACCTATGCAAACATTGATGCATTCGATCCTACGCAACACCAGTTGCCTGTATCACGACGTAGTGAGCTGGATCGCTGGATTCTCTCTGAGCTGCAGCAAACAATTCGAGAAGTTACTAATGGTCTGGATCAATACGATACCTCGAAGCCAACCGCAGCAGTTCAGGAATTCCTGGAGGACTTATCAAACTGGTACCTGCGCCGCAGCCGCGAACGCTTCTGGAAGGCCGGCATGGACGACGACAAAGTGGCAGCATATCTCACATTGTATGAATGCCTGACCACCTTGGTCACGCTGCTAGCCCCTATCATGCCATTTGCGATGGAAGAGATCTATCAGAACCTGGTGCGCAGCGTCAACGGGGAAGCTGCTTTCAGCGTTCACCTCAGCGATTGGCCAAAGGTGAACGAGGAACTGCTCGACGAAAAGTTGACCAACGAGACGCATCTTGTGATGCGCGTGGTTGGCCTTGGTCGTGCTGCTCGCGAGAAGGCGCAGATCAAAGTACGCCAACCATTGAACGCAATGTTTGTGCGT
>WNFB01004880.1_pt1 | contig 16647 bp, 15 predicted proteins | sample 5400501 | NCBI WGS metagenome assembly WNFB01 (sample SAMN13153341, study PRJNA577476) | soil metagenome | isolation source: 200 cm saprolite under Douglas fir tree site 2 hole 1 | place: USA:California | collected 2015-04-18
CGGCGTCCCGTCGCCCGGCGATCCGTCCGTCGCGATCAAGTCCGCCGAGACGCGCTGGCTGCTGATCAAAAACCCGCGCTTCGGCGACGTGCCGAGCGAGCCGGAGTACGTCTGGGTGGAGGAGGACAAGATCCCCTTCACGTTCACGGGGCTCATCAACAAGAACGCGCTCATCGCCCCTCCGGAGATCGTCGCCCGGTACGGCCCGCCGCCGGGCGGCGGCAAGATCAGCCCGCGTCAGGGCGTGCCGACACAGACCTCGGCGCCGTCGCCGGAGCCGCCACGCGCCGCGAGCACGGCGCCCGCACCGGCCCGCGCGGCGCCGCCTGCCGCGGGCGGGCGGGACGGCGCCGCCGCCGTGCCCGAGATGCCCCGGCGCGGCATGGTGGTCTACGTGGACACCAACCGGATCGTGATCGACCTCACCGCCGCCGACGGCATCCGGCCGGGGACGCTCGTGAGCCTGCGGCGCGACAAGGTCCCGATCGTCCACCCGCTGACGGGCGAGGTGCTCGGCGAGCTCGACGAGGAGATCGGCACCGCCCGCGTCACCGAGACCCGCGAGAGATTCTCCGTCGCTCATCTCGAGGTGGTTGCGTCGGGCGAGCAGATCCAGATCAAGGATCGCGTTGTCCCGAAGTAGCGCCGCCTCGTGCCCACCCCGACGCTCGAGCAGGTCCTGAGAGAACGTGTCGCCGGCCTGGTCGGCGACGACCTCGAAGCGGTCGAGGCGGAGATCCATCGGGAGCTGTACTCGCCAGTCGCGCTCATCCAGGAGATGGGCGGGTACATCGCGAGCGCCGGCGGCAAGCGGCTGCGCCCGATCCTCCTGCTGCTCGCCGCGCGCGTGGCCGGCTATCGCGGTCCGCGGGGCGTGCGGCTCGCGTGCGTGGTCGAGCTGCTCCACACGGCGACCCTCATCCACGACGATGTCGTGGACCAGGCGCCCCTCCGGCGCGGGAGGCCGTCGGCGAACGCGCAGTGGGGCGACGACGCCTCGCTCCTGGTCGGCGACCACCTCTACTCGAAGTCGTTCGCGATGCTCGTGCGCGACAACGACCGTGCGGTGATGGAGACGCTCGCGCGGTCGACGGTGTCGATGACGGAGGCCGAGGTCTTTCAGCTCGAGTTGAAGCGGAGTGGCTTCACGTCGGAGGCCGACTACCTCCGTATCATCACGCTGAAGACGGCCTCGTTCATGTCCGCGTGCTGCCGGATCGGCGGGCTGCTCGGTGGCCTCCCGCCCGAACAGGTCGAGGCGCTCGCCCACTACGGCCTCGACATCGGGGTCGCGTTCCAGATCTCGGACGACTCGCTCGATTTTGTCGCGGACCCGGAGCGTCTCGGCAAGGCGATTGGCTCGGACCTGCGCGAGGGAAAGCGGACGCTCCCGCTGATCGCGATGCTCGACCAGCTCTCGCCGCCCGAGGCGGAGCGCGTCCGGGCGCTGCTCCGGCGTCTGAGCCTGGTACCGGCGGAGCTCGAGGAGATCCGCCGGCTGGTCCTCGAGCACGACGGCGTCGAGTACGCCCGGGCGCAGGCCCATGCCTACGCGCAGGCCGCGAAGGCCGACCTCGAGGTCTTCCCGCCGTCAGAGGAGCGCGAGACGCTCGCGCTCGTGGCGGACTTCGTCGTGGATCGGGACCGCTGATGGACGGCGACCGGGCGGATTGGACACCATCATCACGCTGACGACCGATTTCGGCGTCCGCGACCCGTACGTCGCGGAGATGAAGGGGGCGATCCTCGGAATCGCGCGCGCGGCGGGAGTGACGGTGCAGCTCGTCGACGTGACCCACGAGGTCGCGCGCCACGACGTCGTCGAGGGCGCGCTCGCGCTCGAAGCGGCGGCGCCGTTCTTCCCCCGGGGCACGGTCCACGTCGCCGTGATCGACCCTGGCGTCGGGACCGCGCGTCGCGGGATCGCCGTCGCCGCGCGCGATCAGGTCTTCATCGGTCCCGACAACGGCGTGTTCACGCCGTTCCTGTCCGGGAGGGATTGGCGAGCGTTCGAGCTGGCCGTCCCCGCGTACCGGCTGCCAGCCGTCAGCCGCACGTTCCACGGCCGCGACCTGTTTGCGCCGGCCGCGGCCCATGTCGCGGTCGGCGTCGACGTCGCGCGGCTCGGCCCCGCGCTGACCGATCCCGTGCGCCTCGCGTGGGACCGGGGCCGCGAGCGGGCGGGGACGATCGAGGGCGCCGTCATCCACGTCGACCGCTTCGGCAACCTCGTCACGTCACTCTTCGCTGACGCCCTTCGTCCGGGCTCCGTGGTCCGCGTCGCGGGCCGCACGATCCCGGTGGTCGGTACGTACGGCGATCTGCCGCGGGGCGGCCTGGGCGCACTCGCGGGCTCGAGTGGGCGTCTGGAGATCGCGGTCCGTGAGGGGAGCGCGGCGGCGGTGCTCCGGGCGCGTCGCGGGACGCGGGTGATCGTCAGTCGGACTTCTTCGAGTCGGACTTCGCCGAGCCAGACTTCGTCGAGCGGGACTTCGCCGAGCCGGATTTCGTCGAGTCGGATTTCGTCGAGCCGGACGACGACGCGGGCGCGGAGGCGGTCGTAGTGTCGCTCGGGGTCGCGTCGGTCTTCTTCTCGCCAGCGCCCGCCGACGATTTCTCCGTCGCGACGGCCTTCTTCCTCGCCTCGGAGGGATAGTCGGTGACGTACCAGCCGCCGCCCTTGAGGATGAACGGCGCCGGAGAGAGCAGGCGACGGACCTCGCCCCCGCACGCCTCGCACGTCGTCAGCGGCGGAGCTGAGATGCGCTGGCGGATCTCGAAGACCCGACGACATTTGGTGCACTCGTATTCGTACGTCGGCACATCATGAAGGCTACAGGCGGAGGGACGAAGGTGTCAAGAAGACGCGGGTGGTGGCTCCATCTGATCGTCGCAATCGTGATGACGTCCGGCTGCGCGACGTCCACTGCCCAGGTGGAGAAGATCCGGGCGCAGGCCGCCCACGAGCGTGGGCTCGCCTACCTCAACGAGAGGCAGCCGGCGTCTGCGCTCGTTGCGCTCAGGGAGGCCGTCACGATCAATCCCGCGGAGCCGCTCTATCGCGACAGCCTCGCGCTCCTGCTCCTGGATCTCGGGCAGATCGAGCCGGCCCTCGCCGAGCTGAGAAAAGCGCTCGAGCTCGATCCGCGATTCGCCGTCGGACACTTCCACCTCGGCGTGGCGCTGGCCGAGAGCCGGCGCTGGGAGGACGCCATCAAGAGCTACCAGACGGCGATCGCGCTGCCCACGCTGACCGTGCCCGACCTGGCGCACAACAGCCTCGGCATGGCTCTCTATAACCTCAAGCGCTACCGGGAAGCCGAGACGGCGCTCCGGTACGCGATCAGCCTCAATCCCGAACTCCAGGCCGCGTACTATCACCTCGGCCTCGTGCTGATCGGCGAGGACAGGAAGGAGGAGGCGAAAGCAGTCTTCCGCGAGGCGCGCAAGCTCGGGCCGGATTCTCCCTTCGGCCAGGCGGCGGCGGCGCACCTGAGGGACCTCGGAGAGGGTGGCTAGAAGCGCGAGGAACTCAGTTTTCACTTGACGTTAGATCGTGTGCTGGGGTACAACCTCCCCGCTGCCCGTAGTGCGCTTGTAGCTGTTGGTGATGTCGGTGGTGGCATGGACAGCAACAGTTCGAAACGGCTGCTCACCACATTTGAGGAGGCGGTAATGAGGAAATTCCTCGTCACTGCAGTCTTCGCCTTCGTCACCGTCGCGATGCTGGCGCCACCCGTCCTGGCGCAGGCGCCGTCGCCGAAGGTGACGATCACCGGGCTCTTCGACCAGGTCACGTCGGCGAGCGCGAACGTCCAGGACGGTAGCTTCGGCCGTACCAGTGACCGAGAGTGGTATGCGACGACCCGGTTCCGTCCCGACTTCGTCTTCGAGGTCGGACGGACCAAGGCCGTGATGGGACTCGAGTTCGACCTGACCTACGGCCAAGTCGGTAACGGCACAAATGGTCGCTACGGTCCCGGCAAGAACGTGCCCGCTCAATCGGGGGCCAATACGGTCCTCGGATTTCACCCCGGGACCACTGCTGACGCCGGTCTGAACACGGACGTCACCGGCATCGTCGAGATCAAGTGGATGTACACGGAGTTCGACCTGACCGGCAAGGACAGCCTGCTGCCGATGATCCCGGTGCCGACCGTTGCCCGGGCGGGCCTCGTGCCCTTCGCCGACCTCGCCAACTATAAGGTCGCCTACGCGAACGGCGACTTCGCGGGGCTGTCGACGGTCACGACGTTCGCGCCGAACCTCAAGGTCAAGCTCGGCTACGTCATGGTCGAGGACGAGATGGCGGGCGGTGACCGCGGTACAGCGGGCACAAAGGTAAGCCGCGGCAACGATTTCGCGATCATCATCAGCCCGGAGTACACGGTCTTCAAAGGGCTCGACGTCAAGCCGCTCTACTCGTACTTCTACGCCGATGGCCAGACGCAGGCGGCGGCCCGGCGTGACGCGGCCGACGTTCATCTCTCGGGAGGGAGTACGAACGCGGCAGCGACATTCGGCTCCGCGTCCAACCCGAACGGCTCGCCCGCGTTCCATGAGAGCCGCCACACGTTCGGCGCCGATGCGAGCTGGCGCATGGGCCCCTGGGGACTCGATCCTACCGTCTATTACCAGTGGGGCACTCGCGACGTTCTGGCGCAGGATATCGATGGCATCTCGAAGAGGCTCGAGACAAAGATGAGCTCCTGGCTCTTCGACGCCATCGGGAGCTACCAGCTGGGGCCGCTGCTCCTCGAGGCCCGCGGGGTCTACAGCACGGGTAACAAGGCCCGCGACAACCTCTCCAGGAAGATTTACTACTACGAACTACTACGAGCCGCTCGATACGGACACGAGCTACTACGCCACCTGGACCTCGATCCTGGGCCTGGGTGTCGACTATAAGAGCGGCTGCTCAGCCGCCACCCTCGGCATGTGCACCAACGTCGGCTACGACCGCTACGGTCGCGCCCAGCTCGGCTTCCGGGGGACGTACGCGCTCACGCCGGCCCTCAGCGGGTGGGTGGCGGTCAACCCGACGTGGACGGCGGAGAAGGTCGACACCAATACGAGTACGACTCGTGCTCACATCACTGGCCCCATCGAGGGTGACTCCCGCTACATCGGTACCGAGAGCAGCATAGGCTTCACCTGGAAATTCGCTCCGAACGTGGCGTTCGATTGGTCAGGTGCGTATCTCGCGGCAGGGAAGGCACTGGATACCAGCGAGTTACTCAACGGCGTGCTCGTGAAGCGGAAGGCGGACGACGGCTACCTGGCGTCTGCCCGCCTGAGGCTCAGCTTCTAGGTCCGCGCGCCACCGCGGGCAGCAGAGCGGGGCATGGGCGGTATCGCCCATGCCCCGTTTCATTTTCGAGTCAGGGTGTGAGAAGCTGGCACCGGTTATGGTGAAGGGTCGACTCCCGGCACACGCCTCCCCCGTCCTCGCCCTGTTTCTCCTCGCCGCCGCCGGCGCGTCGGCCCAGACTGCCCCGCCCACACTCGGCGTCCTCGTCAACCAGGTCCTGGCGCTCTTCCCCAAGGTGAACGGCGACGTGCTCGAGGTCCAGGGCACCACGCTCACGCTCTCGCTCGGGCAGCGCGACGGGCTCGTCGCTGGCGTGGAGTTGACTGCGTATCGCGAGGGGCGGGAGCTCCGCCATCCGAAAACGGGGGAGGTTCTCGGTCGCACCGAGGAGGTCCTCGGCCGCGTCACCGTGCAGCAGGTCCAGGAGGCGTACGCGACGGGCGCGGTCGTCGAGGGGACCGACATTCGTCCTGGGGACAAGGTCCGGGTCTCGGCGGGCAAGATCAAGCTCACGCTGCTGCCGATCGTCGAGGGCGTCAGGGACGGCCTGGTGGAGGCCGCGACCTATGAGCTGATCGAGGCGCTCAACCGGACCGGGCGCTTCCAGATCGCCCTGGGTGACGCGGTCAACGTGTGGCTCGCCCAGCAGGGGATCAGGCGCCAGGACGTCCTCGAGGGCAAGGGGCTCGCGCAGGTCGCGCCGCGGTTCAAGATCGAGAACCTGCTCGTCGTCTCGTTCAGCCGCGTCCAGAACAAGCCGTACATCGACGTGCGTCTCTTCACGTTCCCTGGGCCCAACGCGCTCCTCACCACCGCGCTCTTCGTGCCGCCCGCGATCAAGGCGACCCCGAAGGGCGACTTCTCGGCCTCAGGCAAACCCAAGGAGAGCCAGACGCCTAACCCGGTGCGGTCGCTGCTCTCCCGGCTCCTCACGGGCGACCTCGACGCCGGGACGTACTCGAGCGGCGAGACCTCGATGCCGCTGAAGGAGATCGCGAAGTTCCCCTTCGCGGTCGTGGCAATGGACGTCGCGGTGGCGCCCCACGACCAGATCCCGCGCATGGTCGTCACCGACGGCGAGCGGATCTACCTCTACAAGATGATCGAGCGAGCGCTCGAGCCGGAATGGACTTACCAGGCGGACGCGCGCGGGCGCGTCTTCAGCGCGCAGCTCGCCGACCTGAACGGCGACGGCGTGCTCGAGGTCGTGGTCAATCGCTATCACCCCAACCCCCGCATTCTGGTGAACTCGTTCATCCTCACGACGAAGGGCGGCAAGCCGGTGGTGCTGGTGGGCGAGGTGCTGGACATCCTGCTCGCGGTGGACCCAAGTGGTGACGGGATCAAGAAGACCCTGTGGACCCAGCCCTTCACGCAGAACGGCTTCTTCAAGAAGGGTGATGCCCACCGGGCGGTGATCAAGGACGGTAAACTCGTGACGGAAGCGCCCGTCCGCGTGCCGAGCACGTTCCGGGCGACCGGAGCGACCTTCGCCAACATCTCGGGCAAGAACAGCATCCGGGCCCTCGCGTTCATCGACGAGTTCAACCGTCTCCGGCTCGCGGCCGAGGCGGAGGATCTGTGGCACTCCGCGACGCCCGTGGGCGGCGGCGGCGTGAAGCTCGAGGTGATGACGCAGAACGAGCGGGGCGGTCGGAGCTACATCTACACCTCGGAGCCGCCGCCGCTCGCCGTGGACCTCGACGGCGACGGGATCGACGAGATCGTGGTCCCGCAGAACCAGCTCCCGGGACGGCTGGCCGTCGTCTACAAAGGGCCAGCCGGCTATCGGTTCCAGACGGTCAACTCGGGCTTCGAGGGCACGGTGACGGCGCTCGGGGCAATCCCTGGGGAGAGCGCGCCGACCCTGGTGATCGCCGTCGTACGCTACCAGAACTGGCTCAACACGGTGGGTGAAACGCAGATCATCGTGACGACTCCGGATTGAGTCCGGCGCTCACGCTCCGGGTCCGCTTCCGCGCGCGCCCCGGTCATCCCCGATGATCCGCCGCTCGGCGCAGAACGATATCGCGTTGAAGAACGACGACCGAGGCACCGCGAGATGACCCCCGGTCGCGGTACACTGACGGCATGAGCGAGGCCGGGACACGGTACTCGGTAGAGACCGGACGTTCGGGACTGACCTACGAGGACTACTGCGCGCTGCCCGACGACGGACTGCGGTACGAGATCGTCGACGGGATGCTGTTCGCCGAGCCGTCGCCGCGCCGTGCTCACCAGGAGGCGGTCGGGAACCTGTTCGCGATCCTCCACGGCTACGTGCGGGCTCACGACCTGGGCAAGGTGTACGTCGCGCCATTCGACGTGATTCTGGATCCCAGGACCACCGTCGTGCCCGACCTTGTTTTCGTGGTCAGGGATCGCCTCGACATCGTCGCCGAGCGCGGGGTGGAGGCGGCTCCCGACCTTCTCGTGGAGGTGCTGTCGCCCGGGACGGCCCGGCGCGATCGCGTGAGGAAGCTGAACGCTTACGCCCGGCACGGTGTCCGGCACTACTGGCTGGTGGACCCCGAAGCGAAGACGGTCGAAGCATTCGAGCTGGTGGAGGGCGCCTATCGGCTCGCCGCGGCGGTCGCCGGCGACGACGAGTTCCGACCGGGCGCCTTCCCCGGCCTCGCCATTTCGCTCCCCATTCTCTTCGCGTGACGCCAGCGCCCGGGGAAAGGCCGTCCTCATGACGATCCGCGCCGTTCGCGGCGTGCACGACATCCTGCCCGGCGAAGGCGAGAAGTGGCGCCGGGTTGAACGGATCGCGCGCGACGTGTTCGACTCATACGGCTATGAGGAGATTCGCCTGCCGATCTTTGAGCGCACTGAACTCTTCGCCCGGAGCATCGGCGAGGCGACCGACATCGTTCAGAAGGAGATGTACTCGTTTCAGGATCGGGGCGGCGATTCCGTGACGCTCCGACCCGAAGCGACGGCGGGACTCCTCCGCGCGTACATCGAGCACGGCCTCTTCGTGCACCCGAAGCCGATCAAGCTGTACACGCTGGGTCCCATGTTCCGGTACGAGCGGCCCCAGGCGGGTCGGTATCGCCAGTTCCATCAGCTCGACGTGGAGGCGCTCGGCGACGAGCACCCGTCGCTCGATGCGGAGGTGGTCGCGATGCTCGTCGAGTTCTTCCAGCGGCTCGATCTTGCGACGCGGCTGCAGGTCGAGATCAACTCGCTCGGCGACGAGAACCCCGAGTGTCGGCCGCGCTATCGGACGGAACTCGTCCGCTATCTCCGCGCGAACGCCGACCGCCTCTGTGAGGAGTGCCGGGAGCGGATCGAGCGCAATCCCCTGCGGGTGCTCGATTGCAAGAAGCGCGAGTGCCGACCGGTGCTCGATCGCGCACCGGCGCTCGCCGAGTTCCTCTGCTCGGACTGCGCGGCGCACTTCGGGAAGACACGGGAGTATCTCGAGGCGATGGGGGTGCGCTACGTCGTGAGCCCGCGGCTGGTCCGAGGCCTGGATTATTACGTGCGGACGACCTTCGAGCTCACGACGACGGAGCTCGGCGCCCAGAACGCGGTGGCCGGGGGCGGGCGGTACGACGGACTGATCAAGCTGCTCGGCGGCCCGCCCGACCCGGGCATCGGCTTCGCGGTCGGAGTCGAGCGTGTCGTTCAGCTCCTGCCCGACGAAGGCCCGGAGGGGTGGGGGGCGCGCCGACCTGGCGTCTTCCTGATCCCGCTCGGCGAAGCGGCGTTGATGCGGCTCCTGCCGGTCGCCAACCTGCTGAGGTCGAGAGGCGTCGTGGTCGAGGTCGGCCATGGCGAGCGCAAGCTCGGGAAGGAGCTAGAACGGGCGAACAAGCTGGAGCACACCAAGCGGCTGGGTGTCCTCCACGCTGTGATCCTCGGCCCCGACGAGCTCGCGCGCGGCGAGGCGATCATCCGCGAGCTCGGGTCGGGCGCCCAGCGCACGGTGGAGCTGTCCGGGCTCGTCGACGAGCTGCTGGCGCTCGGGGGGCGGGCGTGAGCGACGGGCTGCCCCGCTACCGGACGCACACGTGCGGCGAGCTCCGGGCGCAGCACACGGGCGCCACGGCGCGGCTGTCGGGTTGGATCCATCGCAAGCGCGACCACGGCGGCCTCCTGTTCATCGACCTCCGCGACAACTACGGCCTGACTCAGTGCGTGTTCGACCGCTCGAGCCCGCACTTCAAGACCGCCGAGGGGCTCCGCCTCGAGAGCGTCGTCACGGTGACCGGGACGGTGGTGGCCCGCGCGCCCGCGGCCGTGAACCCCAGGCTCCCCACGGGGGAGATCGAGCTCGCCGTCGAGGACCTCGAGATCCTCTCGGTCGCCGAGCCCCTGCCGATCCAGGTCAATAGCGACGTCGAGTATCCGGAGGACATACGCCTCCGCTACCGCTTCCTCGACCTCCGGCGAGAGAAGCTCCATCGGAACATCCTGCTCCGGAGCCATGTCATCGCGTCGATCCGCCGGCGCATGATCGCGGCCGGCTTCACCGAGTTCCAGACGCCGATCCTCACGTCGAGCTCCCCGGAGGGCGCGCGCGACTACGTCGTGCCCAGCCGCGTCCACCCGGGGAAGTTCTACGCGCTGCCGCAGGCGCCGCAGCAGTTCAAGCAGCTCCTGATGGTCGCCGGGTTCGATCGCTACTTCCAGATCGCCCCGTGCTTCCGTGACGAGGACAGCCGTGCCGACCGGTCGCCCGGCGAGTTCTACCAGCTCGACTTCGAGATGTCGTTCGTCACCCAGGAGGACGTGTTCGCAGCGATCGAGCCCGTCTTGCACGGCGTCTTCGAGGAGTTCCGCCCGGAGTGCGCCGTGACGCCGCCGCCGTTCCCCCGGATCCCGTTCGACGAGGCGATGCTGAAATACGGCAGCGACAAGCCGGACCTGCGCAATCCGCTCGTGATCAACGACGTCACGGCGGCGTTCCGCGACTCGGGGTTCGCGGTGTTCGCCGGGGCGATCGCCGGGGGTGGTGTCGTCCGCGGCGTGCGCGCGCCCCAGGCGGGGGCGCAGCCCCGCAGCTTCTTCGACAAGCTCAACCAGTGGGCCCGCGCCGAGGGCGCGCCGGGCCTGGGCTACGTGACGCTCGCGGCGGGCGGGGCGAAGGGGCCCATCGCCAAGTTTCTCGACGCGCCGCGGCTCGGCATGCTTCGCTCCCAGACGGGGGCGACCGACGGAGACGCGATCTTCTTCGTCTGCGAGCGGCGTCCCGTGGCCGACAGGCTCGCCGGACGACTGCTTCGCCGCCTCGGCGAGGAGCTCGGCCTGATCGAAGAGAACGTGTTCCGGTTTTGCTGGGTGACCGACTTCCCGATGTACGAGCTGAACGAGGAGACCGGGAAGATCGAGTTCAGCCACAACCCGTTCTCGATGCCCCAGGGCGGCCTCGCGGCGCTGGAGACGCAGGATCCGCTCACGATCAAGGCCTACCAGTACGACATCGTGTGCAACGGGGTCGAGCTGTCGAGCGGCGCGATCCGAAACCACCGGCCTGACATCATGTACAAGGCCTTCGCCATCGCCGGGTACAGCAAGGAGGAGGTCGAGGCGCGCTTCGGGGGGATGCTGAACGCGTTCAAGTTCGGCGCCCCGCCCCACGGGGGCTCGGCGCCGGGCATCGACCGGATCGTCATGCTGCTCGCGCGGGAGACGAACATCCGTGAGGTGATCGCGTTCCCGATGAACCAGCAGGCCCAGGACCTCATGATGGAGGCCCCGGCGCCGGTGTCGCCGGCGCGCCTCAAGGAGCTGCACATCAAGCTCGATCTACCGCCCGAGTGATACACTTGGGGAGGGAACCCAGGAGTTGAGCGAAGCCACCACGATCACGCGACGAATCTCCCTCGCCCCCGACGTCGAGCTGCTCCCCCTCCTCGGGCGCAACGACGACCATCTCCGGACGCTGGAACACGAGCTCGATATCCGCATCGTCGCGCGCGGCCACGACATCATGCTCAAGGGAGACGAACGCCAGGTCCGGAAGGCCGAGCGTGCGCTCGTCCAGCTCGCCGAGCTCGTCCGCTCCGGCGCCCCGGTACGCACGATGGAGGTGCGCGCGGCGCTGAGGATGCTGTCGGACAACGAGGAGGCGGACCTCAAGGCGGTCTTCAACGACGCGATCGCGGTCCCGTCCCGGAAGAAGTGGGTCACGCCGAAGACGCCGGGCCAGAAGCGGTACGTTGACGCGATCCGCAAGCACGATATGGTCTTCGCGATCGGGCCCGCGGGCACCGGCAAGTCGTTCCTCGCCGTGGCGATGGCGGTCTCGGCGCTGATGAAGCGCGAGGTCGCGCGGATCGTGCTGACCCGGCCGGCCGTGGAGGCCGGCGAGCGTCTCGGCTTCTTGCCCGGCGACCTCTACGAGAAGGTCCACCCCTACCTGCGCCCGCTCTACGACGCGCTCTACGACATGCTCGAGGCGGAGAAGGTCCAGAGCCTCATGGAGAAGGGGGCGATCGAGATCGCGCCGCTCGCGTACATGCGCGGCCGGACACTCAACGACGCGTTCATCATCCTCGATGAGGCGCAGAACAGCACGACCGAGCAGATGAAGATGTTCCTCACCCGCCTCGGGTTCAACTCGAAGATGGTGATCACCGGTGACATCACCCAGGTGGACCTGCCGGCCTCCCGCGGCTCGGGGCTGATCGAGGTCCAGACCGTGCTCCGGGGCGTCGAGGGTATCGAGTTCGTCTACTTCGACGAAGGGGACGTCGTCCGCCACCGGCTCGTGTCCGCGATCGTCCGCGCATACGACGTCCACGACGCGCGGACCCGCGATAATGGGAACGCCGCCGACGGTACCTGATGGCGGTGGCGGTCGCGAATCGTCAGCGGCGTGTCGCCGTACGGCCGGCGCGTCTGGCGCGGGCGGCGCGCGCGGCCCTCGCGTCGGTGGGACGGGCCGGGGGCGCCGTCGAGGTCCTCGTCGTCGGCGATGACGAGATCCGCCGGCTGAACGCCGCCTGGCGTGGCGTTCGGCGGCGCACCGACGTCCTCGCGTTCCCGCTGGAAGTCCCCGGCGGGCCGAGTCCGCTCATGGGCCAGATCGTGATCTCCGCGGACACGGCCCGGCGCCAGGCGCGCCGGCTCCGCGTGCCGCTTCCGCTCGAGCTCGACCTGCTCGTCACGCACGGCGTGCTCCACCTCGTTGGTTATGACGACCGGGACCCCGTCGAGGCGGAGCTCATGCACGGGCGCGAGCGGCAGATCCTCGTGTCGGACCGCCGCCGGGTGCCCCCGCGGCTCTGGACGGGCCTGCTGGAATGAATAGCGCCATGCGGAGCGCAGCCGGGTCGCGCCTCGTCTCGGGCCACCCACCGATGGCACGGGCCTCGCGGAGCTGGTCTGGAATGAGACGCGCCATGCGGAGCGCAGCCGGGTCGCGCCTCGTCTCGGGCCACCCACCGATGGCACGGGCCTCGCGGACCCCGCTACAATGACCCGCGCAGGGTTCGTTTCGCTCATCGGCCGCCCGAACACGGGCAAGTCGACCCTCCTGAATCGCCTCGTGGGCCAAAAGCTCGCCATCGTCTCGCCGCGCCCGCAGACGACGCGCAACCGGATCACCGGCATCAAGAACCTCCCGGGCGCGCAGATTGTCTTCGTCGACACGCCAGGGCTCCACACGTCCGCCGGTAGGCTCGGTGCCTTCATGCAGCAGACCGCGCGCCGCGCGGTCGAGGAGGTCGACCTCGTTTGCCTCGTCGTGGACGCCGCGCAGCGCATCCATCCGGACCGGCTCGTGCTGGAGCCGCTCGAGGCCTACCGAGGACCGGTCTTCTGCGTGCTGAACAAGGCCGACCTCGTGCGGCCGAAGGGGCGGATGCTGCCGGTCCTCGAGGCGTGGCGGGGCACGCATCCGTTCCGCGAGCTCGTCCCCGTCTCCGCCACCGAGGGCACCAACTGCGACCGGCTGCTGGCGCTGATCATGGGGATCCTGCCGGAGCACCCGCCCTTCTTCCCCGAGGACGCGACCAGCGACCAGCCCGAGACCTTCTGGGTCGCGGAGATCATCCGCGAGAAGGTGTTCCTCCTCACGCGGCAGGAGGTGCCGTACGCCGTGGCGGTGCGCGTCGAGGAGCTCGTCGAGCGGAAGGACCCCGCGTGCCTCTACATCCGGGCCACGGTCTTCGTCGAGCAGGAGTCGCAGAAAGGTATCCTCATCGGCAAGGGTGCGGCAATGCTCAAGCGCATCGGCACGGCTGCGCGGCGGGAGCTGGAGGCGTTCTTCGGGATCAAAGCGTACCTCGGGCTGACGGTCGAGGTCCGCCGGCACTGGCGCCGCGACGGGCGGGCGCTGCGCGAGTTCGGCTTCATGCTGACGTCGTGATGGGGCTCGGCAAGTCGGCGGCGGTCGTCATCGGCTCGTTCCCCCTCGGCGAGAGCGACCGGGTGGTGACCTTTTACTCACGCGACTTCGGCAAGATCCGCGGCGTCGCCAAGGCCTCGCGCCGGCTCCGGTCGCGGTTCGCCGGCGCCCTCGAGCTCTTCACGCTCGGCGAGCTGGTCTTCTTCGACACGGACCGGAGCGAGCTGGTCCGGATCGACCACTTCGACATCGTGCGCCCGTTCGGCCGGGTGCGCGGAGACCTCGAGCGGCTCGGGCAGGCGTCGTGGATCGTCGAGTGGGTGGCGCGCCTGACGGCCGAGCGCGACCGGCACGTGGCGCTCTATGCGCTGCTGGTCCGGAGCCTGCGCGCCCTGGAGGGGCCGGTCCCGCCGTCGCGCGTCGCGCTCTGCTTCGGCGTGCGCGCGCTCGAGACGCTGGGTCACCGGCCGCGCCTGGACGCGTGTACGGTGTGCGGTCGGGCCTACCCGTTCCCCCGGCCCGCCCTCGGCCCAAGCGGCGTCGTCTGCGAGGCGTGCGCGCGCGAGGACGCGGGAACGGTCCCCGCCTCGTCCACGGCGCTCGCGGCGTTCGAGCGGCTTCGCTCGGCGCGCTGGGACGAGGCGCTCGTCACGCCGCTCGGCAGGAGCGAGAGCGAGATCGGCGCCCTCCTGGAGACCCAGGTCTCGCGACTCATCGGCCAGCCGACGCGCACGTCCAAGTTCCTCCGCGAGGTGCGACGGCTCGAGCCCGCCTCCGGAGGACGCGCCTGACGGTGAGCCCATGAACGTGGCAGTGCGAGCGAGAGCCGCGGGCGAGGGGAGCCCATGAATCTGGACGTGATCGTCTCGCTGTGCAAGCGCCGGGGCTTCATCTTCCAGTCGAGCGAGATCTATGGCGGCATCGCCTCGTGCTGGGACTACGGCCCGCTCGGTGTCGAGCTGAAGAACAACGTCAAGCGCGTGTGGTGGCGCGACAACGTCTACCTGCGGCCCGACATGGTCGGGCTGGACGCGGCGATCCTGATGCACCCGAGGGTCTGGAAGGCGAGCGGTCACCTCGATCACTTCACGGACCCCATGGTCGACTGCAAGGCGTGCCGGCGGCGCTTTCGCGCCGACCAGCTCGACGCGACGCCGTGGATCCACTACTGCCCCGCGACCAAGGGCAACAAGTTCGAGATTCCTGGTGGCGAGCCCTGCAAGCACTGCGGCGCGCGGCGGACGCTCTGCCCGGCGTGCGGCAAGGGCGAGCTCACCCCGCCGCGCCAGTTCAACCTGATGTTCAAGACCTTCATGGGACCTGTGGAGGAGGACGCCGCGGTGACGTACCTGCGGCCGGAGACCGCGCAGGGCATCTTCGTCAACTTCGACAACGTGCTCCAGGCCACACGGCTCAAGCTCCCCTTCGGGGTCGCCCAGATCGGCAAGTCCTTTCGCAACGAGATCACGCCAGGGAACTTCATCTTCCGGACGCACGAGTTCGAGCAGATGGAGATCGAGTACTTCGTCAACCCGAGCGACGTGATCGACGGCCGGCCGGCGGACGAGGTCTGGCACGAGCGCTGGATCAAGGAGCGCCTCGCCTGGTACGAGCGCTACGGCATTCGCCGCGAGCACCTCCGCCTCCGGGAGCACGAGAAGGACGAGCTCGCCCACTATGCCAAGCGCACGGCCGACATCGAGTACGAGTTCCCGATGGGATGGAGCGAGCTCGAGGGCATCGCCAACCGTACCGACTTCGACCTCAAGCAGCACAGCAAGGCGAGCGGCAAGTCGCTGACCTACTTCGACGAGGAGCGGAAGACACACGTCGTGCCCTACGTCATCGAGCCCTCGGCCGGCGCGGACCGGTCGGTGCTGGCGTTTCTCGTGGACGCCTACCGCGAGGAGGAGGTGCGCGGTGAGAAGCGGGTGCTGCTGCGCCTTCACGCGGACCTCGCCCCCGTCAAGATCGCGGTGCTCCCGCTCTTGAAGAAGCGGGACGCGATCGTCGCGACGGCCCGCGAGATCCAGCGTCGCCTGGCGCGCCGGTGGGTGAGCGCCTACGACGATACCGCGGCGATCGGCCGGCTCTACCGCCGCCAGGACGAGGTCGGCACGCCCTACTGCGTGACCGTGGACGTCCAGACGGTCGGCGACACCGAGCGCGGCGAGGCCGGTGACGGGAAGGTGACGATCCGGGAGCGGGACTCCATGGAACAGATTCGCGTGCCGATCACGGAGCTGGAGACGGTCTTTCGGGAGCTGCTCACCGACGGCGTCGCGTGGTCGGCCGTCCGCGCCCGCTACCCGGTGGTGACGGGCTAGGGATTTTCGGCTTTGGGCCGGGTGCCCGCCTGCGCCGAACCCGCTGCGGGTGTCGGCGTCGACTCGGCCCGGCGCTGGCCGAAGCCCGAGCACAAGACCTGCGGCTCGGTCCCCTTGATGAACGCCATGGGCACGAGATTGACGCACTCGCCGGAGGGATCCTCGTCCACGAGGAGCGTGACGACGCGGTCGGGCACCGGGAAGTCCTCTTTGGGGCTGTCGACAAGGATCTTGGCCATGTACGCGACCCAGATCGGTACTGCGACGCGCGAGCCGGTCTCGTCGCGCCCGAGACTCCGCGGCCGGTCGTAGCCGACCCACACGCCCGTCGCGAGGCGCGGCGTGAACCCGATGAACCAGGCGTTCGAGTAGTCGTTGGTCGTGCCGGTCTTGGCGGCGATCGGCCGGCCGAGCGCTTTCGCGGCCACGCCCGTTCCCCGCTCGACCACGCCGCGGAGCATCTGCGTGATCACGTACGCGGTCTCGGGCGTCACGGCCTCGCGCCCTTCGGGCACGTGCTCCTCGAGCAGCTTTCCCTCGGCGTCGGTGATGTAGCGGACCGTCACCGGCGGCATCCAGACGCCCTGGTTCGCGAGCGCGCTGTAGGCCGACGTCAACTCGAGCAGCGACAGGTCGGAGGTCCCGAGCGCCAGGCTCAGGTTGATGTCGAGCGGGCTCGTGATGCCGAGCCGCCGCGCCACCTG
>WNFB01002285.1_pt1 | contig 16643 bp, 14 predicted proteins | sample 5400501 | NCBI WGS metagenome assembly WNFB01 (sample SAMN13153341, study PRJNA577476) | soil metagenome | isolation source: 200 cm saprolite under Douglas fir tree site 2 hole 1 | place: USA:California | collected 2015-04-18
TTCCCGCGAAGCTGTGCCCCACGAGCACGAGATCGTCTAAGTCATTGTATTTGATCACATTCAGTACATCCTGTATCGCTGTCTCCATGCCGACGTCCTTCGAAGCCAAATGGACCCTTTCGCCCATCCCAGTCAACGTAACCGGATATGCTGCGTGACCTTCTTTCTCAAGGAGCGGGACCACCCTTTTCCAGGCCCACGCTCCCAGCCAGGCCCCCGGTACCAATACGAATTTTGTCAAACGGATTCCAGATGGTTTTCAATTATTAAAGTCGCTCACTGATTGTAATGAATTGGTCGGAGGGCGTGGCGAAACTGTTTGTACCTGGTGTGCTTTGAGTATGGTGGGGGACGGTTCTACGGTCCCCCGACAACTTGCGGGATTGGTTTACTTGCTGAGATCACAACGATAGCCCGGCTAGGGGCTGCGCCTGCTTAGGGGCTTATACAAACTGAGTCCTAACCAATGACACCCTGGTCGGGGCTTGTCAGTCTAGGTAGGAGTCTCCGCAGTCCTTTAATCGGCCAAACAGATTGTAATATGATGGAACAGAAGTCGATTCTTGTCACCTTCGCTGGAGGTGATGCAGGAATCTGGCGGGTAGAGCGAATGGAAACTTTGAGGGGACTACCTTTGCCGCTGGTATCTCGCATTACTGTGATTGAAGGGGGAGACTTGCCTCTGGTGCGTAAATCGGTATGGTCTTTGCGTGGTATTACCAGTGAAGAACGGTACGTTAGGAGAGCCGAACACGAAATGTTGGTATCGCGACAGCCGTCCCTGGGTCGGCCAGGTGCGACGTGCGCAGCTTTGATTCCCATTCGCAAATCACAGGAATGGTGGCAGTTCTCGCATGACGAGCGACGCGAAATCTTCGAGGAACAGTCGCATCATATAGCAATCGGACTAAAATACTTGCCTGCAATTGGGCGTCGTCTTCTTCATTGCAGGGATCTTGGAGAGCCGTTCGACTTCCTCACTTGGTTCGAGTACTCGCCTGCCGCTGCGGGGGAATTCGAGGAGCTTGTCACAAAGCTTCGCAGGGCTCGAGAATGGACCTTTGTCGATCGTGAAGTAGATATTAGACTTCGGCGGGATTAAGGAGAACACAGCCTCTTCCGACAAGCCCCCAATTCACTTAATCTATAGGGACGAACTTCCGAAGCCAGTTCTAATTGCTACCCGTGGAAGTCGGTCACCCACTACTCACGAGTTCCTGGGATGATAAATTAATTGTGGCACAATTGAACGGACCCAGTGGGGCTCAGTCCTATTATGGGTTCGAATCTTTTTCAAACATGTATTCTTCGCCGAAACACTGCTGAGGGGAAAAGCGAGGTGGTCCCCAGCTCCTAAGAGAGCGAGGCGAATCCTTATAGCTCAACGGACCAATTATCGTTGTCGTGCACAGAGCAATCGCAGCGGCGACTGTTGCGGCTCTGCTATTGATGCTCCCATATCCTGCGAACGCAGGCAACCCCCAGGTCGGGGTACTGCGTCATTTCTCGAATCTCCCTGCTGGGCTGGGCGCAGAAGGACTGGCGACGGTCGGTGACGGGTTCTTCTATGTAGGAACGTTCAGCTTTACCGCTGCGGATGGGAAGATACTTGTTTACGACCATTTGGGTTCAATCGTAAACACCATCGCTGTGCCTGGGCTCCCACAGGTGGGACAATTAGCTTTCCTAGACAAGCATACACTATTCGCGGTTGCCGGAAACATTGCAACGGGGCAGGGAGCCGTGGTCCGAGTAGACCCCCAGTCGGGGGCAGTCGCCACAGTGGCAACAGGCTTCAAGCTACCGAATGGTCTGGCAATCGACAAACAAGGGAACATGTTCGTGACCGACCTGCTGACTGGGATAGTTTCCAAAGTAACCCCAAGCGGATTGGTCTCGGTCTTTGCGTCTGGACCCCTCCTCGCGCCAGCGTTGCTGCCGGGGTTGGGGCTATCCCTTGGAACCAACGATCTGACGTTTGACCAGGGACGAGGCGCTCTTTATGTTACCAACGTAGGCCTCGGGACGGTGGTCAAGATCCAAGTTATGAAGGACGGCGCCGCGGGAGCAATCACCAATTTCGCGCATGTCACTACGCCGGATGGTGTTGCCTTCGACGAAGAAGGGCGGTTGTATGTAACATCCCCATTCACGAACTCCGTCTGGATTCTTGCAGGTGACGGGTCGGCGGTCCAATTAGCTTTGGATACGTCGCACGACAGCTTGAACAACCCGTCCAACGTTGCCTTCGTAGGGCGGAACCTCTACATCACGAACTTGGCCTTGGGAGGCCTTGCCGAGGTCTCGGTGGTTACGGTTAGTGCACCTGGGCTTCCTCTGGGTTCAGAGTAGGGATTAACCTTCCACGAAGGTGCCCCCACAGACGAACGGATGAAGTGATATCGGGCCCGGTGGGGTCCGAACCCAGCAGACTGAGTTAATGTCGAGTCTTTCAACACAATAAATTGTTTCGTTGCGGGTTTGACCTAAGTTCCCTGGAATGTGATGGAGAAAAGGGTAAACGCGCCTCCGAGTCGAAAGCAAAATAGGCACCACCGGGGCACCAACAATCTCGAGTGTTTGAATGACAACCTCGGCCGACAGCAGGCGCGCTGGAGCGCTTATTTTCGCCGGCTCGGTTCAGCTTATGTTGGGGATCTCCCTCGCCGAAGAGCTCTACCCGGGTTACAACGTTTCTCAGACGATTAGTAGCCTCGGAGTTGCCAGCGCATCGGTCTCGTCGGCACTGGTTTTCAACTCTTCCTTATTTCTTGAAGGCCTTTTAGTTCTTGTAGGCGCCTATTATCTCTGGCGCGCTGCCAAGAATCCTCTCGTTTCGGCGCTTTTTGCCTTGGGAGGAATTGGAGCTTTTGGCGGAGCTCTATTTCCACAAGACGTGCCTAACATTCACCTGGGAATATCCATAGTGTCATTCTTCGCGGCCGGATTGGCACCATTTGCGACGCTGAAGCTCCAGACTCCACCCTTCAGGTACTTTTCAGTGTCCATGGGGATTATCTCATTTACAGCTGCTGTGCTTCTTTCAATGAACTACACACTGGGGCTCGCTTACGGAGCAATGGAGAGAGTTGTAGCTTATCCTACGATTCTATGGGCAGTCGGATTCGGAGCGTACCTCATGAACCAAGGGCCGCAGAAGGTTGATGCCCAGCGGAAAGTCAATGAAGAACTAACTTCGCCATGACAAGAATCTTGATCTCGAATGCCTGAGCCTTTCCCAGTTGTGCGGGCTCTGTCACCTATCGAGCTCGGAGCTGGGGTAGAGAAATACGACAGCAGTCCCAGCGACCGCAACCCATCTACTAGAAAAGTAGGCTTTTGATCAGATCCACTCGTAAATCGCACATGCAGTTTCTTGGGGCCCAACTTCGCCTACGCCCGAGAGTGAATTTGAGCTTCTAATACTTCATTTCAAGTCGATAAAGCATGGTGTCTAGCTGGAGAGTGCGACTACCTCTGAGAAATACTGGATCGAAGCGTACACTTGGTTGTTCGCCGGGTCGAAGCTCTCGTAGGATGGGTTCCCCATCAGGTTCACGGTCTGAGTGACTTTGTTGGTGCTGCTGTCGATTATCGAGGTTGAAGACCCTTGGTAGTTGGAGACGTAGATATCCTGGTTTGCAGAGTTGTACTCCACGTTGATTGGTTGGGTTCCAACGCTGACGGTGGCGAGTATAGCGTTGTCGGAGCTCCTTATCGCGGTAACGCTGTTGATACCCCCGTCGGCCACGTACACGTTGTTATTCGCCGCGTCGCAGGTTATGTCGTATGGCGCGCTGTTCGTCCCGAGATTGATTGTTTTGATGACACTATTGGATGGGCTAACTACTGTGACTAAGCCTCCCCCGTCAGTGACGTACAAATCTTGGTTTGAGGCTTCGTAACAGGCCGCGGTTGGATAGCCCCCCGTTGCGATGTTGTTGACGACAGTGTTCGTCGCGCCGTTGATGACGGTGACCTGGTTAGCATAGTAGTCGAGGACGTAGAGGTACTGGTTTGCCGGATCGTATACAATTTGCTGGGGGGTCGCGCTGATGGGTATGGTACTGACGACCTTGTTGGTTGTACTGCTTACGACGGAGACGCTGTTGCCGGCGGCGTTCCCCACGTAGACGTCACCGTTTGCAGAGTCGTAGGCTAACCATTCAGGTTCCAACCCAACCGCTATTGTCTGGACCACCGAGTTGGTTGTGCCATCTATCACCGACACTATACTATTACCTGACGTGCAAAGTGTGCCACAGCTCGGAACGTAGAGCTCGTTGTTAGCGGGATCGAACAGGATGTGGTATGGAACGCCGGAAACGGTAATCCTGGCAACGACTGCGTTTGCGCTGCTGATCACCGTGACCTGAGGGCCGGAAGAAGCACTAGCGACCGCATAGGTTTCCTGATTTGAAGGATCGTATTGTATGTCACTTGCATAACCATTCACTCCGATAGTGGCTACGACCTTGATCCTGCTTGAGGATGTGGTCGTGGAGGAGGATGTGGTCGTGGTACTTTGTGTCGAGTGGTGTGCATCCGACGGCCTTACGCTATTAATCGATGCGATCGCAACGAAGACTAAGAGAATGGTGAGAGATGTTGCGAGCGTCTTAGACCGAAGGCCCTGCACCAAATTTTGTCCGGATAAATCGCGGTTAAATCGCTTATAGGAATTCTTCCAATTTCGATACAAATTCACTCCAGATATTTGTCGATTTAGGGGAACGTGGTGCTAGAACCAGCCCTCTGACCTCCGAACGACTCATTAAGAACAGAACACCATGCATGCCTCCACCGGCCTAACAGTAATCCTTTGTCGTTCCAAGCTGACTGAGATAGGCGCCCTGGCCGGGCTTTGTCAATCTAGATAGGCGCTCCGCCGTGCGAAGTGCTCGGTGGGATTCCCTCCACCCGCATCTTGAAAAGATTCGCTCATCCGACATTCTGGTCGCATCCCACCCAGCTGGCCTATTCTTTCTTGGGGTAGACGAACCTGGTAATGTAGTAGCCACGGACTATCAGCCAAGCTACAGACCCAGCGTATCCTATGCCTGCAAGGATCCAGGACCACGACGAAGCCGTCCCCAGGCTCACCAAGAATATAGACCCGAAAGAGGCCAAGATAAGCGTCGATGCAAGAGCCACGAAAGTCCTGACCCGTGCGACTACCCTGAGCTTGTCGGACAGCATGAAGGGTCCCAGATCCATCGTCACCAGCATCATGCCAGAAGCGAAGAGCATTATCAGTGATGGGATTAGCGTAAGGGCAATCGAAACGGCGAGCCCCCACTCCAATGGGCCCATCGAGCCCGATGCTGCACTCTGCCTGATTGTCGAAACGCTCAAAGAGAGAAGGATCATAGTAGCGCCGAGCAGAAAGCTGGTGATAATCATCAGCCTGAGGCCCACCATGTCCATGTTGGGCGCGGGCTTTTCCAACCCGTCTCAGTGCTCGGATCTTGCGTTATATTAGGCGTCCAAGGAGATAGCGCTCGATTCATCGCCAGGCTGTCTTGGTTCCTTTCCGCTTAGGATATGGAACCTCTTCTTAGCCCAGGCTATACAATACAAAATGAACCCACCTCCCCCTACATTTCTGGGCAAGTCCCTCCTCTAGACATTTGCCGGATCATGGTCCTCGCGGACGACGACTCAATGTTTGCAAATCGAAAAGTAGCCGCCGACAATGGAAAGTAAAAAAGAGCCCGAGCGCATCAGCGGTTCGGGCGGTCGAAGACCACGCATGGTCTGTAAGATTCTGAGAAAAGCCTGAACAAAGCCCCTTTTGCCAAACAGAGCTCAAACAAGATAGCCCGGCTAGGATTCGGCGCGCCTGATTCGATTGTCGCAACGGGAGGTCCGCGCAAAAATGGAAAGAACCGACATCCCCTCAGCCTTCAATAGAACTCGGCTCGCTCACTAAGCTGAACCCTTTTCCTTGTCTATTTGCGGTTGGCCAGGTCCTGCAGATTCCCGTAAATGTTGTAACCATGGCCAGCGAGCAATGTCACCGCATCGGTCTTCCTCACCAGATCCTTGAACTCTCTAAGGACAGTTTCATTGGGAGGATGGGGCGGATCGTGGGTGACATATTCTGGATACACTAGTAGCCTGCCGTCAGCGGATCCTGTTGCATTGTCGGCAATTATGATCTCCTTGTTATCTGTAAGGAGGGCAAAGTCATTGAAATCCTTGAAAATCTCGAAGTCAAGTAGCTTGCCTGTGCTGTATGTCTCGAATTCGCCAATTTCTTTAACAGCGAGGGCGTCTTGGGGTTCCACTGCTTTCGGATTCTGATCTGGCACGTAGACCGTCGCACCTGTCTTTTCTCTGATATATCTCGAACCTCTTGCGTGATTCTGAGATGTAAGAATAATGGCTTTTGGCTTCCCTATCCTGGTAATAGATTCGACGAGGCCAGGAACGAGTGGCGGGTCAATCAAGATGATTTCAGACTCCCTGACAAACAGATGCCCAAACATAGTCCAATCACCTTCCGGGTCAGGCGTCCCCCATCTGAACACGTCCCTCCTAACTGGAGTGAACATAGCATACGAAGAAAGAGACGCAAATTTAAGGGTGACAGCATATCGTTGTATCTTCAGTGCCTGAGGAGACAGGGCCATCGTACACTTCCGAGACGTCTAGTTCTGGGCTGTTCTAGAATAGCCCGGCTAGGGGCTAGTCCTATCTAGGGGCTTTCACGAACTGAACTTGAGGGAGAGAGGCGCCCTGGTCGGGACTGGTCAGCCAATGTAGGCGCCCCGACAAAAGAAATCCCAAGCGTAACTACATGCGATAGCAAGCAAGAATGCTATGGTTTGGCTGAACTGGCTTCCTTTACGTGCTTAGGGGAAGAGTGAGTCCGACGGAGCTGAAAAGTTGCTTCAGCCGGGGATCCTTCCTGACCTCGGAGAAGGCCGGGGAGTGCATCAACTCTTCAGCTCGGAGTGTGTGGTCCCCCGCCGCCCGGGACATGTACTCGAAAAACTTGTCCATGTCCCCAAGGGCATAGAAGATGAACCCCCCGAGCGATGACCTCGCCCATCCCGCCTCGTGAGTCTTGTCAAGTTTGGTAATCATCTCCATGGCAGTCGTCCTGTCCCCCTTAAGGGCGGCGAGGTATCCGCGGTTCAGGTGGGCGTATTCACTGTCTGGCGCAATCTTCTCGAACTCGTCCACAATGGCTTCTGCCTCCGCAAGATACCCCTTAGAGAAGTAGACGTCTGCCATCCGCCGGTAATAGTTGATCGGGTCCAGGTGGCGGGTCCTCTTCAGCAGCTCGAGGAGGTCTCGCTCTCGGCCTGCAAAGAAGTATGCCGCCCCTAGCCTCCTGATTACCGGGGGTGAAAGCGGATCAAGTTGGTATGCCGTCTCGGTGCTGCTGACGAAGCCTCCCAGGTTACCCCTTATCGATTCCACAGCCCCGAGCGCGAGGTGAGCGTCGGCGAGGTTAGGGTTCAGTTCCAACGCCCTCCTCACCTCCTTCTCCTGCACCTCTATCGGGTCGTCGGCCATGTTAGAAATATCAGCGAGCAGGGCGTGCGCCTCTGCCAGGTCGGGTTCGACGGAAAGGGCTTTCTGTGCGGCGGCCCTACCGCGCTCAATCCCTTCGGACCAGGAGATGGACCCTCTGATGGCCAAATTTGTGTAGCACCTTGCCACGCCAGCGTACGCCCTGGAAAATGAGGGGTCTCTCTCGATGGCTTGCTCGAAGAATCCCAACGATTGTCTTAGCGGTGCCTCGTCAGGCTCGTACACCAGAGCCTGCCCCTGGAGGAAAAGCGTGTAGGCCTGGATGTCCTCAGTCTCTTTCAGCGCGGCGACTGGAACCCTCGGGGTTGAGAAGTTTCCAGGAAGAGAGCCAACCACGCTTGTCGCGATGTCGCTCTGGACCGCGAATATGTCGTCGAGGACCCTGTCATAGCTGGAAGACCAGAGGTGGCCCTCGGTGTTGGCATTTATCAGCTGGGCTGTCACACGTATCCTGTTACCCGCCTTCCTCACGCTCCCCTCCATTACTGTGCCTGCATTCAGCTCCCTTCCGATCTGCGATGTGTTCTTCTTCTCCTTCTTGTAGTTCATGACCGAGGTCCGGGAGATCACTTCGAGCCCTCGGACCTTGCAGAGCTTGTCAATCAACTCCTCGGTAAGGCCGTCGGCGAAGTATTCGTCGTTTGGGTCGGGGCTCATGCTTACGAACGGGAGGACCGCAATCCTGTCGGCCGGGAGTAGGGGTTTGGAGCTCATTAGCGAGCCTTCCCATGGGAGCTCGACCCTGTAAACGTCTATCGGTACTGCCACATTCTTCAGCTCGTGCGGGTCGAGCTTTACGAGCTTGAAAGGGACCTTATTCCTTACCTGGTCGTAGACCTGTTCGGAGATGCATATTTCGCCCCCGCTTGCCAGTGGTTCTATCCTGGAGGCGATGTTCACGGCGTCGCCATGGACGTCACTTTCGCTCTGAACTACGTCGCCTACGTGAATCCCGACCTTCATCTCGAGCCTCTCCGAGGGGCTGTCGGGCTGATTGTGGATGACCTCCTGCATCTCGACGGCGCACTCAACCGCTTCCAGTGCGCTCTCGAACTGGATCAAGAAGGCGTCCCCGATGGTCTTGATCTCACGCCCTTTGTGCCTGGCGAAGACTGGGCGCATCAGAGATCGGTGACTTTGGAGGAGCTGCAGCGCGAGCCTCTCGTTTCTTTGAGAGAGGGCTGTGTACCCTACTATGTCGGTGAACATGATCGCTGCCAGCCTGCGTGTGCCCTCTGACATCCGGTGCGACCGTCTTCGATTCCAGGTGGTGATAAAGCCGTTGTGGGATAGGAGATGATCGTCTCAGATAGCCCGGCTAGGATTCGAACCTAGGTCGAAGGCTCCAGAGGCCCCCATCCTTGACCACTAGACGACCGGGCTGCGAGTTTGGGAGTTCCGCGTACTTGGCGATAAAAGGGTTCTATCTTGCAGGCACGCGTTTCGCAACCTTGACGTGCCGCATTAAGGCGCCTGCCTCTTCCATGACCCTCCCCAAGGAGTCAAGGGCCGCTCTGAGTTCGCTCACCTGAAGGGTTCCGAAATGCCCGATTCTTATCATCTTGTCACTGTCCTCGTATATGCCACGGGCAATTACTATCCCGTGCTCGTTCTCCAGATTATGTTGAATGTCTCCCGCCTTTCCCGGATGGACCCAGAATGAGGTGACAGTGTCAGCCCTGTGTCCTTCCTCCGCAACAAACTTCTGCCCCCATCCTTCCACCCTGCTCCTCGTGAGCTCGCCGAGCTTCCTGTGGCGAGTCCAGCGGTTCTCGAGTCCCTCCTCCCTGACCTCTTTCATCGCCTCCCTCAGCGCGAGTAGAACCTGGGTGGCAGGCGTCGCCAGGTACATTTTCGGGTCATCCATGACTGGCTTCCACTTTAGCAGGTTCATGTAATATGATTCGATGGGAGCCTTGCGATTTTCCATTTGCTCAATCGCCCGATCGGAAGCGGCTAACAGGACCGCTCCAGGGGGTCCCGCCAGAGCTTTCTGCGACGCTGTAAATACGATGTCGGCTCCTAGCCTGTCAAAGTCGAGCGGGATTCCCCCGATGGCGCAGACCGAATCGACCACTGAAAGCACACCCTCCCTAGAGCACTCATCGACGAGCTCACGGATCGGGTTCACCACCGAGCTCGAGGTATCGACGTGGGTGACGAAGACAGCCTTGAACCTCGACTTGCGCAACTTTTTCCTCAAATCATCCGGGTCTGCAGCATTTCCTTCGGCATACTGGAGGCTGTCAGCCTTCGCCCCGTGAACTTGGTTTAGCATCAGCATCCTCCGGCCAAAGTATCCATTGGTCAAAGTCAAGGTCGGGTCACCGTGCGACACAAGGCTCACCACAGCGGATTCCATCCCGATGGTCCCGGAGCCTGTAAACACGAATTGTACGCCCTTTCCATTTTTGAAAACGTGCCTGGCGAGGGAAACCGTCTCCTTGAACATCGAATAAAACTCGGAACCAACATGCGGAAGCTGAGGTCCGGCCATTGCGTCTCGGACCCTCCTTGAGAGGTTCGTCGGTCCCGGAATCAGCAGAAGCTTGTCCACCATCAGGACCTACTTCGTCCGTCCCTCGCAAGACCCGATAAAAAGGCTGTTTTAGAGGTGGTCGAGGATTTCTGAGAGCTTGTTGATATGTATTATTTCTGGGTCGGTGACGCGAGTCGTATGGGCCATCATGAAGCCCATCGCGGCCGACTTTAGGAATGCGAGGTCGTAGATGGTGTCGCCCACGGCGATGGTCTGCTTAATCGGAATTCCTTCCCTTGACAAGAGTTTTTCATAGGCGATGTTCTTTCTGGTGGGGTCGACCCTCCCTATCCCGCCCTGTTGAAGGATGCCCTTACGGTCGAACTTCAGCCCATTGGCTACCCAGCAATCAATCTCGAGCTCCCCCGCAACCTTCTCCGCGAGAATGTCGATGCCGGATGTTACAAGGGCCGTCTTGATTCCCCGCATTCTGAGCTCGCGGAAGGTCCTGGGCGCGTCCCGTCTGATTGAATAATTAGACAAGATGTCTGCTATCTCGTCCTTCGTGATGTTCTTTGGCCAGGACGCGATGTCCCTCCTCATGAATTCCGTGTAGTCGATCTTGCCCTCGGTGTAAAGCCTGAGCGACGTGGCCGCCTTGGTACCGGTCCCGTAATGATCATGGATCGCTACCCAGCTGCTGTTATGCTCCAGCACCGTCCCGTCCATATCGAACGCAGCCAGAGCTATTCTGGGATGACTCGTGTGGAAGCTAGCCAAATAACATCATTCTCATGAGGATTTATTCAATTCCTTTGAGACTTTTTCCTCCCCTTTCCGTTCTTCCAGTTCAAGTAACCCACTAGTTCGTGTAGCTTTTCTAATTCTAACCATTCCTCCTCGGGTCGTGGATTCCATCTTCCGTAACGGCGTTGTGATATTATCAAAGCAGCCTTCAGACAAAGCAAAGCCTGTTTGCGTTTCACCCTGAGATAAGGAAGTACGTCACTGATAAGCACCCTCGCGTCTGTGGCGTCAATTCGATATTTTGCGTACTTCGTATGCTTAGAGAACCCGTGCCTTTCAATTCCTCTGATTACTGACCCTCCATACATGCGCTTGAGCTCTCTCAAGACTAGGACCGTCTGAGGAACCTCTCTCCAAGTCAGTTGCAATACGACCCGGTACTCGAATCCTCGGAGAGACCCGATTCTTTTGTGTCGAACTATCGAAAATGAACCGTCCGAATCGAAGACCCCTGCAATGTAGGCCCTGCTCAGCGACATCCACTGGTAAGATGGTTAACATCACTTAACGATCCATATCCCAACTAAATCAGTCGAGCCACGCCACCATTCTTGCCCAGATGACCAACGTATTGTCTTTGTTTCCTGTTTTGTCGCGTCCCTTCATATTCGGTCTTTGACGGGAATTCCCATCAGGCGCATGGATTCGGCGAGCACCTTGCTTGCAGCGTCGACGAGGGCAAGCCTGGCGTCTCTGAGCTCTGAGTCCGATTCTTGGTTAACGGGAACGCTTTCGTAAAAGTCGTTAAACCCGAGCGCCAGGTCGTGGGCGAATCTGGCTATCTCCTTCGGAGAGAGGTATTCTCCCGCAGTCGCCGCGGCAATGTCGAGGGATGACATCTTCTTAGCTAACTTGACCTCTTTGGGCTTGCTCAGCTTTGCCGCACTCTTCACGTCCACGTGAGGCCTGCCTTGTGTCTTATCCAGGATCCTCCTTGCCCTCGCGTAGGTGTACAACAAATACGGACCGGTGTCTCCTTTGAATTGCAATGCATCCTCCATGTCGAAGACAATCATTTTGTCAGGGTCTTGCTTGAGTAATTCATACCTTAGGGCTGCGACCGCGATTGCCTCGGCCACCCCATCAACCCAATCGTCCGACTCCGAGAGGTTTCGCCTTCTAGTCTCCGACCGGGCCTTGTCAGCCAACCTGTCAAGCATGCCGTCCACATTCACGTACAGGCCCCTCCTTCCCGACATGTGGGCGAAGTCTCCTTCAATTTGGAAGCCGATCTGGGACGCAGTCTTCTTCGAAAGAGAAACGACCTCGTAGGCACGGTGAAGATACTTTTTGGAAGCCCCCTCCTGAAGCTTATCGAGCACTTTGGATACTATCCTCTGTAAGTAGGTCTGCCGCGAGTCGATGACAGACACGGCGAGTTCGGCGCCCCCGAAGTGGCGGCCGGATTTCTTCCCCCCAAGGACCGTGGAATACAACACTCCTCCGGGTTGAGTCTCAGAGTAAACTTCATACTCAAATGGATCTTCGGTCAATCCGATCTTCCATGCAGCGTAGGGAATGTCCTTGGCAACATAGACCACGGTGCCGTCCGACCTGACGACTACCTTCTCCTCGCCTGTCTCTGGGTCGGGAATTACCCAGCACCCCTTGTTTTCGCCAGAGTCCTGGAACTTGACATATCCCATTTTCTTCAGCTTCTCGAATATTCGATCCCACATTCCCGAGTGGACAAGCTGTGATTCCCAGTTCAACAGGTCGTAGGACGCCCCAAGCCTCCAACAGGTGGATAGCTGTGCGGCCAGGATTCTGTTCACGATTGAACTTGTATAGTCGGCGATGTCTCCCTTCCCCTTCTCAATCTCCTTCAGAACCATTGACTGTTTTTCTTTCAGGGTAGCGTCCTTCGCGTACGCTTGGTTGACTGCTGTGTAGACACTGTCGCCGCAGTAAATGTCGTATTTGACCCCTGGAGGTGCTTCATCAGAAAGTCCGAGGAACTTGAAACCAACAATGATGTCGGCCACCTGGGCGCCCGAGTCGTCAACGTAGTTCATGGTTTGGACCCGATCTCCAAGGTACTTCATTACCCGAGACAAGGAATCGCCAAGGACCAGGTTCCGCGCGTGTCCGATGTGTAGTGCCTTGTTTGGATTGACATTGGTGTGCTCAATTGCAACCGACTTCCCGGGACGTTTTTGTGCACCAAGGTCCCCGGATGATATTTCGTTGATTGAATCCGCAATGAATGAAGCTTGGTTCACTTTGAAATTCAGGTAACCGCCCCTGTGCGGACTGACGCTGTCAACATACTTCGTCCGACCAACGAACCCCATCGCCTTAGAAGCAATCGCAACTGCAACATCCCCAGGCTTCTGGCCCGTTTGCTTCGCCACTCTGATTGGAACGGCGCTCGCCAGGTCTCCATAGTCGTCGTTCGGGGGGAGACTTACTTCTGCTTGGAGGTCCGGGTAGCCGGAGGCCTTGCATGAGTCGACTACGACCTGCCTTACTTCGGCCTCGAACTCCTGGAACTTCAAACCTTCATTCGTCTTAGGTGTCCCGATAAAAGCTCTCGGCGCACAACTATTCTTATCCCTCCCCGGGCGGGGATGTTCGGGCCCGTAGCCCAGCACGGACAGGGCGTCAGCCTCCGAAGCTGAAGTGCGAAAGCTCAGAGACCGTGGGTTCGAATCCCACCGGGCCCGCATGACTCCAATTGATGGCCTTTCATCGGGTCTCGAGGCGATTGCTGCGATGGCTTTCGTGCGTCGAATAAAATAGGAGGCTATCCAAACCCGGATATTCGGATTTGGATAGTTTGTTTCACGCTATTCCTTGATGAATGTTGTTATTCCGCTGACGTGGGTGTCGAAGTTGGGGCCGCCAACGACGTTGAGGGTTATCCCTTCGAAGGGAACGCTGGCGAAACCTAGCTTACAATATATGCTCAGGATTGCAGTAAAGCCAGACCCTCCTGTAGCTGGTGATATGTGCACCTTAAGCACTGCGATACCAGCTTCAGAGCCCGCAGGAACGAGTCCTCCAAGGTCATTGAAGCCGGCTGGAATGAAGCTAATGAGTTCCTCCGCTGTCCATGTTCCAAAACTAACGAGAGAGCCTGTCGAAGTAAAATGGACGAAGGAGCCTCCACCCATCGCCTGTCCGGAAGGATTAGGATTGAACCAGCCTGATCCGGCTATGTAGACCTTGTCCCCAGTACTACTAGAGGAGGCGATATCTGGACACTTGAGGATAGGCGCAGGGGGATGGGGAATATCGCACAGGAAACCTGTTCCGACGAGGAACTGTCGCTTCGGATCGCTGTTGGCCGTCGGATTATTGCCGGCCGCTGCCAAATTCGTGAAGGTTAGACTTAACAGGAGAACACCGAGTGTGAGCGCGAAGATTTTTGGCGCGTACGCCGTTTTCATGACTGATAGGTAATCGACCTAATCTAAAGGCGTTTGTAAGTATAACAACTCGCGCTTGAGATATGGTTCAACGCTAGCAGATCATCAATTCTTCCATTGGAGAGAGATGCACCTTCGGAATCGAAATCCCACTTCACCGGGGAGTTGCGTCTCTGGAATCCACTTTCAGGACCCATTTGGGGGTGGACCCCACCGGGCCCGTTCATTGCTTCACGGGCAAGTATAGAACAAGTTCAAACTCGCTTCTGTAGTACTCCAACGAGGGGCTGCGTCTGGTCAACCTTCCGACCCCACGCCATCTAATCTAATACATAGGGGCGTTGTGATTGGCCGGTTTCTAGTGTGGCGGATTCCAGGAACCGTCCCTGATCTGAGCTTCGAGAGCTTCAGCACGCTTGCTCAGATAAAGTAGGTCGTCCTTCCGAGGCGCAATCGTCCGGGCGACATCAAGTTTCCCACGGAACAATATTGCTGTGGGAAGGTCGACAAGATGCGGGAACTTGACCTTGAATGGACTGCGAGAATCAGAAATCCCCTTCCATTCTTTCTCCGACCCCACCTTGAATTGAATCACCTTCACCATTCCATGATACTCTGACATGAACCCGCGGATGTCCTCACTGGCAGCGACGCAATCCGAGCACCAGGAGTACTCTCTTCCAGTTGGAGACCCTTCAAACACTGCAACCACCCAATTCTCATCTTTGATATGTCGAATTGCGTCCTCGAACTTGGCGTACAGGCTTTCTTGCGTTATGGACTCGCCCATCAAATTTGGACCGAAGGTCAGCTCCGCGGTATTAAAGTTCTGTTCCACGCAGATTGTTAATGCCGTTGACTCTGCTCATCTCTTCGGCCTACGATGGGGGGGACCTGACAGGCCCTCGCTTTACAAGTGAAGAATGGCTACATCGTCTTCGGGAGGTCGCTCCCGCATTTCGAGCATGTAAATGCTCCAGTTGGATTCATGGTACCACACTTCGGACATTTGACTTCGGTCATAACGGTCGTCGTTGTCATCGTTTGAGTGACATTGACATTCACCGGAGCAGTCTCCTTCTTTTTGCCATGCCAGAACGATGCGCCTAGAGAGACAACGGATGCCACCCAGATCACATAGAACCCAGTTCCAGGGTCGAGCTTTACTGGGCCATTGGGGAAGACGGCATAGGGTGCCACGGTTATCATGGCCATTCCAACCGCACCCAGAACCCCGGTCCCCAGAGGAAAGATTCCTACCAGCCCGGCTATGATGAGTAGGACAAATGCGATGACTAGTATGTAATCGAACGTGGCTGTAGCCGTTCCTGAGGCTTGGACGGCCCCTAGGTTGGAAATGAGGGGGCCTGCGATCCCGTAGAGAGAATGTGTGTCAGTAGTCCCGAAGGGCAGCAGAAAGATGGTGGCAAGAATCACAAGTCCTAGAACGATCCCCAGCATCCTGCCGGGATGGAATTCCAAGCAAGGCCGCGAACGCAATGTGTTATTTGAAGGTATACCGAATATCCCGCACGCTTGAATTCTGGATTGGACCCTTAGCTCAAAACAACCGAATCTGCAAAGCTTACCTTTTGTCAACGTTGAATCTGATCGCTGCGTTCGTGCTGACATCTGAAGGATTCTTCCTCGCGTGGAAAGAATTCTTCTCCTCCACAAAGTCGGTTTAACAGTCAGCCGGAATGCGTCGGAAATCCATAGATGGTCCATCAATAACCGATATTAACGAGCTGGAATCCTTGACACACAACGATGAAATTCCTTTTCGTCACTGACGAGAGTCTTTCTGCAGACCTCGCCTGGCAGCTGAAGAAGGAAGGCCACGACGTGAAGATGCACTGCCACGGCAATGGAGAGAAGGATGTCGGGCTCGGCTTTTTCGAGAAGATTGAAGAATGGGAGCCGTTCAAGGACTGGGCGGACGTAATAGTTTTTGATGACGTTGGATTTGGTTCCAAGGCCGATCAGCTTAGAAACGAAGGCAAGTTTGTATTCGGAGGTTCTCCCTACACTGACAAGCTGGAGCTCGACAGGGAGTTCGGTCAGTCCGAACTCAACTCCGTGGGAGTAGACGTCCTTCCGAGCTGGAACTTCACATCATTCGACGAGGCGATTAGTTTTGTCAAGGCGAATCCGGACAGATACGTCCTCAAGCCGAGTGGGAAGGCACAGAACGAAAAGGAACTGCTCTTCATCGGACAGGAGGGAGATGGGAAGGATGTTTTGTCGATACTTGAGCACTACAAAGTCAACTGGTCGAAGAAGATCAAGGAGTTCCAGATTCAGAAGTTCGCTGAGGGTGTTGAGATAGCAGTGGGTGCTTTCTTCAACGGAAAGGACTTCGTCATGCCGATATGTGTGAACTTCGAGCACAAAAGATTGTTTCCCAATGAATTGGGCCCAAGTACCGGCGAGATGGGCAC
>WNFB01010535.1_pt1 | contig 16640 bp, 14 predicted proteins | sample 5400501 | NCBI WGS metagenome assembly WNFB01 (sample SAMN13153341, study PRJNA577476) | soil metagenome | isolation source: 200 cm saprolite under Douglas fir tree site 2 hole 1 | place: USA:California | collected 2015-04-18
TGAGCGCGAGTTGTCTTTTCCTGAGCGCGAGTATTTTTTCTTTGTTGCTGCTCAACCTGACGCGTCTGACGCTGAGCTTCCTTACTAGTTCGTGCCGCTTCGGCGGTCTGCCGGTCTACTTCCCGTTTGGCATCCGCTTCCTGCTTGCGATCCCCTTCCTGCTTGCGGCCGTTGTCTGCCTCCCGCGATTCGTCGCGCTCATCCTTAACCTTGAACTTTTGATTTCTGGCGTTGTCGGAGACACGTTCCACGCGCATCGATTTCCCAACGTCCCGGCGAAACGGTGATTCCCGGATATCGCCGCCGACAAAAACCGGCGTGTCCCTAAGTTTCTTTGCGATGCCCGGCGGCAGATCGATTTTGCCGCGTCCCCAGGCGGAATGGATTACGGCGTTTCTCAGCGGAGTCAGCGTCAAAGGATCGAGCGTTGACCTCACCAACACCAACCTCTGCTGATCAACCGTGCGGACGCTGCGCGGATTGATAGCACGACCCCAGGCGTCCACCGGCACAACGGTGACGGCTCCGGGTATGGCGAGATTGAAAAGTCGCGCCGGCGATACACTGGTCTGCGATAGATAACGCGGCTGCCAGTTTTCGTCGTAATAGCGAGGCGCATAATTGTCGCCCGGGCCCAGCGGCACCCAGCCGATTTGGTTCGCGTTATCCAGCGGAACGAAAGCAACGAGGGCCGGCGCATACGCCGGCGTTGTGTTCACTCCATCGGGAATCCAGTACCACTGGTTACCCACGTTGACCCAACGTCCGTAGTGATAGGGCGCATAGCCCCACGGCTCACTGGAAACCCAGGTCGGCCCATAGGGATAAGAAGTGACCCACTGACCCTGCTGATAAGGAACCCATCCGGCATCAACCCGCGGTCTCCACGCATAGCCATAACTGCCGACATTCTGCCAATCACCGTAGTAATCGAGGTCGTAGAAGCCGGGAATGTTTGAACTCACATACCGGTAGCTCGTGCTGCGCTGGTAAGGATCGTAATAGTAAGGATCACTAAGATAAGCGTCGTAGTTACTGTAACGACCGTCGTAGGAATTCGGATATTGATAACGGTAATAATCGTCCACCTGACGTCCGGCGTACTGTCGATTCAAACGCGACAAGGCAACCTCGGACGCCACCTGGCTCAGCAGCGTCAGCATTTCGCCCTTGTTGATCCGGCTGGAGCCACCTGGACCTATGACGCTCGCCAGTCCGTTCAGCACTGAGACGAGCACGCCGCCATTCCGATCGAAACCGACGTTGTAAAGCCCGGGCTGATCAAAGTTGATCGCGCCGTTGGGCGTGGCCACTTCAAATATTTCGTTAGGCTGCAAGTATCCGACGTCGAACATTGCCGAGCCGTCGCGCAGCGCGAGCTGAGTGCGGCGATCGCCCAACGACACGCAGTCAAGCGAGGTGTTTGGATCGAGCCGCGCGAAATTGCGGCCGCTAAACGCGATCGAGGTGCGCGAGTTGTCGCGCGTGTAGATCCGATCTCCTTCTGAGAAAGGTTGATTCGCAGTGGCTGCGGTCCAATCCTGGCTCCCGTCGGCGCCCGCGCGGTTGTCGCTGAAAGCGACCTCGCCATCCACTCGTTGTATGCGAGCCGCATAGGGCAAGCTTTCGGCGGAGGCGGTCTGGTGGTTCATCCACAAGTACACGCCCAGGCCGGCGCCGAGCGCCACCACCACTGCCACGACCGTTCCGTGCGGCCATAATTTGATCCTGTTCATAAACTCTCCTTCTCGAAAGCCAATCAACTTCCTTCCGACATCAGTTCTCGCGAGTCCTCCGGCTTGCTCAAGCGCATCCGCGCCCGAGCCTCTCGCCCCCGGTTGTACCTAAATTGCAGTTTGACGGTGCAAGGAACGCTATGCTTATAGCAGGATGGCCGCGTCGCCGCCTGTTCGTTTACACACATAGCGTCCCTCACTGGTAATCACACTTAGGACTTAGAACTGTCCTTTTTTAGTACTTAGAACTGTCTTTTCAGGGGTGTTGCCGCAAGCACCATGCCCGCGCCCCGGTCAAATCGGAAGGGATTCGCGCGCGGCACTCCTTGAGGACGCGATATGTGAAGCAAGGCAGGCGAAGATGGCTGGCCGCCATGACTTAGCCCCACTTCTACAAAAAGATTAGGACGAAGGAATCACGAGTGAAGAGAGGGCCTCGGGCTATTTGCGGTCCAATACGCGTACGCATTTAGGGCATCCTGTTGCCATTTGCGATGTAATGAGCAGAAAGGCAGGAAGCGTCAACTCGCTCACTTCTGCCAGACTATCGAGTAACGCCATAACAAATGCTTTTTAACTTCAGCGCCGGGGAGGATCTCAGCGCAGAGTTCGCGGATTTGGCTCATCCCTGGATAGGAATCGTGCTGTTCGTGCGCGGCCCAGGCGGCGCGCACTGCACGCGGCGGTTTCAGGCGGCCGTTGTGAATCAGTCTCAGGCTGACGCTCACGCCCATGGCGACGAGGTTCAGGAAAGTGTCGACCAGGCCCTCGCGAATTGATGCGGTCTGGTCGTGGTACGCGCGTCCCGCGCGTGAATCACGGGCAGGATGCCCGTGCCACTTTATAGGCTCAAAGAGATCGAGGACGATCAAAACGCCGCCAGGTTTCAGCGCCGCTTTTAGTTTCAAGATCATCGCGCGCAGCGGCAGATGATGCAGGGTCGCGATCGTGGCGATGTAATCAAAGTGTGCCGCGGGGAAATCCCACAACATGGCATCGGCAACGTGAAATTCAAGATTGGGAGAATCCCTGGAGCGCGAGCGCGCCACGCGAATCATCTCGGGCGAAAGATCGAGCGCGACGACGTGCCGGACCCGCTTCGCTAAACGCCGCGCGAACGCGCCCGTGCCGCAACCGACTTCCAAAGCGTTCTGACAGTCATCGCGAATGTGCCGCAGCAGGAAATTGTGATAATGATTGTTTTGCGTCCAGCCCGCGGCGTCGAGAAACGCGAGGCGATCGAAGTCTGCTTGAATGACGGACATAATCAGTGAGCAGTTCACCCCGTGAGATAAGTCTTTTGTACGTCGGCCCGGATTGCAAGTTGTATCTCATGGGGTAAAGGCAGTAAGCACTAAGCAGTAGGCAGAAGGCAAGCAAGGGGGAGCGGTGAGCAGTATAGCAATAGTAGTGGGCGGTGGGCAGCGAGCAGTGGACAGGATTTACAAGATGAACAGGATTAACTCAAGTTGTAACCCGGCTGTCGGTGTCGTCTTGTTCATCGTGTCAATCATGTCGAATTGCATGGGAACCGGTGCGTCCCACAAAAACCGCTTGTGATAAACTTTGTCCGGCTGCCCCTGATGCGACGTTCATGAGCAACGATCACAAAGAAGCGACTGGCGAAGTCGAGACGGCCCTGCTCGATGCCGAGCTGTTCATCAAGTACGGCTCGCCTGATCGCGCGCTCCGGCGTCTGCGGACGGCGCTGGATCGCAGTCCGGGGTCGATCCTTCTGCGCGCCGCGGCGAACAAGCACCCGGAGGAAGCCGCGCGTCATTGTCTGGCGCTGGCCAGCCTGTACATCGAGCGCGGCGATTTCGACGCCGCGCACGATCGTCTGCTGGAAGCCAAACAACTCGACCAGCGTATCTCGATCGGCACCGGCCTGGAGGCGATTCGCCGCGCGCGTCATCCGGAGTTGCGTGCTAACCCGCCAACAAAAGCGGAAACAACGGGCGATAAGCCTGGCGTGACTTTCGCCGGTGATCTGGCAACCATCAGCGTGTTCGACGCGATCCAGGCGATTGAGAATTCGCGTCTGACGGGGGCGCTGCTGCTCGGGAACAACGCGCAGGCGGGGCGCGTGCTTTTCAATGACGGCCAAATCGTCGGCGCAGAGAGCGGCAAGCTCATCGCCCACGATGCCTTTCGCCAGATTGTCGAAGTCACCGGCGGCACGTTTGAATTCCAAAAGGCCGCGCAGTCGTTTCCGGTAACGATTACTTCGGCGAGTAACACGAACCTGATTCTGGATAGTCTCAGGCAAATGGATGAAGAGAAGGCGTGAAGGATTTGGAGTGCGGCGACTTGTCGCCGCTTTTCATAGCGCTGACTTGTCAGCGCAGTTGCTGGAACTCGTCATATATCGCGAGGTTGTCCGTCTTAAAGCCATAGATCGTTTTGACGGTCGCAGGAGACGCCGTTCTTTCGAACCAAGCCGCGGAACACCAGGGATATTGATTAGCCATTGAAACCAATCCATGCTTCACGGGATTCTGGTGGACGTAATTGAGTCGCGCCCAGTATGAACGCTCGTAAGTCAGCTTCGTATCCCAGAAGTTGAACCACACCGTGCGCCCAGCCTTGCCCAAAAAGTGGTGTGGCCGGAAGAGACAACCTAATACTGGGAGCGCGGGCGCCCTCGCCCGCACAGCGTGCGCAGCACGCTCCGTGTCAACCTTCTTGACGATGTAGCTGTTTCGCGCTTCGCGCTCATCGCCAATCGGTTGAGCCCTCGCGCTGAATCAGCATGAAGATGCTTTAGAAACTTCCTCAGACTGGCTGAGTCGTCATTGCTTCGAGCCACAAAATGATAGTGATTCGAGAAGACCGCCCAAGCCTCAAGCTGCCAATGATATTGTTTAGCGGGGGAGAGTAAGCCGTACTCGAGGGAAGTTAGCTTCGTTTCATCAGCGAATAGAGGCTCTTTGTGAAGCGTCGCGGCCGTGATCATGTAAATGCCGTCAGAATCCAGCCGGTGGACGGGGGCATGGGGCCAATCTATGGACATCATTGCCAGCGAGTATACTCGGGCTGACAAGTAAGAATATTTGCTACCTTATTTGAGAGCGGCGACAAGTCGCCTAATACCAAAGCGCTGACAAGTCAGCGCACTCCAAATTCAATCAACCAGCACGCGCGTATTCAACGCTTCGGCGCGCTCAATTGCCGACAGCAGCCGCAGGAACTGTGGATAGTTGCGGCTGCGCGCGTGCAGGCGCTCGCGCTCCAATTCGCTCACATCATTGCGCAGCATAAGATCGAGAAAGTCGTAATAGTCGGCCGTCGCGGCGAACGGAAACTCGCGCGTGTAAGTCGTCTGCCCGGTATCCTCCGAAACGAACCCGGCCAGCAGGTCGAACAGGTGGTCGGTGGTCAGATGCGAGCCTTCGCGCGTGAGTCTGATCGGCAGGCGCAATTCAAAGAAGCGCAAACTCTCAGAAGTTGTCACGCGCCGCAACTCTTTGGTTGCTTCGCCGTCAAACGGCGATTCCGGATCGACGAGAATGTGCAGCAGCCGTGGCTGGTCGACTTTGTCGATCGTGTCCAGCGCCAGTTGCACCCGGTCGGCCAGGAACTTTTCAAACGCGGCATCGATGGGATAGTTGATCCGGCCCAAACAGCCGACCGCCTCGCCTTCTCCGGCGGCTTCCGGCGGCAGACACGCGGGACAGTTTGCGCACACTGCGGTTTCACTCTGCAGTAGCTCGACCTCTGTGGCCGACTCTTCGATCCATTTGAGCTTATCGGCGCCCGGCGCACTGCGGTCAACGGTAGTCAGGATCGTATGCAGGTTGCTGAGGCGGCCCCACTCGCGCAGATGCCGCTCTGAGTAGCGCGCGCGCAAAACGCATGGGTACTGGACGGCGAATTCGAGAGACATGGCACAAGACAGTAAGCAGTTCACCCCGTGAGATAGAATTTGTACGTCAGCCCAGATCGCCGGTCACATCTCATGGGATAAAGGCAGTGAGCAGTAAGCAGCAGGAATGGAGAGTAAGTCAAGAAGGCAGCCGGTAGGGTTCCATTTGAGAGTGATTGTCGTGCCAGGTAAGACGATCCACGAAATCGCACGAAGCCTCAGGAGTCTTGTTCGTGCGATTCGTGTGATTTCGCGGATCGTTCTTGTTCAAGCGAAAGAAAGCGCGAAACCAATCCAGGGCGCTACCGCCGGCAGGATGTCACTGGGACCGTAAGCTACCGCCGTGAATTGTAGTCGATGATTTCGACAATTGCTGAGAACGGAACCTTTACAATCTCGCCGTCTCCACGTTCGACCTTGACGCTCGGCGTGGTCAGCGCCTGGGTTGTTTTCATGCTGCGCACGACCCCGCGCACGCGGTTTCCATCGCGCGTCACAATCTCGATATTTGCTTTGCCGTAAAGCGGCCGCAGCGCCGCCAGGGCCTTAGTAACTTCCATTCCGAAAGCTTTCGTTAGTCGACGGGGTCGTCTGACTATACTTTGTCGAATCACATTCGTAAACCGGGGAAATTGCAGCAGCGCCCTGAGTTCAGTTCTTCTCTGCGCGATCTCCGCGACCTCAGCGTGTCTGCGCTGATTAAGGCGCCAAAACACTGGCCGCCGAGACGCAGAGAACGCAGAGGGGCCCAGAGAATTCCAAATTGGACGCCCCCCAGATTGCACGCAACCAATCCGCGCGATTAGGCGTATAATCTGTCATCAGTCACTCGACTGTAGTCTTAAACTCAGGAAATTTGGTCATGCAGCCTCAGCAAAGTTTCAGCGGCCCCGATCAGAGCGGTGCGGTCGTTTGTGCGCAGTGCGGCGCGCCGATGCCAAAGGAAATGCGGTTTTGCCGCTCGTGCGGAAATCGCCTGGGCGAAGGCCCGGCTGAGTACACTGAGACAGTTCGCCTGCCTCATGCTCAAACCGGACCTGGAGCTTCTAAGACTACACCGTTCTATGCCGCGCCCATGGCGCAAAGAGGAACCTCGGCGGTCTATTACCCACGCAAACGACGCATGCGCGGCATGACCTGGGTGTGGATCGCGATTGCGATCTTCTTTGCCAGCGGCGGCGCCTTGAGTTCGCTAATATCTCCCAAGTTCCGAGGCCGCCAGTCTGCGAGCGCTCCTGCTCCGAGCCGTTCCTATGCCGGAGTGAATCAATTCAGGACCGTCGACGGCGGCGTGACGTTTGATAACGTTGAACCGCCGGACTCGCCGGCTGACAAAGCCGGGCTGGTCGGTGGCGACATCGTCACGAGTTTCGACGGACAGTCTCCGAAGAGTCAAGACGAAATGATGGACCTCTTGCGCCGGACGCCTATCGGCAAAACCGTCGACGTGGTCTACCTGCGGGATGGAGAGACAAAGAAAACAAAACTGACTACGATTTCGGAAAGCGAATACAACGAACTGGATCGGGCCTATCGCAATCGGCCGGAAGGACAAGGGAAGTTTGGATTCCAATCTTTTAGAACAACGCCCGTTGCGGACCCCGAAACAAAGACATATGGCGTGCGTTTGAATTATGTCGACACAAACGGGCCCGCCGATCTTTTTGGCATCAAGGTTGGTGACATAATCACAGAGTTTGATGGCGTTCCGATTCGCACCCGGGATGAGCTGCAATACCGCGTTTACCGGGCCCTTCCGCATAGCAGTGTTCAGGTCACAGTGTTACGTGATGGACAGAGTATGAAAATTCCCGTAACCATGGGGCGAAATTGATAGTGATCTAAACTGAAGTTGCATACTCCCGCATCCGATTTTCCATCTCAAGCCTGACTTCTTCCCGATCTGCTTCGCTCTCGTCACCTTCAAAAGCTTCGAATAGCGCGTAGCGCAGCTCGGCAATCAGACGCAACTCCCAGGCTTCGCGGCCATTGTGCGAAGGGCGCGCAAACCACAGCGCATCGAAATCAGATTCGCTCACGGTGGCCTGACCGAAAAGTTCGGCGGCCAAAGCCGCCCGCGACTCAGGCCGCAGCAGCACCCGACGCAATTCCCAGCCATGCCGTTGGTAAGTAGCGATGATCTCAGAAACCGGTTCGCGGGTGTTCATCTTCGATCGCAAAGTATAGCTGAGTTGGCGGAGTGATTCAGGAATTTAACCGCGAAGGTCGCAGAGTTTCCCGCAGAGGACGCAGAGAAAAGCTCTCCTCCGCGTTTCTCTGCGTATTCCTCTGCGTCCACTCTGCGGTTAAGAAGCCGGCTTGATACCACGCAAGATTAGATCTTAAAACAATAGGCTGAGCTCAGCGGACATCGAAATAGCACTCCCTCAGATGGTCTGAGCGTTTGATGCCTGACCTTCTGGCTATTATCATTCGTTACGTCCAAGAGTCGTACTAACAAATGGCAATCAATCAATCTTCGCCTTTCTACAGCGCGCTCGAGCGCGCGCTGAAGTTGCGTGGCAAAGCAATCGAAGACATTTGTCCGCCTGACGATCTGATCGCGCGGCGCGTGCTGCACGACTACGGCGCGATCTTTGTGGCGCACGAGGCGGTCGCACCGCCGCCGATGTGTGTGTTTCGGGACGAAGACGCGGTCACACATTTTCAGAAAGCAGCCGGGAGAGCGACGGCAACGATCGGCGATGGTTTGATCGAGTTGCAGCCCGCGGCGATGACCGCGCTCTTGCGGGCCCGCGCGGCCGCGCGCGATGAAGGTTTGGATATCACGCCGCGCGATGGCGCCGAAGCCGCGCGCCGCAGTTAGCTGTGGAACTCGCGATTCTTTCCAGCGCTGGATCATTGGATTCGCGCCGGGCGGCTGACTCAGCCAGAGACCGAAACCTTGCGCGTGCTGCCAACGAACCAACAAGTGGAGGCAGTCCTGGAACTGGAGCAGGACGGAATATTTTTCAGCAAAGACTTTTCGAAATCGGTGCTTTACTCGATCGCCGCGCCCGGAACTTCGCAGCACATCGCCATGCTGGCTTTCGACGCGAATGAATTTCTTGACGGGCGCGTGCGCGAACTTTTCGCCGCTAACGGTTGGTTTCAGACGGTGCTGAGCGATCTGCCTCACTTTACTTATCTGGGTTTGGCGGAAGCAGAGCTGCCCGCGCGTGGATTGAAGCGAGCCCACGTAAATGGCCAGACATTTTGGATTCCTGATGTGGCTTAGGGATTTCTTTGTTTGGCATCCGACCTCTGGTCGCCGACATCTGACCTCTGCATTTTGTTCGCGGGCTCGCATCCGTTAACATTGGATAATTCCGACGCCACAGTAATCAAGGAATCCGCATAGCATGCTGAGAAATTATTGCTTCTTAATCATTTTTGCTGTCTGTGCCGGCGCAACGCCGGCGCAGACAAAACCTTCGCCATCAGCTGCGCCCGGGCCCAACGTTCAGACGCACGACAGCGCGCCTTTCAACCTCGCGGAATATGGCGTCAGCTTTCAACCGGACGCTCGACTCATTATCGTGATGGCCGCGCTCGATGCCGCCGGATTCGATCCAACGACGGCGGGCCGAGAGCCTTCCGCCTTCCGCGCGCTGCTGAGGAAAGAGCAGGCAAATCTGGATGCTAATCTGCGCGATCAACTAACCACTTATTATCAGCGACACAAACTACCGGCGCCGGCCACGGCTGCCGATCAGGCGGCGCGTTACGTTTCGCTGGCCTACGCGCTCGGTCCGCCGCCGTCGCTTGATGCGCCGGAACACTTTGACGAACTTCCCGGCGGCGTGCTCGAGGTGTTGGACTTTGGGCCGATGGTGCGCGAGTTTTTCAAGCAGTCGGGAATTGAAGGGCGCTTGCCTTCCTATATGCGCGCGGCCCAGGCGGAAAGCGATCGCCTGCGCCAACCGGCGGCAGAGATGGTGCGAGCAGTGCTTTCGTATCTGCACACGCGGCCGATCCTGGTAACCAACGAGCGCGTGCGCGTAAAGAGTCCCGACAACAAGAAGAATGCCCAGACTGCCTACACCTATCGCCAGCATGAACGGCGGTTCTTTATCGTGCCTGATTTGATGGCCGCACCGGGCGCGGTCAACTTTCGCGTCATTGCTGATGATTATTACGCGATCGTTCCCGAAGGCACGGATCTATCTTCGTCTGAGCTGCGCCGCGCATACGTGCAATTCGTGATCGATCCGCTGGTGCTGAAATTCAACAAAGAAATCGCCGCGCGTCGCGAGCAAGTCAAACAACTGATCGATGCGCGCGCGAAGGCCGGAGGCGAAAGCTCGACCGATGTGTTCACGGTAGTGTCGAGATCTTTGGTTGCGGCCGCGGACGCGCGGTTTGAAGAGTCGCAGCGGCTGGCTCAACTAACTGACCTGCAACGTCTGCGCTTGCAAAAAGCCCGGGACGACGCTGCCCGCGCGGCTATCGCCAAGGAATCCCAAGCGTCGCGCGCGGCCATCGGCGACGAGACGATGGCCCGGCTGGCCGAAGATTACGAGCAGGGCGCCCTGCTTGATTTCTATTTCGCCGATCAGTTCCGTGACGTCGGCGTGTCGGGTTTTGATATCGCGAGTTTTCTGGGCGACATGGTTGCCGGCTTTGATCCAGGGCGCGAAGGCAAACGCCTGTTAGAAACCGCTGACGCCCGCGCGCGCGCCCGCGCCGCGCGCAAGGCCCATCCGGCTTACTCGGTGTGGTTGATCGATCCCGGCGCCGAAAGCCGGGATGCGGAGGACACTTCCCGGAGCTCGGCGCTGACCAGGAGCCTCAGAGAAGTCGAAACGTTACTGCAAGCCAAAAACTACGAGACCGCCGAAACCCGTCTGAAGGCGCTGTTGCAGGAAAATCCGGGCGACGCGCGTTTACTTTTCACCCTGGGGCAAACGGCCAGCCTGTGGGCGCGCGACACCACCGATGATGACTTGCAGTCGCAAAGACTAAACCGCGCGCTGGCGAATTATCGTCTGGCAACCCAGGCCGCCGCGCCGGAAACCGACAAAGCTTTGCTCTCACGCGCGCACGAAGCGATGGGCCGCATCCTCGCGTTTCTCGAGCGCAATGACGAAGCGATGAAAGAATTCGAAGCCGCGATTAAGCTGGGCGAAGTAAACGGCGGCGCGTATCGGGATGCGATGGAAGGAAAGCGGAAACTGGCGCAGCCGTAATGAGAGCTAATCTCTTTATCATCGCAATCCTCCTGAGTGCATTAGCTTCCCAACTTCAACCCATGCCGAGATTCAAAGAAATCTTTCCACGCGTGACCATTCTTCTCAACCAGTTTCGGCACGTTCTTGACTGTGAAGTCCGCGATCTTCACGCCCTTTTCGATCTGTTTCCAGGTGAGTGGCATCGACACCGTCGCGCCCGCTTTGGCGCGCGCGCTGTAGGGGGCGGCGATGGTTTTGCCGCGCGCATTCTGCATGGCATCAACGTAGACCTGCTGCTTCTGGCGTTTTGCGAGCGAGCGTTGGGTCGTCGCAATCTTCGGCGCGCGGCTGGCGACTTCGCCTGACAGCGCGTGGGCGACGGCGGCAATCTTACCGTAATCGTATTTGGGTTTCAGCGGCAGATAAATGTGTATGCCGGACGAACCGGAAGTCTTGGGAAACGATGGCAGGCCGAGTTCGTCAAAGACGTCTTTGCAGACCAGGGCCACTGCCAGGACGTTCGGCCACGGCGCGGCTTTCGGATCGAGATCGAGCATCAGGTAATCCGGTTTGTCCAGATGCTTGATGGTCGAGTGCCAGGGGTGCTGTTCGATCGTTCCCAGGTTGACGAAGTGCAAAAGCGATCCGATCGTCGTGAAAACGGCGTAGTGCAGCTCGCGTCCTTCCTGATTGATTAGCCGCGCGGTTTTAATGAATGGCGGCGCGCTTCCCAGGTCCTGCTGAAAAAACATCGGCGCCTTTATCCCGCGCGGATAACGTTGCAGAATTGCCGGCCGGTCCCTCAGGAACGGCATGATCAAAGATTCGATGCGAAGGTAATAGCAAAGCAGATCAAACTTCGTAAGGTTCTCGCCGGGCCAATAGACGCGATCGAGACTGGTCAGCGAAACCCGCTCACTGCTGATCTCCAGGATCAAATCGCCCTTTGGCTTCTTGAGCGAGAGAAACTCTTCACGAGAGACTGCGGGACCTTCAGGTCGCCGGGTGCGTTTCATGCTCTCCAGTTTTCGCCGTACTGCGGTCTTTTTCCTGTCGGCACACATAGGCTAGCGCGCATTCTAACACCTAAGGCCCGACGGTCTCGCGGAGGCCGCCCGCCGTTTCCGTCGTTGACATGCCGTATTCGCGGCCTCTATACTTGAAATTGAAAATGACTATCAATTTCATCAACCAGCGAAAATCACCGTTTCCCGTTGAGTTGTGGCCCTCAATAAGGGCGGGAATCCGATCTCTGGTCGGCGGGCCGCAACTCGCGGTGCTGGTGATCCTGCTGGCAAGCGCTTCGCTTCGGGCGCAGACGCCCGTACCCGCTAGTCCGTCCAGCTCAACGGTCACTACCAGCGAGTCCGCCAACCTGGGCGCGCCGGTTGAAAAGTCATTAGGGACATCGCCGCAACAACAGGTCGAGCAACTGCGAAATGAAATCGAACGCTTGCGGGTTGAAGTTGAACGTTTGCGGGTTCTGGTCGAAGCGAAGGAAAAGCAGTCGACGGTTTCTTCAATTCCCCCACGCGCTGCGCCGGCAGTTTCTTCGCCGCCCAGCGCCGCGCCTGACAGTGCCCGGATCGCCGTCGCGACAAAAGCGCAGGGTGGTGATTTGTCGGGAGCCGGCAATCTCTTACGAACCGATCGGATCACAATTGGCGGTTACGGTGATTTCCAGTTTCGCCAGTCTTCAATCAGTGAACGCGCTGACGGTGGTGGTACGCCGACTTTTCAGAACACGCGTCTGGTACTCAGTATTGCGGCAGTTCTGGCCGAGAAGCAGAATATAATTTTCAACTCAGAGATCGAATATGAGTTCGGCTCGCGGGAAATCGATGTCGAGCAAGCCTATGTTGAGTGGAAGGCGCGGCCCGAGTTTGGATTTCGAGGTGGGATAATCGTGCCGGCCATCGGTCGCTTCAATACCTTTCACGATTCCTACTTGAACCTGACCACTATTCGTCCGCTGATCAATCAATTCATCATTCCGTCAGCATATCGCGACGCCGGGGTCGGCATTCGCGGGCGTTTCAAACTGCCGCACAAGATGAAGTTCAGTTATGAAGCCGACCTGGTGAACGGCATGCAAGGCGTGAATGCCGATGGCGAGCCGACGCCGTTCTCGCGTTTGCTGGGTCAGTCTTCAGCGGCTGAGCCGGGTCTGGTTGCATTTCAGGCCGAGCGTCGTCGTAAGGCGATGGTTGGTCGCGTCGGCTTTTCCCCCATTCCGGGTTTGGAAGTTGGCGTGTCGGGCTACAACGGTCACTTCAATGAACAGGGATCGCCACCGCAATCGGTAACGATTCTCTTTATAGACGGCTCGTATCGTCGCGGGTCGCTCGTTATCAACGGTGAGTATGGTCGCTCGAACATTGTCGGCGGCATTCCGCGAAAGAGTCCGGCGCCGCCCGCAATCAACCTGAACGCTCCGCAGACGATTGCAGCGCTGGCCGAATTCGTGGCCCAACGCTCGCCGGGGCAGGACGGGTTCTACCTGGAAGGCACGTACAGGTTCTCTGCACCAATCGCGAAAAAGAAACTCGACGAGGGCGCCTACGTTGCACCAGTTGTGCGTTACGAAGTCGTGCGACTCGATCGCACGATTCCCGACTTCTATCTCAATCGCTCGCGAACCACGATCGGCCTAAACCTCGCTCCGTCTTCGACGGTGATCTTCAAACTGAATTATCTGTTCAATCGCACCTTTGGACCGGTTCCCAGAGTTCCGGCTGGAATTGGCGGCGCGCTTTTCGGCATCAGCCCATTGCCGCATCTCGATTACGGACGAAACGGTTTTACCGGATCAGTCGCGTACGTTTTTTAGGAGCGGAAATCGTGAAGCAGAGAATTGTGAAAGCGCTGGCGGGGTTCTTATTACTGACTACGACTCTAATGTTGGGATTTGTCCGGCCGGCATTCCTCTCCAGAACTGTTCAAGCCAAACCGGCGTACATGGATCGATACAACAGAGACGTGCGCGCCAGGCAGGAACTGATAAACAAATGCACGGTCTGTCATGTTGGCCGCGGTGGCGACACACGCAACGACTTCGGTGAAGCGTTTGAGGACGCCGGTTACCGCATCACGCCAAAATTGCGCGAGAAGTTCCCTAAGTTGTTCGTGAAGTCACGCGAGCAAACGCCCTAGATGTCAGCGCACCGGTGTCGCTGGAAAAGTGCGGAAGGCGAACCAATCATGCTCGCGCGTTGACGCTACGCACCGCCACGAATAATATCGATGCTCTGGCGCGAGTCGGCGAAAACTTAACTTCAATTCCCCCGGGGCATTCGTCTCAAATGAAGATTGCTTACTTCGATTGTTTTTCCGGCATCAGCGGCGACATGGTTCTGGGCGCCCTGGTGGACGCCGGCTGCGAGCTGAATCGCATCGAAGCCGAATTGCGGCGGCTGCCCTTCAGCGGTTGGAGCATCTCGGCTAAGAAGGTCGAGCGCGGCGCGTTATCGGCCACTCACGTGAAAGTGGAAAGCGGCGAGCATCATCCGCATCGCTCGCTCGATACGATTCTCGGACTAATTAGTCAGGCCGGGCTGTCGCCGCGCGTCACGAATCGCGCCAGCGAAATTTTTCGACGGTTGGGCGAGGCCGAAGCGCGCATTCACAACGTGCCGGTAGAAAAGATTCACTTTCACGAAGTCGGCGCGGTCGACGCAATCGTGGACATCGTGGGCGCGTCCGTGGGCTTTGAGTTATTGGGCATCGAGACGTTCGCGTGCTCGGCGCTGAATGTTGGCGGCGGACGCGTGCAAACCGCTCACGGGATTTTGCCGGTGCCGGCGCCGGCCACCGCCGAGTTGCTCCGCGGCGCGCCGACGTATTCGACCGGTATCGAGCGCGAATTGGTGACGCCGACGGGCGCCGCGATCGTGTCAACGCTGGCGTCGGAGTTTGGCGCGCAGCCGGCGATGACTGTCGGTGCGGTGGGCTATGGTGCCGGCACGGCGGAACTCCGCGAGCAGGCGAACGTCCTGCGGCTTTTCATCGGAGAGAGCGTCGAACAGAAGATCGGGCGCGATGACGTCATGGTAATCGAAGCCAATCTGGACGACATGAACCCGCAGATTTATGGTTACTTTGTTGAGCGCGCTTTGGAGGCGGGAGCGCTGGATGTTTTTGCCACGCCGGTGCAGATGAAAAAGAACCGTCCCGGACAATTGCTGACCGTGTTATGCCGGCCGGCGGACACCGATCGCCTGATGGATCTGATCTTTCGCGAGACGACCACCATTGGCGCGCGGACCTATCGCGCCAACCGGCGCACGCTCCAGCGCGAAAGCGTTGCGGTGGACACGCCTTTGGGAACCGTGCGCCTGAAGGTCTCGCGATCAAACGGGCACGTGCTGAACGTGGCGCCGGAGTACGAAGATTGCCAGAGGATCGCGGCCGAGCGCGGCGTGCCGCTCAAACAGGTACTGGCCGAAGCAGAGTTTTGCTTTCAGAAGCAGCGCGCGGACATGAGCGAGAGAGATTCTTGATGCCCAAAGAAATCCCGAATGAAAAACCCAACGGCTTGCTCGGCAAACGCGAGCGATTGTTCGATCGGTTGCGAGAGCTGGATTCGCTGCTGGTAGCCTTTTCCGGCGGCGCTGATTCCGCTTATCTGGCCTGGGCCGCGTACCAGACGCTGGGCGCACGCGCGCTGTCCGTAACGGCGTTGTCGCCAAGTTTTTCCGCGCATGATCGCGCGCAGGCTGAAAGTTTCGCGCGGCATGTGGGCCTGCGGCATGAGTCAATCGCGACGCACGAATTCGAAAATCCTCGCTATGTCGCAAACAACGCCGACCGCTGCTACCACTGCAAGACCGAACTTTTTGTTGAGATGGAAAAGCTCGCTTCGGCGCGGAACTTTGCGGCCCTCGCTTACGGAGTAAACACCGACGACATGCAGGATTTCCGTCCCGGCCATCGCGCCGCCAGAGAACATCAGGTGCTGGCGCCGCTGCTCGAAGCCGAACTTAACAAGACGGAAATCCGCGAACTTTCGCGACAGGAGGGCCTGCCGACATGGGATCGTCCCGCTTCGGCGTGTCTCTCTTCGCGCCTGCCTTACGGGACGCAGGTGACGATTCGAAATCTGAGTCAGGTCGAGCGCGGTGAAGCGATTCTGCGCGCGCTGGACTTCCGGCAGTTCCGTGTGCGGCATCACGGCGAGATGGCCCGCATTGAGATCGCGGCGGAAGAATTGCCTCGTGCGCTGAAGATGAATCTCGAGCAAACTCTGGCCGAAGGATTTCAGCGGCTGGGATTCACTTCCATCACGCTGGATCCGCAAGGTTATCGGCAGGGATCTCTGAACGCCGCCCTCGCTAAAAAATAAACACCATGGACGAGCGGGACATCAGGCGGCTGCTCGAGCGGCTGCAAGCGGGCCGGCTTTCAGTCGAGGACGCGATTGAGCGGCTGCGCCATCTGCCATCTGAGGATCTCGGCTTTGCTAAGATTGATCATCACCGGGCGCTACGTCAGGGCTTTGCCGAAGTGATCTTCGGACACGGAAAGACTCCGCAACAAGTGACGGCGATTGTCCGCGGGATGCTGCGGCCGAAGGATTCGAAACATAATATCCTGATCACGCGTGCGGACGAGCGCATCTATCGCGCGGTCCGTCGCGTCATTGCAAAGGCCAAATTTTATCCGCTGGCCGGCGCGATTGCGATCCGGCGCAACCGGGTTATAACCGGCAAGGGCACCATCCTGATTCTTTCCGCCGGCACCAGCGACATCGCCGTTGCCGAGGAAGCCGCGCTGACCGCGGAGATAATGGGTAATCGGGTGGAGACTGTGCACGACGTCGGTGTCGCCGGATTGCACCGCTTGATGGAGCACCACGAAAAAATAAAGAGC
>WNFB01002288.1_pt1 | contig 16638 bp, 15 predicted proteins | sample 5400501 | NCBI WGS metagenome assembly WNFB01 (sample SAMN13153341, study PRJNA577476) | soil metagenome | isolation source: 200 cm saprolite under Douglas fir tree site 2 hole 1 | place: USA:California | collected 2015-04-18
GCCCCTCCGGCCATGGCGTCGAAGGTCTCGAAGAAGATCCTGTCGGTCCTCTTGACGCTCAGCACGGCGGCACCTCGGGAATCGGGGCGGAACCTAGCGCGGCGCGGAGCACGCTGTCAAGAGTTCTTCCGCGAGCGGCCCCGGCGGGCTCCCGCGCGCGACCGCCTGGCGCTCCCGCGCGCGGGCCCCGCGCGGCGCGTCGCAGCGCGCGGCGGCGCCGGACGGAGCTCCGCCAGCCGCCGGTAGCCGCTGTGGAAGTAGAGCAGCGGCTTCCCATCCGAGGCCCCGGCCGCCTCGACCCGGCCGACGTAGATCGTATGGTCGCCCCCCTCGTGCTGCGCGGCGAGCGAGCAGTCGATCCAGGCGAGGCAGTCGCGGAGGATCGGCGCGCCGGTGGCCGCCGTCGTGCAAGGCACCCCCTCGAGCCAGGCGCCGCTCTCCCCCTCCCGGCTGGCGGCCAGCTCGGACAGATCGCGCTGATCCTCCCGCAGGACGTTCACGGCGAAGACGCGCTGCTCCGCGATCAGCGGGTGGCTGCGCGCGGTGTGCGCGATGCAGATCAGGACCAGCGGCGGCTCGAGGGAGAGGGCGCAGAACGATGATACGGTGATCCCCTGCAGGCCGGACCCCCGGCGCGTCGTCACGATCGACACCCCGCTGGCCCACAGCCTCATGGCCTTGCGGAACTGGTCGGCGGACACCGACACGACGCTCCTCCGCGCCGATCAGACCGGCGGGCGCAGCTTACACCACCCCCGATCCGGGGTGGAAGGGGCAGCCCTGAGCGGGCAGCATCGCCGGGAGCAGCGGAACTGGAATATCATCCGATGCACCGCGTTCACTCCGTTCTGGAGGACTGTCGAGTGTCACTGGCCGATCGGGGCGAGGGAATCTACAACGTCGTCGTCATCGGCGCCGGCACCGGCGGTCTGGTCGTCGCCGCCGGCACCGCCGGCCTGGGCGGGCGGGTCGCCCTGATCGAGCGCCACAAGATGGGCGGCGACTGCCTCAACTACGGCTGCGTCCCGAGCAAGGCGCTCATCCGCTCCTCGAGGGTGGCGGCGACGATGCGCCGTGCCGCGCTCTACGCGCTGGAGCCCGCCGATCCGACCGTCGACTACGCCCGCGTGATCCGCAGGGTGAAGGAGCTGCGGGCGAAGATCGAGCCGCACGACTCGGTCGAGCGGTTCGAAGGGCTCGGGGTCGACGTCTTCCTCGGGGAGGCGACGCTCGAGTTGGCGCGTGTGGTGCGGGTCGGCGGGACGGCGCTGCGCGCGCGGCATATCGTCCTGGCGACCGGGGGCCGGCCCGTCGTGCCTGCCCTGCCCGGCCTGACGGAGGCCGGGTTCCTGACCAACGAGACGGTCTTCGAGCGCGAGGAGCCTCCCGGACGGTTGCTGGTCATGGGCGGGGGGCCGATCGGCTGCGAGCTGGCGCAGGCGATGGCCCGCCTCGGAGCGCGCGTCACGCTCGTCGATCGCGGCACGCAGCTCCTGCACCGCGAGGACGCCGATGTCGCCGCCCTGCTGCAGGCGCGGATGGAGCGCGACGGCGTCCGCCTGATCCTGGGAGCGGAGGTGGCGGAGATCGTCCCCGGCCGCGGCGGCGCGCCCCACCGGGCTCGCGTCCGCCAGGGAGCCGCCGCCCTCGACGTCGAGGCGGACACCATCCTGGTCGCCGCCGGGCGCCGCCCGAACGTCGAAGGGATCGGGCTGGAGCGGGCCGGCGTCGCCTTCACGGCGCGGGGCGTGACGGTCAACGAGTATCTCCAGACCTCACGGCCGGACATCTACGCCGTCGGCGACGTCTGCGGATCCCATCAGTTCACCCACTTCGCCGAGTCCCAGGCGCGCCTCGTGGTCCGGAATATCCTCCTTGCGCCGCTCTTCGGACTCGGGCGGGCGCGCGCCGACGACCGCGTCGTCCCCTGGACCACCTTCACCGAGCCTGAGGTGGCCCGCGTCGGCCTGAACGAGCGTGAGGCGTCGAAGGCCGGAGTGACGTTCGAGGTCCACCGCTTCCCGTACGCCGATCTCGACCGCGCCATCCTCGAGAACGAGGAGGAGGGGTTCGTCAAGGTGATCGCCGCGCGCGGCCGTGGGACGATCCTGGGGGCGACGGTCGTCGGCGCCGGCGCCGGGGAGCTGATCCACGAGATCGCCCTGGCGATGCGCGAGCGGATCGATCTGTCGCGCCTGTCGACGATGATCCATGTCTATCCGACCCTCTCGCAGGCGGTGCAGCGCGTCGCGGACGCCTACATGAAGACCCGCCTCACGCCGCGCGCCCGCCGGATCTTCTCCTGGCTCTATGCGCGCGACCGGAGGACGGCGTGAGGGCCAAGGACGCCTCGAGCGGGCCGTCGCGCTCTCCGCTGAGGTGGGTCCTGGGAGGGGCGGCCGTCGTCCTGATCCTCCTCGCCCTGCGCCTGTCGCCTCTCGGGACGTGGTTGCGCGGCGCGGTCGATCTCTTCGCCGCCCTCGGCGCCTGGGGCATCGTCCTCTTCGTGCTGGTCTACGCCCTGGCGGCGGTCCTGTTCGTCCCGGGGTCGGCGCTGACGCTCGTGGCCGGCGGGCTCTTCGGTCTCCTGCGCGGGACGATCGCCGTCTCGGTGGCCGCGACGCTCGGCGCGGGCGGGGCGTTCCTGGTGGCCCGCTACCTGGCCCGCGCCCGGGTGGAGCGCTGGGCCGCCGCCAACCCGCGCTTCGCGGCGATCGACGAGGCGGTCGGGCGCGAGGGATGGAAGATCGTCCTGCTCACCCGGCTGAGCCCCGTGTTCCCCTACAACCTCCTGAACTACCTCTACGGCCTGACGCGCATCCGGTTCGGTCCATACCTCCTGGCCTCCTGGATCGGGATGATCCCAGGCACGATCCTCTACGTCTACCTCGGCTTCGTGGGGACCGAGGTCGCCGGGGCGGCGGCGGGCGGGGCCGGCCGGACGCCCGCCGAGTACGCCTTCTGGGGCGTCGGCCTCCTGGCCACCGTCGCCGTCACCCTCTACGTCACGCGCCTCGCGCGCCGCGCCCTGCAGCGCCAGGCCGAGGGGAGCGCCCGCCCGACATGACGCGCACCGCGCGTGACGCGGTTCGGACGTGACGGCCACCCCGGCGCGCATCGAGTCGTTCTTCCTCCCGGGCCCGGCCGGGCGGCTCGAGTGCCTCCTCAGGCACCCCGCCGAATCCGGAGGGCCCGGAGCCGGCGCCCCCGCGCCCGGGGCGGCGGTGGTCTGCCATCCGCACCCTCTCTTCGGAGGAACGATGCACAACAAGGTGGTGCATGCCGCGGCGGAGGCCATCGTGCGGCGCGGCCTTCCGGTCCTGCGCTTCAACTTCCGCGGCGCCGGCGGGAGCGGCGGGCGCCACGACGGCGGGCGGGGCGAGCAGGATGACCTCCGCGCCGTGCTCGATCATCTGGAGGGGAGGTACGCGGGGCGCCCGATCCTGATCGCCGGCTATTCCTTCGGCGCCGGCGTCGGCCTGCGCGTCGGCTGCGACGACGCTCGCGCCGCGGCCCTGATCGGGATCGGCGCGCCCCTCACGCTGTACGACTTCGCGTTTCTGCGCGACTGCCGCAAGCCGCTCGCCCTCATCCAGGGGGCGCAGGACCCGTTCGGCCCGCCGGAGCTGCTGATGAGGCTCGCCGCGGCCCTGCCGGGAGGGGCCCGTGTGAGCGTGATCCCCGGGGCCGCGCACGGCTTCGACGGCCATCTGGAGGAGCTGGCGGCCCGAGTGGCCGAGGCGATTCCGGAGGATCTGGCGGCGCCGGCCGGTTGAGGATTCCCATCGCCGGTGGTATCGTACCGGTCATGTCCGCGCGCGACATGCCACCGCGTACCGGGAACGCACAGGAGGAACCCCGATCATGACCCGCACGTCCAGCATCGCGCTGTCGCTCTGCATGGCGTTCGCCCTCGCGCCGTCCGCCCGGGCGGAGGAGGACGCCAAGAAGGTGGACAAGGGGAAGGAGGTCTACGCCGCGCAGCACTGCTCGATGTGCCACGCGATCGCCGGCAAGGGGAACCCCAGGACCGCGCTCGACGACGTCGGCAGCAAGCTGACGCCCGAGCAGATCAAGAAGTACATCACGTCTCCGAAGGAGATGAAGGCCGACTCGAAGATGAAGGCCTATCCGAGCCTGCCGGCCGAGGACCTCGACGCCCTCGTCGCCTACCTCTCCACCCTGAAGAAGAAGTAGTGCCGGGTCCCGCCTCGGAGGCGCGCCCGGCCGCGCGGCCGGCGCCAGGTCGCCATGCCTGACGCGACACCGGAGCCACGGGCGTCGGAGGGCACCGGCCGGTTGGTGTCGGGCCGGCTCGGCTTCGGCTGCTACCGCGTCGACGACGAGACCCCCGATCACCGGGCGGCCCTCGGGCTCGCCCTGGCGTCGGGCTGCCGCCTGATCGACACCTCGACGAATTACACCGACGGCGCCAGCGAGCGGCTGGTGGGCGAGGTGCTCGAGGATCTCGCCCGGCGCGACAGCGCCGCCCGCGCGGTGGTCACGGTCGTCTCCAAGATCGGCTACGTGCAGGGGCGGAACCTCGACCTGGCGATCGAGCGCGAGCGCGCCGGGCGGCCGTTCCCCGAGATGGTCCGGTACATGGACGGCTGCTGGCACTGCATCCACCCGGAGTTCCTGCGGGACCAGTTGACGCGATCGCGCGAGCGTCTCCGGCTCGAGACGCTCGACGTCTGTCTCCTGCACAACCCCGAGTATTTCCTGTCCGACGCGAAGAAGCGGCACGAGCGTGACCTCGAGGGGGTGCGCGCCGAGTTCTACCGCCGGCTGCGCGACGCCTTTGCCTTCCTCGAGGAGGCGGCGCGGCGCGGCGAGATCCGCGCCTATGGCGTGTCGTCGAACACGGCGGTCGTCGGTCCCGGCGATCCGGAGGCGACGTCCGTGAGCCGCATGCTGGAGGCCGCCGTCCAGGCCGGCGGGGCCGGTCACCGGTTCCGGGTGCTGCAGATCCCGATGAACCTGTTCGAATCGGGCGGTGCCCTGACCCGCAACACCGGCCCGGACGGGCGCCAGACCGCCCTCGAGGCGGCCGCCGCGGCCGGACTCGAGATCCTGATCAACCGGCCCCTCAACGCCTTCGTCGGGCAGCGCCTCATGCGGCTCGCCGACCCGCCCGGCGCCTCCCCGGAAGCCACGCTCGACGAGCTGCTGGCGCGGCTCCAGGGTCTGGAGAAGGAGTACCGCGCCGACATCGTCCCGTCCCTCCCGCCCGGCGCCGGCGGCGCCTCCGCGGATCAGCTCTTCGAGCTCGTGGAGCAGGTCGCGGGTCTCTCCGATCAGGTCGAGGACTTCGTCCACTGGCAGCAGATCGAGCAGCAATACGTCATCCCGCGGATCAACCTCATGGTCGGGTCGCTCGCACGGAACCTCCCCGCGGAGGCGCGGGAGCGGTGGCGGGCGTGGTGGGATCGCTACCTCCCCGCGCTGCATGGGCTGCTGGGCGAGGTCGGGCGGAGCGCGGCGGTCAAGGGGCGCCGGCAGTCGGGAGCCGTCGCCGCGGCGATCGATCCGCTGCTGCCGGAGGAGAGACGCCGCGAGACGCTGTCGCGCAAGGCGCTCTGGGTGCTGGCAAGCACGCCGGGTGTCGGCTGCGTCCTGGTCGGGATGCGCCGCCCGGCGTACGTCCAGGACGCCCTCGGCATGCTCGACTGGCCGCCGCTCGACGATCCCCTGGCCGTCTACCGCCGCCTGAGCGACGCCACGGACGTCCCGGCGTGACCGAGGGCGCCGTCCCCTGAAGCAGGCCGGCCGCTCCCGGAGTCGGCGGCCCTCATCTAGATCAGGCCGGCCGTTTCGAGAAAGCCGCGGGCGGCGCGGCGGACGACCGGGGCGAGCGGCGGCGCGAACCGCCGCGCCTCCGCGCGCAGCCGCGCGGCGCCCGACGCGCCGCAGACCTCCGCCACCTCGGGGGCCCCCTCCGCCACGAACCGATCGACCATCCCCGGCGTCACCTCGGGGTGGAACTGCAGGCCGTAGGCCGCGGCGCCGATCCGGAACGCCTGATGCGGGTAGGCGTCCGACGAGGCGAGGAGCGTCGCCGTCGCCGGCAGGTCGAAGGTGTCGCCGTGCCAGTGGAAAACGACCGCGCCGTCGGGGAGCGCCCGCAGCACCGCGTCGTCGCGCGCCGCGGGGTGCGTCCGGATCGGATGCCAGCCGATCTCCTTCCGGCCCCCGGGGAAGACCCGCGCTCCCGCCGCGGCCGCCAGGATCTGCGACCCCAGGCAGACGCCGAGAATCGGCACCCCGCGGCGAAGGGCCACCTCCGCGAGCACGATCTCGTCACGCAGGTGCGGGTGGCGGGCCGCCTCGTAGACCCCCATCGGCCCACCCATCACGACGATCGCCGAGAAGCGTTGCGGGTCTTTCGGCACCGCCTCCCCCGCGAACGTGCGGCGCGTCTCGAGGGGTACGCCGGCCTCGGCGAAGGCGTCGGCCAGCAGGCCGGGCCCTTCCGCAGCGGCGTGCTGCACGACGAGGATCGGAAGAGGCATCGGCACCCCGGAGCCAGGAGTATAGAGGATGCGCGGCCCGACGAGCGTGCGGACGGCCGGCCCTGCGGTAGAATCGCCGCCGTCGGGCGCGCTGGCGCTCCGTGTCCGGCTCCGGGGTGATCCCGTGGGCCCCGGCGGAGGAGAGGATGAAGATCCTGGCGTTCGCCGGTTCGCTGCGGTCCGGTTCCTACAACCGGAAGCTCCTCAAGAACGCCCTGGAGATCCTGGGGGGCCGGGCGGAGATCGACCTCCTCGACCTGCGCGAGGTGGCGATGCCGATCTACGACGGGGACATCGAGGAGTCGCAGGGGCTCCCCGAGGGGGCGAAGCTGTTCAAGCAGCGGATCGCCGCGGCCGACGCCCTCCTGCTGGCCACCCCCGAGTACAACAACTCGGTGCCGGGCGGCCTCAAGAATGCCATCGACTGGGCGTCCCGGCCTCCCGGCAACCCCTTCCGGGGGAAGGTCGTCCTGCTGATCGGCGCCTCGCCGGGCCAGTTCGGCGCCGCGCGCAGCGTGCTGGCCGTCCGGCAGATCCTGAATGCCCTGTTCGCCATCGTGATCCCTCAGACGGTCCTGCTTCCGGAGGCCGACCAGGCGTTCGACGAGACCGGCAACCTCAAGGAGACCACCGTTCGCACCTCGCTCGAGAAGGCCTGCGCCGAGCTGCTGCGGGTGACGGCGGCACTCAAGCGCTGATCGGGGGATCGAGGCGGGCCCGGGAGCGTGCGGACCGGGGCCGCGTGCCGGGGCGGGTCACTTCGGGGGGGCCGCGGCGTTCAGCGACCAGTCGTACTCGAGGTAGCCGATCGCCGGCCGGCCGCCCTTGCTCCGGATGAAGGCGGCCACCTCCGGGGTCGCGTAGCCCGCCACGTACTCCGCGACCGTGGGCGCCGCGCCGCGCCAGCCGGGCGTCGTGAAGTCGGATCCATACCAGTCGAAGTACTTCGACAGCAGCAGGCCGCCCCGCTCGATCCGGACGTTCCTAGGATCGGTCAGGAAGCTCCTGGCCCGCGACTCGAGCTGCGCATCGATCCGTTCGCCGTCCATGGCCCAGGGAGGGAGCGGGGCGCACGATCGCGAAGCGCAGTTCAGGGCGAAGTGGACGCGCGGGTCGCGGAAGAACGGCCTCAGGATCTGGTGCTCGATGGCATCGAGCGTCAGGTCGAATCCCCCGACCCGGCGCGTCGTCTTCGTCCACACGCCCGGGATATCCTTGATCGATCGGATCTTCGGGTGCTCGAGGACGGCGAGGACCGTGCAGGCGTTGTAGGCGTTGATCAGGAGCGCCTCGAGGTGACCGGGGGCGAGCCTCTCGAGCCGCGCGGCCGACACGGCGTCCAGATAGTGCTCCAGGCGATCGCGGCGATCCTGCATGAAGCGGTAGTCGACGAGACCGTCGCGCGTCCCCTCGGCCAGCAGGCGGTCGAGAGCGGCGTTGTCGAAGCGCTCCTGCCCCGAGGCGAGCGCGGTCTCCACGGCCCGCCCCACGGCCCCGCCGGCGGGCGTCGCCTTGGGGGCGGCGCAACCGGGGACGGCGAGCATCGTGGCGACCAGCAGGACGGAGGCCGGCGGCCGCTTCCGGGAGCGCGGCGCCGTGGAGGGGACGGTCACGCAGCGGGGGTGGCGCCGGTCAGGAGCGCGGAGGCCGCCGCGGACGCCGGACGGCGGGGAAGGGGGATGGTAGCGCTACGGGGATTCGAACCCCGGTCTGATGGCTGAGAACCATCCGTCCTAACCCCTAGACGATAGCGCCACGCGATCTGGTTCCGGGACAGGGATTCGAACCCCGATACCATGGTCCAGAGCCATGTGTCCTACCATTGGACGATCCCGGAACGCCCGCGGATCTTAGCGAACGGCCCCCGACAGTGTCAATCGCGGGCATCACCCGGGGAGCGTCTCCAGGAAGCGGATCAGGCGGTCCAGGCGCCCGAGGGCCCGCTCCTTCCCCACCAGGACCAGGACGGTGAAGACGCCCGGGCTGACCGCCGTGCCGACGAGCGCGACCCGCAGGGGATGGATGAAGTGGGACGCCGGCTCGCCGCGAGACTCGGCCAGAGCCCGCAGCGCCGCCTCGGTCGCCTGCTCCGTGAACGGATCGACGGAGGCGAGCGCGGTGCGCAGATGGCGCAGGCGCTCCGCGATCGCCGCGGGGGAGCCGGCCTTGCCGCCGCGCAGGTGCTTCTCGATCGCCTCGGCGGCGTACTCGAACCGGTCCGACAGGAACGGACGCAGGTCGCGTGCGATGTCGGGGATGCGCTTCGAGCGCGCCTTGAGCGCTTCGATGACGCGCAGGAACCAGTCGCGCCGCGCCCCGCCCTCGTCGAGGTCGGGTGCCAGGAGACCCTCGCGCTCCAGGTCGGGCCGGACGAGCGCGGCCAGGCGCGCCGGCGGCAGATCGTTGATGTACTGGCTGTTCAGCCACTCGAGCTTCTGCTCGTCGAAGACCGCCCCTTTGCGGTTGATCGCGGCGAGATCGAACGCGGCGATCATCTCCTCCCTGGTCATCTTCTCGCGGCCGTCGCCGGGCGACCAGCCGAGGAGCGCCAGGAAATTGAACAGGGCCTCCGGCAGGTATCCCCGGTCACGGTATTCGGTCACGGAGACGGCGCCGTGCCGCTTGCTCAGCCTCTTCTTGTCCGCGCCGAGGATGAGCGGCAGGTGGGCGAAGGCGGGCGGCGTCGCGCCGGCCGCGCGGTAGAGCAGGATCTGCTTCGGCGTGTTGCTGATGTGATCGTCCCCGCGGATGACGTGGGTGACGCGCATGGCGATGTCATCGGAGACGCAGGAGAGGTTGTAGGTCGGCGACCCGTCCGAGCGGAGCACCACGATGTCCTCGATCACCGACGCGTCGAAGGAGGTCGGGCCGTGCACCCGATCCTCCCAGGCGACCATCCCTTCCGGCACCCTGAAGCGGACCGCCGCCCGCGCCCCGGCCGCGAGCCGGCACAGCACCTCCTCGGGCGGCAGCCGGAGGCAGGTGCGATCGTACTTCCAGGCCGCGCCCTCCTCCTCGGCCGCCCGCCGCTTGCGATCCAGCTCCTCGGCCGCGCAGAAGCAGTGGTACGCCTTCCCCTCCGCCAGCAGGCGGACCGCCAGCGCGCGGTGCGCCTCGAGGCTGCGCGACTGGAAGAACGGCCCCTCGTCCCAGGTGATGCCGAGCCAGGCGAGCCCCTCGAGGATCGTCCGGACGCTTGCCTCCGTCGAACGCTCCAGATCGGTGTCCTCGATCCTGAGGATGAAGGTCCCGCGGTGGCGCCGGGCGAACAGCCAGTTGAAGAGCGCCGTCCGCCCCCCGCCCACGTGCAGGAAGCCGGTCGGGCTGGGTGCGAAGCGGACACGCACGGTGGCGGAGCCCGGTCCGCCCGGTGTCGTCTTCTTCGTCATGATCCGGCGATTTAAGCCTCTTTTCTATTGCGGGACAAGGGGTCCGGACGTATAAGGGTGGCGTCGCTCCCCGAGGTCCTGAGGTCACCGATGTCCCAGCCGTCGTCACATCGGTCCGCACCTCGCCCTGCGGCGGTCCTCGTGGCCGTCGTCGGGATTGCGCTGGCCCTGCTCCTTCCCGTGGCATCGCCGTCGGCCGCCTCCAAGACCGGCCGCGCGCTCCCCGGACAGATCCCGAAGACCCCCCCCGCGCTTGCCGGGTTCCCGATACCTTTCCGCCGCACCACCGACTACCGGCCGCGGGAGGGGAAGGTGCTCGCCGCCGACCTGGAGCACGACGGGAACGTCGAGCTGGTCCTGTCGCTGCCGGCGGGGATCCTGGACGTGGTCCGCAGCGACGGGACCCAGGCGCCCGGCTGGCCACGCACCTTCCTGGAGGCCGACCTCGACGGCGACGGCCTCCCCGACCCTCTGCCGCAGCCCGCCTACCCGTACGGAGCCCCCGGCGTCGGCGACCTGGACGGCGTTGGCTCACAGGAGATCGTCACCTGCGTCGTCTCCGGGTCGAACCCGCGCCGGAGCTTCCTCTTCGCCTTCCACGCGGACGGCAGCACCGTCCGGGGGTGGCCGGTCGAGCTCGGCTCCCCAGACGGCGACAACTTCGCCTGCTCTCCCTCGGGTGTCCTGATGGCCGACCTGGACGGGGACGGACGTGTGGAGGTGGTGCGCGCCATGACCGATGGGACGGTGCGTGCGTACGCCGGTGACGGAGATCCGCTGTGGCGCTGGCCCCCCGACGGCCAGGGACGCCTGCGTGGGATCAACGCCGACCTGGCGGCCGCCGACCTGGACGGCGATGGACGCGACGAGGTGATCGTCGTCGAGTCGGGCCTGGAGCCGCGCCTCATCGCCCTGTCGGGCTACGGACAGTCACGGCCGGTTCATGTCATGCCCGGCTTCCCGCGCGTCCTTCTCGGGATCGTCGACCAGCAGGCTCCCGCGGTGTCCGACCTCGACGGGCACGGTCATCTCGAGGTGGTGCAGTCGACCCGGCCGTTCAACGGCGCCTTCCTCTCGTCCGCCCTCTGGCCGGGAACCGGGGCCTCGCCGTGGTCCCTGGAGCCGTTGGAAGCGATCAGCCCGATTCCCCCGGCGGAGCCTGCGAAGCTGCACGTGATAGGCTCCGACGGCTCGGACTCCCCCGGCTGGCCGCGCGTTCTCTCGGCGGGCGGCCCCTGGGGGGCGGTCGTCGCCGACGTGGCCGGAGACGGCCGGCGCGAGATTCTGCAGGAGGACGGCGACCTCCTGTACGCCTTCGACGCCTGGGGCGCCGTGCTTCCCGGGTTCCCGTTCGCGCCGCACCGCGACTTCCTGCGCGCCGACGCGATGCTCGTCTCCCCGTGGCGGGTCGCCGATCTCGACGGCGACTCGAGCCCCGACCTCCTCCAGGCCCGGAGCGACATCTACTCCGGCTCGACCTACCTTCGCCTCTTCGGCCTGCGGCCAACCGGCCAGCCTCTCAAGGGGTTCCCCTTCGAGGTCGCCGGCCTCATGGCCGCCTCCGATCCCGTCGTCGTCGATCTCTCCGGCGACGGTGTCTCCGATCTCGTGATCCTGGCCACGGAGGGATCGAACGGCTCCTACACGCTGCTCGGCTGGGACCTCGGGGGGCTGCTGCCGGGGCAGGCGCCCTAGAACCCTTACGGGATCACGGACGCGCCGGCGGAAGCGGCGGCCCGATCCCGCCACGCTCAGTCGTCGTCACCCATGATCTTGTGGACGGCCTGTTGCCCGGTGGTCAGCAGCTCGAGCTCCAGGTGGCTCCGGCCGATCCCGGGATGCTCCGTCTCGGGATGCTCCGGCAGGGGGCGCAGCGGCGCCTGGATGTCGAGGATCATCGTGGCGGGCTGGCGGGCGCTCAGGAACACGCCGTGCCTCAGATCGAAGATCGCCTCGCCCTGGCCGCTGCCCGACACGGTGCAGAGGGTGTCGGGCCGGCTCGACCCGGCCCGCGGATCGTTCGCGAAGGTCAGCCTGACGTCGAACGACGCCCGATCCCCGCTCACCTGCTTCAGGACGAGATCGCGCGTCACCAGCACGCCGATCTCGTCCAGGCCCTCGATGTGCAGGCGGGAGGGAAGCGGCAACGACTGGACGCTGGCCACGGATTCGCCGACCTTGAGATCCTTCGATCCATCGAGGCGCGGGAAGATCGCCTCCGCGTACGGCATCGACAGATCGGACAGGAGCGTGTCGTCCTTCCCCGCCACCTTGCGCGACGTCGTCACGTTTCCGAACCTGTCCATCGTCCCCGCCCAGGCCATGCCGCGCAGCACATCGAGAGACTTGTCGGGGGTCATCAGCTCCGAGCCCTGCTTCTCCACGTCGACCTGGACCCGCGAGATCTGCTTGCGGTAGGGGACGGTCCCGTCGGCCGCGGCGTCGTCGGTGAGGGTCAGGAGCTGGTACAGCTCGCTCTTCTTGTTCCCCTTCATGCGCGAGGTCCAGAAGCCGAAGCTGTCCTTGTAGGCGGGCGGGGCGTCGAAGGTGACGTCCTTCGTGGCCACCTCGAAGCGTACGTCGAGCGCGTAGCTCGAGCCGGCGCGGGCCTGCGGCGCGAGGTGGATCGCCTGTGGTTCCGCGGGAGAAGGCCGCGGGGCGGCGCCCGAGCGTGGCGCGGCCTGGGCCGGCCGCGGCCCGGCGGGCGCCGGCGAGGGTGAGGCCGCGGGTCGGGGTCCGGGGAGAGCGGTCCCGAGCGCCGCGCCCCCCGCGGCGAGGAGGGCGAGCCCCGCCCCGATCGCGATCGCCGACCCCCTCGTCGCGGCGCCGCTCACATCAGGTACTTGTCGGAGCCGTCGCCCGCTCCCGGCTCGCCGCTGCCCTCTTCGCCCTCCGGCTGCTCCGTCCAGTAGTCGTCGATGGCGCGGCGGATCGCCTGCTCCTCGGGCACGCGGACGTTGTGGATGGCCGCGAGCAGGAGCACCGCCTGCCCCACGAGCGCCATGTCCTGGCGGAGCCGCCCGCGCAGGGGCTCGATCAGCTCGCGCGCCCCGAGCAGCGACATCCAGCGCGCGGCGTCGGCCGCCCCGGCCGCCTCCACGAAGAAGTCGAAGTGACCGAGGACGACCTTGAGCGCCTCGGGCGTCCCCAGCTCGCCGAGGGTGATGAGCAGGCTGTGACCCGCGTCCTCCTCGACGTTTCCGGCCTCCAGGCGGGCGCGGGCCGGCTCGACCACCGCCGCGCCCATGTGCGACAGGGCGTGCTCGGCGGCCTCGTACAGGTAGGAGTTCTCCTCCGACAGGAAGTCCATGATCTCGTTGATGGCGCCGACCGAGCCCAGCTCGCCCAGCGTCTCGAGGGCCACGACCTGCGGGAAGAACGGTCCGCGCGCCGCCAGGATCGCCAGGCAGCGCTCCTCGATCGCCCGCCGCGCCGCCGACCGCTCCGCGCCGCCGGCCGGCCCGGCCGCCTCCAGCGCGCCGCGCAGGACGGACGGCAGCGGATCGAGCAGCGCGGAGGTCTCGATCTCCAGCAGCCCGAGCAGCGCACCGAGGTCGCCGGCGGCCCGCCGCACCTCCAGCTCATAGTTGCGGTAGCGGGCCATCTTGACGACGGCCGAGAGGAGGAACCCGATCACCCATTCCCGCAGGTGCGGGCCGAGCCCCTCGATCGCGCGGGCCACCTCCGGCTCGGCCCAGAAGATCGACACCTCGACGATCCTGTCGACCAGATCGTCCCCCGGAGCCCGCCTTACCGCCCCCGCCTTCTGGCGGATCGTCTCGGCCAGCGTCGCGGCGCTGGTCTCGTAGGCGCCCGCCTCGAGGGCCTGCGAGATCCGTTCGCAGGTCGGCTCGCCGAGCGCCTCCCTGAGATCGCAGTCGTAGCTCGACTCGATCGCCTTGAGGGTCCGGCCGAAGTCGATCCGCCCCGTCAGCGCGGTCCGGAAGCACCAGCCGCAATCGTCGATCTGCAGCTGGTCCATCAGGACGCGGAAGGCGTCTCCGGCGCCGCCGCGCGTCCCGCTGCCGCCGCCGGCGCCGCGCCACTGCAGCGAGCGGATCCAGGACTGGAGGACCGGACGGTACTCGCCCGGCCCGGTGACCCGGAGCGCCGATCGCAGGATGGCCGGCGACCCGAACCAGTCCGCCCGTCTCCTGAGGAACTCCTCCAGGGCGCCGCGCGCCGCGGGATCGCTGCGGTCGGCGAGCGCCTCGAGCACGCACGACCAGCATTCCTCGTCGAAGTCGCGCCGCTCGAAGGCGGCGCGCACCCGCTCGATCGCCTCCGGGGCCCGCAGCCGCACCAGGGCCTCGAGCGCCCGCGCAGCCGGCATCCTCTGCAGCGTCCGGACGCCCCGCGTCAGCAGCGGGATGTGCTCGCCGCCGCCATGCTGGCCGAGGTGGGTCGCCACGAGCTCCGGGGTCAGGTCGTGATCGTCGAACAGGTAGGGAGCCAGGAGGGGGGTGGCCTCGCGCGGATGGTGGCGGGCCAGGCGGTCGGCCGCCCAGTAGCGGACCTCCGGGTCCTCGTACCGCAGGAACCGTTCCAACTCCTTGAAGGGCCAGAGGCGTTCCGTCATCGCTCTCCGCCGCGCGCGCCCGAGGCACGATTATAGCCGATCCGCCCGCGCCGCCCCAGGCGGCCGATCTCCGGGCGGCGATCCCTCGCGCGCGGCGGAGCCTCCGCGTCGGTGCCCGCGCCGGCGGGCCTCTTCGAGATCGACGGCCGGCCTGAAGTTGTTTGTATGATACAATCAAATGACCATGATGACGAGAGCCCTCGAGCCACGCGCCGGGCGCACCGACGGATCCCCGGAGGCGCGCCGCCTCCTGACCGGAATCCAGGCGCTGGTGCGGCGCTTCGCGATCTCGGAGCGCGCCGACGTCGCCTGCTGCGGCACGACCGTGGCGCAGGCGGCGATCCTGGAGACGCTCGGGACGCTGGGCGCGATCCGCCTGGGAACGCTGTCGCGGCGCCTGGGCGTCAGCCCCAGCACCCTGACGCGCACGCTCCTCCGGCTCGAGGGCCGCCGGCTCGTGGCGCGCGCGCCCGATCGCGACGACGCGCGCTCCTTCCGCGTGCGCCTGACCGCGGCCGGGCGCCTGGCGGCGGACCGGATCGGGCACCGGAACGAGGCGTTCGCCGGCCTCGTGCTCGGCCGCCTGGGGCCCGGACGACGCCGCGCGGTGATGCGATCGCTGCACGACCTGCTCTCCGCCGTCCGGGGAGCCACCGAGTCCTGCTGCCCCGGGGCGTTCGACCATCTGATGCAGGATTTTCCGCGGGCGCCGGCCCGCGCCGGAAGGAGCGCACGATGACCCGTGTTGCCAGAACGAAGACCGTCCGGCCGAGAAGGAGGACCGCCGATCTCGAGCGGACGGTGACGCAGGTTCGAGATCGGTACGCCAAGATCGCCCTGGGAGAGATCTCGGGCTGCGGCGGCTCCGGCAGCGCCGCCGGCGCGCAGCCTGCGACCGGGTGCGCCGCTCCCGGCGGCGGGCCGGAGACCGACGTCGCGCGCGGCATAGGCTACGGCGCCCGGGATCTTGCCGTGCTGCCCGAGGGAGCGAACCTCGGCCTCGGGTGCGGCGCGCCGATCGGCTTCCTCGAGCTCCGCCCGGGCGAGACGGTGCTCGACCTCGGGTCGGGGGCCGGCGTCGACGCCCTCTTGGCCGCCCGCGCCGTCGGCTCTGGGGGCCGGGTCTTCGGCGTCGACATGACCCCGGAGATGAACGCGCGCGCCCGCGCCAACGCCGCGTCGGCCGGCTTCGCTCACGTCGAGTTCCGCGAAGGCCGCCTCGAGGCGCTCCCGATCGAGGACGCCTCCGTCGACGCCGTCACCAGCAACTGCGTCATCAACCTGGTGCCCGACAAGGCCGCCGTCTTCCGCGAGATCGCCCGCGTCCTGAGACCCGGGGGACGGCTGGTGATCTCGGACATCCTCCTGGACGGCAGGCTCCCGGAGTTGGTGGAGCGCGACATGCTGGCGTACGTCGGCTGCGTCTCCGGGGCGCTGCAGCGCGCCGCCTATTTCTCCCTGATCCAAGCGGCCGGGCTCTCCGAAATCCGCGTCCTCAAGGACGTCGACTACCTCGCGGCGGCCGGCTACGACGTCCTCCCTCCCGACCTCATCGAGCGGATGCGGGCGGAGGGCGCGCCACCGGAGGTCCTGGCGGGGAAGGTGCGGTCGGTCACGTTCCGCGCGGCGAGGCCGGCGGGGCCGCCACGCCGCGGGTGACTTCGTGCTCCGGAGCGCCGGGCGATCAGAGAAGAGATGGCGGAGAGGGGGGGATTCGAACCCCCGACACCGGTTTTAGCCGGTGTAACTGCTTAGCAGGCAGCCCTGTTCGGCCACTCCAGCACCTCTCCGCGCTTGAAAGCCTTGTACTGCGGCCTCTGCAGCGGATGCCCCTGCGGCCCCGCCGTTCGGATCGGGACTGGTGGCCGGCTGGGTGACCGCCCCGATGATGGCCGCGAGCCTGCCAACTGTACCACGGAGGCGTTCCGGCCCGCTCATGGACGGACTCCACGATGTAAAGGTAACGGCGCTCGAGCCTGCGCCTGGTTCGACCTTGCGCTGAAATCCGCAGCCGGCGCATACTTCCTGCACCTGGAACCCACCAAGGGAGAACTCTACTCATGCGAAAAGCCACCGTGTATGGCCTGGTCCTGGTGTGCGTGTGCCTGGTGTTCGCCCTGAGCGGACCGTCGGCTCAGAGGACGGTGACCGCAGATGG
>WNFB01002289.1_pt1 | contig 16637 bp, 20 predicted proteins | sample 5400501 | NCBI WGS metagenome assembly WNFB01 (sample SAMN13153341, study PRJNA577476) | soil metagenome | isolation source: 200 cm saprolite under Douglas fir tree site 2 hole 1 | place: USA:California | collected 2015-04-18
CGGATCCGATCGACGAGGGAGGTGATGGCGGCTCGATCACCCAGCCGGTGCATCCGCTTGAGCATCCGATCGTTGATGTGTTGCAGCGGCATGTCGATATACTTGGTAATCTTTTCTTCTCCTGCGTAGAGATCCAACAGCTCATCCGATACCTGTTGCGGGTAGAGATAGAATGGCCTGATCCAGCGCAAGTCTTTCACCTTCACTAACTCGCGAAGCAGCGTGACGAGACCTTGGCGCAGACCAAGATCGACGCCATAATTCACCGTATCTTGGGAAATGAGATTGATCTCCTTCACGCCTTCAGTTGCGAGGCGCGTGGCTTCGGCTACGATCGATTCCACGGGGCGGCTTCGCTGTTTGCCCCGCATCAGGGGGATCGCGCAGAAGGCGCAATTCCGGTTACAGCCCTCGGCGATTTTCACGTAGGCACTATGGGCCTTCCCGAGACGGAGACGCGGCGCGTCCGCGTCGTGCAGATATGGAGGCTCGCTGATCCAGAGCCGTTGTTGCCGTTTCTTCGGCGCCAGGAGATTCCGGCAAATCTCCGCGATTTTCCCGAATTCACCGGTCCCGACCACGCCGTCGAGTTCCGGCAATTGCTCGAGGAGATCTCCTTGATACCGTTGCGCCAGACAGCCTGCGGCAATCAACACACGACAGGACCCTGCTTCTTTTAGTTTGCCGTGCGCAATGATCGTATCAATCGACTCCTGCTTGGCCTCTTCGATGAAGCCGCAAGTATTGATGATGACCACCTCGGCTTTCTTTGGATCGGCGGTCAAGGCAAACCCGTCCGCCACCAACATGCCTAACATGACTTCGGAATCGACCTGGTTTTTCGAACAACCCAGGTTGACGAAGCCGATGGTGGTCTCCTTGCTGTTTGGGCGAGACGGGCTGATCAATCGTGGTGGCATAGGAAGCAGTCTACGGGACGGCTCAAAAGTCTGTCAATCAACAGCACCTTGCAGGTCGCGGACCGATTCCCCTACGGTGGACGCATGATCCGCACATTTCAAGGTTTCAAACCCACCGTGCCGAAGTCCTGCATTATCGAAGAAACCGGCATGGTGATTGGTGACGTCGTGTTCGGCGAGCACTGCAGCGTCTAGTTCCATGCCGTCATTTGCGTGGACCCACCGCATATTCTCATCTTCTTTACTCCCTTAGAGGGTGAGGAGGTTTGCTCCCTAACTGCGCGCGTCCAACGAGGCCCTTCTGAGGGCGCGCGTTGCGCGAGCAAGGGGAGCAGCCTCCTTGCCCTCCTCTCACCTCTTATGGCATCATGCCCCCCTCTTGGAGGCGCGCATGGAGCATTTGCTCGAATACGCCGGTTCCGTGCATATTTATCTTGGACCATACCGCGGGAATCCGATTGCCTTGTACTTGAAGCGGACGGAGACCGGGTGCCAAATCGGCCCGAAGGCCTATCCGTGGAATGACGTCGTGGGGAGTGGTGAGACGCCGAATAAGGCGGCCGCGGATTTCGAAGAGAAATGGAAGACGAAGGGTCTCTCCGCGGATATGTACTCCGGTCCCTCGTGGGAAGGAGGCATTAAGCCGGAGAAACCTGCTCCTCCCAAGCCGCCCGCTGCTCCCAAACCAGCGGTATCTACTGCTGCATCAGCACCAGCAGGCCAGCCTGTCGTGCCTGCAGCCTCTCCGGCTGCTCCTGCTGACACTACAGCGGCCCCTGATCCAGTCCTGGCAGCTCAGCCTGCAGACGAATCGAGCTAACCCACTTTAGCCCGCGTTATTCATGAACGCTTCTGCTGCAATCGCGGGTCCGCGCGCCTGTCTTGCTTAGCGACTGCGCGATTTCGCGACGAACCGTCATGAATAATGAGGGCTATTTAAAGCGAGCGTTTTGGAAAGTGGCCTTCAGAGGAGGCGCCGGCCAGTTTACTGTGCTTTAGGCCATATCCCATGTAGACCACCACGCCGATGGCAGTCCAGACGACGAATCGAATCCAGGTTAACCATGGGAGAAAGCTCATGAGGCCAAGGCAGGCCAGCATGCCCAGAATGGGAACGAGCGGCATGAACGGAAGCCGGAATGGTCGAAGTTGGTCGGGTTTCGTGTACCGTAGGACCACAACACCGATACAGACCAGGACAAAAGCAAAGAGAGTGCCGATGTTTGTCATGTCCGCTGCGTCGCCGATGGGAATCAGGGCAGCTAGCGTGGCCACGCCGATGCCGGTGAGAATGGTGGCATAGTGAGGCGTGCCATAGCGCGGATGCACGGTTGATAGCCAGGGGCTCAAGAGGTGGTCGCGCGACATGGCAAAGAATACCCGGATCTGCCCTAGCATCATCACGACGAGTACGCTGGTAATTCCGGCCACGGCCCCGATCGCCACAATCGCCGCTCCCCACTTGAAGCCCACCCTACTCAGCGCTTCGGCCACCGGCGCATGGATGTCGATCTGTGCAACGGGGATCAAGCCGGTCAGGACAGCGGCCACGGCAATGTAGAGGACGGTGCAGATGCTAAGTGAGGCGATGATTCCGATTGGCAGATCCCGCTGAGGGTTTCTGGCTTCCTCGGCGGTCGTCGAGATGGCGTCGAATCCGATATAGGCGAAGAACACGATCGCCGCTGCGGCACCGACACCGGCGAATCCCTGCGGCATGAAGGGCGTCCAGTTGTCGGTATTTACGGCCGGCGTTCCCACGGCAATGAAGAAGAGGATGACCGCGAGCTTCAAGCACACAATGATGCCGGTCGCGCGGGCGCTTTCTTTGATCCCAATGACGAGGATGATGGTGACGAGTAACACGATAATGGCGGCGGGGAAGTTTGCCACACCCCCGTCAGGTCCTCCGGGTGGATGCGTAGCCCAGTGCGGCAATTCGATCCCGGCCAACCTGAGCAGATTATTGAAATAGCCGGACCATCCGATGGCGACGGCGACACAGGCCACACCGTATTCGAGAATTAAGTTCCAACCAGTAATCCAGGCCAGGAATTCTCCCAACGTTGCATACGAGTAGGTATAGGCCGAGCCGGCCACGGGAATCATGGTGGAAAACTCTGCATAGCAGAGTGCCGCGAAGGCGCAGGTCAGGCCGGAGAGCACGAAGGAGAGAATGATTCCAGGCCCTGCCCCTGGCCGGTGGGCATCGCCGACGATGGCGGTGCCGATCAGGACGAAGATGCCGGTGCCGATGATCGCGCCGATGCCAAGCGCGGTCAGATCCCAGGCCGTAAGGGTTTTTTTCAAACGATGATCGGGATGGTCTGCGTCCGCGAGGATTTGTTCAATGGACTTGGTTCGAAAGAGTCGGCCTATCACCGTACCGCCTCTGGCCACGGGGCTGCCGAAAGACGCTGTAGGGTCAACGAGCTTCTGTTCCATATAGGGTCAAGTATAGCAGGCTCTCTCCGTAAGATAGCCGAGCGAGACGGGCGAGACGCGTTGATCTGGTTCATCCGGTCTGTTTTGTTCATCTGGTCAGTCTCGTTCAACCAAACAAACCAAACAGACCAAATAAACAAGAGAGACCAGCCGGTTCTCGCGTTTCACGCGCCACGGTCTGTGGCGCGGGCGGCGCGTAAAAAGGCCTCGAACAATCGCCGGTGGAGGGGGTGCCGGTCGAAGAGAAATTCCGGGTGCCACTGGATACCGAGAAAGAAGCGGTGGGCCGGAGATTCGATCGCCTCCACGATACCATCGGGGGCCAGGGCGCTGGCGATCAATGACGGCGCGACGGCTTTGACCGACTGATGGTGGGAGCTATTCACTCGCATCGACACCGACCGTACGACGCGACGGAGTAGGCTGCCGGGTGTGACTGTGACGGTGTGACTGAGATTCGTCGCTGGAGTTCGTTGCCGATGTTGGAGCGGCTTCGAGATTTGGGATGAGATATCCTGAAACAGACTGCCACCGCAGGCGACATTCATGGTCTGCATGCCTCCGCAGATGCCGAGCAGTGGGACATCAGCCTGTCTCGCCAGGTTGACGATGTCCAGTTCAAAACTTGCGCGCCGTTTGCTCATGATTCCGAACGTATACTGCTGACGTTCACCATACAATGACGGTGGAAGGTCCGGCCCGCTTCCGGTGAGGAGAAGTCCGTCAAGCTGCTGCAGGAGGCGCCGTCTCGTGGCCCGGTCTGCGAGGAGTGGGAGGACCAGCGGGATGCCGTCGAGTTCTTCGATGGCACGAATGTAGCGTGCGCGCAAAAAGTAGGTGGGCTCGCGCCCACCCCATTCCTTCCGATCACCAGCGTTGAAGTCTGGTGTGACGCCGATGATCGGTTTCATCGGCTAGCGGATGGGCTCAGAAGCAGGGGCTGGCGCCGGTGCATCATTCGAATCAGCAACCCCCAGGAAGCGGATGGGCCGATTGCCTTGTAGGTGATCGGGGGTAATGAGGTAGGTGCCGTAGAGACTGGTGTTCCAGATGCTCTTGGCCGCTTGTTCATTCCCGCCGGAAAACGCATAGGCGAGTCCTCCGACAATGCCGCCGCAGATGGCAAATACCGCTTTCAGTGGAAAATACAACAGGGTGGAGAAGCCGGCAGCGACCTGCATGCCCGCGCTTGACGTGTCTCCGCCCTCGGTGCTTGCGCTCGACGACGGGGGCGCGCTTTCTTGACTCCAAGCCGTCGGCACCATTGTGACGGTGCACAGGGCCAAGAGCAGGAAGACTGCCACCAGTTTGAAGCTGGAGGCCTCACAGAGGCGATTGGATGAAGACGAATAAGTGTTCACAGATAATCCTCCTTCTTAGACAGAGCGAGCTAAGTGACAGTGGTTGACCCCAGGGCGCTCACCCATGATTCAGTGGTAGTGGGGTTATAACAAATTCAACTCTGATTGCAAACCCCCTGCCGCGCCTGCGTGGAGTGTCTTATGGAGCGGTGACGTCTCTCAGTACGAGGTCAAGTTCAGATGCAACGTACGACGTGATGAAGTTCGTCCGCTTGATTACGGTGTCTCTGACTTCAGCGTCCCATATGTCGTCTGCGAGACATTGGTTCTCTTGAGTGATGCCGGATTGTAATGCCAGGTCCAGCTTGCACCAACAGACTGCTTGGATAAACAGCTCATGGGCTCGTTCCTGATGAGATAGACGATCTTCCTCTGAGAGATCGATCAGGGCCTGGGCCAACCAGCGAGAGAAATCAACATCGGTGCTGAGCGTATCAATCTGGCTCTGAGTGATAGCCACGGCCACCTGGATTCCGCCCTTCCAACTCCGTTTCTTGACGTTGAATACACAGGAAGAGGTGAAGGGTCTTCCCTTCACTGGTTGCGATCCGACAAACAGGGTCACGCGGAACTTGGAAGGCTCTGGTGCATGCTCGACTGCCATGGCGCGCATTGTAACATGATCACCAGTCTGACCGGTCGTCTCATTGACGGCTTGGTAGCGCGACGATAAGATGCCCTCTACCATGACCACGGCCGTACAGCAGCGTGTCAGCGAGATTCAGCAGGCACTTCGTGATGCCGAGATCGACGGCTGGCTCTTCTATGATTTCCGCGGAAGCGATCCCCTCGCCTATCGCATACTCCAGCTCGATCCTTCGCTCCATGTGACGAGGCGATGGTACTACTGGATTCCGGCGCAGGGGGTTCCCGTCAAGCTGTTGCATCGCATCGAGCCGCGCGTGCTCGATACATTGCCGGGACGGGCCGACTGCTATGTGTCGTGGGAGCAACAACGGCAGATCCTTGCGCGCCTGCTCGCCGGTGGCCTCCGTGTCGCCATGCAGTATTCCCCGCTGAACGCGGTTCCCTATGTGTCGCGTGTGGATGCCGGTACGGTCGAGTTGATCAGAAGTTACGACGTCGAGGTGGTCAGTTCAGCGGACTTGATTCAGACGTTTGAAGCGCGCTGGACGGACCGTCAACTCGAATCGCATCAGTTTGCCGCGGCGGCGCTGCGGCGCATCGTAGATCAGACATTTAGTCATGTGCATGAGGCGATAACGAAAGGGCGGGGTCTCACTGAATATGGAGTGCAGCAGTTTATTTTGGCTCGTATACGCGAGGCCGGGATGGTCACGTCGAGTGCACCGATTGCCGCCGTTAATGCCCACAGTGCTGATCCCCATTATGGTCCGCCAGAGACGGGATCAGCCGAGGTCACCTGCGATGCGTTGCTCTTGATCGATCTCTGGGCCAAACGAGCAGAGCCCGGTTCGGTCTACGCCGATATTACGTGGACCTGCTATGTCGGTCAGACGGTACCGGTGAAACATCGCGAGATTTTCGACTTGGTCCGGCAGGGACGGGACGCGGCCTTAACCTTCGTCCGGACAGAAATAGCTGCCGGCCATCGCCCATTCGGTTGGGAAGTCGACGACGCCTGCCGGCAGGTCATCCAGCGTAGCGGCTATGGTGACCAGTTCGTCCATCGCACGGGCCATTCGATCGGCGAAGAAGTTCATGGCAACGGAGCCAACATCGATGGCTTGGAGACGCAGGACACCCGACGTCTGATGCCGAGAACCTGCTTTTCTATTGAGCCAGGGATCTACTTGCCCGGCGAGTTTGGGATTAGGAGTGAACTGGACGTGTACCTCGCTGAGCGCGAGGCGTTGGTGTTCGGTTTGCCGTTGCAGGGCGAGATCGTACCGCTCTTCTAGCAAGAAGATGAAAAAGTCCTCCAGCGGCGCTCGCTTCGCTCCCAGGAACCGTGAACCGTGAAACGAGGGTCAGCCGCGGAGTTGCGGCATTGCTTGGGACAAGGCGTGTCCCTGAGCGAAGAGGCTGTCTTGGCAGACTCAGGGCGGGCGGGTGAAGTAGCCGCCAGGGTGGGCGGGTGAGAAGTCCGGACTTTTTGAGCATCCTGCAGAGGTGCTCTCCACTTCTCCCTGACACGCAGGCCATCGAAGTTCTTCTGTGACGAAATGGTTTTTCGGCAGCCTGCTAGCCCCTCTCCATTCCTTGACAGTGCCTCCTACTGGCCTATAGAGTTGATTAGATTCTCAAAAAGGCAGGGCCAACGGCGATTTACCGAAACTAGGGAAAAGGAACCCGCCATGTTTGGTACCATGGGGATCTCAGAACTCATCATTATCCTCGTCATTGTCCTTATCATTTTTGGGGCGGGAAAGCTCCCACAAATCGGTGAAGGAGTCGGCAAAGCGCTCAGAGGGTTCAAGAAAGAAGTCAACGATATTCCCCCGTCGGATGCGGCACCGCCCGAAGCGAATCAACCGGCATCCATGCAGGGCCAATCCACGGTCCAGGCTGCACCGGCAATTACGCCAGGACAGACTCTCGCCGCTCCGAAGCCCACGGCACCCTATACGCCTGGGCCGGAACTGACTCCCGGGACCACCGCCGCCTTGATGCACAACATGGCGGTTTCGCCACAGCCGGCTCGGCCATTGACCTCCACGGCAGCCCAGTCAGTCTCAGCCCAATCGACGGGGCAGGGCCAGCAGCCTCCCACGATGGAAGAACGCGCGGCTGCTCCCACGCCGATGATGCGGGCGCAGTACCCGCCTCTTCCCGCGGGAGCCCAGGCGAAACCTGTGGCCAAACGTCCGTCGGCCATTGTCAACAAGGATGCCGTGGCCCGCGTGCAGGCGCAGCAGGCGGCGATGAAGGCAAAGGCCGCGCTGCCGGCCGACATTTCCCCAGGGGATATGCAGAGTCTGGGAGAAGGACTTGGGGATGCGTTGCGGACGTTCAAGCAGGCCGTTGCCGATGTCCGCAATTCGGTCGATCCCGAGATGCGGACAATACAAGCCGAGATGGATTCTGCCATGAAGGAATTCCAGCAATCCATCGAAGCGGCCAAAGAACTGCCTGCCTTGCATGAAGAGCCTCCTAAACAAGCGTGAGCTGGGTGCAGTCTTCATTAGCCTGCCCGATGCTTGCACCCTGCTTTGTCGCACTTCCTCTCAAACCATAGGGTGCTCGGTCGTCCTGTCAGTCCTCTGTCTTGCCGGTTGTGTCCAGGATTCTCCGACTTCATCGAGGGAGCGCACGGTCTCGCTAATGCTGGAGTTGCTCCACGATGAACGCCCAGAGGTGCGGCGGACGGCTGCAGAATCTCTGGGCAAGATCGGCGACCCACGAGCCGCGGACTCCATTCTTCCCCTGATACACGATCCAGCAGCAATAGTCCGCGAAGCGTCGGTGCTGGCCATGGGACGCGTGAAACCCACAGCCACCGATGGAGTGGTTGCCCTGTTGATGCAGGCGCTGGAGGATCCTGTCGAATCGGTCCGGCAGGCGGCGGTTGTGGCGATCGGCGAGATCGAACCAGGTTCCCGATTGTTAGAGCCTGTCGTAGGCTTACTGCGATCTTCGGATGTGACGATTAGGAGAGCAGCGGTGCGGGCATTGCTACAAGTCGATGCGAGCCAATGGGTTCCTGCACTTGTCGCAGCAGGACGTGACCCCGATGCGGAGGTTCGTCAGGGGATTGTGTCGGTGGTGGGTGAATGGGGAGGGGCAGCGGTCTCCCCTTGGCTCAGAGAGCGTTTAGCCCAAGATTCTTCGCCTGGGGTGCGAGCAGAAGCGGCCTATCGTCTGGGAATGCTCAGCGACCCTGAGACGAGGGCAGCGCTCAACACGACGATCGCGAAGGATCCAGACAGTGGGGTGCGTCGCTGGGCGAAACGGGGCGCTTAGCACGATGCTGAAACAGTCCGCTAGCGCCACAGACTGTGGCGCGAAACCCGAACGATGTGTGACGAGCGGGAAAGGCCGGACGGGCGAGATGGGTGGGAGCATCGTGTCAGGCAGGAGCCAACGTGTGACGTTCCAGGTTCGATGTTCCGGAAACCTCGACGTCGGGCCTCGAACCCTCGCCCGTCCCGTCAGTCCTGCTCGGCAATCCTGCGGGGATGTTTTCCTCGTGTCCCAGATGTGCCGGCGTTCGAAGTTCTGCTGTGCCGAAGGGGTTTTCTCGCAGCCTGTTAGGTCGCTAGGCGGGAACGATTCAACGCATCGACGAGTTCGACAAGCTCTTTGCGGGCCTTTTCATCGATGCTGGTAAATTGGACGCCCATCCCGGGGAAGAGCAGATGCCGTTCAGGCTTGTTGCGGGTCCAGGCGACCTTCGCTTTGGCCTTGTGTTTTTCCCAAGGACGATCGGGCAGTGCGAACTCGACGGATAGCTCGGTCCCAGGAGCCAGCGGGGCGCTGCTTTCTATGAATAACCCGCCTGCACCGATACCGCCGGTTAAACTGTCGAACTGTCTACCTTCTGGGGTCGTGTAACGAACCTTCACGGCGAGCGGGGCTCTCGGATGAGCGCGCGCATGGGCGAATCGTACGTCGTCGTCGCCAGCAAGAATCTGTTCAATTAGCGCTCCCCACGACTGGGCGCCGAGCAGTTCTCCCGTGGCACTATGAAGCGTGACCACTTCCTGGCCGGCATTCATGTCAAGGGCCTTGCCCTCATGCCCTTCCGTCGTGATCACTGGAAATTTCATGGTCAGGACCTTGTAGTGAACGCGGGACGATTCGGTGGCAGATGGATAGTCACTAGGCCGGCTGCTCAACGGTCTGGAGGCATTTCACCAGTTCGAGTACGCGCTTACGGATATCTGGGTTAATCTCCGTAAAGCGCACCCCCATGCCAGGGCTAAAGGTATATTGGTCTGCTTTAGGGCACACCCACGCGACAAGCCCCTTCGCCGGCAACCATTCTGAGGGTTGCTCTGGTAGCGAAAATTCGAGCGCAAGCTTGGTGCCGACCGGTAACGGGCTCAGGCTTTCGATAAATAGCCCGCCTCCGCCGATGCCGCCTGCGCGACTTTCAAACTGCTGACCCTCCGGGGTTGCGTATTTGACACGGAAGGTGAGTGTCACGCGCGGCTCATTCCTGGTTTCTCGGCTTGTCGGGGGCTTCCGATAGGCCAGAATCTGGTCGATCACGAAGTCCCAGGACAGGATGCCCATAGGTTCGCCGTTGATCCCCAGAAGGGTGATCACTTCACGGGTTGCGTCAAGGTCGAGGGCTTTCCCTTTGTGTCGAAGGCTTGAAGACACGGGATATTTCACACGTCCTCCGCGTTCAATCTGTACCGCAAGTATAGCGCAGCATTTCACCTTGTCGAGGAAAATTGCGGAGTCATGAGCGTCGCCACAGGTTGGAGAGGAAGAACGAGCAGAGAGCCGCAGGTATCCGAGAAGGGAAGCTGTGAAGGAACAACCAGGCCAGGATGATCCCGGCCTGGTGTATTCTGAGTAGACGTCCTGCGTGGCGAGCGAAAAAAAGCCACAGTTATAACAACTTAGGCGGTCTTCACATCCTTGTCCTGCTCGAAGATTCTGATGGGAGGGTGCTTGCCGAGGATGGCATCCTCGGTGATAAGGACTTCCTTAATCTGCTTCTGAGAAGGGGCATCATACATCACGTCCAGCATCACGTCTTCGAGGATGGCACGCAATCCTCGAGCGCCGGTTTTCTGGAGAAACGCTTTCCGCGCGATCGCCCCGAGCGCGCCTTCCGTGAACTTGAGCTTCACCTTCTCAAAGGAGAGCAATTTCTCATACTGCTTCGTGAGCGCGTTTCTCGGCTCGGTCAAGATTCGAATGAGGGCGCGTTCATCCAGCTCATCCAAGGTGGCTACGACCGGCAGCCGACCGACGAACTCCGGAATCAAGCCGTACTTGAGGAAGTCTTCCGGCTGAACTTTCGCGAACAGTTCGCCAAGTCGCACCTCGCTCCGTCCGCGAACTTCGGCTCCGAATCCCATCGCCTTCTGATTCAGTCGTTGCTCGATAATTTGTTCGAGCCCGACGAACGCTCCGCCGCAGATGAACAGGATGTTGCTCGTATTGACCTGAATAAACTCTTGGTGCGGATGCTTGCGCCCGCCTTGAGGCGGCACGTTGGCGACGGTTCCCTCGATGAGCTTGAGCAGCGCCTGTTGTACCCCTTCGCCCGAGACGTCGCGGGTGATGGACGGGCTGTCGCTCTTGCGGCTGATCTTGTCGATTTCATCGATGTAGACGATGCCCCGCTCGGCCCGTTCCACGTCGTAGTCCGCTGCTTGCAGGAGCTTGAGGATGATGTTTTCCACGTCTTCGCCGACGTACCCTGCCTCGGTGAGCGTGGTGGCATCGGCCAGCGTGAAGGGGACGTCCAAGTACTTCGCGAGGGTCTGGGCCAACAGCGTTTTCCCTGTGCCTGTGGGCCCTAACATGAGGATGTTGCCCTTCTGGAGTTGCACGTCGTCAACGTCTTTATCCTTGGCCGAGATTCGCTTGTAGTGGTTATGAACGGCCACCGAGAGAATTTTCTTGGCCCGCTCCTGTCCCACGACGTATTGATCCAAGTGGTGTTTAATTTCCACCGGCTTTTTGAGTTTCGACGAAATCTCTTCTTTCGCTTCTTCCCAATCCTCGGCAATGATGTCGTTACAGAGGTTGACGCATTCGTCGCAGATGTAGACGGTGGGCCCAGCAATCAATTTGCGGACTTCATCGCGGCTTTTTCCACAGAACGAGCAGCGGAGATGTCGATCCATCTTATCCGGTTTCGCCATGCGTCCTCCCCTGTTACTTGTCCTTGGCCGCGTCTTTCCCTGTGTCGCCACTGACGGCCTTGAGGAGCTTCGGGGGCCGTGTGATGACTTCGTCGATGAGACCGTACCGTTTGGCTTCTTCTGCCGACATGAAGTAGTCCCGTTCCGTGTCCTGGGATATCCTCTCCAGAGGCTGGCCAGTATGTTTGGCCATGATCTCATTGAGTCGTTCGCGGATTTTCAAGATCTCTCTGGCGTGAATGTCGATTTCAGTGGCTTGCCCCTGAAACCCGCCCATGGGCTGGTGAATCATGACCCTCGCATTCGGCAGGGCGAATCGCTTGCCTTTGGTTCCGGCGGTGAGCAAGAAGGCCCCCATGCTGGCGGCCTGGCCCAGGCAGATGGTGTTGATCGGGGGTTTCACATACTGCATGGTGTCATAAATCCCCAATCCTGCCGTGACGCTTCCTCCGGGGGAGTTGACGTAAAGATTAATGTCCTTTTCAGGGTCCTCCGCTTCGAGGAACAAGAGCTGGGCAATAATCAGGTTGGCAAAGATGTCGTCGATCGGCGCACCGAGGAAGATGATCCGGTCTTTCAGGAGCCGAGAATAAATATCGTAGGCGCGTTCGCCTCGGTTAGTCGTTTCGATAACAATGGGGACTAGCATGCACGTCGTTCCTTTCCGTTTACAGCCTGTTGAAGCCGAGGCGCAAGTGGTTTACATCCTTTGGCACTATCCCTGAATCACCGCGTTGCGGTAAACGAAATCCAAGGCTTTATCCGCCAAAATTCGGGTACGTAACTCGTCGATGGACTCTTGTCCGCCGGCTTTGACCATCTTGACGAGATCAGCCGCCGGCATTTTGAGTTCCGACGCCAGCCGTATGATTTCGGCGTTGAAATCGTCCTGCGTGACCGTCAGCCCTTCTTTCTCGGCGATCGCTTCTAAAACGAGGCCGAGCTTCACGCGGCGTGCCGCTTCGTCCCGATGCTCCTGGCGAAGTCTGGTGAGATCTTCCATGCCAGGCGATTCCTGGGCGCCACCCTTCCGCTGTTGCTGCTGCACATGCTGACGGATGATGGCCTCCAGTTCACGTTCCACCAGGGTTTCTGGGAGATCGAAGTGGTGGGTCTCCACGAGCCGTTTGATGATCGCATCCTTATAGGTGTCTTCGATCTCTCGCTTTAGCGCCTGTTCCATCCCGCCCCGCAGTTTGTCTTTGATTTCCTGGAGCGAGTTGTAGGGGCCACAATCTTTGGCAAATTCATCGTCCAGGGCCGGCAGTTTCTTTTCCTTGACGGATTTGATCGTCAGCGTGAACACAACCGTCTTGCCGGCAACGCGAGGATCGGGATGGCTGGCTGGGTACGGCTGGGAAACTTCAAGCACGTCGCCCTCTTTCTTCTCCCCGACATGCGAATCAATTTCCAAGCCCAAGACGGAGGCGTGTGATCCGACCTTGTGGAGTTGACCTTCCTTCTTCGTTCCTTCCAGCGGTGCTCCATCGAGAGTGCCTTGCACATCCAGCACGATATAGTCCCCGTCCACGATGGCATGGCCTGCCGGTGTGGCTTCCAGGCGCGCCTGTTGTTCGCGCAAGACCTCAAGGCCTCGGTCGAGTTGTTCGTCGGTGACGGTGCGCTTGTCGGGCTTGAGCGAGATCGGACTCGGCGCTTTATAGTCCCGCAACTCGATTTTCGGCTTGATCTCGACGGTCGCGGTAAATGTAAAGGGTTCGTCTTTCTTAATCTTGACCCGGTCCAGCGGGGGAATTTCAACGAGGACCGGCACAATCCCCGCTTGGCGGACGGCCTTGTCGTAGAAGTCCGGCACGAGGCTTCGGATCACGTCCTCTTCCACGGTTTTTGCATAGCGTTTTTCCAGCAAGGCCAATGGTACCTTGCCAGGGCGAAATCCGGGGATGCTGACCTGGCGGTTCAGCTCGACGTAGGCGCGGGCAAGCCGTTGAGTGACCTCATCGGCCGGCACCTCAATCTTGAGGGCGCGTTTCATTGGTCCTAGTTCAGTCACTTCCATTTTCATAGCTGGCGCGTACCCTTTTCTTTGTAAGAAACCCTGCTCGGGCTGCCGAGCCATCGCCGCTGCCCGGTCGTGGTCTGGTGCGAGAGGGGGGACTTGAACCCCCACGGTTACCCACGAGATCCTAAGTCTCGCGCGTCTGCCAGTTCCGCCACTCTCGCATGGTGGGGTCTGCAGGAGCCGACTCCAGCATGATGAGCACACAAACAAAGATACATGTTCCTGTGGGTATTTTGTACCGTTGGATGTATCCCACTGTCAACCCATACTCCTGCGGGGATGGAAGGGTGTTCACTTGTGTGCCCATGGGACGGTAGGCATCCATTTCTAACCCGGATTATTCATGAATGCCGTCGCGAGGTGTTCGAGACTGAAGCCCGCCTGGGCTTCTCGCAAGTAAGGCCTACGGAGGCGTACTTGCAGTCCGTCGAGGAGGCCGAAGGAGAAAAGCCCCGCCGGGCGAGAGGATCGGACGACGTAGCAGGTATTCATGAATAGTCCGGGTTAACACGATAGATCTGACAAGACAGAAGTACTGCCGCTTCAGGCCAGGAGGAGCCTGTGATCAAAAGTTATGGATTACACCTCGATTTGGCCCATTGTAGAAGCCATCAAAGGGCAGACGAATCTGAGGAAAAACAACCGGATGATGCTTCGGAGGCGTCCAATGAGTGACAAGGAGTTACAACGAGTTACAGCAAGCGTGTCCGATATAGGACAAGCCTCAGTGCGGCGTCGTTCCCTGCCTGCTCGCCGCCACCACAGCACACAGAAAGTCAGAATTGCCGATCTGCGCACGCTCTACCTCAGCGTCCATGACGATGCACACCCTGCCGAAGTGTTTCTTCGTGTAAAAGGGCCAGACTGCTCCTCCGAATTGATCGGGCTCTATGACGTGATGGCTCGCCTCATGAGCATCGCCCTGCAGTACGGTGCGCCGCTTGCGAAGGTCGGGGATCTCCTCGCCGGTGCCCAATTTGCTCCATGCGGCCCGGTGTCTGGACACGATCGCCTCAAGCACTGTTCGAGTCTTCCGGATCTGATTGGCCGGCACCTGCTGGTAGAGTACTGCGGGCGCGAGGACCTGGCCCACGTGTCCGCATCCGTGAAGGACAGCGAGCATCCACGCATGACCCTCTTAAATGCGTGACATGCATTTCTGGGAGGACTTCGCAGAGTGACGAAGGGAGGCGCGGTGGGATGAAGGCACCCAGCGTGCCGCGAACGACCTGTGCGCAGTGCCATCGATCGCTGAGCCGCTCCCGATCCTGGCAGCGGTTCTGCTCAGGGCCCTGCAGAATTCGGTGGCATGCGGAGGAACGTCGACAGGCGATAGCGGCGTACCGGTCCGATCAGAGGAACTGCGGCCGTCACGAACTGGGGCATGTCCCGGTCGCCGTGCAGGGCGACGGCGTCACAGCAGACAGCACACCACACAGGGGGGCACTATGAGCCAGCTGACGCCCAAACGAGAGCGCTTTTGTCAGGAGATCGTGAAGGGCAAGAGCCAATCTGATGCCTATCGTGTGGCGTTTAAGCCGAAACGGGCGAAGCCCAAGACGATTCATGAAGCGGCGTCAAAGATCATGGCACTATCCAAGGTTCGTACAAGGCTGACCGAATTGATGGCCCCGGTGATTGAGAAGGTGCAAGCGGACGCGACGGTGACGCGGGCGGAGTGGCGGAAGAAGGCGGAGCGTTTTTATCACGCGGACGTGCGGAAGATGTACGATCAGGTCGGGAATGTGCTTGACCTTCCCGCCCTGGGTGACAACGAAGCGGCGATGATTGCGGGGTTTGAGGTGGTGGAGGACTTCACCAAGGTCAAGAAGGTGGATGGCACGGAGGACGCCGTGCCCACGGGCTATACCAAGAAGTTCAAACTGGTCGATCCCTTGAAAGCGCATGAATACCTCGGCAAAGTCTTGGGCTATTACACGGAGAAGCGCGAGCTCTCCGGCGAGTTGACGTTGAAGGCCCTGGTCCTCGGGATGATGGCCTTGGAACAGGCGGAAGGCTCACCATGACGGCGCAGACGACGAGCACGCTTACGGAAGGAGAGAAGGCATGACACAGAAAGAAGAAGCATTCTGTCATGAAATGGTGCGCGGCCTGAAACAAGCCGAGGCCTATCGCCGGGCCTTCAAGGGGACACGGTGTTCGAATAAGTCGATCCATGAACGGGCCTCGCGGCTGATGGCGCAGAGCAAGATCAAGGCAAGGATCGCCGAGCTTCGGGCCCCCGTGATCAACGCGGTACAGCTCGATATGGCACGTCGGCTCCAAGAGCTCAGTCACGCCTCCCTGCTTGATCCCATTGATTTCTTCGATGAGCATGGGCGGCCACGACGGATTCTCGATATGCCGGAACAGGCGCGTCGAGCGATTGCCGGCGATGAAGTCGACCCCGAGACGTTCGTGACGAAACTGAAGTTCGTCGATAAGCGCGGGGCGATCATGGATTACTCGAAGCTGGCAGGCGATATCCCGAGTGACAAACACGAGCTCTACGGGGCGTTCACGCTGAAGCAATTGGTGGGTCTCATTGTCACGAAGGAGCCCAAAGTGATCAATGGCTGACAGTGCAGGCGGGGAGCCTCTTTGAGGACGATCACGCCTCGCCACAAATCTCTCGCGCCTCTCCTGGGACCAGTCAGAATCAGGAAATTTCTTGCGGGATGTGGCGCCGAATGACACATCTAGACCATGAGCGTCACGTCCAAAAGGACTTGGAGCATTTTAGGAGGTGGTCGGCTGTGGGTGATCGCGCTGGGCGGGTGTGGGACACTCCATCCCTCACCCCCGCCGCGTGCTTGCTCGGTAGCAGATACAAGTGATTCGGGTGCGGTGAACTCAGGATTCGTGCATTCGCTCCAGAGACAACTACAAGAGCGAGAGAAGCGCATTGCGGAGCTCGAGGCCCAGTTGGACGCCTTGAAAGTAATCGATCAGGACATGGAGAAACTGAGAAAGCCCAGCCGGTCACCCGCCACGTTGACGCCGATCGAGTGACCATTGTGGCGAACCCGCCTTGTTGTGCCCCACACGATTCAACCTTTACCAGTACCCAAGGCTGACAGAATGAGACGGGAAGGCGTAGGATGCTCTCAGATCGCAAGAGGGGAGCTTTGCTATC
>WNFB01002291.1_pt1 | contig 16636 bp, 13 predicted proteins | sample 5400501 | NCBI WGS metagenome assembly WNFB01 (sample SAMN13153341, study PRJNA577476) | soil metagenome | isolation source: 200 cm saprolite under Douglas fir tree site 2 hole 1 | place: USA:California | collected 2015-04-18
TTCTGGCAGGCTGCGACGGCATCCGAGTGGGGCATCGGCGTCGTTTCGGCGGTCGTGTGACCAGCGGAGTGGGGCACAGAGACGCAACACGCCGTGCAAAATGACCTTGACCTTCCAAGATCACGAGTTGTGCGACAGCTTCCAGAGCCCGCCAATATTTCCGTGATCAAGGAAGAAGAGGTTCGGTCGCGCGGCGACATGCGTGGTATCAGCCGATCTCGGCTACCGAGCCGATGGGTCAGCCCGGCCGGCACCGTAGGCGGGGAGTCGGTGAGCACTACCCCGAGGCGCTTCCGTCAGAAGGCACGGTAGTCGCGGACTGGCATCCGCGGGCCGCGCCGGGACCGGCCGGGACCGCTCAGCTCGATGAGCCTGGCCGCCCGGTACCGGTGCCCAAGGTACGGCGCGAGCAGGTCCAGCATTCCCGCGTCGTCCACTACCCGGCCCGCCAGCGCCCAGCCCACGGCGGCCGGCAGGTGGTAGTCGCCGATGGAGACGGCGTCGGCGTCGCCGCAGGCGCGCTGCCTGACCTCCGCCGACGTCCACGGCCCGATGCCCGGCAGGGCGCGCAGCCGACGATCAGCGTCAGCAGGGGCCATCGCCAGGACCTCCTCGACCCGGCCGGCCGCCCGCGCCGCCGCCGCTATGGTGCGCGCCCGGACCGCCTCCACGCCCGCCTGATGCCATTCCCAGGACGGGATCCGCAGCCAGGTCTGCGCGGCCGGGAACACCCGCATCCCGGCCGGTGCCGGTCCGGGTGCCGGATCGCCGAACCTGAGCAGCAGCCGCCGCCAGGCACGGTGTGCCTCCAGGCCCACCACCTTCTGCTCAAGGACAGCGGGAACCAGCGCCTCCAGCACCCGGCCTGACCGCCCGACCCGCGCGCCGCGATGCCGCAGCGCAAGCTCGCGCAGCAACGGGTGCGCCGGCCTGAATCCCGCCGGGTCGTCACCGGCCCCGAGCAGCGACGGCAGGGAATCGAGCAGCCATTCGGCACCGGGGCCCCAGGCGGTTGCGCTGACCACCGTAGCGGCCGCCGGGGTGGCCACCGGGGTGCCCGTCGCAGCGGCCGCCGGGGCCGCCGCCACCCGCAGCGTGCCGGGGCCGTCAGGCGTCCGCGAGGTGCGCCAGACCGCGCCGTCGCCGCCGACCCGGTACGCCGGGTCACGCGGGCCGCGGCGGTGCACGGACAGCACCACGCGGACATCGACCTGGAAGGGGGCACGCCACTGCCTGGCGAGCGGCATGCCGCGCGGGCCGGCGGGCGGAGCGGGCAGCGCCATGCCTCAGGCGTCCGTGGAGAACCGGACCGCGGTCGGCCCGAGCTTGGTCCCCGGCCAGACCCGGAGCCCGCAGCGCAGTTCGTTGCCCTCGGCGACCTGAGCCCCGTCGCCGACCACGGCACTGTCGATGACAGCGCCTTCGCCAACCCGGGCCCTGGTTCCGACCACGCTGCCGGTTATCACCGCTCCGGCCCCGATCACGGCGCCGTCGAACAGCACGGATCCGTCGATGCGCGCGCCGGCGCCGACGCGGCTGCCGGCCCCGATCACGGACCCCCCCAGCGCCAGGGCGCCTGGTTCGAGCACAGCACCGGGCAGCACCAGCGCCTCTCCGCAGGGACCCGGCAGCGCCGGTGACGCTAGCCGGCCGAGCACCAGGTCGCAGGAGCCGCGCACGAATGCCTCCGGGGTACCTACGTCGAGCCAGTACGCGACGTCCGGGTAGCCCATCACGACCTGGCCGGCGCTGATCAGGGCCGGGAAGGTCGAGCGCTCGACCGAGACCACCTGGCCCGCCGGGATCTCGTCGATCACCCGCCGCCTGAAGACGTAACAGCCGGCGTTGATCCGGTTGGTCAGCGGCCGGGGCGTCTTCTCCAGGAATGCCGTGACCCGCCCGCCGGCGTCGGTCGGCACGCAGCCGAACCTGGCCGGGTCAGGCACCTCGACCAGGTGCAGCGTCACCGCGGCATCCTCCTTGGCGTGCAGCTCGAGCTGAGCACCAAGATCATGGCCGGAGAGTATGTCGCCGTTCAGCACGACCACCGGGTCGTCCGGGCCGCTGCGCAGGCTCGCGGCCGCGTTGCGGATGCCGCCGCCGGTGCCGAGTGGCACCTCTTCCTGTACGCACTCAAGCTGCAGCCCGAACGTCGATCCGTCGCCGAACTGCTCGGCGAACATCTCCGCCCGGTACGCGGTGGCCAGTACCACCCGGGTGATCCCGGCCGCCGCCGCCCTGGCCAGCTGGTGCGCGAGAAACGGCACTCCGGCAGTGGGCAGCAGCGGCTTGGGCGTAGCAATGGTCAGCGGGCGCAGCCTTGTTCCCTGGCCGCCGACCAGCAGGATTGCCTCAATCCCGGCATTGCCGCAGCCGCCGGCGGGCGGCTGCCAGGAAGGACCTGAATCGCTCGGCATGAGCAGCGAGGCTACTCCCGTCCGTGTGCCGCTGCACGCACGTAGGAAGCCATGTGCGCCTCGGCCGATGCTGCCCAGGTGAATTCCAGTGCCCTGGCGTGACCGGCGACGCCCAGCGCCTCCCGGCGTGCCGGATCGTCAAGCAGCGCCCGCAGCGCCGTCCTGATGCCGTCGGAGTCGGGCTCGGTGTAGGCGACCGCATCCCCGCCGACTTCGGGCAGCGACGTCATGTGCGTGGTCAGCACCGGCGCCCCGCACGCCATGGCTTCCAGGGCCGGCAGCCCGAACCCCTCGCTGGTACTGGGGAAGGCGACGACAAGCGCCCCGCCTAGATAGCCGGGCAGGTCGGTGAAGTGCAGATACCCCGGCCGGACCAGCCGCAGGTGCGCGGGCACGGCGGCGATCGCCTCGTTCACCTCGTCGCTCCAGCCGCTTCCGCCGGCGAGCACGAGAGCGGGCGGCTCGGGCAGATCGGCCACCGCGGCGGCCCAGCCGGTGATCAGCGCCGGGATGTTCTTGCGTGGCTCCAGGGTGCCGAGGTAGGCGACGTAGGGCTTGCCGTGCAGGCCGAGCCGGGCCGAGACCTGGCGTACCTGGGCGGAGTCAGGCCGGTGGAAGAGCGCATGGTCCACGCCGTGGTAGGCGACATCGATCCTGGTCGGGTCCGCGCCGAGTGCGCGGACCAGCTCGTCTCTTGTCGCCTTGGACGGGACGATCAGCCGGGTTGCCCGGCGCGCCGAGGTGCGGATGGCCGACTTGTAGAACGTCGCCGTCACCGGATTGTGCGCGTCGGGCTCGGTGAAGAAGGTCAGGTCGTGGATGGTTACCACGGTAGGAGCGCCGGGCCGCAGCGGCATCGAGTAGTGCGGTGCGTGAATCACGTCGGCGCCGACCTGCTGCGCGACAACCGGCAGGCCGCTCTGCTCCCAGGCGAGCCTGGCTGCCCGGTGCGCGATGGCGGTGGGCGCGGCTACGACCTGTGCACCTGGCACCAGCCGGGCGTACCGCTCCTCGTCCGCGCGCTGGCAGGCAACAGCGAGGTCGGCCCCCGCAGCCTCCAGCGCGCTCACCAGCCCGTCGACGTAGCGTCCGACGGCACCGCGGTCCGCAGGCACAGCGGTCGCGTCAACAAGCACACGAGGCGCCACAACCAGTGTTTCTCCTTTCGCGATGAGGCCCTGCCTGGGGCGTGCGGGAAGTAGGTGGGCAAGCTTGCCTCAGGATGTCCCGTCAGGACCGAGCGTACGCCCTCAGCGGCGCCCGCGCGGACTCGCGGCGGGGCCGCCCCGCACCCGCGATGGCCGCGATCATCCGGACGGGCTCGCGGACGGGCTCGCGCTGGATGACGGCGCCGCGGACGGTTTCTTGGCCGTCTTCGATCCGCCCTGCGCCGCCCGCTGCGCCTTGTCGAGTGCCCCCTTCATATTGGCGATGTCACGGCCGTAAGCACCGAAGTCGCCGCTCTTCAGCGCCTGCTGGGCCTGGGCGTAGAAACTCTCGGCTTGCCGCAGGAATTTCAGCACCGTCGCGCTGGCCTGCCCGGTCCCTGTGCCGCCAGTGCCCCCGCCGGTTCCCTGGCCGCCGCCGGTGCCTGGCTGGCTCGGAACGCCAGTGAACACCTGTGCGAGGGCGCCCTGCAGGGTGCTCGCATATCCGATCTTGCCGTTGTAGTACACGAGCACCCGCTGCAGGGTGGGGTAGGACCCGGTGCTTGCGACTGCCGACTGGGATACGTAGATCGGTTCGAAATAGACCAGGCCGCCGCCCACCGGAAGAGTGATCAGGTTGCCCTGGGTCACCTTGGATCCGCCCTGCCGGAGCAAGGTGAGCGCGGATGCGACCGTGGTATTGGACTCAAAATCGTTCTGCACCTGCTCAGGCCCCTGAATGGCGGTGTCCTGAGGCAGCTCAAGCAGCCGGATCGTGCCGTAGCCAGGGCTTACCGGGTTGCTGTCCACCGCCATGTACGCGGCGATGTTGGCCCGGCCGCGCGGCGTGAATGACGTGGTCAGCGAGAACTCCGGATGCCGGTACCCCGGCATCGTCATCGTCAGGTAGTACGGGGGCTGGCTGAATTGTTTCGGCGTGACGCCACTCGGGTCGGTGGGGACGGCCCAGAAGTTCTGGCCGCCGTAGAATTCCTGGGCCGGGATGACGTGGTACTGGGCCAGGATCTGCCGCTGCGCCTCGAACAGGACCTCGGGGTAGCGGAAGTGCGCCAGCAGGTCGGGCGGGATTTTGTTCCGCGGCTGGACGATGCCGGGGAACGCCTTCCTCCAGGTTTCCAGCACGGGGTCGTTGTTGCTCCACTGGTACAGGGTCACCGCTCCGGTGTAGGCGTTCACCACCGCCTTGACCGAGTTGCGGATGTAGTTGACCTCGCCGGCCGGGCCGAACGTCGACCCGCCGGGGCTGTAGCTGTTAGTGGTGGCGCCCTGCAGGCCCAGCCGCTGCGAGTAGGGGTAGTCGTCCGTCGTGGTGTAGCCGTCCACCACCCAGAGGATCTGGCCACCGGAGATGACCGGATAGGGGTCGCCGTCCAGGGTGAGGAACGGCGCGACCTTGGCGACCCTGGACAGCGGGTCCCTGATGTACATGATCTTGGAGTTGCCGTCGATGGCGCCGGACAGCAGGATGTTGAGCTGGCGGAACTTGATCGCGTACAGCAGGCGGTTCAGCGCAGAGCCGATCGGGACGCCGCCGCTGCCTGTGTAGGTCGTGTTCTGCTGGCCGCCGGTGCTCTGGTTCGGGTAGTCGAGTTCCTTCTGGTGCCCGCCGACGATCGCGTAGCTCGTCTCCTGCTCGCCGAAGTACACCCGCGCCCCAGCCCCCTGCTGGACATTCAGCTGGCCCGTGGGCGGGATGTCACTCTCGGTGAACGCCGGGAAGCCGTCTGGCTGGGCCGTGCGGGCTGGCGCGGCGACGGCGCCGTAGCCGTGGGTGTAGACGAGGTGCGAGTTGATCCAGCCGGCCTGGCCGGCCGGCGGGCCGCCCATATCGCGCACGCCGATCAGTGTGTCCTGCGGCGTTGTGCTGCCCGGCAGCACGTACCTGTCCACGGACAGCACATTGGCGAACTTGTAATAGCTCTTTACCTGCTGGAGCTGCTGGAATGACTGCGAGACCACGCCGGGGTCCATCAGCCTGACGTCCGCGAGCGCTGTCACCTGCCTGGCCAGCTGGGCCGACAGCTCCGTAGAGGTTGCCGGGTAGAGCATCGGCTGCACGTCGCCGACGCCGTAGGCTCGCCGGGTGCTGGCGATCTCGCGGGTGAGATACGGGGTTTCCTTCACGAGCTCGTTCGGCTTCACCACGAACTGCTGGATGATGGCCGGGTACACACCGCCGATGATCACGGCGGAGAGCACGAGCAGCCCGAAACCCACCGCGGGAAGCAGTGTGTTCCTGCGCGCCGCGCCGGCGAAGAACAGCGCGGCGCAGATCACCGCGATCACCGCCAGCACGGTCTTGGCCGGCAGGATGGCATTGACGTCCGTGTAGGACGCGCCCGTCCGCACTATTCCGCGCTGCGAGAAATCAATCCCGTACCGGTCCACCCAGTAGGCGGCGGCCTTCAGCAGCATGAAGACGCCGACCAGCACGAAAAGGTGCGCCCTGGCCGCGGGAGTTGCCCGCTGGCCCTTGACCTGCGGCCGCAGTGCTCCGTAGAGGTAATGCACCAGGGCAGCGACGACCAGTGCCAGCAGGACGGCCGTGAACAGGTAGGTGAGCACCATCCGCAGGAACGGGTAGACGAACACGAAAAACGAGATGTCCAGATGGAACTGGGGATCCACGGTGTGGAACGAGCTGCGGTTGGCGAAGAGCAGCCAGGTCCGCCAGGAGCCGGCCGCGGTGAGCCCGGAGATGAGCCCGATCAGCCCGAGGAGGAGTCCGAGCATGAGCCGCCGGTGCGGATCGAGGATGGTCCGGTAGCCCTCCAGGCTCTGCTGGTCCGGTGCCACCGGACGGTAGGCGGGCCTGAGCCGGTACGCCAGCCAGGCATTGAAGCCGACCACTAGCGCCATGAACAGCGCGGTGACGAGAAAAAGCAGCCATTTGATGCCGTAGGTCGTGCTGAAGACGGAGGTATAGCCGACCGAGCGGAACCACAGGTAGTCGGTCCACACGCCGGCGATGACCGAGATCACGATGATCAGGGCGATCACCCCGGCTGCCACCGGGATGAGGAACCTCGGCCAGCGAGGAAGCACAATCGGACGGCCAGCTGGCCTTGGCTGGCCAGGAGATCGGAAGGTCATGCCCTCCCCCTTTGGGTGATCTCAGCCACGGCACCGCTGGCGCTTCCGCGGAGAGGCGCGTGCAGGCTATCCGGCACGGCGGTACGTGTTCCAAGAAAGCAACTTACCGGCCGGGCATGAGGTTCCCGTTACCGGCCGGGCTCGCATTGCCGGCGGGCACGCGGCTCGCGCGCATCCGTCCATGATCATGGCGCGCTGACGGGCCGCTGTCAGGCATTCTCGGTGACCCGATGGCGGCCCGCAGGCCGGGCACCGGCCGGCGGACCGGAACTGGCCGTGCTCAGCAGGATGGAACATGCCCGCCCGCCTTCAGCGCCTGCAGGTCCGCAACCGCGCCGCGAAGGCTGCTGACCTTGATCAGGCGCAACCCGGCCGGGACAGCACCAGCGGTATCCGGGCAGTTGGCAGCGGGAGTCAGGAAGATCGTCGCCCCGGCCGCCCGCGCGCCGGCCATTTTCTGCTGGATTCCGCCGATGGGATCCACCGTGCCGTTCGCCTCGATCTCGCCGGTTCCCGCGATGAACCTTCCGGCGGTGAGGTTCATCGGGGTGAGCTTGTCGATGATTCCGAGCGCGAACATCAGCCCGGCGCTCGGCCCGCCGATGTTGGTGACATTGATCTTCACGGAGAACGGGAACACGAAGCTCTCCTGGACATGCACCCCGATCACGGCCTGGCCCTGCGCCTGTGTGCTCACCAGCCGGAAGCTGTCCTTCTTGCCCTTCCTGATGATGGTGAGGTGCACCGGGGTTCCGGGCCGCCGGGCCTTGATCAGCAAACCCGCGTCTGCCGTGCAGGTCACCGGCCTGCCGTCGACCGCGGAAATGCGGTCACTGGGCCGCAGCACCCGGCGGGCAGGCATCCCTGGCTCGGTTGCCACGATGGTGTCAACGGTCTTGAACTTAATCTTCAGCAGGCACAGCGCGGCCGCTGCGGCGGTCTGCTGGGAGTTCACCATCTCCTCCGTGTCCTGCTTGGTTACCTGCTGCTCGGTCCGGCCAGGCGTGAAGATCTCCTGCTCGGGAACCACGGCCTCGTGCGGGCTCAGCCAGGCCCGTAGCGCGGCGAAGATGTTGAATGAACTGCCCGGCCCGCCGATGAAGGACACCGTCACCATGTTCAGGTGCCCGTCAGTCGGATAGGTGCGATGCCCGGTTATCTCGATCATGGGGCGATCACCGGACTTCCCGAGGGTGTTCAGGGTAGGGCCGGGAATCAGCGCCACGTAGGGCACCGGCGCCACGGCCGCGACCACAAGCGCCACCATCACGCCGGCTGCGCAGACGCCCAGCGTCGCCATGCGGCGGGACCACGGGGGGACGCTAGGCACTATTCACCCATTCGCTTCCGCCGTCGCCGAACACCTGGTGCTTCCAGATCGGCACGGCCGCCTTGAGCTCGTCGATCAGGGCCCGGCAGGCAGCAAAAGCCTCGCCGCGGTGCACGCTGGACACCGCCACCACGACCGCGATCTCCCCGATGTCCAGGTCGCCGGTGCGGTGCACCGCGGCGAGCGCGCGGATGTCGAAGCCGGCCGCCACTTTTTCTGCCACCCGGCGCAACTCAGCCCCGGCGGACGGGTGCGCGCTGTAGGAGAGCCGTGCGACCCCCCTTTCATGATCGTGATCCCGCACGACCCCGGTGAACAGGGCAATTCCTCCGGCAGCCGGATCCATGACGGCGCTCAGCACTTCGTCTGCTGATACCGGCCCGTCCCTCAGCTCGGCCAGCCTGATCACGCTCACGGTGCAAAGCTACCCTCCTGGATCACCCGCATGGTCAGGTGGCGCGGCGACGGCGCCTGGCCCGGCGCACTATCGCCGCGGTCCCGATCACGGCGACCGTGGCGCCAGCGGCGGTGATCGTCGCATCCTTCCTGGCCAGGCGGCGGCCTGCGACGACTAGCCGGCCCACCCGCTGCTCGAGCAGGACGCCGAAGGCAGCCGCGTTGTCATACTCCGGCCGCCAGCCAGCGTCCCGCAGCGTCCGGCAGTCGACTACCCACGGATAGACGACAAAATGCAGGTCGGTGACTGGCGCGGGGGTAATTCCGGCCCGGTGCAGCCGCTGTGCCGTGCCGAAGGTCAGCCCGGCAGGCAGCTCGATCCTGCGCAGCCCGGAGAGCTCTTCCACCTGCTCCTGCTCCAGCCAGCCATCGCAGCCGACCGCGAACTCGCCGCTGACCTCGCCTGCCGCGGCGAGCTCGAGCGCGGACACGAGATCGTCGGTATGGCAGAACTGCCAGCGCGGCGCGCAGCCCTTGACAGTCAGCAGTCGCGGCGCCTCGAAGTGCCTGGTCACCATCGTGTCGACGCCCTCGCCGACCAGCGCAGCGGGCCGGACGACCGTGACGGCCATGCCGAGATGGGTCCGCGCCGAGCGGCGCGCAAGCTGCTCTATCTCCAGCAGGTCCCCGACCACGCTGCCGTCGGGGTCTGCACCGAGCGGCGCAGCCTCATCGAGCGGCACCGGGTTGTCCGGCCGTGCGCCGTAGACCATGGCACTGGTGACCAGGACGACCCGGCCGACCCGGCTGGCGGCAGCCGCGGTGAGCACGGTCTGGGCGCCGCGCACGTTGAAGGCCCGCCGCGAGCGGTAGTCGGACTCCGGTGCCAGGTCGAGGTCCGCATGCACCACGACATCGACCCCGCTCAGCCGCCCGGCCAGCGCTGGGTCCCGCACGTCGACCACCCGCCAGTGCACGCCGGTCACGTCGCCCCGGTGGTCGTCGATGGCGACCACCCTGCCGATCCTGGCCGACGACGCCAGCCGTACCGTGAGGGCATGGCCGAGTCCCCGCGCGGCACCGGTGACCGCCACAACCGGCCCGCGGCCGTGCGCGGCCGGCCCGGCTCCCGCGCGGCCGGAGCCCGTCGCCGGAGCCGCGCCGCGGCTCAGCCGTCGGCGAACCTCGCCCTCTCCCTTACTCAACGTGCAACGCTCCCGGATAACGTGGCGGACGTGACTCTTCCATCCTGCCTGAGAGGCAGCCGTGATGACTGATCCTCCCTTCGGCTTCGGCCCGCCCGGCGACCGCGGCGGCCCCGGCGACCCGGGCAGCGGGCCGCCAGAGCCCGCCGGACCACTGGGCGACCCGCAGCAGTTCGCTGACGCCCTGCGGCAGTTTGCCGACCTGATGTCCTGGCAAGGCGGCCCGGTCAACTGGGACCTCGCCAAGAATGTGGCGCGCCAGACGGTCGCGGCCAAGGGCGATCCCAGCGTGCTGGACGTCGAGCGGCAGAAGGTCATCGACGCCATCAGGGTCGCCGACCTCTGGCTCGAGGATGTCACCAGCTTTCCCACCGGAATCCGCGTCGCTGAGGCATGGAGCCGCTCGGAATGGGTGGAGGCCACCCTCCCGGTCTGGTCCAAGCTCTGCGACCCGATCGCCGCCCGGGCGGTCGATGCCATGGGCGGGCTGCTCACCGAGGCGCCAGACGAGCTCGGCGGTGAGCTGCCACCCGAGATGCGCTCGGCGATGTCGGCGATGACCGGCGGCATGGCCGGCCTCGGCGCCCTTGGCGGGCTCGGCGAGATGATGCGCAGGATCGGCGGGATGATGGTCGGCGGCCAGACCGGCGCGGCCATCGGCGCGCTCGCCCGCGAGGTCGTCAGTTCGACCGACGTCGGCCTGCCGCTCGGCCCGGAAGGCACCGCGGCGCTGCTGCCTGCCGGAGTCGCCGCCTTCGGGGAGGGGCTGTCGGTCAATCAGGACGAGGTCCGGCTGTTCCTGGCCATGCGGGAGGCGGCGCACCACCGGCTGTTCGCGCACGTTCCCTGGCTCCGCTCCCGGCTGCTCGGCGCGGTCGAGGACTACGCCAGGGGCATCACGGTCGACACCTCAGCGCTGCGCGAGGCGATGCCCCAGATAGACCCGGCAAACCCGGAAGCCCTGAACGAGGCCCTTGCCGGGGCCGCCCTCTTCCAGCCGGAGGACTCCGAGCAGCAGAAAGCAGCCCTAGCCCGGCTGGAGACCGTGCTTGCCCTGGTCGAGGGCTGGGTCGCGACCGTGGTGGACGCCGTCGCCGTGAACCGCCTGCCGCAGGCCAACGCCCTCGCCGAGGCGATCAGGCGGCGCCGTGCCACCGGCGGCCCGGCGGAGCGGACCTTCGCCACGCTGGTCGGACTCGAACTCAGGCCGCGCAGGCTCAGGGAGGCCGCGGTCATCTGGCGTGGCCTCACCGACGCCCGCGGCAGTCAGGGCAGGGACGCCATCTGGGCGCATCCCGACCTGCTGCCGACCGCCGATGACTTCGATGACCCCGACGGGTTCGTGACCGGCAGGCCCGAACTGGATATCTCGGATCTTGATCCCGGCAAGCCCGGCACATCCGCTGGCGGAGCCGACGGCGCAACCGATGAGACGGCCAGGCCGGATCCGCCGGAAGACGGCGGGCCGCCCGCCGGGTGAGCCGCCCGCCGGGGCTGTACTGCCGAGGGCCAGCGCCGCCCGCTGGGCGTGCCGCCCCCTGTGGCGGACAGCGGCAGGCGCTCCGGCGACAGGCAGGCAGGCCGACGACAGGCAGGCTGGCAGGCACAGGCAGGCCGGCGACAGGCAGGCCGCCGGCGACAGGCAGGCCGGCGACAGGCGGACGCGGCAGCCGGACCCGCTGACGGCAGGCGGCTGTGCTGTCACTGCCAAAGGCCATGCGACGAGCGCAGGGAATCACCGCCCTCCCTGTCATTCACAAGGGAACGAGCGGTCCGCATGATCTTCAAGCGGTCGTCCGCAGGCGGATACTGTCGGCACGACCTGTCACGCTGCACCACGTGAGGCCAGCACTCAAGCCGGGTCTGCTTCTCGTCTGGCGGGACCGCGATACCCTCCAGATCGGCATTGATCCGCGCCGGGCCGTCGCGCTTACCGGGATGAGTGACGCACGCTGGGTGATCAGCTTGCTCGACGGAAGCCGGGACCGCGCCCAGGTAATCGCGGCCGCCGGTGACCGGGGAATCCCGGCGCAGCTGACCGATCGCGTGCTCACCCTGCTCGCAGCGGGCGGGGCGCTTGACGACTTCCCCGCTGGGACGTACCGGGCGCTGCCCCTGCAGCTGCGAGCGCGGCTCGCCCCTGAGCTGGCGACCGCATCCCTTGCGCACGGCGACGGCGACGGCGGTGCGCGTATCCTCGCCCGGCGGCAGGCGGCATGCGTCATCGTTCATGGCAGCGGGCGGCTCGGGGAAGGCATCGCCGACCTCCTTGCCGCCTCCGGGATCGGCCACGTGGGCAGCGCGGACACCGCGAGACGGGAAGCAGCCGGCCCGGGCCGAGACCGAGACGTATCCGGCCCGGCACGAGAAGCAGACGCCCCTGCGCCCGGGCAGGCTGGCAGGCCAGCTAGCCCGGCACGCCGGGGCAGGTCGTCCGGTTCCGCGCGGACGCGGGCGCCGGCCCGTGCAACGCGACCGGACCTTGCCGTGCTGACCGGGACACCCGGCCCGGAATGGGCCGCCGGGCTGATGCGCGACCAGATACCGCACCTTGCCGCTTCGGCTGGCGAGGCCATCGGCGTTGTCGGCCCGCTGGTGACTCCGGCCAGGTCGGCCTGCTTGCGCTGCCTGGACCTTCACCGGACCGACCGGGACCCGGCCTGGCCGCTCATCCTTGCCCAGCTGGCCGGCCGGCAGCCGGACCCGCTGGCCTGCGATGCGCCGCTCGCGGCGGCGGTCGCCGCCCAGGCCGCCGCGCAGGCCATCGCCTTCATCGACCGGCCCGCCGCAGTGGGCGCGGTGCTGAACGGCACCCTGGAGCTCGTGCTGCCGGCCTGGCAGTGGCGCCGCCGGACATGGCAGCCCCATCGCGACTGCAGCTGCGGCAGCGGCCGCCCCCGGACAATGAGATCCTGAGCGACCTGCCCGCGCCGTGCTCGCTCACCCAGGGGCACGGCCGCGGAGGTGAGGCGGCCGATGGCACCGGGCACCGACGGTGCGTCAGTCGTCGACGGCCTGGTGGGCGGAGCGTGCGAGGCGGGCACCCCAAAGGCTGTCGGCCGGCTGGAACTCGAGGCTTGGCCGACCGCATGAAACGCCGTGGCAGCGGGATGATTACCGAATCCGTAACCACCGGGAAACCGGGTGGAGGTGAGACTGTGCCGTATTGGCGTGGGCGCCTCCTGCGGGGATGGCTGCGAGCGCCGCCGGTGATGCGCGGGCTGCTGCCCGTGTGCCGGTCTGGGGTCACGGCGGACGTGCTGGCCGGTATCACCCTGGCCGCCGTGAGCATCCCGGTGGCTCTGCGGTACGCGAAGATCGCTGGTATGCCGGTGGTGACCGGCCTGTACACGCTGCTGCTCCCGATGGCCGCATTCGCCATCCTCGGTTCATCGCGGCACCTCGTCGTCGGCGCGGACTCCGCCACCGCGGCCATACTGGCCGCGGCCCTCGCCGGGCTCGCGGTTGCTGGCTCGCCGCAGTACGTTCGGCTGGCCGGGCTCGCGGCCCTGCTCACTGGCGGGCTGCTGCTGCTGGCCCGGCTGGCCCGGCTCGGATTCCTGGCGAATTTCCTGTCGCGTACCGTTCTGGTGGGATTCCTCACCGGCGTCGGTATTCAGGTGGCTGCCAGGCAGCTCCCCGACATGCTCGGGGTGACTGTAGCGGGCACGAGCACCCTGACCAAGCTGCTGGACATTGCGCGCGCGTTCCCGCACGTGCACGGGGCAGATGTGGCGATGTCGGCCGGGGTCATCGTGGTCGTGCTGGCTGCCCGGGGGTCGCCCGCAGGATCCCGGGCCTGCTGATCGCGGTGCGCGAGCAGCTCGACCGCTACGGCATCAGCGCCGCTCTCGGCTCCGGCGCCTACTACGACACCCCCGGCGAGGCCCTCGAGGCCTTCCACGCCGCAGAAGAGGTCACCGGCGAGTAAAACGGCGCACGTAACGGCGGAGGGGCGGCATCACCACAGGTTGTGGTGTGCGGCGATGGGGTCGCCGGCCCATTCGTGCATCTTCTGCAGGTTGTCGCGAGCCGGGTACTTCGCCGCGGCCGGACCGTCGGCGAAGGCGCGCAGCACGTTGGCGGTCACCTGCCGGGTGAATCGCTGCGTGCGGGCGTCGATGCCGAAGCCGACATGGCCGCCGCTGAGGGACCTGACCCAGCGCATTGTTCCGGTGTTGAACACCCCGGCTCCGCCGCGGTGGGTGTAGTAAGCGGAATCGGAGTAACTGCTGACGCCGCGGCAGGTCAGCGGCGAATGAGACATGATCTCGATCGGCCGCTCGACGGGCGAGTCGGGGTTAACCCGGTCGTATTCGATACCGACCAGGCCGCGGAACCTGGTGCCCTCGCGCACGCCGGTGCCCCGGAACAGCCAGGCATCGGGGCTGACCACGACGAAGTCCGCCAGGGTGGGGTTCGACTCGTAGAGGGTTCCGGTGAGCGACGACTCGGGGTCAGGGTGGGGTGGCTCTCGCCAGTCGCTGGTGACCAGCGAGTTGTCCTTCCCGTACATCGGGTCCTGCAGATAGCTCGTCTTGTAGCAGATGATCAGGCGGCGAGCACCAAGTTTCGTGCGGGCTAGCCGGGTGCGCCGGAACATCGCGTTGGCGCCGAGGAAGGCGATGTTGACGCCAGCGTCCCTGGCCGCGGTGACATTCGCCCGCTCGGGCGGCGACCAGTACTCATCGTGGCCGAGTGAGACGAGCGCGCTGGCGCCGACCAGCAGCCGGGGGTACGCAGCCAGGTCCATGGTGGTCTCGTAGGCAAGCGGCAGGCCGAGCCGCTCGGCCAGCTGGATGAGCTTGCGCTCCTGGTTCAGGAACAGGTAGGCGCCATCGAGGTCGTAGGGCCGGTCGAGGCTGACGGCCAGGGACCGGTTGGCGTAGTCAGCCGGGCCGGCCGGGCCGTTGTACAAGTCGTACCCGCCCCACATGTTGTAGGCCTGCCAGGTGGCCACGGAGTTCTTGATGACCACCTTGCCAGCCGTGCTGGCCGAGCGGATGGTCAGCGGGACGAACCGCTGCGCGCCGGAGTCGGCATCCAGCCGGAGCAGGTACGAGCCCTCCGGCCAGTCGTGGGTTATCCGGGGGCTTGCTTTAGCTGCAGGCCGGTCGCGAAGGCCAGCCCGTACAGCACGGCGACGAGGACGAGCAGGAACCGGTACCCGGTGATCAGGGCGATGTACTCGAGCGTGCCGCCGACCATGGCACCCAGCAGGTTCGCGGCGAACGCCGTCCCGGTGGCCTCCACGCCCGAGAACCGCTGCGCGAAAACGAGGTTGGCGAGGAACACCGGCGCGAACGCTAGCGCGCTGCCGGCCAGGAACCGGGGGATGACGGGCAGGCCCAGCAGTGATTCCTGCGGCACCACCCACGCCACCGCCAGGGCGGCGATCAGCGCACAGTACAGCACCAGCGGCGGCGGCAGCCGCACCCATCTCGCGGTCTCGACCGCGAGGTACACCGCGACCAGGACCCCGGCGAAGACCAGGGCGTTCACGAACCAGGTCGTCCCGAACAGCAGCGCGAAGCCCACGATGCTCTTGGTCTCCAGCAGCAGGAAGGCCGCGCCCATGAACGCCAGGTCGGCGTAGGACCTCATCCGCGTGAACGCGCCGCCGCCCGCCCGAACGAGCAGGACCGACCCGAGCAGGATGGCCGCGAGCATCCACAGGTAAGAAGCCGGGATCGATGCGGTACGCAGGTACGGGAACGGCCGGTCGTCCGTCGCCGGGGCTATCCGCGTGCCGTGCCAGAAGCTGGCACAGTTCGGGACCGGCCCGCCGGGCGCAACGGTGAGGACCGCCTGGCGCCGGCCGCGGCCCCGGCTGCCGAGTTCGACGCACGGGGTGCGGTGGAACACGTCCTCGATCGTGGTCGCGTACCTGTTCAGCACGAACGGGGCGTACCAGTTGTACATCGCGAACGTGCCGCCCGGCGCCAGGTGCGCCCGCGCCGCCGCGAGCGACCGCGAGGTCAGCAGGTAGCTCTCCAGCCGGATGCCGGACTGCCCGGCGAGCGCGGTCAGCGAATCGGGCAGCGCCAGCATGATCAGGTTGTACTTCTTCTGCGTGTCCTGCAGGTACTGGCGGCCATCGGCCACGTAGGCCGTGACCCGCGGGCTCTGGAAGGGGTGGTCCGGGTGGAGTTGACGGCCGGCCGCCAGCAGGCGCGGGTCGATCTCCACCGCGTCGATGTGCCTGGCCCCCTCGGAGAGGGCGACCGCCACGTCGTTGCCCGTCCCCGCCCCGATGATGAGAACGTCGCCCAGGCTCTGCCGCGTGACGTGCCGGTAGGCGAAGAAGTAAAACTTCTGGTGCCTGCGCATGCGCGCGACCGAATGGATCGTCTGGAAGGGAATGTTGTTCGCCGTCACGTTGATGGCGGGGTTCCCGCCCTGCTTCTGGATGGCGAGCTTGTTGTACGGCGACCAGATCTGGCCGGTAGTGAACGACTCGATGGCCAGCAGGGCGACCACCGCGGCCACGGCCACCACCTGCCACCAGCGGATCTTTGGCAGTAACAGGCCGACCAGGCCGCCCCCGGCGATCACGCCCCACGTGGCGGGTGGCTGGTCGATGAAGGACAGGACGGAGAACAGCGTTATGCCCGCGATGCTGCCCAGGATGTCCAGCCGGTAGGCGCTCAGCGGGCGGAAGCCGACGAAGACCCTCGCGACCGCCTGCCCGAGGCCCGCCATCACCGCCACGGTGAGCACGAACACGGCGGTGAAGCTGACCGGCCGGGGCAGCGCCGGCATGCGCCCGCTTCCACGGAACGGCGTCGGCCCGGTCGGGGAGTGCAGGATCACCGGGAAAATGAGGACGAACGCCACCAGCGCCAGCAGCGCCACCGGCGTCCAGCGCAGGTAATCCCGGCCGGATTTCGCGTTCAGGAAGCCGATCCCGATCCCCAGGAAGCTGGCGAGCAGCACGAAGTTGGTCGCCTCGGTCACGAACACGTTGTTCGCCGTGATCCACCGGATCAGCGCCAGTTCGGTGAACAGCATCAAGAAGCTGGCGAA
>WNFB01002292.1_pt1 | contig 16633 bp, 17 predicted proteins | sample 5400501 | NCBI WGS metagenome assembly WNFB01 (sample SAMN13153341, study PRJNA577476) | soil metagenome | isolation source: 200 cm saprolite under Douglas fir tree site 2 hole 1 | place: USA:California | collected 2015-04-18
CAGGTTCACCCCGCCGATTTCAACGTCAACCGTATCCTCCTGCGGCGTGACTACCAGGTTGGCGCCATAGCTGCGCAATTCGCGACTGATCTTGTCGCCAATATCGGTGGCCACGCCGATCATCGCTGTCGCCACGGCAACGCCCAGCGTGACCGCAACCCCTGCCAGAAGCTTGCGCCGTTTCTGGCGGCGGAACGATTCGTAAACCATGCGGAAAAACATGAATTACTGCTGCCGGAAGTAACGGCTGCCGGCCGCCACGTCCGCCTCACTGATCACAACCGCGTCCGAAGTGACGGTCGCTTGAAGAGGAATGGGATTGCATCCACCCGTGTTGCCCACCGACTGGGCATTAATCGGGGCGGCACAATTGCGGCAAACCACGCCGTTCGGTCCCTTGCGGAAGCCCACAGGGCCGCAGATCTGACAGGCGTCAAACACCGTAGCGACCTTTCCGTCGGGTTTCTGATAGAGCCAGAAACGGATATTGACGCCGTTTTCACTCGCGGTGAAGGCATGCAGGTCACCCCCTGAAATCTGGGGGAGCGGAATAGACACTTTGCCGTTCACGAACGTCACCGGGCTCGCAGGCGAAACCGCGCTCACGCTCTTTTCGTAGATAAATTGTGCCGTCACCATCACGATGAACAGAAAAGAACTGGCATACACCGAAGCCATCCATAGCCGCTCGCGGCGGGCGCTCCACGTGGCTTTGCGCTGTTCCGCTGGGGATGCAGAAGCGGGCACAGGTTCGCGCCGCTTCACCTCAAACAGCACCATTAACGCCGCCAGGGCAACGATGGTCACAACAAAGAACATTTCGTTGCGAACAATCGGACCGATGAGAGCCATCTCCTGGCGAGAGGAGGGAAGAACACCATATTCGGAAAGCTCGTGCAGACCGGAGATAACGAGTTGTGCCGCTACGAAGAACAGGATGACGGTGGTGATGCGGAAGAATTTCTGCAGGTTGATCCGCACACTACCCTTCACAAACATCACGCCAAAAAGAACGGCCGCAATCACGCCCAACAGCGTGCCCAGAAAACTCATCAGCTCGGTAGAGGTCAGGGAGACGCCCGTGAGGGTCAGCACCGTCTCAACCCCTTCCCGTAGCACCATCAGAAAGATGAATAGAAAAATACCCGAGTGTGAACCTTCCTTCGCGAGCAAACCGAGCTTGCCTTCGATTTGACCTTTAAGCTTGCGCCCGGTCCTCATCATGAAGATGATCATGGTCGCGACGAAGACAGCAGCGGCCAGCATGATCCAGCCTTCGAAAACATCCTGGTTCCACTTCGTTCGGGAGAGCAGCACGGCCACGCCAATGCTGCCGACAAACGCGGCAACCAGGGCCGCATAGACCGATTTACGCAGATCATTGCGGCCGATCTTGGTTAGATAGGCCAGCGTGATGGCTACGATCAGGGCGGCCTCGACGCCCTCACGCAAGGTCACAATAAAAGCCTGAATCATTTAGAAATGGGCCCTCAGCCCTCTGAAAATCACTATGAAAAGGAGTTTCAAGTTCAACTTCTAGGATAGTCTGCTGGCTGCGAAAGCGTCAACGAGAAGCAGTAAACACAGGCATTTCCGGCGCGAAGTGGCATGAAACGTGGCCCAAACGACCCACTGAGCCTGAGGCACTTGAGAAAGCTTTTCGCGTCTTCCAGTTGAGGGAAGAGTTTTTCCTCGGCGGCAAACTCGGCGGGATGGACACAGCGACGGCTGCCACGCAACTTTACCGGGTGCTTGAGGTGCAGCATCTCATGGTAGACGATGTACTCGACGGCATAACGCGGCACCCGCGGATGGTCGAACACCCGGCTCACGACAATCGTATTGTGCGCTGGATCGTAATGCCCCAGGATATTGCGGGCACGGTCGCGGCTCCACGTCATGTTTGGCCGGGCGAGCAGGCCATGAAAGTAACGCGCGTTCAAGGCTTCGAAGATAATGCCCAGGTCATAGACCTTGCCACAGGCGGTTTCTATACGTTTACGTCCCCGCATTTGGCGCACTAGATGCATCTTGCTGGCGATTTCGTGGCTTGAAACGTACTTGCGATAACGGGTCGCATGCGCGCGTTCAACCGGCTTGCGATACATCTTCGCTACCAGGATGTGAGCAATGGCGAGCAATACAGATTCCGGAGCCTCTTCCAGCAAATCGGAAAGTCGAACCAGAAGCCTGCCCTCGCGCAAACGGATGGTGTTGTTCACGTTGGCGAAGGCGAAGAACTCGACGACGAAGTCGGGCAAGGGCGCCCGCGGACGCAGTTCGCGATAACTTTCCTGAAAAAATTCGAGCAGGCCTTCTCTCATCTTGGGGTTAGCTTAGCATGCGAAAACCAAACAGGAGAGTGCAGCCAGGGTTCGGCGACGCAGCAGGTACGCAGGACACGCGAGACGCAAATCGCACACAATTTCTTAAGGACTCGCTCTCTTCTTCTTGTGCTTGGCCGCTTCCTCTTCCTCGACCAGCAGCTTGCGATGGTCAGCGGCGCTATTGTCGAGAGCCTCCATCGCATTTGATAGAACAAATTCGTACTGTTTGGCTTCGGCTTCCTGCACACCCGCGGCATTCTTCAATGCCCGTAGCTTGGCTTGAAATTCAGTGTCAGCTTCGATAACTGCTTTGAGGGGCTTGCGAACGTCGTCCTTGCGATCCACGTAGGTGTCAATGTTGTCGTTGAGCTCGTCGTAGAGGGCGACGAAATCTTCTAGTTGATCGTGGGTCTTGAGGCCGCGATCGGTTACCTTGGGATCGCTGCGCATCTGTTCGAGTGCTGCCAGCCTGGCGCGGGTGAATTTGACGAACAACTTGAGGCGCAGCTCGGGTTCCATCGCCGTATCTCGGAGCTGGTCAATTTCTGCAGGACTAAGCGGTTCGTGCATGCGCTGAGCGGCGCTGGTGGCCAACAAAAGCAGCACCACGCCGAGACCGGATGAGAGCCGGGAAGCAGTCATTTTTCACCCTTGATGCCGAACATTTTAGTGAGCAGGTCGGTACGCACATGCTCCAGACGATCGATGGCATTTTGTACAGGGGCTTGATCCTCGAAGCTCAGAGTTCGTTTCATATCGCGCAACTTGTGCGCCATTTTTCGAACTGCTATTTCTGTGGGTTTCAGCTTTTTCCCCGATTTGCTGGCCGCGTCGCCAGCTTTTTCCGAGAAGGCGGCCACATCCTCAATGGCGCTGCGGGCCTCTTGCGGGTTGCCGGCAGTATAGAGCTTGGCAGCGGCATCGAGTTGGCGCCCGGCAATACCAACGCAAAGCCCGGGGCGGTCCTCCTCCCGCGCAGACTCCACCCGCGCCTTGAGATCCGCCACAGTCTGTTCCGTAGCCGCCAACGCTATCGCAGCAGCGAAAAAGAGAGCCAAAACGATGCCGCACTTTTTCATAGGCGTCTATTTCTTCGGCTCGATGGCGATCAGCCGGTGTCGAGCCTGCCACTCCTGATCGGGAAACTTGCCGTCAGCAGCTTGTAGAAACAAACGATAGTTCGCGGCCGCCTGCTTGTAGTCCCGTAAATGGTCATAGGCTGTGGCCCGAAAGAAATGGCTGATAGGCGGAGTCTCTGGCGCAAGTTTGGCGCGTGCGTCGAGCGCCTTGATTACCAGTGAATAGTCTTTGTTTTCGTTGGCGACGGCGGCCAAATCTCCGTAAACCGCTGGATCATTCGGTTTGAGCTTGATGGCTTGCAGAAATTCCTGCTGCGCCTCGGGAAATTTTCTTTGCTTCATCAGCGCCTGCCCAAGTCCCTGGTGAAGGTCGGCATCGTTGGGCTTCGCCGTCAGAAGTGGCCGGTACAGAGCTTCTGCCTGATTGTAATTTCCCGCAGCCGCGTATACATCCGCGAGATCGCGTTCCGCAGCGGTATCCCCGGGAGCTAGTTTTAAACCTGCCTGAAGCTCGGCGATAGCATCGTCATGCTTTTCCGAAGCCGCCAATATACGTCCCAGTTGCACGTGGAGTCCGCCATCCTGTGGCCGAAGCGCAACCACTCTACGCAGCGCGTTTTCCGCCTCGGGCAGCCGCTTGCCGCGCATATAGATGTTGGCTAAGGCACTGAGCGCCTCAACTGATTGGGGATCGAGGGCCAATACTTGTTGGTACTCTTTCTCTGCACCGTTTAGATCATTTTCCCGTTCAAGTAGCAAACCAGCGGAGATGTGAGGCTCGGTATCATTTGGTTGCAATGCAGCAGCCTCGCGATAGGCGGCCAGCGCTTCTTGCGGTTTTCTGTTCTCGAGAACGCGCGCCAGGGATAGCCACGCCCGCTCACGACCCTCGGCCGCATGATCCGTCGGTGTCAGCCTGGTGGCAGCACGAAGAAAACGCTCGGCATCCGCCTGCCGAGCCTTGGCAAGCATCAAACCCAGATTCAGATTCGACTCGAAAACATCCGGCTTAGCTGTAACAGACCTGCGATACGCATTGATTGAATCTTCCTTCTTCCCCTGCGCGTTGTAAACAAAACCTAGATCGAACCAGGCCTGATAATCAGATGGATCGCTCTCCACTATTTTCCTTAACAACGGTTCTGCGGAGGCGTAGTCCTTCTTCTCGATGGCATTTTCAGCTCGTGCGAGCTGCTGCGAAGTCTGATCGACGACCGCCTCTCTGTGATGCCGCACAGTCCTTCCGGTCGTCTGCGCAGCTAGAGTCCAACCGCACAATAGTTCTGCAGTCAGTAAACCTGCAACAAGTCCTCTACTTCTTGCCATTGGAACGAGCGGCTCCGTTACCATTTAAGATGCGGGCAAGGTACTTACCGGTATAAGAATTGGGCAGTTTGGCGATAGCCTCCGGCGTGCCTGACCCCACCACATAGCCGCCGCGATCGCCGCCTTCCGGCCCCAGATCGACGACCCAATCCGCCGTCTTGATCACCTCCAGATTATGCTCGATCACAATGATCGATCCGCCCGCGTCAATCAAACGGCGGAAGGCCGAAAGCAGCTTGCTCACATCGTCGAAGTGCAGTCCGGTCGTCGGCTCGTCAAAGATATACAGCACACGACGGCGTCGTCGCTGTCCGCCCTCGCCAATCGAAGCCCGTCCCGCCTCCCGCGCCGCGGGCTGCAAGTGTGCCGCCAATTTCATGCGTTGGGCTTCGCCGCCGGAGAGTGTCGTCGCCGATTACCCCAGCCGCAGATAACCCAGTCCAACCTCCTCGAGCACCCGCAACTTCTCCGTGATCTTTGGCACTTCGGCGAAAAACTTTAATGCCTCTCGCACAGTCAGGTTCAGCACATCATGAATATTCTTGCCCTTGTAGCGGACCTCAAGCACTTGAGGCTTGAAGCGTGTCCCCTTGCATTCCTCGCAGATCAGCTCGACATCGGCAAGGAACTGCATCTCTACCGTGACCGTGCCGTCGCCCTGGCAATTTTCGCAACGCCCGCCGGGAATGTTGAAAGAGAAATGTCCCGCGCTGAAGCCGCGTTTCTGGGCCTCGGGAAGGGAAGCGAACAAGTCGCGGATTCCGTCGAAAGCCTTGGTATAGGTTACCGGGTTCGATCGTGGAGTCCGGCCGATCGGCGATTGATCTACCAGAACCACATCGTCAATGAACTCCGCCCCTTCCAAGCGGTCCCAGGTCGCAGCCGTCAACTGCGTGCCATTAGTTTGCCTTTTGGCCGCAGCCAGCGCCTGAAACAGTACGTCGTGCAGCAAACTGGATTTTCCCGATCCTGAGACCCCGGTTATAGCCACGATCATCCCCAGAGGAATCTTCAAATCGATGTTTTTCAGATTGTGGGCGCGGGCCCCAAATATATGAATGGCTTGTGTCCCAGCCTTGCGGCGCGCAGCCGGCAACTGGATGCGCAACTCTTCAGCGAGATAACGTCCAGTGAGCGAAGCCGGGGTCTTCTTGATCTGTTCATACGTTCCTTCGGCAATAACCTTGCCGCCATGTTCCCCTGCCCCTGGACCGAGGTCGAGGATCCGATTCGCAGCGCGCATGATATCGGGGTCGTGCTCGACCACAAGAATAGTATTTCCCAGCTCGCGGAGGTCATGAAGTATCTTGATCAGGCGATGAGTGTCGCGGCTGTGGAGGCCGATGGACGGCTCATCCAGCACGTAAAGTGTTCCCACCAGGCGTGATCCCAGAGATGTCGCAAGCTGAATTCGCTGCGCTTCGCCACCCGACAGCGTCGACGACAGCCGGTCGAGAGTCAGATACTCCAGGCCAACCTCATTGAGAAAAAGCAGGCGTTCCCGAAGTTCCTCCAGGATCTTCTCCGCGATGGCTGCTTCCTGCTCACTCAGCACCAGCCCATCAAAAAACTTCGACGCTTCCTCCACCGTCATGCTGCATACGTCGCAAATGTGCTTGCCATTAATTCTCACCTGGCGGGCTTCCCGGCGGAGCCGCGCACCGTTGCAGGTCGAGCACACCGAGTATCCGCGGTAGCGGCTCAGGAAAACCCGCACATGCAGCTTGTATTTCTTCCGTTCCAGATGATTGAAGAAGCCACGCACGCCGGGGAACCGGCCCTCGCCTTCAATGACCAGCTGCTGATGTTCAATGTCGAGTTCCGCCCAAGGCACATCCAGCGGGATTCCTGCCTGCTTTGCGAACCGCTTCAATTCTGTAGACAATGGACGGTACTTCGGCTTGGTCCAGGGCTCGATCGCGCCTTCGTTTAAAGTTTTCGATTTATCCGGAATGACCAAATCGAGATCGAAGTCAATAGTGTTACCAAAGCCTTGACAGCGCGGGCACGCGCCGTAGGGATTGTTGAAAGAAAACAACCGTGGCTCCGGCTCTTCGTAGCGGATATTGCACTGCTTGCATTCAAAGCGCTGAGAGAACCGAAATTGCTGCGGCTGCTCACCGTCGCGTGAAGCTGTTTCAAATATCACTTCGCCGGCTTCGCGATAAGAAATCTCGGTTGCATCAACTACGCGATGGCGGTCCTCTGCCGAAACAACCAGCCGGTCAACTAGAAGGAACACCGGCTGCGCAAAATCAATCTCCAGCAGCGATTCAGGCGTTGAAAACTCGAAGATCTGGCCATTCTGATAAAGACGGTTGAAGCCGCGCTGGCGCAGATCGAAAAGGCGCGTCTTAAGGGCATCAGAGAGGACGCTCGCCTGAGGTGCGGCCGCCTTTCGCTTGCCGCGAGCTTTTTTGACCGGTTCACTGGCAGGCGCCGGGATAAGCGGCTGAAGCGGGAACAGAACATTCAGTCGCGTGCCCTCCCCCAGTCCGAGGACGCCTCGGGCTACGTCGTCCACCGTATCTTTCTTCACTTCGTTGCCGCAGTTCAGGCAATACGTTCGTCCGATGCGAGCAAAGAGAAGCCGCAGATAATCGTAAATTTCAGTGGCCGTAGCGACTGTAGACCGGGGATTGCGGGTGGTGTTCTTCTGCCGGATGGCAACGGCGGGAGCGATCCCATCAATTATGTCGGCATCAGGCTTTTCGATCCGCTCCAGAAACTGCCGGGCATATGCAGAAAGCGACTCAACATAGCGGCGTTGTCCCTCGGCGTAAATCGTATCGAAGGCGAGTGAAGACTTGCCCGAGCCCGAAACTCCCGTCACCACCGTAAGAGTGTTGTGCAGGATTTCGAAGTCGATGTTTTTAAGGTTATGAACCCGGGCGCCACGAACCACGATACTGTCGTTAGACATCGAAAAAGGGACCGCCGCAGCGCTCCTCTTTGCGCCAACGAACAATATCTCGGGGACAGGTCCGCTGGTGGCTTCGGGAGGGCTACGCAATCCTTCTATTATAGAGGGAAAAGACAGGACCGCTCAAACCGCCGCAGCGCGCCTGCTTTCGCGGTTCGATACCGTCAGTTCTGCATCCGGACCGCTATGTACTCTCGGCTACGTTCGCTCAATTGCCACTGATTGCACCGCCACGTTTTTCACCGGCTTATCCTGTTTGCCTCGGGGGGTATTCACTATCTTTTCGACCACTTCCTGACCTTCGACTACCTCCCCGAAAATGGTGTGGTTTCCGGTAAGCCACGGGGTCGGAGCCACCGTTATAAAGAACTGGGATCCATTGGTGTTCGGTCCCGCGTTGGCCATGGCCAGCTTACCCGGCTTGTCGAATTTATGCGGAGAACCCTTGGTCTCGTCTTCGAATTGATATCCCGGGCCACCGAAGCCGGTACCGGCAGGGTCCCCGCCCTGAATCATGAAATTCGGAATCACCCGGTGAAAAATCGTACCGTCGTATAAACGCTCTTTGCTTTTCTTGTGAGTAACGGGATGGGTCCACTCGCGTTTGCCTTCGGCGAGATCGATAAAATTCTGCACCGTCTTCGGCGCTTCCTTCTCAAACAGGCGGCAAACGATCGTTCCCGCGCTCGTGTTAAACGTCGCGTAAGTGCCGGGCTGACGGGTCATGGGAATCCTTTCACATGTCTTTCGTTATTCAGATGTCTTTCATTATTTGTCATCCTGAGCGAAGCGAAGGATCTGCTTTCTCGCATCCATTGCTTCACCGAACGCTCAGGCCGGGGGCAAACTCCTAGTGTGCGTTAGCCGTCCCCGCGGATGGCTTCTTGGCGGCTGGTTTCGCGGGTTTCGCTGCCGGAGCCGCCGCAGTGCCGGCACTCACAATCGTGATGTGAGTGATCTTCACCGGACGGAAGGGCCGATCGTCACGCGGATCGCGCGCCATCCGTGCGATCTTCTTCACCAGTTCCACGCTGGCTTCGTCACACTGCCCGAAGAGATTGTAGTGCCCATTCAGATGCGGGGTCGGAACCTCGGTAATAAAGAACTGTGAGCCATTAGTGTTAGGACCGGAATTGGCCATAGCCAGCCGCCCAGCCTTATCGAATGTCAAACCGGAAACAATCTCGTCCTTAAATTTGTAACCAGGATCGCCAGTTCCGTTACCTGCGGGATCTCCGCCCTGGATCATGAACCCGGGAATCACACGATGAAAGATCGTGCCGTTATAAAGCGGAACCCCATGCTTGGTTACCCCGCTCATCGGATTCTTCCAATCCTTGGTTCCGTTCGCCAGGCCGATGAAATTTGCCACCGTCTCCGGTGTTTGTTTCGCAAACAGTTTGCAGGTAAGTTTTCCAGCAGTGGTATCAATAACCGCCGTGGGCTCGCCTGAACCGGCAGGTTTCGCAGCTCGTGCCGGCTTCTTCGCGGCGCTGGAAGCCGGAGCAGCTTGCGACCAGGCCGTTAGTGATAACAGCCAGACAAAACATGAAAGGGCGAAACACTTGCGCATTTCTAGTACTCCTTGAGAGGAAATGATCAACGGGCCTCTATCGGCACGCCGCAGATTCCGCCGGCGAACTCCGCAAAATGGTTGAAATAAATTGTACGACAGGATAAGCCAGGAATCATTTGCTGGCCGCGGCGTTAGTTTTTTCTGCTTGCACCTGCCGGCTTACTCGCTCAACTTCGCGAAAGACACGTAGCGTGTTACCGCCGAGAATCTTATGAATATCGCCTGCACTATAGCCACGGTCCAATAACCCCTGGGTGATCTTCGGCAGGTCTGCAGCAGAATCGATCCCCTCCGGAGTAGCTCCGCTCACCCCGTCAAAGTCCGAGCCGAGACCAACATGATCTACGCCTGCCACTTTGGCAATATGATCGATCTGGTCAATCAGTGATTTAAACGGTGGCCGCGGTATCTTTGCCGCCCACTCTCTTTGGACCCGGTCGTACTCCGCATAGGGCACCGGCTTGCCTTGCGCTTTATGTTCTTCCACAAACTTTGCGATCGCGGCATCGCGGTCCTTCTCTAAGGCCGCAGCGGCTTTGCGATAGTTTTCATCTACAAACGCTGAATAGAAGTTGACCTGCACGACTCCGCCGTTCTTAGTCATGGCTCTTAGCATGTCATCGGTCATATTGCGCGGATGATTAGAAAGCGCGCGCGCGCACGAGTGCGACGCAATTACCGGCGCGTGACTGGTGGCTACAGCGTCATAAAACGTCTTATCCGCCACATGTGAAATGTCGACAATCATGCCCAGGCGATTCATTTCCAGCACTACTTGCTTGCCGCAATCCGTCAGCCCGTTGTGGTGCTCGACCTTGTCATCGTTGATGTCGCCGGAAGAATCGGCCCACTCATTGGTATTCGACCAGGTCAGCGTCATGTAGCGCACGCCCAGCCTGTAGAAATCGCGCAGCAGACGGATGTCATTCTCAATCGCGTGGCCGCCCTCGATTCCCAGCAGCGAGGCCAGCTTCTTCTGTTTGTGGGCGCGCTCAATATCGTCGACCGTGTATGCCATCATCATGCGGTCGGGATGGCGCGCCGCCTGCTCGTAAACTGAATCGATGAGATCAAGGGCCCGGTGTGCGTATTGACCTTTGAAAGAGGGCGCAACCCAAATGGAAAAAAACTCCGCGCCCAGGTTGCCGGCGCGTGCCTTGTCCAGGCTCACGTGACCGTTGTCTTTAGGATCGGTGTTGCCAATATCAAAGTTCTCGTCCAGAAAGCGCTGCGGCGTATCGGCATGTGTGTCCACGACAATTGCCGAATTGTGGAGCTGGCGTGCCCGGGGAGTGACATTCGCAGCGTTCGACTTCGCCTCTTGTGCGAACGCCACAGCAGTCACGAAAGAAAGGAGCGCAAGGTAAATACGGGGGTCAGTCATAAGATTGGTGCGTCGCTCATCGCTGACGCAAGCAATGGATTGTATACGGGACAAGGCGCGGTCAGAAAGATTTCAGTGCAGACAGTGCAAAACTGAGAAAGAGGAACTGAGAGCTAGGCCGGAATAACTACTGAAGTTCCTGGCTGACTTCTTCGGTCGGTTCCCAGCGTGCGGCGGTTTGGCTCTGTCGCCAGTCGCCGTAGCGGTCAGAGACCATCACGTGAAATACCCATTGACGGCGTTCTTCCTCGGGCTCTGCCAGACCGAGCGCGCGGAGGTAGAACAGATATCGCTCCATGAACCTGACCTGCTCACGTGTCATGCCACGGCGTTGGATATCCACTGTAAGTCCAGCCAGGTGCGACGAGGCTGTTTCTCCGGATTCGGGGGCGGCGTTGCGATTGTGTCGCCGCAGCTTGCGCTGAACCAGCACCGTGCGTACCGCCGAGTTCACCTGGATCTGCTCATGGAAGCGCAGGTAATAGGCTTGACTGAGATCGCCTAGAAAATCCCGTGTCCATGCGCGGCAGTAGCGACGCGCAGGATCGAGTCTGGGATCAAAACGAAGATATTGGCTCTGATTGATTGGTACCAATACCTCGCGTGCCTTCAAGTCTTCCAGTTCGTAATCGTCCGCGATCCGTGGCAGCTCGAGGCGATCAATCTCCTCGTTTTGGCGCAGCAGGGATTCGTGGGAGGGGCGGAACATCGGGTTCCACCTCAAGTAGCGAAAATGACGGCTGCTCGAATGGCGCGTTCGCCGGCCCGTGTAGCGATGCATTGCAAAAGCCTGCCCGCATACCGTGACCGTTATCAGGAGAGCCAGAGTGACGGATCGCCGTGTTTTCATTTCCACGAAGCGGCCTCGAGTCTGTTAAATCTACCCTGAATATGCAGCAGGAAACTATTTAACCAGACTTGAATAACCCGAACAATAAAAATCAAGCTGGCGGCAGTTACGCAAGGATGTTCCGGTAACCCATTACTGCTGGTTACTAAAATGGTTACTTCCCGCGCCCAGAGCGGCATCCAGCTGAAGACACACACCTTCACTTATCGTCTAAACAAATCACCAATCGCCTGTTTCATTACCTCGCGGCCCACCTCAGAAATAGAGCGGGTCAAAGGGATGTCCTTGGGACAGATCTCGACGCAATTCTGCGCATAGCCGCATTCTTGGATGCCGCCATCGCCCATTAGGGCTGCCAGTCGCTCGCGCTTGAGTGCCTTCCCCGTGGGATGCGTGTTGAACAGCCGCACCTGGGAGATAGCGGCCGCGCCCACGAAATCGGTGGATTCATTGAACTGCGGGCAAGCTTCCATGCAGCAGCAGCAGGAAATACAACGGGACAACGGATACGCTACCTCTTGTTCCTGCATGGTCACGCGGGGGCCAGGACCCAGGTCGTAGGTGCCATCAATCGGAACCCACGCCTTCACCCGCTTCAAGTCTTCAAACAGGACGCTGCGGTCCACGGCCAGATCACGAACCACTGGAAATTTAGAAAACGGCTCCAGCTTGACTGGATGATCGAGTTTCTCCAGCAGAGCGGAGCAGGCCATGCGCGCCTTCCCGTTGACCAACATGGCGCAAGAGCCGCACACTTCCTCGAGGCAGTTGGCATCATAGGTGATCGGCGTGGTCTTCTTGCCATCGCGCGTGACGGGATTGACGGCGATCTCCATCAACGCCGAAGTTACATTTCTCCCCGGCGTCTGAGGCAATTCAAATTCTTCCCAATAAGCTTTTGAGTCGGGATTCGCCTGGCGCTTAATCTTGACGATGACGGTTTTGTTGTCAGCCATTTACTTCCTTAAATTTCTTTACGACAAGTCACTTCGTCACGTCGTACCTTCGCTGCCGAGGAGGAATCAGCGATATGTCTACCGGCTCGAACTCAAACTTCGGCTCGTCCGCATCCGGCGCGAAGCTTGCTTTGGTCGTCTTCAACCAGTTCTTGTCATCGCGCTCCGGGAACTCGGGCTTAAAGTGGGCGCCGCGGGACTCGTTGCGCATGGCCGCGCCCTGAGCGATCAGGCGCGCCAGTTGCAGCATGTTGTAGAGATGCCGAGCGAAGACGATTGTTGTATTGGCCCACTGGGAACGATCGCTGAGGTTGATCTGTTCGAAACGCTGAAGCAGCTCAACTAATTTTGCGTCGGTCTGCTGGAGATTCTTGTTGTGGCGGATGACTGTGCAGTCCTTAGTCATCACCTCGCCAAGCTCGCGCCACAACAGGAATGGATTCTCGTTGCCGTCTGAGTTCATTAACTTGGCATTGATTTCCTGCTGGCGCTTGCGCTCAGAATCCAAGTGCCCATTGGCTACGCCCGATCCTTGGAGTCCGCGCGCATACTCCACCGCCGCCGGCCCCACCACAAATCCGCCCCAGATGCAGGACACCAACGAGTTCGCGCCCAAACGATTCGCCCCGTGATACTGGTACTCACATTCACCCGCAGAGAAGATCCCCGGAATATTCGTCGCCTGCCTGTAATCAATCCACAACCCTCCCATCGAATAGTGCATTCCGGGGAAGATTTTCATGGGGACTTCGCGGGGGTCGTCGCCTACGAACTTTTCGTAGATTTCGAGGATGCCTTCTAGTTTGCGATCCAGGACTTTTCGATCGATGTGGGTTAGGTCTAGATAGACCATGGGCTTGCCATCGATTCCTAGATTATGTTCGTAGACTACCTTGTGAATTGCGCGGGTGGCGACGTCGCGGGGCACTAAGTTGCCGTACTTGGGATACCATTCTTCGAGGAAGTACCAGCGTTCTTTTTCGGGGATGCTGCGCGGATCGCGCTTGTCGCCGGGTTTTTTGGGGACCCAGACTCGTCCGCCTTCGCCGCGTGCCGATTCCGACATCAATCGGAGTTTGTCCTCTCCCGGTATCGATGTTGGATGGACCTGTATGAATTCGCCGTTGGCGTAATAGCATCCCTGCTGGTAAACCGCCGACTGCGCCGATCCGGTGCACACTACAGAATTTGTGGACTTGCCAAAAATGGCGCCGATGCCGCCGGTGGCGATGATGATGGCGTCGGCAGGGAAGGTGCGCACTTCCATGCTCTGCAAATCCATGGCGGCGATGCCGCGGCATACCCGGTTGGAATCGAGCACGGCGGACAGGAACTCCCAGTGCTCGAACTTCTTGACTTTGCCTTCGGACTCGTAGCGGCGGACCTGTTCATCGAGCGCATAGAGTAGCTGCTGCCCGGTAGTGGCGCCGGCAAACGCAGTGCGGTTATAGAGCGTCCCGCCAAAACGGCGAAAATCGAGCAAGCCTTCGGGAGTGCGATTGAACGGCACTCCCATACGATCGAGCAGATCGATAATCCCCGGGGCAGCCTCACACATCGCTCGTACCGGAGGCTGGTTGGCGAGGAAGTCGCCGCCGTAAACGGTGTCATCGAAATGCTGCCAGGTGGAATCGCCTTCGCCTTTGAGATTTTTCGCGGCGTTAATGCCGCCCTGGGCGCACACTGAATGCGAACGCTTTACCGGCACGATGGAAAACAGATCCACCTGCCCGCCCTTCTCGGCAATCTTGATGACGGCGGAGAGTCCCGCCAGTCCTCCACCTATAACTATGATTTTCGGATTAGCTGCCACTCGAAATGAATTTCCCGTCTGCCAGACTGCTGCCCAAGCACCACATCAGGATTGATTGCAAGCTCAACCGCATTCAGCTCGGCACGTATTAACTCGGCCCGGTATTCAGCGGCTGCAATGGCCAATGGAAGAAAGACCGCATCGTCGCCATCCCCACCGCAATGAATACCACCGCGATAACCGCGCACACATATCCAAACCTGCGCCGGGCGCGGTCGCCAGTGACGATGCCCCACTTCGCGGCGAACAGCCACAGACCGTAAGCAAAGTGCCACGACGCTGCGACGATGCCAACCAGGTAGAACATCGCCACCCAGGTATTCTGAAATTCCAACTGCACTTTTCCGAAAGCAGATGCGGGATGGCTCAAAATATGTACGCCCGTAAAGCGAATATGCCAGGTATGCCAGCCCATGTAGAAGAAGGCAACGGCGCCGGTCCAGCGTTGCGCCGCGTACATCCAGTTGCCGGTCCAGGGATACTCGCCCACATTCGATTCGCCACGAAACCAAATGTAGAAGCCATAGAGAGAGTGATAAAGAATCGGAAGCCAGATGCCGAACAATTCCAGCGCGACGACAAAGGGAAAACTGGTGAGAAATTCGACTTGCTTGGTATACGCCGCGGGGCCATTGACGGCGAAGGCGTTGGAGATGAAGTGCTCAATCAGAAATAATCCGACCGGCACAATGCCAGTCAGCGAATGCAGGCGTCGCAGCAGGAAAGAATGTCCTTCGCCGGCGCGCAGCGGGGCCACGCCCCGCTTGATCTTAGGTTTAACTACTGCCGGAGCCGCCGAACCGGCGCTTGATCCCACCACACCGCTCCTTATGATTGCAGAATTGACAAGAGAACTTTTTATTATCGGGTCGCGTGAGAATGCAAGTCAAGGACGGTAGTTATCGGTAATGGGTCGGTGTGAATACTGATCACTACCACGCTCGTCACAGATGTCCTGTGGGCGTCCCGTTCAGCATCAAAATCCCCGCCCTGTCTCTCCAAAAGCGGGAGAGACGAGGACGGGGCACCCGGCCCGGTGGCGAACCGTTGTGCAGAGACTATGAACTTCGATTCAAGAAATTCTGGTTGAGTTAATTGGAATGTTTTTCTTTGACGTGGTCGAGAAACGCGTGTTCGAGCTTACACAGGGTTTGGTGCAAATCCTTGGCGTTCAGGTCTACCCGAATTTTCTCCAGGCAAAGGGAGCAGGTGCCTTCTCCAACGTAACGATCTAAGCGGCTGGTGACCAGTTCAGGGCCTGCTTCAGGCATGGGACCAGCCTTATACCACATTGAGCGATAATTAAACGTCTCACATCGCACCAAGGCTCGCATCGCACCAAGGGTAGACCGGCACATTCGATGGGCACGAGACTATAGTGGATACTCACCCTTCAAAAAACGAAGGTGAGCACCGGCTGTATATGTCTTTTCCAGCTACGTGATTTAGCAGGAGGGCACGATGAATCGAGAACGAGCGCTGAAGGGTCTATTGGTGTTGGTGGGATTGCTTTTTGTGGCTACAGTTTATCCCTTGACGATGTTTTTATGGTCGGAAGCCGCCCTTGCGATGATGCTTAGCCTCTATGTCACCCTCGGGATTTTTTTGTTGCTCGCGACGCGCAACCCATGGGCGAATCGCAGCCTGATCGCCTTCACCGCATGGTCGAGCTTGGCTCACGCCGCGGTTATGGCGGTGCAGGCATTCCATGATGTGAACGAACGGGGACATCTGCTGGGCGGCGCGGCTGGGTTCGTTATCATCGGTGTAGCGCTGATCGCGCTGGCCCCGGGGAAGCAGCCAGTCGAGCGGGTATCGGCAGCCGGTGCGTAGGGTTCATTCTGGGGAAATAGGGGACCTGTCCTGCCATCAAGTATCGACGGGTGGGGTTGCACGCTTGCCCGGGCGAGCTCGCTCCAAGACTGCCTGCCAGAAGAACCCGTTCTGGAAAGCGAGCAAGGCAAATGAAACCACTTGCGTCGCCTCAAGATCTTTTATTCCTTGTATTGAGCCGATTAAAGGTAGCAACAGAATGGGCGATATGCAGAATGGTTTGACAAACTCCAGCACCGAAAACTTCCCTCGAAGGTAGAAAATGTATCGAGCAACAATGCCCAGCAGGATAGAACCAAATGTGATCAGAATTAGAATTGTGGGAGATCTGCCCGAACCGAAGGCGAGATAGCCTGTGTGGGCATTCGTGATGAAAACGTCCAACAGCGCAAGACCGATCAGTGCCAAAAGCTCGAGTAAAAATGGCTTGAAGCGGTGCGAGCGCACCCAATCGATAACAATCACAACCAAGTACAGTGCGGCACAGATCTTCAGGATCTCAGGAATTGCCATAAATCTTATTGTAGGGCCCTTAGCCGTGCTTGCGCCTTTTCATCTCCATTCCC
>WNFB01003684.1_pt1 | contig 16625 bp, 16 predicted proteins | sample 5400501 | NCBI WGS metagenome assembly WNFB01 (sample SAMN13153341, study PRJNA577476) | soil metagenome | isolation source: 200 cm saprolite under Douglas fir tree site 2 hole 1 | place: USA:California | collected 2015-04-18
GACCGTGGGCGGCGGCGAGAACGCGCCCGCGCGCACCGTGAAGAGCTTCTCCACCCGGCACACCGCCTGAACGCCGACCGACAGCGCTCCATAGATCTTCGATCCCGGCGCTGCCGCGAGACGGTCGGCCACCTCGTGCTGCACCAGCAACACGATGCGGGTGGGAAGCGGTGGCACGAGGGCCGTGGCAATCAGGGGGGTCGTGATCGCGTAGGGAATGTTGCCGATGACCTTGAACGGCGGGACGGGGGCGGCGGGACTCGTCACCATCCCTTCCGCGACGAGCGCGTGCCAGTCGAGCGCCAACGCGTCACCGGTGACGACCCGGAAGGAGCTCGGGGGCGCTCCGCCCACGCTCGCGCCAGCGAGCGCGGCCGCGAGTCGCTCGTCCTTCTCGATCGCCACCACCCGGACCCCGCGGGCCACGAGCTCGGCGGTGAGGCTCCCCTTCCCCGGCCCGATCTCGAGCACCACGTCGCCCGGCGCGGGCTCGAGCGCGTCGACGATGCGCCTGAGCAGGTTCCGATCGGTGAGGAAATGCTGGCCGAGCCGCCGAGCGGGGCTCACGCCTTGAGGATCACCACGGTGCGATCGTCGGTGGGAGGCGCGCCGCCGGTGAAGCCCGCCAGGTCGGCATGCACCGACTCGAGGATCTCACGCGCCGGACGGTCCTTGAGCCGCGCCACGTGTCCGAGGACCCGCTCTTCCCCGAAGCGCTCACCTCGCCCGCCGAGCGCCTCGGTGACCCCGTCGGTGAAGAGGCAGAGAATGGCCTCGCGCCGCCGCCAGGGCTGCACGCCATCCGTCCCCGGCGCGGTCGCCGCGCCCAAGGGCGGGCGGGTGGCCTGGAGCCGCACCGCCTCGCCCGTGCGCGCCGACACGAGAAAGGCATGGGGATGGCCGGCGTTGGCGAAGGTGATCCGTCCCGCGCCGGGATTGAGGACGGCGTAGAACACGGTGAGGAACATCTCGGTGCGCTCGAGCTCCTCGGTGAGTGACTGCTCGATGCGGCGCAGCACCTCGGTTGGCGTGTCGGCCGATTCGGCGTGGATACCCGAGGCCGCCATGACGAGCGCCATGATCAGGGCCGCCCCGAAGCCGTGGCTCGTGACGTCGCCGATCATGACGCCGATCTTGTCGCCATGGAGGTTCAGGAGGTTGTAGAAGTCTCCGCCGACCGACTCGGCCTGGCGGCAGCGCGCCGCCACGTCGAGCCGCGCGGCCAGGACGAGCGGCGAGGGCAAGAGCCGGAGCTGCAGGTCGCGCGCCAGCTCGAGCTCGTGGCGGACTTTCTGCTGGGAGAGGTCGCGCTCCACGAGCCGCGCGTTCTCGAGCGCGGCGCCGATCTGGTTGGCGATCGCCGCGACGAGCTTGCGATCCCCCGCGGTGAAGGCGTCCTGCCCCACGCGGTCGGTCAGGTTGATCACGCCGATCGGCTTGCCGCGCTGCCCGGGCGCGGCATACAGCACCGGCACCGAGAGAAACGCCTTGCCGCGGTAGTTCCGGCCCTCGGGACACCCGGGGTTCACGGCCTTGGGATCGGTGGGGTCGTAGCTCACGATCCGCATCTCGCGGAACACGCGGGCCGCGACGGAGCAGGGATCGTCGACTTCGATCGGCTCGCCCTCCGGCTTCGTGCCGCGCGACGCCGCGATGCGGAGCACCTGCTGCTCGGGATCGTGGACGAGGAGGGTGGCGCGGCCCGCGCCCACGACCGTCGACACCTCGCGCAGGATCCGCTCCGCCGCCTCGTCGAGCCGGATCGTGTGGCCGAGGATCTCGCTGATCGTATAGATCAGGTCGATCTCCTCGTAGCGTTCGGACAGCTCCGCCGCGACCTGCGCGGCATCGTGCTCGGCGCCGAGCACGGCGCCGACGATCTCGGCCAGGGCCTGGGGTGACGGGGCGGCGTTCTGCTTCCCGAGCCCTGGCTCCGCGACCTCGAGCCACACGCCGAGGGCCTCGCGTACCGGCTCGAGCCAGGCCGACCCCTCCGGCGTCGCGATCCGGTGCCCGTCCTGAGCGCCATCGAGCGGCGGCGTCCACGTCCCCGGGTCGGCGCCAGCCCCCACCCGCTGCACCGTGTCCCCCACCGCCTGCCACACGCGCAGCCGGGCACCGGCCAGCCGCTCGAGGGCCGGGAGCAGGCGCTCGAGCCGCTCCCCGGTCAGCCCGCCCGAAGCGTCAGGCACACCGAGTTCCCCTTTTCGTTGAAGGCCACATGATCCACGAGGCTCCGCAGCACGAACAGCCCACGGCCGTCCTCGCGTTCCAGGCGCTCGGGAAGCGTGGGATCGGGAACGCCCAGCGGGTCGAAGCCGCCCCCCTCGTCCGTCACATGCAGGCGAACCGCGTCGGACGAGATCTCGACTAGGATGCGGACCAGGCGGGCGGGATCATGATGGTTGCCGTAGGCGATGGCGTTGGCGAGCGCCTCGGCGAGCGCGGTGCGGAAGTTGAACCGGATGCGGCGCGGCGACAGGGGACCCCGGGGCAGCTGGTCCGCAATCATCTCGACCGCTGGGCCGACGTACTCCAAGTCGCTCGGCACGTTGAGCGACAGCTCGATCTCGGTCTCACCTCCCGCCGGCCAACGGCGGACATCGAGGTGCAGCGGAGTGGCCACGGGCTAGAAAGCGGCGAGCGCCTCCGCGGGGGTCTTCGCGATCGCGAAGAGCGTGTCCAGCTTGGTCAGCTCGAACAGGGTCTGCAGGTCCTCGTTCAAGCCACAGAGGCGCAGGTCCCCGCCCTGCTCACGGATCTTCTTGGAGAGCGACACGAGGACACCGAGGCCGGAGGAATCGATGTAGCCGGTCTTGGTGAAGTCGATCACGAACTTCCGGCCGCCGCCCTCGAGCGCGTCGAGCACCTTCTGCTTCAGATCCTGACGGTTGCCGACGATCAACTGCCCGTCCACGCCCACTACCACCACCCCGCGCTTGTCCTTGGTGAGACTGAAGCTCATGTGGGCTCCCCGGCTTGAAGGACGGCAACCGCTGCAGTGTCCACAATATCATCGACGGTGGCACCGCGCGACAGGTCGGCCACCGGGCGCGCCAGCCCCTGGAGGATCGGGCCGATCGCCTCCCAGCCGCCCAGGCGCTGCACCAGCTTGTAGGCGATGTTTCCGCTGTCAAGATCGGGAAAGACGAGGACGTTGGCTTCGCCCCGCACGGCCGACCCCGGCGCTTTGCGCGCGGCCACGTCCGGGACCAGGGCGGCGTCGGTCTGGAGCTCGCCATCGCAACGGAAGTCGGGCCGGCGCCGATCGAGGATCTCGAGCGCGCGCCGCACCCGGTCCACGCGCGGTCCCGCGGCACTGCCCTTGGTCGAATAGGACAGGAAGGCCACGACCGGCTCATCGCCGACAATGCGCCGCCGGTCGCAAAGCGCCGCGCGGATCGTGTCGCTCGACGGGAAGGTGGCACCGCCGACCATCACGTCGGCGTGCCCCAGGGCCACGAGGGCGGCGCCGAACGTGAGCGGATGGCCGAGTGCCGCCCGCGCCGCCGGGTCGTCGGGGAATCGCTCCGGGCGACGGCTGCGGAGCAGGCGAATGGCGTCGGGGGGCGGGGCGAGGAGCGCGCCGGGCTCAAGCAATTGCACACGGCCGAGCCCCAAGGCCTCGAGGCGCGCCGCGGCGGCGCGCACGCGCGCGTCCGATCCCTCGGGGAGCACAATCCGGCGCTGGGCGCGACGCGCCCGCTCATACACCGTGTCCCGGAACCTCACTTGCCGAACTTCTGCTTGAGCGCCTGCTCGACCGCGGGGTGAACGAGCCGCGAGACGTCGGCCCCGAATCGCGCCACTTCGCGCACAAGACTCGAACTCACGTAGGTCAAGTCGAAGGCCGGGACCAAGAAGACCGTCTCGACACCGGGAGCCAGATTGCGGTTCATGAGCGCCATCTGGAACTCGTACTCGAAGTCCGAGACAGCCCGCAGGCCGCGCACGATCAACGTCGCGCCCGCGGCGCGCACGAAGTCCGCGAGCAGGCCGTCGAAAGAACGGACCTCTACCCGCGGATCGGTCACCGCGTGGCGGATCAGGCTCACCCGCTCTGCGGGCGTGAACAGGGGCTGCTTCGTGCTGTTCACGGCCACGGCCACGATGACCGTGTCGGCGAAGCTCAAGGCGCGGCGGATCAGGTCTTCGTGCCCCTTGGTGATGGGGTCGAACGAGCCGGGGTAGACGGCGACGGGAGTCACGGCGCGTAGATGAAGGTGACCGCCGTGTCGCCGTAGCGCCGGGTGTCGTCGCCCGGGATGGGACGGTCCGCGGCATGCTCGATCGAGAAGACGCGGGCGAACGGCGTGACCCGGAACAGCGCGACGAGGCGCGCCGCCTGGTCGCCCTCGTACGGCGGATCGGCGAAGGCGACGTCGTACTGACCGGGACGCAACGTCTCGGCGAACTTGAACGCGTCCGCACGGTGGATCACGGCGCGGTCCGCGACCTTCAGGGCGGTGACGTTGGCTTTCAGCGCGGCGAGGGCCAGGCGGTGCACCTCCACGAAGTCGGCACTGACGGCGCCGCGGGACAGCGCTTCCAGGCCGAGCGCCCCGGAGCCGGCAAACAGGTCCAAGACGCGCGCATGGCGGACCGCGCGCTCGAGGATCGAGAACCAGGCCTCACGCACCCGATCGGCGGTGGGCCGCACCCGGTCCGACGCTGGGGTCTTCAGGCGCCGGCTCCGGAACTCGCCCGCGATGATGCGAATCATGGCGCTCCCTCGTCCCCGGGCCGCTCGGCTGCCCCACGCGCCGGGCGGCGCGGTCATTCGGCGGGGGCGATGCTCGCGACGCGAGCCTGTAGCGTCGTGCGCCCCTGCCACTCGTCGCGCTCCAGTCGGAACGCGACATCGAGTCGCTCGGCGAGCCAGTGCTCGGGGATCGCGTCGGCCCACCGGAAGGCGATCGCGGGCAGCACGCCGGATTCGTCGTCGAGCGTGAAGCGTAAGTGATTCGTCCCGACGCGGCGTGCGCCCACCGCCCGCGCCCGCCGCACGCCGAACACCGGCGCCGGGTTACCGGGACCGCACGGCTCCAAGTAGCGGATCAACTTCTCCAGCTCCTCTGAGACGAGGCCCAAGGGCAGCTCCAGGTCGACGCGCTGGGCGGGGACGAGATCGTCGGGGCCGAGAAGCTCGCGCGCCACCCCGAGAAACGCAACACGGAAGTCCTCGTAGCGCTCCCGGCGCAGCGTGAGCCCCGCCGCCATCGTGTGGCCGCCGTACTTCTCGAGGTGGACCCCCACGCGCTCCAGCGCCGCGTGCAGGTCGAAGCCCACGATGCTCCGACCCGATCCCCGCCCCGTCTCAGCCCCCTCGTCCCAGCCGATGAGGAAGGTGGGACGCCCGTAGCGCTCCACCAGCCGCGACGCCACGATCCCGATGACCCCGGGGTGCCACCCGTCCGCGGCGAGCACGAGCGCGCGGTCCTCCGGCTGCAGCACCCGCTCGGCGAGCTCGACGGCCTCGTCCAGGATCCGCTGGTCGAGCGCTTGGCGCCGGGCGTTCAGCGTCTCGAGCTCGCGGGCGATCGCGGCCGCCTCGACCGGATCGTCCGAGAGCAAGAGCTTCAAGCCCAGGCTCGCATCGCCGATCCGGCCGGCGGCGTTCAGGCGCGGGGCGAGGATGAAGCCGACGTGCCCCGACTTGACCGGCTTGCCCGCGAGGCCCGCCGCGTCGACCAGGGCGCGTACGCCGGTCCAACGGGAATCGGCGAGCATCTTGAGCCCGTGGCGCACCAAGATGCGGTTCTCGCCCGTGAGGGGCACGACGTCCGCCACGGTCGCGAGCGCCACCAAATCGAGGAAATGAAACGGCAGGTTGGGCGACACCCCGAGCGCCGGCACGAGTGCCTGGGCGAGCTTGAAGGCCACGCCGGTGCCACACAGGTCTTTGTCGAGCGAGGCGCAGTCGGCGCGTTGGGGATCGAGCACCGCCGAGGCGGGCGGGAGCGCGGCGCGCGGACGGTGGTGGTCGGTGACGATCACGGCGATGCCCGCCGCCCGCGCGGCGCCCACGGCTTCGTTGGCCGTGATGCCACAGTCGCAGGTGATGATGAGTTTGGCCCCGACGTGCTGCGCGTGGGCGAGCCCGGCGGGGCCGAAATCGTATCCGTCCCTGAGGCGGTGCGGCACAAAGGCGTGGGCCACGCCCCCGACGCTCTGGAGCACACGCGTGAGCAGGGCGGCGGCACACTGGCCGTCCACGTCGTAGTCGCCATGCACGAGAATCGGCGTGCGACGGCGCACGGCGTCCGCGATCAAGCTGACGGCGTGCGGCATGTCGGCCCAGGCCAGCGGGTCCGACAGTCGCTCCAGGTCGGGGCGCAGAAACGCCTTGGCGCGCTCCGGCGCGGCGAGGCCACGCTGCACGAGGATGGCGGCCAGCGGCTCGGGGATGTGGAGATCGGCAGCGAGCGCCCGGGTCAGCGCGAGGTCGGGCGCCGCCGCGACGGCCCAGCGCGGTGGGATCATTCTTTGGCGTAGAGCAGCACGCCGCACGCCTCGCACGCCTCGATCGAGGCGCCGCGCTGAATCAGCGCGCGCCGCTGCGTGGGGACGGCGGTGAAGCAGTGGCCACAGGCATCGCCATGCAGCGCATAGAGGGCCAGGGGCGCCTTGCCCCGGCGGATTCGCTCGTAGCGGCCGAGCAGCCCGCTCGCCACCTGGGTGGCCGCCCGGTCGCGCTCGGCCACGGCGCGCTCGCGCTGGGCGGCGATCTGGTCGCGCTTCCCGGCGAGCGCTTCGCGCAGCGGCGCCTGGGCGGCCCGCGCCTCGTCGAGCGCCTTCTCGGCCTCGGCCGCCCGGCGCTCGGCCTCGGTGACGGCGTCGCCCGAGCGCATGAACTCGGCCTCTTCCTTCGCGAGCACGGAGCGCGCGAGGTCGAGCTCCGCCATCAGCGTGGAGGCTTCCTTCGCCCCCCGCACCCACTCCAGCCGCTGGCGCCGCTGCTCCTGCATGGTGCGGTAGCTGGCGATCTTGCCCTCCAGCCCATCGCGCCGGTCACTCGCGGCCTGGATCGCGGCCTGCGCCGCGGTGAGCGCACGCTCTGCCACTGCCTGCGCGTCATCGAGCGCCCGCAGCTCGGGGGCGAGTGCGGTGAGGGCGGCGTCGGTCGCCGTGACGGCCTGATCCTTCTCCTGCAGCGCCAACAACGCTTCAAGTTCCGGGTGCACCTCTCCTCCTCCCAGCGATCTTGTAACGGGGGTTGCGCTTGCGTAGCTCGTCAAACACCCGAACCTTCTCCGCAAGCAGGGACATCTGACGCTCCGGGCTCTCGAACGGGAGCTGCTCGTCGATCTGGTCCAAGTGCCGCTCGAGCCGGCGCGCCTCGATCCAGTTCACGGCGAATTCGTACAGCTCGTTGGGATCGCGCGTGCCGAGGCCCTCGCCTTGGAGCGCTTCGTACGCCCGTGCCGACGTGGCGTCCAGCGCCAGCACGGCGTCGTCCGCCACGGCCTCGAACACGGCGCGATAGGGCGGGAATTCGAGCTCCTCTGCGTCGATCGCCTCGACCACCCGGGCGCGCCAGGGCTCACCGGCCAGCAGGAGCAGCAGCACGGCCTTCTCGGCACTCGCGGGCTGGGCGGGGCCGAGCACGCTTCCCGGGCGGGGCCTGGCCACCGCCGCCGCCGCGCCCGGCCCGGCGGCCCCGCCCGACTCGCGCCGCGCGCGTCCCGCAATCGCCACCTCGCGCTCCAGGACGTCCTTGCGCACCCCAGCCGCTTCGGCGGCGCGTGACAAGTAGAGCTCGCGCGTGATCGGATCCGTGGCCGCGCGGATCGTGGGCAGCAGGCGGTCGAGCGCGCGCCGCCGGCCGGGGAGGGTCGTGAAGAAGCTCTTGCGCTCAAGAATCTGGACCTTGCGCTCGAGCACGTCGACGGCGTCCTGCAAGACCGGCTCGAGCCCCGCGGCACCGCGCGCCTGGACCAGGGTGTCGGGATCCTCACCCGCGGGCAGGGTGGCCACGCTCACACGCACACCCTCCCGCAACAACTCGTCGCCCGCGCGGAACGTGGCGCGCAACCCGGCGTCGTCCGAGTCGTAGAGCAGGATCACCTGGGCCGTATGCCGCTTCAACAGCTGCGCCTGGTCGGGCGTGAGCCCCGTGCCGAGCGGCGCCACGACTTCCTCGACCCCCGCGAGCGAGAGCCGCAGCACGTCGAAATAGCCTTCGACGAGCAGCGCACGCTCCGCCTTGCGGATGGCGTGCTTCGCGACGTGCAGGTTGTAGAGGAGCTTCCCCTTGTGAAACACGGGCGAATCGGGCGAGTTGAGATACTTGGGCTCGCCTTCGCCGAGGATCCGGCCGCCGAAGCCGACCACCCGCGCACGCAGGTCGTGGATCGGAAACAACAGGCGGCCGCGGAACCGCGGGACGAGCGAGCCGTCCTCGCGCTTGGCGAGGAGGCCCGCCTCGAGCAGCACCGGCTCCTTCACGCCCAGGGCCTGCATCGCCTCGAGGAACGCCTTGCCGCGCGGCGCGTACCCCAGGCCCAGCGGGAGCACCGTGTCGAGCGGCAGGTGGCGCGACGCGAGATAGTCCCGCGCGACCTGGGCTTCGAGGCTCTCGCGCAGCTGGCGCGCATACCAGTCGGCCGCGGCGGCGACGGCGCTGTACAGCGGCTCGCGCGGGTCGGGGCCCGAGGGACCGCGCTCGGGGATCGTGATCCCCACCCGGCGCGCCACCTCGCGCACCGCCGTGGGATAGTCCATGCCGAGCTTTTGCATGAAGAAGGTGAACACGTCCCCCGCAGCGTGGCACACGAAGCAGTAGTACATCCCCTTCTTCGGGATGACGGCGAAGTTGCGATGGGTGCCGCCGTGAAACGGACAGGGAGCGCGAAAGTCCGAGCCGGTGCGCCTGAGCTCGACATGCTCACCGATGATGCCCACGATGTCCGCGGCCTCCCGCACTTGCTCGATCACGTCGTCGGGGATGAGGCTCACGCGGTGAACTCCACGACCGTGACGCCGTGACCGCCCTGGTTGGCGGGGGCGAAGCCGAAGCGCTTGACGCGGGGGTCGGCCGCGAGGACGTCGTGCACGAACTGACGCAGCGCGCCCGTGCCCTTGCCGTGGATGACGCGCAGATAGGGAAGGTCGGCGAGCACGGCGTCGTCGAGCGCCTTGGTGAGGAGCGGCTCGGCGTCGGCCACCCGCAGCCCGCGGAGCGAGATCTCGGTGGCGGCACTCGCCGCTTGGGCTTCGGCCGAGCGCCGGTCGCGCCGCGCGGCGCCGGGCGTGCGCGGCGGCGTCAGCCCCCCGCGCTCGCGCCGCAGCGCGTCCAACGACACCCACCCGTCGCGCGGGGCGCGGTCCTCGCGGCGCGGTTCCGCTGAGTCGCCCTCTCCCGCTCCCTCCCCCTCCCCGGCCGTCGCGTCGATGGCTTGCTCGACGAGCCGGCGGGCTTCCCGGGCGGTCGCCTCGTCCACGGCAGCGCGGGCGCGGCCGAGCGCCGCCTCGACTTGCTGGCGGGCCTGGAGCAGGTAGGCGCGGGTCTGTTCGCGCGCAGCGCGGTCGAGCTGCTGAGCGCGGGCCTTCACGTCGCGCTCGCGCGCGCCGAGCTCGGCGGCGCGCGCCTCGAGCCGCTCGGTGCCCGAACGCGCCTGCTCCTCGCGGACCGCGAGCGCGCGCTCGCGGGCCTCGAGCTCGCGCGAGCGCGCCTCGACCGTCGCGAGCAGGGCGTCGAGCGTCCGCTCGCGGTCCGGCACGGCGCGCTCCGCTAGATCGAGCACATCGGCCGCGATCCCCAGGCGCCGCGCGATGGCGAGCCCGTAAGAGCGCCCGGGGACGCCCTTCAGGAGCCGGTAGGTGGGGGTCAAGGTCTCGGCATCGAACTGGAGCGACGCGTTCACGATGCCGACCGTCTCCGCCGCGAGCTGCTTCAATGCGCCTAGATGCGTCGTGGCGAGGGTCACGGCACGCCGACGCGTGAGCGTCTTCAAGACGGCGGTGGCGAGGGCACCACCTTCGGCGGGGTCGGTGCCGCTGCCGATCTCGTCGAGCAGCACGAGCGAGCCCGCGCCCGCCCGCTCGAGCAGGTCGCGCAGCTGGGCCACGTGGGCGGAGAAGGTCGAGAGGCTGGCGGCGATGGATTGGCGGTCCCCGATGTCGGCGAACACGCCGCCGAACACGGGCAGCGTCGAGTGCGGCCCGATCGGCGGGATGATGCCACTCTGCGCCATCAGGCACAGCAACCCCACCGCCTTGATCAGCACCGTCTTGCCACCGGTGTTCGGGCCCGACACGAGCACCGTGAACTCATCCGGCGCGAGCAGCAGATCGAACGGCACCACCGCCACGCTCGAGCCCACGAGCAACGGATGCCGCCCGCTCCGCACCTCGAGCGGCCCGGTTCCGATCGCAGGGGCGAACCCGTTTACCAGCACGGCATAGCGGGCGCGGGCGCACAGGTCGTCGAAGGCGATGCACATCTCCCACGCCCGCGCGATCCCGTCCTGCGCGGGGCGCACGAGCTCCGTCAAGTCGCGCAACACCGCCAGCACCTCGCGCAACTCCTCTGCCTCGTGCGCGCGCAGCGCGTTGCCGAGTTCGATCGCCTCCGGCGGCTCGACGAACAAGGTTGAGCGCGTGGCCGATTCGTCGTGCACGATCCCGCCGATGCGCGAGCGGGCGCTGCCGCGCACGGGGATGACGTAGCGCCCGCCCCGCAGCGTCACGGCCGCGTCGGGCGCGCGCTCGGTCGGATCGAGCGCTCCGAGGATCGCTTCCAGTCGCGCGATCAGGCGCTGGCGCGCGTCGCGCACCGCCCGGCGCGCCCGCGCCAGGGCGCGCGACGCCCCGTCCAGTACTTGGCCGTCGGGATCGAGCGACGCGACGAGCCGCTGCTCGAGCGCCGCGGGCGGGGGATCGACCCGGAGCCGCGCGGTGCGTGGGGCGTCGGGCGCGAGCCGCTTGAGCTCGGCCGCGACGCCGCGCCCAGCCGCGAGGGCGCGGCCCAACTCGGCGAGCGCGGGGCCCTCGAGCACGCTCCCCGGCACGGCGAGAAGCGCGAGCTGGGGCGCGATGTCCGGCACCGGCTCGGCGCGAATCGCGTCGTCGGTGAGCAACAGGGCCGCGAGCTCCGCCACCTGCGCGAGCGCGGCGCGAATCGACTCGGGATCGGTGTCCGGCGCGCGGCTCGTGACGCGCTCGGCGCCGAGCGGGCCGGCGGCGTGCGCCGCCACGCGCTCCAGCGCGGCCGGGAACTCCAGTGTCTCCAGCACGGAGGGCGCGACCCCTCCCCCGACAGTCATACGGCGGCCGCCAGCTCCTCGCGGACGATCTGGTTCACGAGCTTGCCGTCCGCCCGGCCCTTGAATTGCGGCATCACTTGCCCCATCACCTTGCCCACGTCCGTCGCGCCGGCGGCGATCGCGGCGCGGACCGCGTGACGAATTTCGTCAGGCTGCACCGCGGCGGGGAGGAACGCCTCGAGCGCCTGCACCTCGGCTAGCTCCTGCGCGGCGCGATCCGGGCGGGCCACGCCGGTGTACTGCTCCGCCGCCTCGCGCCGGCGCTTGATGCCGCGCCGCACGACGTCCGCGACCTCGTCGTCGGATGGCGTGTGCTGGAGCTCGAATTCGCGGTTCTTGATGTCGGCGAGGATGGTGGAGAGGAGCAGCGTGCGCGCTTGATCGCGGAGTTTGCGGGCTTCGTTCATTGCGGCGCGGAGCCGCCCGGCCAGGCTCGCCACGTTACGCGGGGCGGGGGCGCCAGCCCCTGCGGCGCGCCGCGCTCACTCTGCGCGGGCGCCGCTCGCTCGGCTTCTCGTCCTGAGGGTGCTGCCACACGTCGGAAAGGATCTCCACCCGCTCGCACGGCGCTCGGCAGCGGCGGAGCGCGCCCAACACGCGTGCATCATCGTGACTGACCGCTGCCGCCATACCCCCCTTGGCCTCGTTCGCTAACTCTGAACGTCGCAAAAACTTAGCCCGGCCCCGGACTGCACGCAACTCGCGCGCCGCTACCCCGGTGGCCAGGTCATCGGCCGGCCACCGAGCACATGGAGGTGGAGATGGAACACGGTCTGCCCGCCGTCGGGGTTGGTGTTCAAAACGACGCGATAACCTTTCTGGGCCACGCCCGCCTCGCGCGCCACGTCGCGCGCGAACGCGAGCAGCGATCCCAACAGGCGCGGATCCTTGGCATCGTTCAGCGAACCGAGATGGTCGGTCGGGATCACGAGGAGATGGGTCGGCGCCTGGGGGGTGGCGTCCCGGAAGGCGAGCATGCCGTCCCCGCGCTTCACCACCTTGGCCGGGATCTCTCCGGCCGCAATCGCACAGAACACGCACGCCCCCATACGCCCCGCCTTCCCCTCCCCGCTCGCGCGGTGCTAGCGTCCGAACGCCTGGCGCAGTTGCTCCCACAACTTCTTGCCGCTCGCGCCCTCCGCCGGCGGCTTGCCCTCGATCTTCGCCAGCGCCTCCAAGGCCGCCCGCTGCTCGGGCGTGAGCTTCGAAGGCGTCCACACGTGCACCCGCACGTGCAGATCGCCCTTCCCCCCCTCACCGACGCGCGGCAGCCCCTTGGCGCGCAGCCGATAGACCGCGCCGGTCTGCGTGCCCGGCTGCACCTTGAGCGTCGCGGCGCCGTAGGGGGTCGGTACGTCCAGCTCGGCGCCGAGCGCGGCCTGCGTAAAGGAGAGCGGCAGGTCGTAAATCAGGTCGTCGCCATGGCGCTCGAAGCGCGGGTCGTCGGCGATGTCGAGCACCGCGATCAGATCGCCGGGTGGGCCGTTGCGCGGACCCGGCACGCCCGCGCCGCGCATCGTGAGATAGTGATGGTCGGCGACGCCGGCGGGGACGTTGATCTCGACACTCTTCTCGGCGCGCACGCGACCGTCGCCCTGGCACTTGGGACACGGGTGCTCGAGCACCGTGCCGTCGCCCGCGCAGCTGGGGCACGGCGACAACGAAACGAATTGGCCGAACATGGACCGCGCGGCACGCCGCACTTCGCCCGTGCCGCCGCACGTGCCACACGTGGTGGCGCGCGTGCCCGCCGCCGCGCCCGAGCCGGCGCACGCGGCGCAGCGGTCGAGCGTGCGCAGCTTCACGGTCTTGGTGGTGCCGCTCGCCACCTCGGCGAGATCGAGCTGCAGCGTGACCTTCAAGTCCTGCCCGCGGTGCCGCTCGCGCCGGGCGCGCTCACCGCCACCGAACAGGGTGTCGAGGCCGCCGAGCCCCCCGAAGTCGCGCATGAACACGTTGAGCGCTTCGGCGAGATCGAACTGCGCGAATCCGAAGTCGCCCCCGCCGCCCCCGCCGCGCTTGAGCCCGGCCGCACCGTAGCGGTCGTACACGGTGCGCTTCTCGGGATCGCGCAGGACTTCGTAGGCTTCGGTGATCTCCTTGAACTTCGCCTCGGCCTGCACCTTCTCCTCGACGCCAACCTTATCGGGGTGATAGCGCATCGCCAGCTTGCGGTAGGCCTTCTTGATCTCGGCCTCGTCCGCCGTGCGCGCGACCCCGAGAACGGCGTAGTAGTCGAGGGTCATTCGAGCAGCTCACCGACCAGGCGACTCGTATGATCGACGAGCGCCACGATCTTGTCGTACGGCATGCGCGTCGGCCCCATCACGCCGATCACGCCCGCCAGCGCCCCCAGCCGGTACGAGGCCGTCACCAACGTGAACGGGGCGAGCGTCGGATCCTGGTGCTCGCTGCCGATCGTGATCGTGAGGCCCTGGCCCAACCGCGTGGAGAGCGCCTCGCGCAACAGCTCGCGCCGCTCGGTCACCTCCATCAGGCCCTGCAGGCGCTCCTTGGTGGCGAATTCGGGCTGACCGGCGAGCAGCTGAGCGCTGCCGAGCACCACGCCGCCCGCCGCGTTCCCCGCCGGGGGCACGTCGAATAGGTCGTCCGCTTCCTGGATGAAGATGTTCAGGAGCTCGCTCGCCCCAGCCGCCGGGGCCGCGTCGCGCAAGCGCTCGGGCAGCGTGGCACGGATGTCGCGCAGCGTCAGGCCCGCAAGCCGCTCGTTCAACACCTCCGCCACCTGCGCCACGGCGTCGGGCGCGAGTTCGGCCGGCACCTCGACGAAGATGGTCCGCACCACGCCGCTCTTGAGCGTGAGCACGAGGAGCAGCCGCGCGGAGGCGGCCTGCCACAGCTCCAGCCGCTCGAGCACCGCGCGGTCAAGCGTGGGTCCCACGGCTACGCCGAGCTCTTTCGTGAGCACGCCCAACACCTGGGCCGCACGCTCGAGGATCTGGTCCAGGGCGTTGCGGTTGCCCAACTCCTGGCGGATCTGATCGGAATCAGAGGCGGACACCTGGGGCAGTCGCATCAGGGAGTTGACGTAGACGCGGTAGGCCAGATCGGTCGGCACGCGGCCCGCCGACGTGTGGGGATGATACAGATAGCCCTTCTCCTCCAGATCGCTCATGGTGTTGCGGATCGTCGCGGCGGAGAGGGCGAGGCCGAACCGCTTGGCAATAGTGCGGCTCCCCGCCGGTTCGGCGGTAGCGACGTAGGTCTCGATGATCGCCTCCAAGACCTGGCGCTCGCGCTCGTTTAAAGATGGCTCCATGGTAGCCAAGCTATTACCCACTAACAATTTACACTGTCAGGCCGGGGGGTCAAGTCGCGCACCAGCGCATCCACCCGCAGCCACCCCTCAGGGGTGCACCGAAACCGCTCACCCGTGATGCGCACCCACCCCGCCCCGCCCCAGGCGCGCAACCGCTCCGGCGCGCACAACCCGACGGGCAACCCCTGGTCGGTGCGCAACGCCAGGTAGCGACGCTCGAGTTCCCGCTGATCCTCGGTCAAGGTCTCCGCCGCATCGCGCGGCAGGCGCCCGAGCCGCACGGCGCGGCGGTAGGCTTCCCAGGGGGCCACGTTCCAGCGGCGCGTGCAGCCGTCGAACGAATGGGCCGCGGGCCCGAGCCCCAGATACGCGCGCTCGCTCCAGTAGGCCGAGTTGTGGCGCGAGCGGCGTCCCCCGCGCCCCGCGTTCGAGACCTCGTAGAAGCGATAGCCGTCCCGGGCGAGGCGCTCGTGGGCGTAGAGATACTCCGCGGCGTAGCGTTCGTCGTCGGGCGCCGAGGCCGCGCCGCGCGAGATCCACCGGGCCAGCGGCGTGCGCGCTTCGACCGTGAGACCGTACAGGGAGAGGTGCGCGGGCTCGAGCGCCACGGCGCACTCGAGATCGCGGGCCCAGTCGCGCCCCAGCTCCTCGGGCACGGCGAAGATCAGATCGAGCGAGATATCGACGATCCCCGCCGCGCGGAGCGCGCGTACGGCTGCCCCGGTGCGCGCCGCGTCGTGGGAGCGGTGCATCCAGGCGAGCACGTGGTCGTCGAACGACTGCGCTCCGAGCGAGACCCGATTGATGCCCGCGGCCCGCCAGGCTCGGGCCGCGTCGAGCGTCACGTCCTCGGGATTCGCTTCGAGCGTCACTTCGACGGCATCGCGCGGCGCCGCCCCGTGGAACGCCGCGAACAGCACGGGCAGGAGCGCGGCGAGCGCGTCCGGCGGCAACGCCGACGGCGTGCCGCCGCCCAAATACAGGGTATCGAGCCCACCCACGCTCGGCGGGGCGAGAGCGGCCGCGCGCACCAGCGCGAGCTCGCCCGCGACGGCCGCGACATAGTCGTGGGCCGGCACGCGCTTGCGGACCGCGATCGAGAAGTCGCAGTAGGAGCAGCGACGCCCACAGAAGGGTACGTGGAGGTAGAGATGGCGCACTGGAAGAGAATAATACCGTGGGCGCGACGAGCCTCGAGGTGCGTGACGCCCTACCCGGGACTCGCCGCGGCCGGCGTGCCGATACCCAGCCAACGCGCGCGAGCGCGGCCGACCCTCACGCCCGATGCGCTAGGCCGCGACGATGCTCTGTTTGCCGTTGTGCCGCACCTGCACCCCCATCCGGGCAGCGGCGCCGTCGAGGCGGCGGCGTACCGCACCCCCAAACCAGTCGGTATCGTCGACCATGAGAAACCCGCCGGGGACGACGCGTGGCAGCAGTCGCTCAATCTCAAACCACACGATGTCCGGGTCGTGACTCCCATCCAAATACACGAGGGTGAACCGGTCCAGTGGCCGCTTCACGCCGCCGCCCCAGAGATAGAGGTGCTCCAGCTCGCGCACGAACAGCTCCGAATCCATCATGTAGTGCACGTGGTTGGCGTAGCCGGCTAGGTTGCGCTTCATCGCGCGGTAGTGGCGTTCGTCGTAGACGAAGGGCGCTCCCTCGTAGGGGCGCGCGCCATAGGGGTCGACGGTCAGGACCATGGGCGGGGGGCCGAGGCCCCGATACACCATCCGCAGCACCCGCAGCATCAGCAGGGCCGAACCGCCACTCCGCGTCCCGATCTCGAGCATCGGTGCGGCATCCGGCGCGCGCGGCGCGCGGGCGACCGCGCGCGCCAGTTCGAGCAGGAAACGGGACCGCGTATCGCTCTGCCGCCGACACCGGAACACGTGCCAGCGCAGGCGCAGGTCCATCACAGCGGCGGTCAGTGCCGAGATACGTCCTCCCCTACCCGAGCTCGGGCACCTATCTATTGGCTCAGCGCGCGGCCGTCAAACGACCGACCCAAGCACGGCCGGTCGGGCACGCGGGTCGGCGTCGGGTGGCGGTGCGCGTCCCGCTGCCGGGCCGGG
>WNFB01008625.1_pt1 | contig 16623 bp, 16 predicted proteins | sample 5400501 | NCBI WGS metagenome assembly WNFB01 (sample SAMN13153341, study PRJNA577476) | soil metagenome | isolation source: 200 cm saprolite under Douglas fir tree site 2 hole 1 | place: USA:California | collected 2015-04-18
CAAGCGCCGGACCGTATCGATCGTGTAGTTCGGTCTTGGTGACCGCTCCTTCTTTCCCGTCGCCGTTGATTCCTCCGGCGCCTCGAGCAAAGAAGGGACGAAGGCCTTTTCCGCCGCCGTGGCCAGCGCGATCATGGCATAGCGGTGAAGGAACGGCGCAACCGGCTGCTTCTGCTTATGCGGAGGAACGTTCGCCGGCACAAAATAAATTCTGCTGAGCTTGCAGCGCTCCAGGGCGGCTCGGGCCAGCGCGAGGTGTCCGCGATGGATCGGATCGAATGTTCCGCCAAATAGGCCGACGTTCATAGGTCCCGGCTAGTCTCATGATTTGCTGTACCGGATGCAAGTGTGAAGCTTTCGGAATCCTTACCCGGCTTCAGCACCTCTGGCCGTTGTCCCTTTGGCCGACGACCGTTTTCCTGGTTCGACCCGCCGTCTCCGGGAATCCGAAATGTACTCCTGTAATGTCGCGTGTTTCCTATTTTGGCACTAGCATGGTGCACATGCGGGTAACCCTCCCCCTACTCGGCATTCCGCCTGCCCGTGCGCCTATCTTGCGCTACGGCGTGGCGGTACTAAGCACGACGCTCGCGTTAATTCCGGCGCTGCTGCTGCCGGATGTCGCAGAAAGCCGCCTGGCTGTCTTTGGCGTCGCAGTGATGGTCAGCGCCTGGTACGGAGGCTGGAAGCCCGGCCTGGTCGCGACCTCCTTTGCCCTGACCGTCAGCGCATACTTTTCGCTCGTAGGCCCGCACTCTCCTCAACAAACCCGCACGGCAGTGTTTCGTCTGGCCCTGTTCTTCTTCGTCGCGCTGCTGATTTGCTGGTTCAACGCGGCTCTCCGTGCCGCACAAGAGGGATTGCGCCGGTCCGAACTGAACTTCCGCTCCCTCGTCACCAACGCGCCCTACGGAATCTGCCGGTGCGATTCTTCAGGCAAGCTGCTGGATGCGAACCCTGCCCTTTTGACGATGCTGGGTTACTCTTCCGTCGCCGAAATCCAGGGAACGCACCTGGGAGCGCTCTATGCCGATACGCACCAGTGGTTCGACCTGGCCGATTATCTTCGATCGTCTGCTCACTTTAATGGTCTGATCGCGGAGTGGAAGCGCAAGGACGGGACCACGACGGTCGTCAGGGTCTCTGGACGCTCGGTGTCCAATGGCGACGAGGGCTTGGTCTTTGAGCTTTTTGCCGAGGATGTAACCGAACGGCGCGCTCTTGAACAGCAACTTCGCCAGTCTCAGAAGATGGAAGCCGTGGGCCGCCTTGCCGGCGGGATCGCGCACGACTTCAACAATCTCTTGATGGTGATCTCCGGCTACTCCGAATTTCTGTTGGAGCGCCTGGGCCCCGAACCTTCCCTGCGCACTCCCGCTCAGGAGATCGCCAGTGCCGCCGAGCGCGCCTCCTCGCTCACCCGTCAACTTCTCGCGTTCAGCCGCAAGCAGATGCTGGCGCCGAGGATTCTCGATCTCAACAGCGTGGTAACCGAGAACCTCAAAATGCTCAACCGCATGATTGGCGAGGACGTTGACCTGGTTATGGTCGCTGATCCCAGCCTTGCCTCAGTTCGGGCCGACTCCGGTCAGATTGAACAGGTCATCATGAACCTGGCAGTCAATGCCCGCGATGCCATGCCCTCCGGCGGAAAGCTCACCATCGAGACCTCCAACGTGGTTCTCGATGAAGAGTATGCCCGATTCCATGCTCCACTTCGGCCCGGAGAATACGTGATGCTCGCGATCAGCGATACGGGCCAGGGCATGGATGCGGAGACTCAGTCCCACATCTTCGAACCTTTCTTCACCACCAAAGGGCCAAAGGGCACCGGACTGGGACTCTCCACCGTCTACGGAATCGTCAAGCAGAGTGGGGGCTACATCTGGGTCGACAGCGAATCTGGAAAGGGAACAACTTTCAAAATCTTCCTGCCCAAGGTCGCCTCGCCTGGCGAGCACGCGACTCAAGTCGTCATACCAGCCGATACCCATCGCACCGAACCGGGTACGGAGACAATCCTGGTGGTGGAAGACGAGGCCAACCTGCGCTATCTCGCGCGGCAGTTCCTGGAGAAGCAGGGATACAAGGTCATCGAGGCAGCCGACGGCGCGGTCGCCATGCAGATTGCCGTCGCACACGAGGGCGTCATACACCTGCTGCTGACCGATGTCATCATGCCAGGAATGAATGGCCGCGAGCTTGCCCAGCGCATTTCAGAAATTCGTCCCAACGTGAAAATCCTCTACATGTCCGGTTATACCGAGAACGTTATCGGACACAACGGCACGCTGGATGCGGGCATCCGCCTGCTTCAGAAGCCCTTCAACCTTCGTGACCTGAAAGACAAGGTGCGCGAAGTGCTCGATGCAGGTCCAATTCCCCCGGAGGTCGCCATGTCCGCTCAAGCTGCTCAACAACGGCACGCGGTGCAAGGACGGCAGCAGTATCCGCCTTCCCGCGCGCAACGATTCCAACTTCATTTGCCCCTCAAGTACCGTCGCCTGGGTGAGAATCTGTGGCACGAAGGCACGACGGAAAACATCAGCCGCTCCGGCATGCTCTTTAAGGCCGAAGAAGCGCTGCAGCCCAGCGCTCTGCTGGAAATCAACCTGGTGCTGCCGGCAGAGATTGCCGGCCTCTCAGCCACCGAAGTCGTATGCCGAGGAGAAGTCGTACGTACCGTGGAGCACAACGGTGAAAGCCTGACCCCGGCGCTAGCAGCGCGCATCCTGCAGTACCACTTCCAGCACGGAATGCATCTCCCCCGAGCCTGAGCAAGTTGAAGAGGGTTTAGAAGTAAACGAGAAAGGCGGCCGTCAGGCCGCCTTTCGTGTTTTTCTCCGCGTACTCTGCGAGACCTCTGCGGTCTCTGCGATTAAGGTTCTTGATCGCGAACCGCCAGTAATTCCTTTTCCCGCAATTTCTCAACCGCATCCGCAACGGCGTATTTCAATTCCTCGATCCCCTTGCCCGTGACAGCCGAGATCTCATACAGCTCGATCTTCTGCTTCTTGCAATACCGTTTGAGCTTCGCCAGCCTGTCCTTATTCGCAACATCGATTTTCGAGGCCACCATGATCATCGGCTTTTCTTCGAGATGCGCGCCGAAGCTCCCCAGTTCGCCAATGATTACCTCGACGTCTTTGGTGACATCCGTCCGCCCGCTCGAGTCTGAAACGTCGACCAGATGAACCAGCAACCGCGTGCGCTCGATGTGCCGGAGGAATTGCGTGCCTAGCCCCGCACCCGTGTGCGCGCCCTCGATTAGTCCGGGTATGTCGGCCACGACAAAGCTGACCTCATCCTTCGCCTCGCCCACCGCAACCACCCCGAGGTTCGGCTCCAATGTCGTAAACGGATAATCCGCAATTTTCGGCCGCGCCGCCGAGATTCGCGAGATCAAAGTGGACTTGCCCACGTTCGGATATCCCACCAGTCCAACGTCTGCCAGCAACTTGAGTTCAAGGCGGTAAGTGTGCTCTTCGCCGGGACGTCCCGGCTCGTGCTCGCGAGGAGCCTGATGTACTGACGTGGCAAAACGTGCGTTGCCCCGCCCTCCGCGCCCGCCGCGAGCGATCACAATGCGCTGATCGCGCTCCGAAAAGTCGAAGACTTTCTCTCCCGTCTCGTCGTCGTAAACGATCGTCCCGACAGGAACTTTCAAGAGCACGTCCACGCCCTCACGGCCGGTCTTGTTGGAGCCTTCGCCGTGGCGTCCACGCTGGGCCTTGTATTCTGGATTGAAACGGAAGTGGATCAGTGTGTTATGACGCTCGCTGGATTCCATGATCACGTCGCCGCCCTTGCCACCGTCTCCACCTGACGGTCCGCCGCGGGGCACAAACTTTTCCCGGCGAAAGGCCATGCAGCCATTCCCGCCGTCTCCGGCCTTAACGCGAATTTTGGCTTCATCAATGAACATGAATCAAATGAACCTCAATCGAATGAACCTATCAGACGTTGGCCGTCAGCAAAACCTTCGTGCTCCTTCCTGCCCTTGGTGGTTGTCCACGTTTGGAGGAGTTACCAGGAGGGGCACGAATTTACGCGAAGGAGAGGACGCTGTAGCAGAAAACAAAAGCCCCGGCCCAAAGGCGAGGCTGAAGTCGTTCAGCAGATGGCTGCGAACGCCGAGGTTTCCCGGGTTAGCGGATCTACTTCACTTCCACCGGTTCGACCATGACGAACTTGCCCATCTGTCCTTTGTTCAGGAACTTGATGCGTCCTGTGATTTTGGCGAAGAGCGTGTCGTCTTTCCCGCGGCCCACGTTCAGCCCCGGCTTAACGCGCGTGCCGCGTTGCCGGACGATGATGGTGCCGCCGGGCACGACCTGCCCGCCGAATGCCTTGAAGCCAAGCCGCTGCGCGTTCGAGTCGCGGCCGTTTCGTGAAGTGCCCTGTCCTTTTTTGTGTGCCATAAGAAATCAGTTCTCAGCTTTCGGTTGTCGGTTGTCAGTTCAAACGGTGAGGACAGCTAAGACCATGTGGGGACAGCCGCCCTCGGCTGTCCGGCCGGGTCGAAGATCCGGCATCTCCTGACCTCTACTTCTTCTTCCCGGACGACTTCTTTGCCGCCGCTTTCTTCGGTGCGGCCTTCTTCTTGGCCGAGCCCTTCGCTGCCTTGGCGTCCTTAGCCGGCGCTTCTTCCTCTGTCGCTCTTACCTTCTTCGGCTTCGCTTCCTTCTTCGGCGGGAGCCTTGAAGCTCTGCCCGTCAAAAGCGATCTCCGTGATGCGGACAGCGGTAAACGCCTGCCGGTGACCCCGCAGCTTCTTATACTGCTTCTTGCGCTTGTAGTGGAAAACCAGAATCTTTGCGCCGCGGCCTTCCCCGACGACGCTGCCAAGCACGCGCGCATCCGCGGGCTTGCCGATCTGTCCCGCTTCGCCGGAGACCGCCAAAACCTCTGGGAACTCGATGACCCCGTCGGTGCCCGTACCCAGCTTCTCCACTCGAATTACATCGCCGGGCGCCACCCGGTACTGCTTGCCGCCGGCGCGAATGACCGCGTACATGCCTCTGCCTCCGTCAAAATGTCGTGAAAATCAGCTCGCATCAGCCCCGGTGCACACGAGCGCAATCGACGGGACTTGCCGAACTTCCTGTGCTTGCTGTGTTTTCCGCCAAGGCGCTTCAGCAGCCAAGGCAGGCGTCCCCAGAACGGGTCGGCGAGTACAGGCAAACTCAACCATTTTAGCGTGCGCTGTGGAAAACGGTCAATCGGAAGACTTGGATGGTACTGTTCAAGTCCCGACAACCCAAACACGGGAGTCATCCTGCGCGCGTCGGAACTGCCCGTTTGTGGTTCACCCGTTTCTGTGCGAGAATCTTCGCCGAAATCCGGAGGAACCAAGAATGAAGCGCCTGCTCACCGTTTCGTTGTGTGTACTCGCCCTCACCCTGTCCGCCTTTGCACAGACGAAGAAATCCTCGACCAAGAAATCCGTTGCCGGTCCCGCCCCCGACAAGGCCCTCATGCAGAAGATCTGGGACGGCAGGTCGACCCTGGATCCCGCCAATGTCGCCAAGTACTACGCCACCGGCCCGCACACGTTCTTCGACATCGCCCCGCTGAAGTACAACAGCTGGGACGAATACCAGGCCGGTGTGAAGGGCGTGCTGGCCGGATACAAGAGCGCCAAGTTCACCGTAAACGATGACGCCGCCGTGCACTCCCATGGCGACCTGGTATGGGGCACAGCGACGGTCAAGAACGAGATGACCAGCAAAGCCGGCAAAGTAGAAATGGGTAACTTCCGCTGGACTGTCGTTTGGGAAAATCAGGATGGCAAGTGGTTGATCGTCCACGAGCACGTATCCGCGCCCCTGCAGTAGAGCCTTTGGCCACGGATTCTCACGGATCTTCACGGATCTCAAATACGGGCTTTCGACTTCCGATCTTTCTTAGATTTCTATCCGTGAAGATCCGTGAGAATCCGTGGCTCAGTACGCCTTCACGAAAAAGTAAACGGTCATAGCGGCACCGGTAAGCACCACGAACGCCCGAATCCGCGCCTCTGGCACCCTCTGCGCATAGTGCGCACCCAGATATCCACCGACAATCCCGCCCAGAATCATAACGACGCCGTGTTTCCAGTACACCGCTCCCTTCAGTACGAACGTCACCGCCGCGACCCCGTTGATGACAAACCCCATCACGCTCTTAAGCGCATTCATGGCGTGGATGTCGGTCATGCCTAGCGTGACCAGCATGGCCAGCATGACTATGCCCATCCCCCCGCCGAAGTAGCCCCCATAGACAGCCACGACCAGTTGGAAAAGCGTCGCGCCCACCAGTGCAGTGCCAGTCGCCTCGTGTTCAATAATGGATTTGCGACCGCCCGCCAGTTTTTTGCCGAAGGCAAACAACAGAGTCGCACCCAGCGTCAGCCAAGGCAGCACGCGCATGAACGTCTGCGCCGGCGTCTTCAGCAACAGGAATGCTCCGGCGAGCCCGCCAATCAGGCTCGCACATAACAGCGGGACCATGACTCGGCGAGGAATATCGAGCTTGTTCCGATACGCGCCCCCACTGGCAGCGGCAGCAGTCCAAAGCGCGAGGGTGTTGGTGGCGTTGGCCGGAATTGGTGGGACGCCCGTGAAAAGTAGTGCCGGGAAGGCAATGAAGCTGCCGCCGCCCGCCACGGCATTCAAAGCTCCGCCCAGCGCCCCGGCGACGAAGAGAACAATGGCGATTTCAAGAGGCAAGAGTTAGATGTAACAGAAATGGCGCTGAGTCGCCAAACAACCCAACCTTTTTCAGCCTTCATCGTCAGAAGCTGTGGAGCGATCATGAAAATATTTTCCCGCACCCTCATACTGTCTCTGCTTTCAGTCTCTGCCCTTTTTTCACAGCAGTCCACGACCCAGGCAGCGCCCAATCCTTGCACCGCAGCACCACAGAAGCAGTTCGATTTCTGGGTTGGTGAGTGGGACTTGACCTGGCCCGGCCAAAACGCCGGCGAGATGGGCCGCGGTACAAACAGTATTAAGAGGATCCTCGACGGCTGCGTGGTGCAGGAGAGTTTCTCCGGTCAAGACGCGATGCATTTGCGTGGAACCAGCGTCTCCATCTTCGACGCCAACTCTGGCAAGTGGAAGCAGACCTGGGTCGACAATGAAGGCGGCTATCTCGATTTTGTCGGAGAACTCAAAAACGGGCAAATGATTCTGCAGCGCGAAGCCAGTCGGCCAGACGGCTCAAAAATCCTGCAACGCATGGTCTGGAAGAACATTACTGCGAACGAGCTGGACTGGAGCTGGGAAGCCTCACGCGATGGCGGCAAGACCTGGCAGGTCCAATGGCCGATTCATTACAAGAGAAAAATCTGAATCACCGCGGCCGCATCCAGCGGTCGCCACCCTCCGGTCAGCAGACCAAGTGCCTTTCGTTCTTCTCCGCGATCTCTGCGGCATTTCTCCGCGCCCTCTGCGATGAAGCCTTGCCGCCGAGCTAGATAGGGCCGCACAAGACAACACTGCACAGCATTGTTCCGCTGATTAGAAATGATTTACCCGCAGACTCTTGCTACCCGAAATATTTACGCGACGTCCAAGGAGCCATGCAGCAAGTTGCTGCGAAGCGCGGAACTTTCAACGAAGGAACTGCGTAACGTCGAGTAGCAACCGAAACCGGCGCAGGGGTGACGCCGGCAAAGTTTGATACGAGATTCGCGGGGGCTGGGGATTCTCTCACACTCGGTTTGGCGGCCCAGGTGAGAAAACCCCCATCACGGCAGCACAAGATGTGCTTGTGGGCTCAACTTGTCCTGCGCAACCCCGGCGCGTGCATTTTAGGCGATTCGTGGGCAAACACAAGTGTTTTCTTGCGATGGTCGCGAGCCGGGCCGCCCCAACCGATTCCCGACGTTTATTTCGGGAGAGAAAAAGGAGCAGCAATGAAGTTCGCGACAGTTTCGAAGAGTCTGATACTGGGGTTGGCCGTGCTGTTGGCTACAAGCGCATTCGCGGGGAACAAAGCCACTCTGCAACTCAATCATGACGTTAACGTGAATGGCACGCAACTGAAGGCCGGAGACTACAAGGTGCAGTGGGACGGGAGCGGTCCCAACGTAGAACTCAGCATCGTGCAAGGCAAGAACGTGGTGGCCAAGGTGCCGGCGCACATAGTTGACCTGAGCACAGCTGCTCAGAACGACGCCGCCGTCACCCGGAAAAACGACGATGGCAGCAGCACGCTGGCGGGACTCCGTTTCCAGGGCAAGAAGATCGCGTTGGAAATTGGCGAGTCCAGCGACGGCATGCAGGCTGGATCTAGCAAATAACATCCCAACCATGCAGTGAGATAAACCTGGCTGAACAAGGGAGCACAGCCCGTGCTCCCTTTCTGTTGTCTAACTGGGAGAGGCCAGCACGTCGTCGTAGTAGTTGATAAGCGCGCGCTTCGGCCTGGTCTTCAACCCTTTGAGTGGAACTTTCTGTTCCATGGACGAGTTCCCGATAAGCTTCGCCCTTCCCAGAGCGACTATATTTCCGTCAGCCAGTTCGAGATAGAGCGGCACCAACATGGTGAACTTGTCATCCACATTTGATTGCGTGATCCTGAAGTTGAAAACGACGTCGCCGTCCGCTCCCGTGTCGAACGATGACTCCATTTTGTAGGTCGGCAATGCCGTGCCGTAAACGTACTCGTTGAAGAACCAGTCCATCTTCTGGTTCCCATTCACATCCATCTCCTCCGTCATGTGCTTCTCCACCATGGCTTTGAACTCCTCGGTGGTCGCAGCCTTGTTCATGTAGGTCTTGACGAAGTCCTGCATGGTCTCCTTAAACCGCTGATCACCGGTTCGACGGTCGTGCATCATCATGCGAATCATGTGCAGGATGTAGGCACCCTTGGGATAGATCAGCCGGCGCGTGACATCGAACCCGGTTCGTGTGTTACTCATGCGATAACCCATGGTCACCGGGCCGGCATCGATCGCCCGGAAGCCCTCCTTATTTCGCTCCAGCAGCAAATCGCGCTCATCATTCCAAAAGGTAATGAACTTCTGCGGATTTCTTTCGATCAGGGTCAGGTAGAGCGAGGCAGACATGTCCGAGAAACCCTCGCTCATCCACTGGTCGCGATAAGAACTGAATCCAACGGTGTGTCCCCACCACTGGTGCGCCACCTCGTGAGGCGTCACCACCTTCCAGTAGCCGCGGTCGCCCCAATCCATCCCTAGTTGATGCCGTACCGTTGTGTCGAAGTAATAGCAAATGGGAATCCACACCAGCTCTGGCCAGGATTGTCCGAAGTTGCATGCGGTCTGCTGTGTAACCTGCAGATGCTTGAACGACGACGGCCCAAAGTAGTCGGTATAAAGTTGGACCGCCAGCTGTCCTTCGGCTAGAGCCTTCTTGTTGAGTTCGGTCGTGCTCATAGTTCCAAGTGCAACGTCGGCACCCCTGTGTGATCCCTGACTCGGCAAGTCGTCGCCGCTCGCGGCATGTTGCAAGGACTGCACCCAGTCCGGGGACTCCTGGTTGGCAAACGACTGCACCAGATACTCCGGCTTGACCAGCTTCGCTTCCTCCACTTTGAACCTGCCAAAGTTAAACCCAGCCACCGTTTGCGGCACTTCGCCCTTCCACACCGTGACATTCTGTCCCCCATCATTGTTTTCGCTGACGAGCGCGCCTGTGGCGGCGATTTTCATCCCCTTCGGGATGTGGAAGGTCATGTCGTAAGTTACATATTCGCCGAACATGTTATTGGGATACCAGTTGTCGCGCGCGATCGGAAAGTAATTGCCATTCCCTTCGTTAATGATCGCCTCTTTGCCGCCGTAGGACGTAGTTATCGTGAATTTTTCACCGGAGGCCAGCGGTTTTGGCAGGACTACCCAGAAATCGGCATCGTCGTGCTTGTCTTCCTGAATGAACGCCAGCGGCTGGTTCCCGTCCGCGGTCACGGACTGTACCCGCAGACTCGGGAAAATATCGAACGGAACCGCACGCAGACCTTCGGTTTGAGAAACGAAAGCTGTGGTGGCCTTTCCGATCAAGTTGCCACTCTTTTCGATCGTGGCGTCGAGCTGCTGGTGTTCAATACGAAGAACTCTCCGCTCCCGCCCCTCAGGCGCTGCCGATTCGAATGCCGTCCAGATGCCAAATTTATTTTCGTCGTAGGTCATGAGTTCAACCTGCTCGGGCGCGACCTCAGGGGCTCCGTGCGGATCCACGATAAACAGTTCCTTGCCGTTGTAGCGCTTGCCATGGACGAACGCCACGAACAGATGCCCGGGGTTGCTGCTGAGAACGTCCGCCAGAATGCGGGCGTCGAGGTTGTACTTCAACTCCCGGCTGTGACGCATGGCGTGCTGGCTGTCCTTCAATGGACCGGCATCACAGCCGCCCGACGCCGGGCTGCCCGCCTTCTTGAACTCGTCATAGGTCAAGTCGGTGAAACGCAAAACCATGTGTTCGAATTGTTCACTGAACTCATCGGACTTGGTTAACAACTTCAGCGAGCTGCGCTCCGACGCCGACGGCGGATCAAGCACAAGGTTACCGTCACCGACGAAGACCGCTCCGGTCACCTTTCCTTGAACAGGAGCCACAAAGCAAACGGTGCCCGAACGCAGATGAAATGTCGCGGCATCACGCCTCAGATCAAAATTGCTGACGCTGACCGCCTCGCCTCCCAGCGTCAGGTTACGCAGAGCCTGGTAGGTGGGATCGGAGTTGGGTCCGGGCGGGGGAGCATTTTGTCCAACCGCCTTGATGGCAGTCATCGACAGCCATAGGGTTGCGAGTACGAACAGTGCTGTGAGGGATGAAAACGTCTCCGGCAGACACACTACGGCGGAACGCAGGGCACGCATGAAACGTGGCATTTGGCCTCCCGGGGGAAGGAGCCGTAATTATCCCCTTTTCCTGCAAAAGTGCAAGGGCTGGAATCACGCGACTGTCCGGTTTCAGAGTAGGACTCGCCCCGCCTTCTTCGCACAAAAGGCGAGCTTTTTATCTTGCACTCGCACTGAAAACCACGTAGAGTCCCGGCGAGCGTTCTTTGCTTGACGCTGTACCGGTGAGTACAGGAGTTCTTCATGCGCCGAACCCAGCTTTCCATCTTCACGCTCGCTTGCGCGGTGGTCTTTCTGGTTGCTCTCCCCTCGCTGGTTGCCCAGGAGAAGTCTGCGGAGGCGAATCTCAAGGCTGCGCCCTCTGAAGAGGGACACCTCGCTACCGTGAGCAATGCGAGGATGCCCCCTGGTTCCAAGCTATACGTCGCCCCCATGGAAGGCGGATTCGACAACTTCATCATTGCCGGATTCCAAAAGAAGAATGTACCCCTGATCATTGTTGCCGACAAAAGCAAGGCTGACTATGAACTCAGCGGTATCGAGGAGAGCGAAAAAGCAGGCTGGGCGAAGATGCTTTTCATGGGTTCACAACAATCGCGTGAGCAGGGGAGTGTCAAGATCGCTGACCTCAAGACCGGAGCCGTCATCTTCGGGTATTCGGTACACAAAGGCAATTCTTACAAGGGAAAACAAAGCGCGGGCGAGGCCTGCGCCAAACATATCAAGGAAATCGTGGTGACGAAGTAAAGTGCCCTTGAGACTTCTGATTCATCGGAGGTGAACCGTGCTTCAGCGAAGAGCTACTGTTCTTGCCGTCGTGACTCTGGCGACTCTTTCCACCACCTCTTTCGCAGGCGACAAGAAAGCAGACACCCCAGCGAGCAAGATTTCCTCCGGCGCAAAGGTTTACGTCGCAGCAATCTCCGACGGCTTCGACACGTACCTGAAAGCGGCTATCGACAAGAAGAAAGTGCCTCTGCAAGTCGTTGAGAAACGCGAGGACGCCGACTATGAAATCACGGGAACGTCCGAAACCCACAAGGCAGGCACGGCAAAGATACTGATAACCGGAAGCTGGCATTCGAACGAAGAAGCAAGCATACGAATGAGCGATCTAAAATCCGGCGAGGTTGTCTGGGCCTACTCCGCGAATAAGCAGAACTCTGCTCATGGAAAGCAGAGCACAGCCGAGGCTTGCGCCAAGCATCTAAAAGGAGCGATCGAAGGCAAGTGAGGCTACGCCTCCGGACTGCCTTCAATACTTCGGCACCTTCGGATCCACTCGATCCGCCCATGCCGTGATTCCTCCGGCGAGGTTGTGAACCTTGGTGAATCCCGCCTGGCGCAGAAACTCAACTGCCTTCGCACTGCGCCCGCCCATCTTGCAGTGAGCCACAATCTCGCGGCTGGAGTCCAGTTCGTGCACGCGCTTCGGCAGATCATTCAGCGGAATCAAGTATCCACCGAGATTGCAGATCTGGTACTCATGCGGCTCGCGTACGTCCAGGATGAAGAGATCCTCGCCGGCATCCAGACGTCGCTTGAGTTCTTCGACCTGCATATCCGAGTTCGCGCTCTCCACCGGTTTTTCCTCTCCGCGAATGCCGCAAAACTCGTTGTAGTCTATCAGCTTGGTAACCGTGGGATGCGTGCCGCACACCGGGCAATCCGGATTCTTGCGCAGCTTCAGTTCGCGGAACTTCATGCCGAGCGCGTCGACCAGCAGCAGTCTGCCAATCAGCGGTTCGCCAATGCCGAGAATGAGCTTGATCACTTCCGTCGCCTGCATGACCCCGACCAGTCCCGGCAATATCCCCAGCACTCCGCCTTCCGCGCAGGAAGGAACCAGGCCCGGCGGTGGCGGTTCCGGATAGAGGCAGCGATAGCACGGCCCTTCCTCAGTCGCGAACACACTGGCCTGCCCTTCGAAGCGGAAGATCGATCCGTAGACATTCGGCTTCCCCGTCAGCACGCACGCGTCATTCACCAGATAGCGCGTAGGAAAGTTATCCGTACCGTCGGCAATGATGTCAAAATCACGAAACAGCTCCAGCGCGTTCTCGCTGCTCAGTCGCGTATCAAACGTCCGCAGGTTCAAAAACGGATTCATCGCCTTCAACTTGTCAGCCGCGGAATCGAGTTTCTTCCTGCCTACGTCCGCCGTCGAATGAATGATCTGCCGCTGCAGATTGGTGTAGTCGACAACATCGAAATCCACCAGCCCTAAAGTTCCTACTCCCGCCGCCGCCAGATACAGGGCCAGCGGCGAGCCCAGCCCTCCCGTGCCGATGCACAGCACCCGCGCCGCTTTCAGCTTCTGCTGGCCCTCCATGCCCACCTCGGGCATGATCAGGTGCCGCGAATAGCGCAGAATTTCGTCCTTGTTAAGAGTTACTGGAATCTCGGTGGTGATGCTGGCCATAAAGTCCTCGGTTGAAATGCAAATTGGGGATCGCAGGTCAGGACACTAACAACAGGAAGGACAACAATCCATGCAAAGGCGATCTGTGACGGCAGGCTTCATCTCTTCTATTCAATATTTCCAAGTATTCAATTTTCTGATCCGCGGTCGCTCAATCGCAAACGACAGAATCCCCTATCAGATTGTGCCTCCGGCGATCGACGGCACAATAGAAATGTTATCACTATCGTTCAGGGCAGTCGCCTCTTTCTGCAGATACCGAATGTCCTCATCATTGACGTAAAGGTTGACGAAGGCCCGCAGTTTGCCTTCCTCGGTATAGAGATGGCGCCGCAGATCGGGATGCTGGGCCACGAGTGCGGTCATGGCCTCGGCGACCGTCTTCCCCTGAACCTCAACACTGACCTGCTTCCCCACATACTGCCGCAAAGGGGTAGGAATGTGAACTTTGCTCATAACTAACTATAAAAGATGCGGCCGGGGGCCGGGAAGACTCAGGTAAGCAACCCGGCCTGGAAATAAGCGGGCCCTGGTCTCTAAAACCGAATGACGATGCCGGTCGCCAGTTGGAGATTGTTCTGCGTCGTGTTGAAGAAACGGGTTTGCACGTAGTCGCCCTGGAGCCTCCACGCCGCGAAAGAAGTGTCCGAACCGCCTCCCTTCACGTGGACGTGGCCTGCGCCGATCAGTCCCTCGGCAAACGGACGGAATTTCCCCACCGATACAGACACGCGCGGCCCGAACAGGTAGTTGTGCTCGGTTACGTCCGCGTTGACGGTGCAGGGGCCGGGAATTGGCGGGCAGAAGAATGGAAAATTCTCGGAACCGTAGTGACTGCTGACGTCGCCCACGATGCCGATCCACGGCAGGAACTTGCCTTCCACCGACGCCTGCCATCCATTCGTGTTGGCGCGGTCGATCGGGGACAGATTGGTGTTGTAGTAGGAATATCCGAAAAAGACATTCCCCGCAGTAGGAATCTGTGCGGTCGCTAGAGTCACCAAAAGAAGAAGTGAGAGAGTAAGCAGGACGATTTTGCGCATACGAATGGACTCCTGAAGTAAGGGTTCTCAGCGACTTGGATGCGCCCGAAGGAAGAGAGGCTTCACGGATGCGACGGAGAAATGGTGCGCCAAAAAGCGTCAGCGCACTGGTCTGAGCCTCCGACTAGAGTGGTCAATAGTCAGTGGCCAGTGAGGGATCAGTCGAGGGTAAAGCCTGTTTACAATGTGCCGGTTCTCACTGGACTCTGACCACTGGACACTGACCACTGCGTTTACCTCAGAAGCGCCAGACGATTCCCGTCGAACCCCGTACATCATTCTGCTCCGCGCTCAGATAGCGCGTATGCACGTAGTCAGCTTGCAGCCGCCAGGAAAAATTCCGGAACGGAAGTTTGTAGTCGAGTCCACCCCCGACATCCACCGCAAGAGGCTGATAGGTAATCCCGTTGACCGCAACTCTTTTGATGCCCGCAAATCCTTGCACGAAAGGACGGAGCTTGCCGAAATTCGCAGCGAGGCGCGGCCCCGCGACGAAATTGTATTGGCTGATGCCGGGACGGTACGCTCCGCTCGCATCCACCACCAGGCCCACAAAGGAGAACCGGGAAAACGGAATGAATTCGAGAGAGCCATTCCATCCCCGGAAACTGTCGCGCGTGGTCACGTACACAGAACTGGAATACGAAATGCCCACGTAAGCGTTCCCATGCGGGATCAACTGGGCTGACATGGGCAGCGCACATAACATCAGGCAGACAAACGCAAGCACCACGGCTGCGGCTTTCGACACAAACTTGTTCCCCTCCCCCGGCCCACCCGCCGGCAGAAAAAGTCTACTCGAATGAAATCAGTTAGATGCAGTGTACCGGATGCTCAAGATGTATCGCGTGACAAAATTTGTCCGCCTGGGAATGTTCCCATTTGCGACGAGTCTGACAAAAATTTACGAGTTTTTTATGGTGCCGAAACCGCCCCACGCTCGTCTATCCATTAACATGCAAACTATGAATCCTGAATGTCAATCATGGCCGCAGCCGCCGGATGTGGCTGCCTTTCGACTGCACAAGGAGCCGAAGTTGAAGCTGAGTTTGGAAACACGAAATCGTGGGGACGTGATGATCGTTCACTGCCACGGCCGCATCGTCTATCGCGATGAGGCCGCCGCACTGTCGCGTCTGGTGGGCGCAGTCCTTGAAGACACGCACAAGCTGATTCTCGATCTCAGCGGCGTGAGTTCGATGGACAGCGCCGGAATCGGCGAACTCGCCCTGCTGCAAAGTTGGGCCCAGGACAAGAACGCCAGCTTGAAGTGCGCCGGCGCGAACGAGTTTGTCCGCAACCTGCTCGACCTGACGAACCTGGATTCCGTGCTGGAGATCCACTCTTCGGTGGACGATGCCCTGGAATCGTTCGCGGGAGACCAGGTCTGCGCGGACAGCTAGGTCGATAGTTCTTCAATCGGACAAGAGAAAAGAGAGGAAGCAAGGCAGCGCTTTGCTTCCTTTTTGTTTTCTGGGTCTAAATGCGCGATGTCATGCTGAGCGCAGCAATGAGGACGCGAAGCGATCCCCATTGCGGAGTCGAAACATCCCTACCCCACCACGTCGCTTGCAGTCGCCACGTCAGCTCTCCCGCTGGAAGCGATATCCCCCCTTGCGTTCCGCCGCAACCGCCTCCGCCACCTTCAGAAAAGCGCGCGCCGCATGGGAAAGATTCCCCTCCTTGCGGTAGATCAAGCGCAGCTTCCGCTTCAACTGCAGCTCGCGCACCGGGATTCTCACCAGCTCCTTCCGCACCAGTTCCGCCTCCACGCAAATCTCCGGCAGCAGCGCCACTCCATTCCCGATCGCCACAAACTGCTTGATCGCCTGCAGAGTGGGCAGTTCAAGGTCCATGTGCAGCGGAGTCTTGTGAGTCTTGAACAGCTGGATCACTTTGTCACGGTACGGCGACGGCACGATATGAGCGACGAACGACTCCGCCCCAAGCTGCCGAATGCTCACCTGCCCAGCCGACGCCAGCGGATGATTCGGAGGCGCCACGAACACCAGCTCATCCAGATAGACGATCACCGAGCGCAGGCTCGGCTCCTGAGGCTCATACGAAAGAACCCCAAGTTCCGCACTGTGCCGCAGCACATCATCGGGGATGTGACTGCCCAGCGCCCGCTGCACCGCGATCTTGATCATGGGATGCACCCGGCGAAACTCGACCAGCACCGGCAGCAGATACAGCGCCGTGAACTCATTCGCCGCAATCACCAGCTTGCCCTTCTGCAGCTCGCGCAACTCGCTCAGCGATTCCGCCGCTTCTGTACGCAGGTTGAGCAACTTTTCCGCATACTCGTACAGCACCTTGCCGGCGTCGGTGAGAACTCCTTCGCG
>WNFB01002622.1_pt1 | contig 16619 bp, 19 predicted proteins | sample 5400501 | NCBI WGS metagenome assembly WNFB01 (sample SAMN13153341, study PRJNA577476) | soil metagenome | isolation source: 200 cm saprolite under Douglas fir tree site 2 hole 1 | place: USA:California | collected 2015-04-18
AAAACAGGGTCCGGAACTGGATAGCCAGGAAAAAACGATAGATCGAAAGAGTCAAAATCCTACTCCACGTAATAGTAACTGATAGCGTTTGGAGCCGAGAAGTCCGTTAGACCCCTTACGACCCGCCCCGATGGAGCCTCGACCCTCACCTTTCAGACCCCCAACCCAATACGTCGGACCACGAGAAGAAGAATTAGGAAGAATACTCAAAGAACTGCTGGACCGGCTAACGAGCATAGAGAACCGGCTCAAAACAATAGAAGAACACCTCAAAACGAAACGCTGACCAGGATCTGAAATCAGTTCAGCGGCTGCTGAACCTTTCGTACTCCAGCTCCGACTTTGCCGCCATTATGAAATCATTCTGGCTCAAACCACCAATTGAATGGGTCGATAATACTAGTCTAACGCGGTGCCACCCAACGACCATGTCTGGGTGATGGTCTTGTTCTTCAGCAATCTTCCCTATTGCATAAGCAAAATCCAAACCCGCCAAATATGATTTGAAACGGAACTCTTTCATGATTGCCGAGTTGTCGAGGGACCATCCGGGTAGGTCTCGCAAGACTTGCCCCGCCTCCTCAACAGTCATCGGCCTAGCACCCCTACACGGCACACAGTTCTTGAAAGCTAAGCCTCGGATTTCTTGGCCTATCTTTTTTGTTTCCAAAGCTGAGATCACTTTCCGGCCGTGCTATTCAGATGTTCCACGGTCGATGTCGGTAACGAGCTACTAAACTAGGCGTTTTCTTTCAACCCAAACCCAGAATCCGTTTTAAGACATATTTTTGAAACAGCGCTTCGAGTGCTTCAACTGAGTACCTCAATCTAAAGGGATCTTCACCACGATTCTCTGTTTGCCGTGAATTACGAGATACAGGCCTTTGCACATGGCCTTGGCGTACTTCATCAGGGGATATCCGAGAAAAGCGGAGGGGGTATGGGCGAATCCCGCGATTCGTCCCCCAACAATTGGCAAGGCTATTAGCCGGAGGAGTCTCTTAGCGTCGCTCGTTGAAGAGTACGATTCCCAGAGAACTTTGCTCGTAGCATACGCCCTGACCTGCTGCCTCATCTGCCGCCAGTAGCTGTCCTTCAAGTGCGCCGACACGACGTTGCCCTCGACTCGCCATTTGTAGCCCATATCGATGAGTCGTTTTCTTAGGAAACCGTCCGATGAGTAGGGATCAGCGTATGGATATCCCCCTGCCCATCGGATCAATTCGGTTCTGTAGATGTTGTTGTCTATGGAATAGTACCAGAACGGTATCTCTCTATCGACATAATATCGGGCATCGAGCGCTTCCAAGAGTTTGCTCCCTGTGTTGACCCGGATGCCTTGGATCACTGCGGTCTTGTCGTCTCCCTGGATTTTCGGGTAGAGTTCATGGAGCCATGAGTCATTGAGAACTATGTCATGCTCGAATGAGGCGTAAAAGTCCGTATCGACAAGCGAGAGGGCTTTGTTGGCCTGCCCGGGGATGCTTGAGGGAGCCGGATAGACAGTCCAGCCGTGTGCCTTGAGGATTTCTCGCGTTTCGTCTCGGCTGTTCCCGTCGACCGCGATCTTGCAATGGACATATTCTTCAGGTACGGCTTTCTCGACCGAATCAAGGCACAGCCCAAGGGTCCTCGCGCTATTGTAGGTCCACATTACAAGATCGATAGGGCGTCCCTTTACTGGTCCCCTGATGTATAACGGCGTGCTCCTGACTTGCTCCTTCGCGGGTGGATGAAGCAATCTTCCGCGTTTTTTCACTGTCGCTATCTTCTCCAGTGGATAGAATCGTCTCCACGGCTCTTCAACTTTTTTTGGGTCCTCGCGGCGGAATGGTAGTTAAATGCGCAGTCTCGTTAATGAAGGCTCCTTGCCATCACAATGGGATATGGCAAGAAAATGATCTTCTAAGCTTTCATGTATGATGGCCGGGAGACGAGGGTAAGTAGGCTCCAAAACGATCGTACGCCGGTCGGAAGTCCGATCCTCCAAATATTCAAAAGAGAAACCATGATCCTGTGCCATAAGACCAAATAATAAGTCGCTCAGACTGAGACAATGATCCAAGCTAGCATTCTTATCGTCGAATACAATACGCCCGAATTATTGGCCGAGTGCCTTGCAAGTCTCAAGAAGAATACTTCTGGTTCCTACGAGATTCTCCTACATGACAATTCTCCTCCTCATCCAAACCTCGGGTTTGCGCGAGCGAATAACCTCTTAGTCTCTCGTGCGAAGGGCGAGTACATTATTCTCCTCAATCCGGACACCAAGGTAACTCCTGGGTGGCTTGACGGCCTCATCGAGACGGCTGAGTCCAACAGTCGAATAGGAATAGTGCAGCCAAAGTTGCTTCGACCCAATGGGGTGATTGACAGCACTGGTCATAGTTGGAGCAAAGGAGGGGATCCCTATGACAGGGGGATGGGAGAGCTCGACCACGGACAATACGATGCCAAGACAGAGCTTGCAAGCTGTTGTTTTGCCTGCGCCCTCATCAAAAAGGAATTGTTTGCAGACATAGGATTGTTCGATGACAGGCTGTTCCTTTTTTTTGAGGACGTTGACTTTTGCCTAAGGGCTAAGAAAGCAGAATGGAGAGTCGTCTTCTGTCCACGGAGTGTAGTTTATCACCGAAGGCACGGGACCGGGGTTGCGAGTCACAAGTATTACATGCCATACATAATTCTCAAAATTTGTGGGCCTAGGCGTTACTTCAAGAGGTTGGGGGGCCTTCTCTTTGCCCTCTCTGTGGGAGTAATGAAATCCGACAGCACTTATGTCAGAACCAAGCTCGGGCAGATTCGCGACGCTATCTTCTTCTAATGTGGACGAACCCAGTTCTGAGACGAAGCTAATTGTCAATATCGCCGTTTGAACTCGCTCTGAGAACATTCTTAGCTCGGAATCGTTGCGAAACGGTCTAAGAGCCAAATGAGGCTCGATGTTGGATGCGGAGCAAACCCGCGAGGAGATGTCAATGTCGACAGACGGCGGTCTCTTCAGGCCAGGGACGGAACTCGTCTAGTAGTCAAAGCTGACATAATAGCGGATGTTCGGAAACTGCCATTTCGGAACGAAACTTTCGAGGAAGTCTTTAGCGGCTACACCATTGAACATCTAGATAGCCCGGACGTACTACTGCAAGAATGCGAACGAGTGTCGTCAGACAAGGTAACAATCGTCGTTCCATCAAGATGGCGGGCAGGGGACAGCGTAGACTCGTTCGGGAAGTGGAACTTGGAAAAAGACTGGTTTCAGGCGAGAGGCTACAACACTAGGACCATAGCGACTCCGTGGCTGGACTTGCGGCGTCTACCTGGTCCGGGTAGAGTTTTGCGACGGATTCTGCGGCCGCGGGAGACATGGGCAGTCAAACACAAGTCTCATCTCTATGATTTCGTTTTCGTTCTGCCAGGCGTGAATCCGGGACCGGCGCCTGGTGGATACCGCGTAGTATACGAGATTGCAAAGCGTTTGGGCTCGGATGGTTTTTCGACAGCCATCCTATTTGTTCCGATAGACGCTTTCGAACGCTATGTGAACTTTGAGCCCTTTCATAAGAAAATAGTGAACCATTATTTACCAAAACTGTCTCGCGGACCGGTCCAAATATTCGATCCATTGCAGAGACAGGAGGGTCTTCTCCTAGCCTTGAGCTCGAAGGAGGATTTTGGGAAAGTGCAACTCATGCTTTCAACAGACACCGATACAATCAGGACGCAGAGGATCTTCGCAACACACTTCACCACGGCATTCTACGTAAACCGGTATCAGGGTGACGCAAAGAAGTTCTACCTCATCGAGCATTCTGAAGACGATCCCTCATTCTCAGGAGGGCTCAGCGGTTTTGCGAGGCGCAGCTACTCTCTGCACTTGCAAAAGATGGTGACCAATAGGAAACTGTACGAGCGATTCCAATCCGAAAATCCGCTTTTCCTGAAAATAGGCTTCGCGAGCGATTTTTACAAGATAAACTCTCCTATTGAATCCCGAGGAAAGTGTGTCCTCTTTCCACTCCTAAAAAATCCAAGCAAAGGTGCGACCTATGGACTAGAAGCAATGCGATTATTGAAAGCGGATATTCCCGATGTAAGAATTCTTACCTATGGCGATTGGGATGGGACACACGTTCCGTCATTCATCGATTTACACTTCGGCCCGTCATCCGAAGGATACTATGGGGGGCCGAGAAACCCACGTCTACTTCAATTGTACAACACTGCTGCCGTCTTCATGCTGCCTTCCATGGTAGAAGGGTTCTCCTTACCAACTCTTGAGGCGATGAATTGCGGCTGTGCAGCAGTAGTAACTAATAACGGGGGAGTAAATGAATACGTTCAGGACCAGACGAACGGGATCATGGTTCCGGTGGCCAACTCCTTGGCTCTGAAGGACGCGGTTCATCTGCTTCTCACAAATCATAAGGTGAGGATGGAAATGGCTCAGAGGGGCCGAGATACTGCATCGGAATTCTCATTTGAGAAATCTTACTCGCACTTTCTCTCAATAGTCTGAGCCTCGGGTTCGCATGTGACTCCTTCGTTTGTTGTATCGAGAGCGAACTGCAAAAATAGAACCCATGTGCTCAAAATCTTGAGACCGTAAATGAGTGACCGCATTGCGACACCTATCAAGAAATGCAGGATCTGCGCGTCACACAGACTGGACAGGATCCTATTTCTGGGAAACCAGTATGTATCTGATTTCGTCACATCCGAGGGAAATAGCCTTCAGGCTCCATTGGAACTTGTTCGTTGTATAAATTGCGGTTTGGTTCAACTTAGACACACCTTCTCTAGAGAGAGGTTGTACCGACATTACTGGTACAAATCCGGGATCAGTGCTACGATGGAAAGAGCATTGGCAGATCTCGTTTCGAAAACTTGTGAAATAGTGAAACCCACCTCGCATGATTTGGTCTTAGACATTGGATGCAACGATGGTACGCTCTTGCGCTCTTACCCGAATCCCAGACCATTCTTAGTTGGATTCGAACCTGCGGAGAATCTGCTTGCAGAAGCGAGGCAGGGAACTAACTGGATCTTCAACGATTTCTTCACCGCAAAGACTTTCTCGCAAAAATTCGGCGACAAGAAAGCTAGAATCGTGACAAGTGTAGCGATGTTCTACGACCTAGAAGACCCCAACAGCTTCGTTGCTGACGCAGTAAAAATTCTGGCGCCAGACGGCGTTTGGGTCGTGCAACAAAATTATCTGGCAACAATGCTTGAGCATAACGGGTTTGATAACATTGGTCATGAACATTTGGAATATCATACGCTTGGATCGATGAGCAGACTGTTGGAAAAGCACGAACTAGAAGTGTTTGATGTCGAGACGAATGATGTAAATGGAGGCAGCTTTCGCACACTCATTGCCCACAAAGAGCAATTTCCAATCAGTCAAAGCGTTGGCCAAATGCAGAGACACGAAGCCAGGCTCGCGCTCGACCAGCACTCAACATATGAGAAGTTTGCCACTAACATTAGAAAGATCGGGGCGCAAATACGAGAGTTTGTCGCCAGAGAGGTTGCACGTGGAAAGACCGTCTACGTCTATGGCGCCTCGAACAGAGGAAACACCATTCTCCAATACTGCGGACTTGATCACACCTTGATTAAGAAGGCTGCCGATGCGAACCCCGATAAATGGGGTCGTAAGACAGTTGGCACATTGATTCCTATAGTCTCAAAGGAGGACGCTCGAAAAAACCGGCCGGACTACTTTCTCATATTGCCCCATCATTTTCTCGATGAAATCGTGCAAGATGAGAAAGAATACCTCGAATCAGGCGGGAAGTTTATTGTTCCGTTACCAGAATTCCGGATATTGGCCGTAGATACCTACAAGAAAACTTGAGAAAATGTCTCTTTGGTCGGCCTAGTGAAACTGGGTTGATTATCGGACGATTCGGAGGAGCGTGCCGAGATTGTGTTAGGGTGATCTCTTGGATCCGATAGTGTCTGTAGTGATGCCTACTCGGGGAAGACCCGACTACGTCAAGAGAGCCATTGAAAGTGCTTTGGCCCAATCTTTCTCCAAGTTCGAGCTTATCGTTCTTGACAATAGTTCCAAGGTTGACAAAGAGCTGATTCTAGACTTTGCAAATTCTGACTCGCGCATCGTCTTTATTGACAGAGGCAATATCGGCGTGACCGAGGCGCGAAAGCTTGGTGCCATGCGCGCTCGGGGAAAACTGTTGGCGCTGCTAGATAGTGATGATTACTGGGCCAACCAGAGATTGGAAAAGCACTTAGAGATATGGCGTAAGAATCAGATAGGGCTAAGTTGGGATAGATGGGTAAAAGTGGACAAGAACGGTATAAGACCCGTTGCCCAACCATTCTCAGCGGGTCTGATTCTGCCGCCCAAGCTTGCGCTCAAACTGTATTTCGGGAACTTCATCCACGCCTCTGCGGGGATTGTCTCGACTGTGTTTGCCAAAACGTTGGGTTTTCCTCTTCCTGAAGTAATGTCTTCCGACTGGACGCTTTTCCTGCGAGCGGCAGAGTATTATCCGGCATACTTTATCGGAGAAACATTGTCGTTTGACGAAGAAGGGTCTCCAGATAGGGTCTCTGATGCGCTCCCGGAGGGCTTCCTTCAGAAACAGGATCTAATGGTCAGGCGATGGGCACTCCTAAGCAAGCCAAGTATCTATGGCATGGGTTACCTGAAGGGGCGGTTACTCAGAACTCCTCGCAGAGTTGGTCTAAAGCCGAAAACTACACCATAAGCCGAGCCGATCTCCAGGCTGGCACCTGTCGGGTCGCCTTACTCTTAACGCCAAACGTGTTGCCCAGATTCGATATCCAGGCAGAATTGAGGAGACAGTATTTGTCAAGTCGGATTAGGTGTGTCAGACGTTAAATGCCTCAAATCGCGACTAAGATTAATCGACGCAGCTGAATTCTATGAGGATCCTCATTGTACATCCAGAAATGAAGTTTCTCGGTGGCGGGGAAAGGCTGTGCTGTGAGACGATCCACAGCCTGTTGTCTCTCGGACATGAGATCACATTGCTCTCTCAAATCTTCGACCCAAAGGAAGTGGAGAGTTTTTTCGGATATGCCAACTTATTCAACAAAGTAGAATTGTTACTTTACCCCTCGAACAAAGCGAGAGGACTGGGGACTACTTCTCATCTGATACAACATAGTCGGGGCCAAATGCATGCCCTCAAACAGCCAACGCATTCACGTAAGGACACATTCGACCTAGTTTTTTCCACTCAAGACGCGGGGTACATTCCAGACATTAACGCCCCTGTAGTGCAATGGGGCTATTTTCCAACGTATTTCCCGAAATTTGTTCGTGGTCGGCCCCCGGGATGGTTTGCTTGGACCATGCGCAGTATTCCATTACGCTTCTATTATCGGCGCAAGGTTTCGAGAATTGGACTGGTACTTGCGATCTCGCAGTATTCGAAGTGGCACTTGGATAGCGAGTGGAAACGCCCGAGTTCCCTGGTCTATCCCGGATGTAATATGATCGATCCGGGAGTGAAGAGGAATTTGGTTGTTACGGTGGCACGAGCAAACCCAGTGAAGAGGCTTGAACTATTTTGGCAGGTCGCAAGGTTATGCCCTAACTATGAGTTCGCTATGCTACTCACGCTAGACCCGGACGCTCCAGAATATGTGAAACGTCTGATGGCAGAGACTCCAAAGAACGGTAGAACAATATTGAACCCGCCAAAGGAACGATACAGCGAGCTCCTAGGAGAGGCAAAAGTCTATCTTCATTTAATGGAAAACGAGCACTTCGGAATAACTGTCGTAGAAGCAATGTCGGCTTCGTGTGTACCAGTGGTACATAATTCCGGAGGTCCGAGAGAAATTGTGACGTCTGGAACAGGATTTCGATGGCAGATGTTCGAGCAACTGCCTAGTATGGTGGATCAAGCTATGGAAGAGTCCCCGTCATTGGTCGCGAGACAAAGAGCGGAAGCGTTCAGTGTCGAAAGATTCGAGAAGCGGCTCTCTTCAGTCTTCTCATTATTACAAAAATGAAATCGTAAGCTAGTTCTGCAAACCTACTAATAACCAATAGGGGATGCAAACTGAGCCACCGCAGCCCTTACCCATTGAATCGGTCGGACGTTTGCGAATTCCAATGCGCTCCTAGTTAAGGTTCCTTGCCTGTGAGGCTGGCCAGCTGAATTGACCTTGGTTCCGAAAATTCAACAGCCTCCGTGCATAGCTGGCAATGAGTCGAGCATGCTAGATAGTTTGCATAAAAGGCAGTGTTTGTGTTCTCAGATGATGTGACCCAGCAGTGTGTAGATTGGAGGATTTTAACACGTTAGTTTTGTCTTCGGGATGTCGTGATACTTTGCGGAACGAGTTGGGTGTCTGGCATGAGATGTATCTGCCGGTCAAAGGTACAGTAGTTGACGTAGGTGCCGGGTGTGGTGAGAGTGCTTTGTTCTTTCTGAACCATGGTGCGGAAAAGGTTGTGTGTGTTGAAGGAAACCCTGAATGCCTGGCCAATTTAGTGAAGAATTTTGGCGGTGATCCTAGAGTTAGTATTGTGAACGGTTGGATAGGAGGTTTGAAAGTCGACATCGAGGGTGCTGAGGAAGGTATGGTTTTCGAGGTTCATTTTCCATACAGATTTCGCCGTTGGCGTAACCCTTGGGGTCGAGATGTTTGGTTGTTGAAACTTGTTCGAGATAGACGATTGATTCGCAGACTGTGGCGGCGCGGTGTGAAAATGCTGAGGGGACGAACGCAAACGACGGCATCCTAGTTAGCCTTGTCTCATGTGCTCAATTGAGCGTTTTCTAGTCGTAAACTACGGTCCGACAGACACCATACAGGAAAAATAGGTTGGGTCGCACTCAATCCTGGATTGACGCGCTGGTATCTAGCTGATGCTGATACCACGCCAGCGTCCTCTTGATACCATCCTCAAAAGAAACCTCGGGCCTCCATCCCGTCAACTTGCTTGCCTTCGAATAGTCCCCCACGCTGCGGGAAATGTCGACACGAGACGGTTCAGGCGTGAACTTGACTTCTGACCTCTGGCCGCTCATCTTTGCAATTGTGTCTACGATATTTCTGACCGATCTCTCAACACCGCTGGCCAACTGGTAAGTCTGGGTTGACTCCCCTTTCTCAGCCAGTAGAAGATACCCCCGGACGACATCGTCGACATAGGTGAAATCCCTTGTCGAGTTTGGATTCCTGAGTTGCAATTCTCTTCGTTTCAACAATCGGAGAATAACATCAGGTATCAAAAAGTCAGACCGCTGTCCGGGACCATAATGGTTGAAAGGTCGAAGTATAATGACATTCATGCCATACATTTCTGCGAACGAACCCGCCAAGTCTTCACCTGCTAGCTTGCTCGCCGAGTATATGCCAAGAGGATGAGGCAACGCGTCCTCCGCAATCGGATATTTCTCCTGCTTTCCATAGACTTGGCATGTGCTGACGTAGATGAGTCTGCTTGTCTTCCTAGTTCTTGCGGCCTCGAGAAAGTTCAGGGTTCCAAGCGAATTTATCGCGAACGTATCGAACACGTTAGACCTGGCCTCTGATAATGCCGTGACTGCGGCCAAATGAAACGCTACGTCAACCCCATTCATCGCCTCAACAAGAGTAGAGTAATCTCGAACGTCTCCTACTATCGCCCTCGCCCTAGGACCATGAATCGGAGACTGTTCACCAGGACGGATGAAACAGCGGACGTTTGCTCCCAACCTATCGAGACGTTCACACAGGTGTCCACCTGCGAAACCCCCGGCCCCGGTAACTAGCACCGTCCTATTCTTCCAGAAAGATGCATCTGGGTGCGACCCCAAACCGTGTCTTCTCGGAACAGCATCAAGGGTTGGGTGAAAATAAGAGTTGGTGAGCAGTAGCTACGCGATAAGTTTCCCAAGATTCATTTATAGTGGCTTCACGAGGGTTGCGATCGGCAATGCTACCTGGCGTAAAGGTGTACGATCTGAAGAAGAATGTGGACGAGCGAGGATTCTTCGCCGAAATTCTTCGCGACGATTGGAAAGAGCTTCTCGGAGACGATGAGATCGTCCAAGCTAACTTGTCATTCACTTATCCTGGGATGATTCGAGCCTGGCACAGGCATAACAGAGGCCAAGTAGACTACTTCATTGCATTGAAAGGGTCATTGAAAATTTGCGCGTACGATGATAGGGCCGGATCTCCCACAAAAGGACAGCTCGACGAAATTGTAACCAGCGAACAGAAGCTTCAGGTCGTGCGTATACCCGGTTTCTATTGGCATGGCACAAAAACCATCGGAATCGGTCCTTCGCTGACGGTCTACTGTGTGAATCAGATGTATGATCCGAGGAATCCTGATGAAGAGCGCAGACCATGGAATGACCCCGCGATTCTGGACCCTAAGACTTCCAAGCCGTTCGACTGGAACAGACCTCCCCACAAGTAGCCGCGATTAAGTACATACGGTTCGAATGACGGGTCGTCACAGCCTGTGAGACAGTGGGTGACCCTCGTGTTCTTCGAAGAATCGGGATATTCCATGCTCAATTGGCATCGGCGCATTTGAAAGCACTCGTGAAGCCTTTGTAACGTCGAGAGACGAATCTCTCGGTCTCTTCGCCTTCCAGTTCAATTTCAGGGTTCCTACGGGGGAAATTAGGTCAGCATCTAGTCCAAAGGCCCGAGCGATATCTAGCGCGAAGTCGTAACGGCTTAAGCGAGTTGCTCCTGCTGTGTGTACCAGTCCCGGAGCTTTGCGTTCCGCGATCTCGACAAGCATAGCCGCGAGGTTCGTGTTCAGAGTGGGACTGGAATACTGGTCGTTAACAATAGTCACTCTGTCACCCTTGGATAGCTTGGAATGGATGTATGTTGCAGCGTTGGGTCTGTGGGCTCGCCCCCAGCCATAAACCACGCTTGTCCGGGCGACGCAGAATGACTTTTCTCCGCTGTTCTTTGCGGCTTCTTCTCCCTTCAGCTTCGACATACCATACTGGTTGATAGGATGAGGAGCATCGGTTTCCGCGTAGCCGCCCTTCTCTCCACTGAACACGTAGTCTGTTGAGACTTGAACCAGGAAGGCATCAGATTCTCTAGCTGCGTCCGCGAGGTAACCGACGGAAGTGGCGTTGACGAGGAATGCGGTTTCAGACTGTTCTTCACACAAGTCAACGTCTGTCAAGGCTGCAGAATTTATGATCGCATCAGGCTGAATTTTGGAAACAACTTTCTTGACTTCACTTTCATTCGTCTGGTCGAATCGCAGAGCATGACCGAACACGGGCTCGTGTTCCTTGTACCCCGAATGGACATCATGGCCGCTTCCTGAGGCCAGCTCAGTAATCTTGTTCCCTAGTAGTCCGCTCGCACCGGTCACTAGTATTCGCATAAGCCTACCATCGCTCCTTCCACGGCGTCGCCGACAGCACCTTATCGCTCGCCAATGCCTTCCACCACCGTTGATGTTCGAGATACCATTTCACAGTCAAAGCCAACGCCTCATCAAAAGTATGGCCGGGTTTCCACCCTAGATCCCTTCGAGCCTTCTCAGAGGAGAGGCTGTACCTGAAATCATGTCCGGGTCTGTCCTCACTGCTAACGATGGGCACAGATGTCTTTCCCAATTGTTTCAACAACCTCTCAGCGACCTCGCGGTTGGAGAGCTCGTAGCCTGCTGAGATATTGTAGACTTCACCCGGTCTCCCCTTCTCCATTACTCTCTCGATCGCCGAACAAAAGTCGCGCACATAGATCCAGTCGCGGATCTGAGCCCCCCCACCATACAATGGAACCTCCTTGCCATTCGTTGCTCTTATGATCGCTTTCGGGATGAATTTCTCCGGGTGCTGATAAGGACCAAAGTTGTTCGTGCAGCGGACAATCACGACTGGCAGTTTGTAGGTCGTGTTCCAGGCACGTGCCATTAGGTCGGCTGCTGCCTTTGAAGCTGAGTACGGACTTGACGGGTTCAGCGGGCTGCTCTCATCGAAGGACCCCGATACGGTAGAACCGTAGACCTCGTCAGTGGAAATGTGGACAAGTCTCTTGACACGGTTTTCCCTTGCCGATTCTAGGATGTTGAAGGTTCCCCTGGCGTTGCTCTCGAAAAATAATTCAGGATTGGCTATGCTCCTATCAACATGTGTTTCTGCCGCAAAATTCACTACAAGATCCGCGTTTCTCAACGCTTTCCGTGCAAAGCCCTCGTCTGCGATGTCTCCCTTGAGGAACTTGTACCGTCCGTCCTGTTTCAGGTCCTCAACGTTAGCCGGATTACCTCCCACGCCCTCGTAGTCGACGTTTGTGACAGTCAGATCCTCTCGTGATTCGATGATGTGATGGATGAAGTTGCTTCCTATGAATCCGAGCCCACCAGTGACAACGAGAGAGGCCATTTTGATGCTGGCTCTGCACAGTTTTTTCGGTTCTTAGATGCTCAGCTGGCAGTTCTCGCCGAGTGTAAGCTTGAAGCCCCTCGGAGAATTGTGGTCGCCACTAGTTATCGAAGTATGCTGGCCAATGATACTGCTCGTTATCCTATGAGGCACATCAATCCGACAATGGTCCATTACTATCGAGTCCTCTATCTCCCCCCGTCTGATCACGACATCATCCCCTATACTCGTATACGGTCCGACGTATACACCCGGCTCGATAGAGGATTTCTTCCCGATGATCGTCGGACCCCTAACCGTGGCTCCGCTCTTTATGACTGAGTCCATGCCAAGCGCTACGCGTGCCTGTACCGAACCGCCTTCCTCGACAGTCCCATCAATCCTCGATTGCAAGTCATCCAGTACCAGCCGGTTCGAGTCGAGAATGTCTTCGGGAGTACCAGTATCCTTCCACCATCCCTTAACGATATGGTAATCAATACTCCCGCCGTCTTTCAGCAACATCTGTATCGCCTCCGTGATCTCAAGCTCATTGCGCCAAGAAGGCTTCAGTCTGGCTATCTTACTGAAAATGACCGGTCTGAGCATGTAGATTCCAGTGAGCGCAAGATTGCTCTTCGGGTGTTTCGGCTTCTCCTCGAGACCCGTAAGCTTCCCACGATCGTCGAGCGTTGCAACGCCAAACCGGGACGGGTCCTTGACCTTGCTGAGAAGTATCGACGCGCTGGCGCTCGAACCCTCGAAACCCTCTGCAAAGCTCCTGATACCGCCCTTGATCAGGTTATCCCCAAGATAGACAATGAAATCTGAATCTCCCACAAAATCCTTACACAAACCTACAGCCTGAGCGATACCGCGCGGGTCTCCTTGTGGAATGTACTCGAACTTAGCTCCGAACCTTGAACCATCGCCGTAGTACTCCTTCACCTTCTCTGGATGAACGTCCCCGAGTACAAATGCGATGCGTTTGATCCCGCATGCCAGCAAATCCTCGACGGCATATTGCGACACGGGCTTGTTCGCGATCGGGATCAGCTGTTTGGGCCCCGTGTGTGTCAAGGGACGAAGCCTGGTGCCTGATCCTCCGTGGAGGACTATTCCTTTCATTGGCGAGCCTAACCTCAGACCGCTTCGTATTAGCTCTTAACTTGCGAGTAGCACAAGATTGCTGCAGGCAGACGACTGAACACTTTAGGCTGAACTCCTAGCAGCATGTAGACTAGGCGAGGCCTGTCCTCCTCGGCGACGCCGGGCGGTCGGGTCTCTGATCGTAACTCAGTCGTTAGGCTCTTATCCGTAGCCGCGGTTCTAGTTGTCACTATCTGACACAGCGAATCTTCCACGGCCCCGTTGGCTGGGGAGTCCGACTCCCTGGCCCTTCAGAAGTGCATTTGCCTTCTCCAACAGCTTCTCCATCTCTCTTCTTTCTTCGGCCGTCATTGTGTTCTGCTGGTCGAGAACCTTGGCCAAGCCTTTCACAGTCAGGACCCACAACGGCAGGAACACTTCCTGCTCTTTCCCAGGAACCAGCTTGTAGACATATGGATTGGCCTCCAGTGACACTGACGCGTCCGCGGCGTAGGCCCCAGTTCTCTTCATGTGATAGAGCCCTGCGAAAACGGCGAGGGGCACAGCTACCAGGAGCCCGACGATGGTGAATACCGTTAGAGTGGGGAAGAAGTAAGAAAGGTACTTGTTGTCCGCAACTCCGAGCTTGAACAAGACAACCAGGTTACTCGCGAATCCGATGAGAAAGGCGAGATACAGGCCATAACCAGTTCTGAAATAGAACCAGCCCCGAAAAAGTAGTTTCCAAAGATTCAATTTTTTCGATAGTCTCCTTGAGTATCGATCCCCGAACGTTTATATCAATATCTAGCTTGAAAATCGGTGAATCGGCGATTTGATGCAGAAGCGGATTCTAGCATTGCCTCTCGTCTGGGCTGCGTTCGGCATTGGAGAGGTTCTCGCGCTCAACTACTTGTTCGGGCCCATCGTTAACGATCTGCCATATGCCAGCAATGATAAGCCCATAGGCGGATCGTATCTGCCGGTTCTCTTCTTCAACGTTGCGGCATTGTTCGCCATGTTCGGGCTGAGCCTTTGGTCGCTCGGATTCTGGAATATCGACTTGTCCAGTCGGAAAACGAGAATCGACTTCGCCGCTCTTGCAGTCGTGCTTGTAAGCGGAGTTCTCCTGTTCTACACGCCCATTGCCTTCTTCACAGTAATAGTCGCCTTGATCTATCTACTCGCCGTCAACATAGACTAGTCCTATCCAACCCTTCCTCGTAGCCCCTCTCGCAAGTCAAGCGTCTCGGCCCGTTCCAATTTGCCTCGAAGTAGGGTTGGGATTCCACATATGGGTCAATCGGGAGTATGACATTTCAAGCGCGCGACGGATACTGTGTCAACGGAGTACGGTTGAAACCGGGCTAACTCCGTTCAGGCTTGCATAATGCACTCCCGCAAAGTCAGCTTCTAGGAAGAAGCTTAGCGTGACTTGATGTGCAGGTCCAAAGCTGCGCATTCCACAATGGTCGCGGGTCGAGTGAGGTTCCGTTCCATTTGGACACCGCTCCCTTTATCGGCGCCGACGACGTTCCTTACGCAGAACCGGAGAAACCTCGGAATGAATGGATTGGCCAGTTTTCGGTTCCGAGGCTCAGCGAGGTTATTGAGCTTAGTGTTTCTCTCTTCAAGCCTCTCGGGTACGATTTCGAAGGCCGATGCATATCGGCTCTAGACTGATTCCTTATGATGTTACGTCGTCATTTGGAATCCAACAAATCTAGCGGTAGTGCTCATGAAAATTTCTGTCGTCAACCACAAAGATCTAGAGAGCATTGACGGCGGCACCACCAGAGTCAGAAACATTGTGCATGGACTCGCGAATCACGGTCATCAAGTATGGTATTCTTGCTACGGAGACGGTGGCTACACTAGTGATGGCCCAGTATCAGAGGTTCGAATTCGTAAGCCGGACCTGAAGATTCTCCGAAAGCTCGGTCGGTCCTTCTATGGTGGAGACGAAGGGGAAGCGGCCATCGACATATTCTCCTGCAATCATCCCATCGCAGCTCTAAGACTCCGCTCGATCTTATCCTCCGCGGGACTCGTACAGATAGAGCAGATCTGGTCAGCCCTCTATCCGTTACTCTATGCCAGACTAACAGGCAAGGTCTGCTTGTTAGACGATCACAACGTCGAAGCCGTTCTGGCCCAAAGATTGTCCAATTACGTCTCTAACCGGAAGCTCTTCGCCGCCTGGGTCACGTACGTGTCGGTTCTGGAAAGAGTCTTATACAGCATGTGCCCGAGAAGAAGATCAGAGTAATACCCAACGGCACAGACCTATCCAAGTACAAGCCAGACCCCGCCCTCGGCACCGAAACAAGGAGATCCCTGGGAATACTGGACGAGGACCCTGTACTTGCGTTCGATCAAGAACGTCCTGTCTCCCGCCGTCTGGCAGAGACACCCTAAAGCCAGGTTCCTGATAGTATCCCGGGAACTACCGGAGTCCATTAGGGAGAACGCCGATCCCCGATTCATCCCAGTAACCGACAAGAAGGACTATCCCTACATCAACGCTGCAAACCTGTGCCTAGCACCCCTGGTAGTGGGAGGTGGAACAAGGATCAAGATTCTCAACTACTTGGCCTGTGGCAAACCGGTCGTCTCAACCCCGATCGGGGTTGAAGGAATACCCGTCACTGCTGACCGACAGATTGCCATAGCGGACCTTAACAATTTCCCTGAGACAGTCAACCGCCATCTCGCCGAGCGAGACAGAATGGAAGAGATGGGAGCGAGGGCAAGAGAGTTCGCGGTGGAGAACTGCTCCTGGGAAAGCTCCATCAACATGTTTGAAGCTCTTCACCAGGAACTAGTCAGAAAAAATGGAGCATGACCGCTCCTCAACAACAGGGTCACGGGTATCCGTGGTTGTTCTGAACTACAACGGCAGGTCTTCGTTGGAGAAATGCATCAAATCTATTCAAGCCCAGTCCTATCCTCCCAGCGAAATTATTCTAGTCGACAACAACTCCAGTGACGGGTCCGCCGATGCGGCCCAGCAGCTCTTCCCAACCCTAAAGGTCATCCGGAATTCAGAGAACCTAGGCTTCGCCGAGGGAAACAATGTCGGCATAAGAAAAAGCCACGGAGACCTAGTCCTCCTAGCCAACAATGATATTATTCTTGACCGAGAGGCTGTCTCACAACTCGTCCACCATGCGTCTCCGGACG
>WNFB01002293.1_pt1 | contig 16616 bp, 15 predicted proteins | sample 5400501 | NCBI WGS metagenome assembly WNFB01 (sample SAMN13153341, study PRJNA577476) | soil metagenome | isolation source: 200 cm saprolite under Douglas fir tree site 2 hole 1 | place: USA:California | collected 2015-04-18
GGCTGGGCGCCGGCGGCCGGGTCCGGCCGGGGTCGCTGCTGACGGTGGTCACGCTGCCGGTCTCGCGGATCGGCCTGGTCGCCGCGGGCGCGATCTTCTTCGCCAACTTCGCCGCCTACACCTACATCGGCCCGCTGCTGCACACCCGGGCCGGCCTGGGCGCCAGCGCGATTACGCTGGTGCTGCTCGGATTCGGCCTGGCCGGCGCGGCCGCGAACTTCACCGCGGGCGTCACCGTGCGCGCTCACCTGCGGGCCACCCTGGCCGGCTCGGGCCTGCTGATCGCCGTCAGCGCGCTGCTGCTCGCGACGGTCACCGGCGCGCGCCCGCTGACCATCGGACTGGTGGCCGTCTGGGGCCTGGGCTTCGGGGCGGTGCCGGTGGCCGCCCAAAGCTGGATGGCCCGGGCCATGCCGGCCAACGTCGAAGGAGGCCTGGCCCTGTTCGTCTCCGCGCTGCAAGGCTCGCTGGCCGTCGGCTCGGCAGCCGGCGGCGTGATCTACGACGCCAAGGGACCGGGCGGCGCGCTCGTGCTGGCCGCGGCCGTCGCGGCCGCTGGGTCACTGGCCCTGCTGGGCCGGGCCGGCGCGAGCATCAACTCTCCGCTGGAGAACTCCGCAGATCCGGCCCGCGAGCAGGGCCGGGAAGCGCCGGCATCGTCGCACGACGCGACCGGTGGAGTAGGGAACACCGCACAACGACCACGCTGAAGTTGCCGTTCGCGGCCATGCCGGCCCCTGCCAGGAAGGAACTGTTATGCCCAACTACTACCAGGAAGGAACTGCTATGCCCAACGCGGTTGTGATGACCGGATACGGGCCGCCTGAGGTGCTGAAGTGGGCCGCGGTCCCGCTGCCCGAGCCGGGCCAGGGACAGATCCGGATCAAGGTCAGGGCCGCCGGGATCAGCCCGACCGATCTGGCCCTGCGGGCCGGCTATCTCAAGGCCATCCCGCTGCCCCCCGACGCCGTGCTCGGCTTCGAGGCAGCAGGCACCGTCGACGCGGTCGGGCCCGGCGTGACCGGCACGTCCACCGGCGACGCCGTCACGGCCCTGCTGTTCAGCCTGGGCGGTTACGCCGAGTACGCGGTGGCGTCGACCTGGACCCGCAAGCCGGACGCCGTGTCGTGGCTCGATGCCGCCGCGCTGCCCAGCTCGGCCGAGGCGGCCGCCGGTGTGCTGCGGCAGCTGGACGTCAAGAGCGGTGAGACGCTGCTGCTGTTCGGCGGCGGCGGATCGGTCGGCATCATCGCGACGCAGCTCGCGGTCGCCCGGGGGGTCACGGTGATCAGCGCGGTCGGCGAGCACGACGAAACGCTCGCCCGCGAGCTGGGAGCCACGCCGGTGCGGTACGGCGCGGGCCTGGCCGGCCGGGTCCGCGCGCTGGGCGCGATCGACGCCGTGTTCGACGCGGCCGGCACGGGTGTCCTGGCCGACGCGATCGCCCTGGCCGGCGGGCCCAAGCGGGTCATCACCTTGTCCGACCCGGCCGCCGCTGACTTCGGCGTCACACTCTCCCAGCCCACGCCCGGCCGTGCTCCCGGCGCCCTGGATGAGACGATCGCCCTGCTGGCCGATGGCCGGCTCCGCCTGCGCGCGCACAAATCCATGCCGATGCAGCAGGCCGCCGAGGCCCACCGCCAGCTGGAAAGCGGCAAGGTCCACGAGCGCATCATCCTCACCCTCGAGTAGCGCGGGCGGCAGAGCGGCGGCCAGGCCAGCCGCTCGTGACATGCCGCCCGGACCTGGATGGAGGCCCGGCTAGTGACACCAGACGCGGGCGCTCAGCCGGGCGGGCTGAGCCCGGCTGACGGCTCCGGCCCGCGCGAACTGCTCCGCTATCGCTCCGCGCAAGGCCGGCGGGTGGTCGCAGCGATGATCTTGGGGTCGTCGGTGGCGGGATGGACTCCACGGTGGTCGCCGTCGCGCTGCCAGCGATCGGGCGGAACCTGCATGCCGGCTTCCAGGACCTGCAATGGACCGTCACGAGCTACACGCTGACCCTGGCCTCGCTGATCCTGCTGGCCGGCTCGCTCAGCGACCGCTGGGGGCGGCGGGTGTTCCTGGCCGGGCTGGGCTGGTTCACCCTGGCGTCGGTGCTGTGCGCGGCCGCGCAAGGTATCGGAGGCGCGCTGATGACACCGGCCAGCCTGGCGATCATCGAGGCGGCCTTCCAGCCCGGCGACCGCACGCGCGCGATCGGGACATGGGCCGGATTCAGCGGGGTTTCCTCCGCGATCGCGCCCTTCCTCGGCGGGTGGCTGCTGCAAGCCGGCAGCTGGCGGGCGATCTTCCTGATCAACGTCCCGGTCGCCGCGGTAGCCGCGTGGACGACCCGGCGCCACGTTCCCGAGTCCCGGGATACGTCGCTGTCCGGGAGCGCCGACCGGCCCGGCGCGCTGAGTCCCAACAGGCAGCGGCCGGACATGCTGAGCCGAGGACGGCAGCCACAGCGTGACGTACAGCATGTGACCGCGACCGTCCAGGATCGGATTGACGTACTCGCTGCCTTACCCCGGCCGGCGAGCTGTTGGCTGCCAGGCCGGGTCTGCCGCGCCATCGTGCTCGACGCGCCCCGCCTCCTGTGCTGCGCATGCGGTCCGGCGCCCTTCAGTAGCTGAAGGTTGTCGCTCCCTCATCCCCGATCCACTCCCACAGCTGAACGCTGCCGGCCAGCTCGGCGTTGGACAGCAGGCCGCCCTTGTCGAGCTGCTTGGCGTTGAAGCAGACCGGGCACACCATGAACCGTCCGCCCGCTTTCTCATACCGGGCGAGCAGGTCTGGCAGGGCAGGGCAGCCGTCGCAGGCGGTACCCGCGGCCACCCCGTTCAGCGCCAGCCGGACGGCTTCCTTGGCCTGGAACATCAGGGTCGGCCGCCCGGATTCGGCGGCGCCGACCGCGACGAGGAACGCGACGGTCACCTTCTCCGGGTCCTCCATGCCTGTGCTGAGACTGATCACTGCCTTGCCGGCCATGGCTGCCTTCTTTCATCATCTGCGATGCAATTAGCACGGTCGTTCGTACTTGTCAAGACATTGAGCGACACCATGAACCAGCACAGCCGGGCGCGGCGGCGGCCACGCGCCGACGGGGAGCATATCGCGGCGCGATCTTGCGCACTGCCGCGTCACTGGCCACCGTCGACGGGCTGGAGGGCCTGTCCGAACAGGTCCCCCGGCGTGGAAGCTCCCGGCCCGTTACCGTCATGGCAGAGGACAGTGCCGGGCTGTCGGCAAGCCCCGCCGAGGCCCGCGGCAACCCAAACCCGGCCCAGCACATCGGTCTCGAGGTCAGCGAGATCCTCCTCGCCTGCCGGCACCCGTGAGCTGCTCAGAGGTGGCGACCAGCACACGCGGGGCAATCTCGCGGAAGCGCTGCATCCGGTCTTCCTGCCGCACCGCCGGCAGTCATGTATCAGGAGGGGACAAAAGGGCCTCTTTGTCATGTAAAGGCGCGGTGAATGCTACGTGACGGGGACGCCGCGCATACGGGACAGGACGGCGCGCTGCTCGATGCCGTCGCTCTGCGCCCGGCACGAGGGAAGGCTCCGATGAACGGGAAATATGTCGGATACGTCGTGGGTGAAGACCCGCTCCACGGCTTCCTCAGCATGATCATGCGTGATCGCCTGGGCGTGGGCGAGCCGCAGCTGGCGTTCCGCGTCTACCGGCTGTCCGGCAGCAACGAGGTCTACGCGTACAAGGAGAAATTCAGTGGTGTCAAGGTCATCTGCAAGTTCTACGGCACAAGGTTCAGAACGGACCTGGACAAGGCAGCCTGGATGGCACGCCAGGAGTATGAGTGCCTCAAGACGCTGCGCCGGTACAATCTGGTCGGATCGCCGCACCACGTGATCCGCCCGCTGGGACTCAGCCGCGACATCAACGGTGTGCTGGCCGTCGAATACTATTCCGGCGAGGAATTCAGCCACGCGATCGCGCGCGCGACGCAGCACCGGGACGACGCGCACCTCTACTGGCGGCTCAAGGCGCTGGCCTACTTCCTCGCCACCCTGCACAACCGGACGGCCAACGGGGCAACTGTGGATTTCGATCCCGACTGCAGGTACTTCGACACGATCGTTAAGACGCTTAGGAATGCACACCGCATAGGGCAGGGCGACGTCGAGGAGCTCTCGTGCTTGCGCGACACCTGGCGGGACCGGCCGCAGATGTGGCAGGACCGGCAGGTCTGGCTGCACGGCGACGCGACCCCGGCGAACTTCCTGTTCGGCCACGGCATGGACGTCGCGGCGATCGACCTGGAGCGCATGAAGCGCGGCGACCGGATGTTCGACGTCGGGCGGGTCGCCGGCGAACTCCAGCACGCGTTCATGCGTGACTCCGGCGACCGGCACCGCGCGGAGCCGTTCATCCGGTACTTCCTTTGGGAGTACAGCTGTCATTTCCCCGGCCGCGAGCAGACGTTCGAGTCGATCAGCGGGCGCGCGCCGTACTACATGGCGCTGAACCTGCTGCGGATCGCGCGCAACGACTATATCGGCCAGGATTACGGCAGAAGGCTCGTGACGCAGGCGAAGAGGCTGCTGGAAGCCGCCTGAGCGAGCTGATTCCGGGTAGTGGGGCCGGCGGCGGCTTGTCCGTCCTTGCCGGGCCTGTCGCCGTCAGCCTCACCAAACCTGCCGGCCTACACTGGGGCGACGTGCTGGTCGCGCACAACCATCGACGTCGGGCACGGCCGCGGGGAATGACGCACCATCGCCCGAGATGGGCTGCCGATGTTCCCCTGCCGCCACCTCACCAGCAGCACCGGTGTCGCCGTCGCCCTGCCCAGCAAGGAGTACTGACTGCACAGCATGGACATTCGAGCGGTCGCCTTCGACGTGAACGGGACTCTGGTCAGGATCCTGGCCGATGACAACGAAGAGCGGATCTTCCGAGCCGCGGCGCACTTCCTCACCTATCAGGGCGTGGACCTGCACCGGCACGAGGTCCGTGATCTCTATTTCCAGATCGTGAAGGAGCAGCTGCGAGCCAGCCCGGAAGACTATCCCGAATTCGACGCCGTCGGCGTCTGGCGCGACATCATCGAAGGGCACATGACGGATTTCACCCGTGCGCTGCCGACCGGGAAGCTTGAGCAGGTGCCCGTTTTCCTCGCCGAGATGTCCCGCGGCATCTCGCGCCGGCGGCTAGGCCTGTATCCCTACGTACGTGAGGTGCTTGATGCGCTGCGGGAGCGGTACCCGCTCGCGATCGTCACCGACGCGCAGAGCATGTATGCGCGCGGTGAGCTGCATAAGGTCGGTCTGCTCGGCTACTTCGACCCGATCATCGTTTCCGGCGACCACGGGTACCGCAAGCCCGACCGGCGGCTGTTCCAGTTCGCGCTCGACGGTATGGGAGTGGCAGCCGGGAACGCGCTGTACGTCGGCAACGACATGTACCGTGACATCTACGGAGCACGGGAGGCCGGCCTGAAGACCGTGATGTTCGATTCCGACCAGGGTACGAAGGTTTACCTGGATTGCGTGCCCGACTACACGATCACGGACTTCCGCGACCTCTTGAAGATCCTCGAGCCTACCCAAGCCTGACCGCGGCGAGCCCTGCTAATGGCAGCCAGGCCCGCAAAAGTGACGCCAACTCCAAGCGCACAGAATGCCCAGTTCGGGACGCAATTGAGGCGGTCATCCCGACGCGAGCGCCAGGCGCTGGACAACCTCGAAGCCGCGAAGGCGCAGCAGCTCCGCCCGGCCCGAAGTCCGCATCGATGGAGCCTACGGCGCGCAAGGCCGTGACCAGGATGGATGCTCGAGGCGCTCATCGCGACAGCGGATGCCGCGCCGGCAGAGCCAGGCCCTGGCCTGGGCAGGGCGCGGGCTGCCTGGCGGCCCGGCGTTGGATCGGGGGCCTCGGCCGACTCACCCGCGCGGCCGGTCTCGCCGGCGCGCCGAGTTCTCGGCTGCAGCCGGGCAATGCTGATTCACCAGCCGGGCGGGTCGGGCATTCAGGACGCCGGTGAGTTGCTGGAGCGGTCGCGTTCACCAACGGGCCCGGGGCAGCATCATCAGCGCCGCCAGTATAGTCTTTCTACACGGCGTTCAAGAACGCTACTATCCCCGGCTTTACCCGAGTGGTTTCTTGCACGCCCGAGACACGTTCGAGCTACAGGTCGTATTCACTGCCCTGCTGAAAACCATTTACCTGCACACCCACTTCTCACGGAATGCCTACCTCAACCCCTATTGGTGCGGGGCCGGACATGAGCCTAACCAACCAACTCAAGTGCGGGCCTAAATAGACATGCGGGGCGCCCTAGCGCTGCGTTTCGATCCGCGCGCCGCCAGTTTCGCCTAACAACAAACAAGGCAAAATAGCGGGCTAGACGCTAATGCCGCAATGGCGACGGCTGCCGGTCACCGGGATCGCGCGCCACCGTTGCAGTTCCCGTCATCGCATGTCAGTTACACAGTTACTAGTAGTAGAACTCGCCCTCCACGACGTCCGCTCATGCCGCGTACAGCGTGGTCTGCGGGCCAGTTTCGTAGCTGATTCCTCTCGTGACAGAGTGGGCGCTGCGCCAGAACCCGACGACGAACCGCGAACCGGCCGCGACGCCGCCAGGCATCCGACCAGCGGGATGGCCGTTCACGCCGGGCAAGCCCAGCGCGGTCAAGGCAGGAGCCACGATGATCGAGCACACCACCGCAGGCAAAATGTCCCTCGCCCAGCTGGCCGACGGGCACAAATGCCAGCCGTCCGCCATCCTGCGCCTCACCGCCGAGCACAGTCCCGGTGGCGCCTACCCGGCCAACGTCGCCGCCTACATCAACGGGGTGTTCCGCGGCACTATCGCCGCCACCGACCACATGCCCGCCGGGTTGCACCTATTCCTGCCGTAGCGAGTAGCCAGGATTATCATCGGCGACGTCCATATGTCGGCCCGGGACTGTGCTGCGACAACGTCCTGTCATGCCGCATTCAGTGCGGTGGTCGGGTGGTCTGCCTGGCTTGACTTTGACGGATGTGGACGGCCTGTGCGCCCGGCGTAGGCTGTGGGCCTGTGACGCCCGATGAGCGGTGGCTGGCCGCGGTATGGCCGTTCGTCCACGGCCAGCTGCCGGATCCGCCAGCCCGGGTGCTGGAGATCGGGTGCGGGCCGGCCGGCGGCTTCGTCCCGATGCTGCACGCTAGCGGGTACGACGCGACTGGCGTCGACCCTGAGGCACCGCCGGGGCCCTGGTACGTGCAGGCAGAGGTCGAGCGCTACGGCATCCCGGAGCCGGCCGCCGCGATCGTGGCCTGCACCTCCCTGCATCACGTCGCTGACCTCGGCGAGGTGCTGGACCTGGCGGCAGAGGCGCTGATACCTGGCGGCGTGCTGGTGGCGGTGGAATGGGCACGGGAGCGATTCGACGAGGCCACCGCCCGCTGGTGCTTCAGCCGGCTTGCCCAGCCCGAAGATCAGCACGGCTGGCTGGGCGAGCGCCTTGCACAGTGGCGGTCCTCCGGCCGGACCTGGGACGCTTACTGCCGCTCCTGGGCCGAAGCCGAAGGCCTGCACACGGGCCAGGACATACTGCACGAGCTGCACGCCCGGTTCGACTGCCAGGGTCTCGCATACGGCCCTTACTACTTCCCGGACCTCGCCGGCACTAGCGAAGCCGACGAGCAGGCGGCAATCGACGCCGGGCAGATCCAGGCCAACCGCATCCAGTACCACGGCAGGCGCAGGGAAGACACCCAACCGGCCTGACGTGACTGGCGGGCGCCTGCACTAATCCGCTATTGTCGCCGATCGGGTGCGTTGTCAGCCAGAAGGGCCGAAGTACAAAACAGGCTGTAGTACTGACGCGCCGCGAAGACCAAGGTGCTCGGCTGCCTCCTGACACCGGTGAGCGAGGCGAGCGATGACGCTGCCGAAGCAGCCAGGGACAAGATCGCATTCATCAACCACGGTGCCGCTGTGCGGCTGTACGACATCCTGGCGGATCGCCTCAGGCAGTACGACGCCTTGTGCGGCGACGGCGCCCGGAGACTCAGGAGGACGATCCTGAGCGGATCGCGATCCGCGAAGCCCTGGCCTTCGGCAAGGCCCTGTATGACCGGCGCGCGCCCTCGGCCTGAGCGTCGCCGATCTCGCCCTGCGCGCAGAAATGACTGCCGATGAGATTGAGTGCATCGAGGAGGGTGGCACCGAGCCCACCGTCGCCTTGCTGCGGCGCCTCGCTGCCGCGCTGGACGCCGACGTGCGCCTTACCGCAGGCCACGATCTCGGCTCCGTGTGGTTGAGACCCACGCGGCCTGACCAGCCCAGGCTGAGTCCTGCCAGCCGGACACGAGGCCCTTCCGGGCCTCCCGCGTCATCGCCAGCCAGCTGCAAGATGGCAGCTCGTCAGCCTGCTACCGAGCGTGGCCCAACCCTCGCCACGGCGACCGCGTATATCCGCCGTTCGGTATGTCGTTGACGACCCGCCGATTGTTGCGCCAGCTGGCGCACGACAAGCTGTTCGGCGCGTTCTCCAGAACGAGTGGCGCCCCGGCGGAGCAGGCACACCTTCCGGGCTGCAGCGTTCCGGTTGAGGGTTCCTTCGTATCGGAACGTCCCAGCGTCGCGTCAGCGGACGTGTTAGCCAGAGCCGCGCGCGGCGGACAGCACGTCGTCGCAGACGGCAGGCATCCCGGTTTCGTCCGCGGCGCGCTGGGTCAGGACCACGACGGTGAGATCTTGCGAGGGCACGTTCGACCACGCCGTCCCGAGTCCGCCCTCCCAGGTGCAGCGGCCGTCGTCGAGCACCGACAGCCCGTAGCCCCAGCCACGGTCGCCGAGGAAGCTGAAACCAGGCCAGACGTTCGCTCGCTGCGCGGCGGTCAGCTGATCGCGCGTCATCTCCGCGGCGGTCGCCGGCTTCAGCACTGGGCTGCCGGCGCGCATCAGCATCCGGCCGAACGCGATCACGTCGTCGGCCGATGACACCAGTCCGCCGCTGCCGTCGGGGAACAGCGGCGGGCGTGACCACTGTCCGTCCGGCGGGTCGCTCACGACGAGCAGGCCGTCACGGTTCTCATACGCGGCCGGAAGCCGGGCGGTGTCGGTGGCGTGAAATCCGGTGTCCTTCATGCCGAGCGGGCCGAGCACCCGCTCGCGCAGGACGTCCTCAAACGGGGCGCCGGCGGCGCGGGCTGCCAGGACCCCGAGCACCTGCGAACCGGACTGATACAGCCACCGCTCGCCCGGCTGGGCCAGCAGCGGCAACTCACCGAGCCGCGCCATCCACGTGTCCGGGTCGGGCATGGCGCCGGGCTGCGGCGGCCCGAACGTTGACAGCTCCCGCTCGAGCGCCGCAGTGAAGATCGGCCACGGCTCTGCCGCCATGAACATCGCACCCTGCATCCCGAATCCCCAGGTGAACGTCAGCAGGTCGCGCACGGTGACCGGACGGCGAGCCGGGACGGTCTGCCCGAGGGGTCCGTCCGGGCTGCGCAGCACCCGGCGACCGGCCAATTCGGGCAGCAGCTCATCGACCGGGCCGTGCAGCTCCAGCAGGCCGTCATCGACCAGCGAGAGCACGGCCGCCGCCGTCATCGGCTTGGTCATCGACGAAATCCGGAACAGGGTGTCCCGCCGCATCGGCGCCCCGCCGACCGCCATCACGCCCGCTGCCGCGACATGCACGACCTCACCGCGGGCCACGGCCGCAACGACACCCGGCGCCTGGCCTTGCTCCACGGCGCGCTCGACGACCTCATCAACCCGGGCCAGCGCAGCGTCGTACCCATCGGCGTTGCTCACCCAGCCAGGCTATAGCCGGACCAGTTCGCCCCATCCGGGCGCGCGGCTCAACCTGCCCTCAGAGCCCGAACCCTCAACGGGTAACCCTGACCGGTCATGGATCCGCGACCAGGACGAGGTCGTGACTGCGCCCCAGGCCGCGCCGCCGCCGGTGGTCAGACCGAGGATCCCGGCTGGCAGCCGGAAGGTGGTAGTGCGCACGGCGTGTTCCGGACCGTGGTGCGGTGCTCCCTGATTGACATGCGCAGGCCGGGTGCCGCAGGCGGCGAGCGCTGCCGCGAGGACAACCACCGTGATGACCATGCCGGCCGGGCCGGATGCTGGTCGCCACCCCGCAGATCGTCGGCTACAGCTTCGCCACCGCGGTGATCCTGGGCGACGCCGACTGCGTGCGCCGTGAGATCGAGCGCCGCCCGGGCCTGGTGACCCGGCCCGATGCCCGGTCGGCACCCCCGACATCGCGACACTGGTCGATGTCCTGCCCGCCGGCCAGACGTGCCACCAGGATCTGTCCTCCCACCTGCGCATTCGTGTCGCGTTCGGGTCGGGCGGCGGCTTCGACTGCCCGTTCACCTACTGCGGGGGCGCCGCCGTAGCCGTGGCGCTGCACCCAGCAGCGCCGCGGCTACCTGGCAGGCGGCGCTGGTGCATGGTGAGGCCATGCGCGATTTCCGTGCCGAATCGGCCCATGCGCAGAACTTGGGGTGCCGTTAGGGCCGCGGTGTGCTGGTGTGTGCCGCCGTTGTGCGGTTCTCCTCAGGGGCCTCTGCGGGCAGCACATCTCGCGGCGGCAGGTGCTGACGGGTGTCAGCCTGGGCGCTGCCTCCGGTTCTCTCGCGCTCGGACTCCTTGTACCGGGGGTGGCTGTCGGCGTAGTAGACCATGGCTATCCATATGGCGAGGGTTACCAGCGCCACTATCGGGATGACGATATGAGCTGCGCTTGATCCTGTCATTTGCGCACACCTCCGCTCCAGATCGCCCCGGTGGCCTAGCCGCCCGCGACGGCGCCCACGTCCCTGGGCGCTGCCCCATCGCCCCGGTGGCCTAGCCGCCCGCGACGGCGCCCACATCCCTGGGCGCTGCCCCGCCCGGGCGGGCATGGGTAGCGGGAAAGGCCTTCGGGCGGCAGCGCGGGCAGTACCGCGCGTCCGGTGCCAGCGCCAGGAGCCGGGCCGGGATGGCGGCTGCGCAGCGTTCGCAGAGGCCGTACCGGCCGCCGGCCAGCCGGGCGAGCGCTTCATCGGTGTCGGCCAGTGCCCGCCGGGCCGCAACCGCACGGCGCAACAGCTGCCGCAGATTCCTCTCACCGCGCCGGCCGGCAGCCGCCGAGGCGGTGACCGCGGCCGCCTCGTGGTAGGCCAGCGAAAGCTCGGTGACCTCCTGCAGTTGGGCCCGCCACTGGGCCTCCAGCAGTGCCCGCCACACCGGCCCGCGGGTGGGGCCGGAACTTGCAGGTGCCTGGCCGCCCGGAGCGGTCTGCCGTTGTCTCGTGGTCATCTGGTCAGGCACCCGGAAGCGTGCCCAGCGTGACTGGGATGGCATGTGTCTGGCCCGCGCGGGTGATCATCATCTCGACCTTCTGCCCGGGGTGCGCGGCGGCCAGCGACTCCAGCAGAGTCCTGGCGTCCGGTGTCCGGACCGGGCCCAGCCGGCGGATGACGTCACCGGCCCGGAGCCCGGCGCGCTCGGCCGGGCCGCCCGGCGTCACTGCGACTACGCCGACGCCGGCCGGGGCGCCGTCTGCGCCGGTGACGGTGGCGACCTGGGCGCCGAGGGCGGCCCGGTGGGAGTTGGTGACGTGCCCGGACTTGATGATCTGCCGGGCGAAGTCCCGGGCCAGGTTGGACGGTATGGCGAACCCGATGCCCTGGGCCTGGGCGCCGCCCTGCGGGCTGACAGCAGCCAGCGTCGGAATTCCGATCACCCGGCCGGTGGTGGTCACCAGCGCCCCGCCGCTGTTGCCGGGGTTGATCGGCGCGCTGGTTTGGATCGTGACAGGCAGCGCCGTGGCGGGCGTGCTGGCTGTGACTGGCTCGGTGACCGCCCGGCCGGTCGCGGAGATGATGCCTTCCGTGACGCTGCCAGACAATCCCAGCGGGTTGCCGACCGCCAGCACCATGTCCCCGGCACGGGCCTTGCTGGAGTCACCGAACCGGGCCGGCGTCAGGCCAGACGGGTCCTCCGCCCGTATCACCGCCAGATCGCCCCCTGGGTAGGTGCCCACGAGGCGGGCTGGCCGAGGGGCGGGATCACCCGCCAGCTGGACCTGGAAGGAGATGGCCGCTCCGGCTACGTGGGCATTGGTGATGATGTTGCCGTGACGGTCGAGCACCACCCCCGAGCCAAGCCCGGCAGCGGCGCGGATCAACACGACCGACGGCAGCACCTTGCGGACCGCGGGCGCATAGCTCGCCACGGCATCGCCGCCGGCAGATCCCGTGTCACCGGCAGATCCCGTGCCATCACCAGGCACGGCCGCCGTGGGCAGGCGGCTGGCGACAGGTGGCGCGGCACAGGCGGCGACCCCGCCACCGCCGATCACGGCGGCCATCGCTGCGGCGAGCCCCGCCCGCCACGCCCGCCGATCTGTCAGTCTCATTCCCCGGGCTCCCTCACTGGCTAGGCCGGGCCAGCCGGCACAAGCGGCCGGCTGGCAGAGGTCCAGGCAAGCCGGCCGTTGTGCACGGGCCGTGCTGCCGCGGTGGTGACGGTATGAAGGAAGGCGGGCGGGCTCCGGGTTCTCGCGTGGGAGACGCCGGCCCGCTATCACGCGCGGGGCAGGGTGAGGATGATCTGCGCGCCGTGTCCTGGCTCGCTGCGTGCCTCCAGCTGGCCGCCGTGGGCGCGGGCCAGCTCGGCGGCCACGGCCAGGCCGATCCCGCTGCCGGAGACGTGCGCCGCGTCGCGCCCGCGCCAGAACCGGTCGAAGATCCTGGGTAGCTCGTCGGCGGGAATGCCGGCACCGGTGTCGGTGACCTGGAGGGTGGCCTCCGGCCCGGCCGGGCCGGCCTGCACGGTGACCCGGCCGCCAGAGGGGGTGAACTTCAGCGCGTTGGTGAGCAGGTTGGTGATGACCTGATGCAGCCGGTCCGGGTCGGCGAGCACCGCGACGGGGGTGAGCCGCCGGTCCAGGGCGATGTCGGCGGCCTCGAACCGCCCGGCCAGGCTGTCCGCGGCGCTGGCGGCTATCTCGGCCAGGTCTTCCAGGCTCAGGGTCAGCTGGAGGGCGGCAGCGTCGGCGGCGGCGAGGGTCTGCAGGTCGCCGACCATTCGGGCCAGCCGTAGCACCTCGTCGCGCAGCGACGCCAGCTGTCCAGGGGTCGGCTCGGCCACGCCATCCAGCAGTGCCTCGTGACCGGCTTGCAGGACCGCGATCGGGGTCCGCAGCTCGTGGGCGACGTCGGCGACCAGATCGCGGCGGAGCTGCTCCTGCCGGTCGAGGGTGTTAGCCATCAGGTCGAAGGCGGTCGCCAGCTCGCCGATCTCGCCGGGGGCGGAGATCGGCCCGACCCGGGCGGTGCGGTCTCCCCTTCCCATCGCCCTGGTCACGGCGATCAGCCGTTCCACCGGCCGGGTAATCCGCCGGGCGACGGCCAGCCCGGTGAGCAGCGCGAGGAGTGCCGCGAGCCCGGCCGCCCCGGCGATGGCACGCCACAGCGCGGTCTGCAGCGCCTCGTCGGCGGCGCCCAGGCCGGTGCCGGTGAACCGGACCACGGCCTCGCCGACCTGCTGGCCCTGGACCACGATAGGGGCGGTGACCTGCGGGATTGAGGCGGGCCTGCGAAAGCCCGGGGAAACGGCGGCGGCCCGGCCGGCTCGGTCCCTTACCTCCACATCCGCGCCGACGCGGGCGGCCAGGTCAAGCACCGGAGCCAGGTCCGCGCCCGCCCAGCTGTCATTGCGGTTCCACGCCGCGCCAGCGGCCACCGCGATCGCGCTGGTCAGATCGGAACGCTGTCGGCTCGCCAGGTTCGCGACATCCGCCGCGGCGAACGCCGCTGCCAGCCCGGCGAGCAGCGCCACTGCGGCCAGCGCGACGGCGAGGAACGCCAGCGCCAGCCGCAAGCCGATCGCGTCGCTCCGGGAGCCAGGGCGTCTCAGTCCGGCATCAGTCATCGCGGGCCAGCCCCAGGCGGTAGCCGCCGCCCAGAACCGTCTGGACGATCCGCGGATTGCTGGGATCGTCCTCGATCTTGCGGCGCAGGTTCTTCACGTGCGAGTCCACAGTGCGCTCATACCCCTCGAACTCGTATCCGCGGACTCGGTTGATCAGCTCGAACCGCGAGTACACTCGGCCAGGCACCGTTGCCAGCGCCACCAGCAGTCCCCATTCAGTCGGGGTGAGATCGACGGATGCTCCGCGTACCACGACCTCCCGCCGTGGCTCATCGATGACCAGCTCTTCACCGCCGTAGCTGGCAACCCCCTGCTCGGCGGCCGGGCCGCCGCGCCGCAAGATCGCTTGGACGCGGAGCACGAGCTCCCGGGGGCTGAACGGTTTCGTGACGTAGTCGTCCGCGCCCAGCTCGAGCCCGCGTATCCGGTCCTCCTCGCTGCTCTTGGCCGTGAGCATCAGCACCGGGACCGGTCCCGCGGCCCGCAGTTCCCTGGCCACGGCCTCGCCGGGGATGTCCGGCAGGCCGAGGTCAAGGACAACCAGGTCCGGGGATGCGGAGGCGGCCAGCGTGATCGCCTCCGCCCCGGACCCGGTGGACAGCACCGTGAACCCGGCGCGCTCGAGGTAGGAGCGCACCAGCTCTCGGAGCTTGTGTTCGTCCTCGACCAGCAACACCGTCGCGGCCATCGCGACACACCTCCTTTTCCGGGCTACGGGCCCTGCGCCCGGGCCTGCTCCGTGATCCCCGTCATGGCGGGCAGGTCCCGCCGGGCCCGTCCCGGCGCCTTCACACAGTCACCACGACAGTTTCACCCGCCCGGCATGGCTGTGCCCTTCAGTGGGTGGCACACACCGGCAGATAAGGACAGCGGCAGTGACCGGAAGCGACCTGATCGTGCTAGCTCCGTGGATCGTCTTGGGCGCTGCGGTGGGTGCCATCTGTGCCCGGCTGCTCACGGGCAACTCCCGCGCTCGGCGCCGCCGTGCGCCGCGGCGCACGGAACCTCTGCCGCCCACGTCCGGGGATTCCGGTGGCGGCCCCCGCGCCGATGGCCCAGGCAACGGTGCCCAGGGCCGGGTGCCGAGCCCCGGCCGGCCCGGAGCCGCATCATGAGCGATCCCGCCGGGATCACGATCGCGGTGCTCGCGGCGCTCGCCGCCGCTGGTTCGTTTGGCGTGGCGGCTGCGCTGCAGCACCGGCAGGCCCAGCTGGCGCCCAGAGCCGGGGCCCTGCCATTCCGGCTGCTAACCCGGCTGGCACGCCGGCCGCTCTGGCTGGCCGGCATCGCGCTCGCCGCCGCCTACGGCCTGCAGGCCCTGGCGCTGGCGTTCGGCCCGCTCGCGCTGGTCGCCCCGATCGTGGCGACGGACCTGCTGTTCGCGCTGCCAGTCGCGGCCAGGTGGACACGGCGGCCGCTCGGTTCCCTGGACTGGCTCGGCTGCGTGCTCGCGGCCGGCGGGGTAGCTACCTTCCTGGCCACCTCTCCGCCGTCATCGGGCCGGTCCGATGCCTCGCCCCGGGACTGGATGCTGGCCTTCGGCGCCGTGGCGCTCATCTGTGCCCTCGCGGTGACCACGGGCAGGCTGGGCACCGGGCCCGTCGCTTGGAGACTCAATCGCATGCGCGCTCAGCAGCCTGACGGCCAGACCGCCGAGAGCCGGTCACGAGGAACGCGAGTCTTCCAGTGGAGGGGCGGCGATTGGGTGATGATCCGTCAGTACGCGTCGCATCCCTACTACCCCGAGACCGGAGAGGCCAAGACCGGCCTTCGTCCGTGAGGATCCCCGAAGCGCGTCAGATCCGGAAGGCCGGTCCGGGCGGCTGCGTCGTCATCCCCATTGCCGGCGGAGTCCCGCGTTCCCGCCGGTTTGCCCTCCGGGCGCGCAACCCGTCCAGCAGGTACGTGAGGTCCCTGTCTCCTTCCACGGCAGCCCGCACTGGCCGCCGCGCGCCTGCTGGGGGCAACCCGTGAACCGCGCCAGCGTGGTGCGGGCGGTGCTGGCCTCCACCATCCTCGCGCTCTCCTTCTTCTACGTCCTGACCAAACCACCCCGCCTGGGCCTCGACCTGCGCGGCGGCACCCAGATCACGCTCGAAACCCGCGACTCCCTCACCGTGAAGGCGGACCGGGGGTCCGCCGAACGGACCCTGGAGGTGCTACGCCGACGTGTCGACGCGCTCGGCGTTGCCGAACCGGCCATCGTCCAGTCCGGTGAACGCAGGATCATCGTCGAGCTGCCTGGGGTGCATGACCCGAGGCAGGCCGCAGCGGTCCTGGGCCGCACCGCGCAGCTCACCTTCCACCCAGTTCTCGGCATCTCCGTAACACCACCGTCTACCCCTGCACCAGCCCCCACCGGCTCACCCACCTCAGCACCCACGGCGTCGCCGCCGCCGCAGGGGTCGCCGCAGAACTCGCCGGGAACCACGCCCTCCCGGCCGCCCCGCACGCATAGCCAGGCCAACCCCCGGGGAGAGTTGGTGCTGACGGACGAAGGGGGCCAGCCACTGCGCCTCGGTCTGGCCGGGCTGACCGGCAAGGGCGTGGAAGGCGCGGACGCCCAGATCGATCCCCAGGCGCCCGGCGGCTGGTTCGTCACCATAGACTTCCGCGGCTCAGGCCAGCGGACCTGGGCGCAGCTGACCGGCAAGGCGGCCTGCGCCCCGGCGGGTGACCCCGCCAGGCGGGTCGCCATCGTGCTGGACAACGAGATCATCTCCTCCCCGCAAGTCGATCC
>WNFB01002296.1_pt1 | contig 16609 bp, 9 predicted proteins | sample 5400501 | NCBI WGS metagenome assembly WNFB01 (sample SAMN13153341, study PRJNA577476) | soil metagenome | isolation source: 200 cm saprolite under Douglas fir tree site 2 hole 1 | place: USA:California | collected 2015-04-18
AGTTTCGTTGCGCCGGGCCAGGCATTACTAGTCGGCACAACCTCATTCCGGTTGGATCGTTTGGCGCGGTATCTGTCTCCCGATGGCGTGCGGGAATACTTCACCGACGGATTAAGAGTTGAACATGACGACGCGGATGCGCAACGGTTTCTCGATGAAATCCTGGACGAAGTAATGGGCGTTTATGTTCCGCCAACCGTCGCTTACGGTGGTCCGAAAGAGTATGTCTACGAAGCGTTTCGCGTTCCCGAAAACCGTCAACGAGCTAATATCAACTATCTATCGATAATGCGTGAAATCGGCAATTTCTGGGGTACGCTGTTGGCCCTCAAGGGATTTAGCCGCGGCGAGTCTTTCGTGGCCAGAAATGTCGGACTGAAAAGCGTCTGGGAGAACGGGCAGTGGATTGTGAAGATCATTTTCATGGACCATGACGATTTGGATATCGCCGGCAAGAATACCCGAGAGTTCTATCCCAGGGCAGTTTTCCCAGCCATCGAGGATGACGAGCTACTTATCTTCGGAGGAATTTACTGTGGCGAGCAGATAGTCGGCGCGGTAGAGTATCTTCGTCGGATTTACCGCATCGGAGAGGAGATTGCCGCCGCGGGAACGAGTGCAATACATCAGGCGATGGCGGACGCTTACAAGCTAACCCAAAGAGCACTCATCGAAAACGCAGAGCTGCGGGCTTATTTTCACGAATCATTTCTCGAACGGGTCTTTGATTGCGATAAGATTGTAGCGAAATATCTGGCGGCCCGGCTTGATCGCTCGGCGCTTGAGGCGTGGAAAGCGGACACAACTGAATTCCTTAGCGGCAAAGATTACCCGGCGTGGATGATCAACGATTATCTGTGCGCGGTGGACTCGTTCGATAGTTTTCTCGTCAAGTATTCTTTCCTTTACTGACAAGAGATTGACTCGAGTACTTTCTGTTCAGTTGTTCGTACAGGCAATCCGGATGGTACCGGCCATTTTTGTCCTGACCGCCGCGCCGCCAGAATTCATTCCATAAGTGGATAGCATAGGTAGCCTCGTCGATTTCCCAGGTCGCGTTGCCATCCAGAATGTTCTGCCACTCACTGTAACCGATTGGACAAAACACGTAATAACGCTTGACGTATTCTTCCAGTGAAAATCTTCTTATCGCTTCCGCAATCAACTTCGGTCCCACCTCTCCCCAAACTAGGTCTGCCGGGTTTTTCCGCTGACAAGTGTCCCAGGCGTAAGCCAGAAGTTCGCTGCCCGCGGGTGCTTTGATTGCGCCGCAGTTAATGAACTCATTGCCAACTGCTCTTTCGGAAGAAAAAACGTACTGATCGGGAAAATCAAACGGCCTCAGGCAAATCAGATCAGAATCAATCCACCAGCCGCCTTTCTCCAACAACAATTTATAGCGAAAGAAGTTTGAGAAAGCTGAATAGCTCTTGTGTTCCTGATACTGAAAGATCATTGAAGCGGACAAAATCTCTGCAGCGTCCTTAACTATCGTTCCATCCGGAATATTTCCTACGTGATCATAAACATACAGGTGATACTCGTGGCCATTCTTCAAGAACGATGAGATGGAGAGGTGCTCCATCGTCGAAAGATCGGACCCAATCCATAAACCCTGCACTATGGTGTTCATCGTGCGAGCGGCGCGTTCACGCCTTTCCATTGAATTATCAGGACTACGAGAGCCGGCTCTATCGATTCTGTTGGCCGGTTTCGAGAGCATCGCGAAGGAGATCTTCCCACATACCCATGACTCTTTGCATGCTGAAGCGCTCGAGAACTTCTGGAGCTCGACGCCCCAAATTTTGCCGCTCGGATTCATCTCCCATTAAGTGGTTCAGAGTGCTAATCAGCGCTCCGACATCTGAGCCGGGCACCAGCACTCCGTCAATCCAGTGTCGAACTATTCGGCTCGGGCCGGTCGGACAATCAAAGCTTACCACCGGAAGCCCGCACGCCATGGCCTCGAGCAAAACATTCGGGAATCCTTCAAAGCGCGATGACAGTACAAACAAATCAGACTGGCGCATGACGTGATACGGCTCTGATGTAAATCCACGGAACTGCACTTTCTCACCCAGACCAAGGTCATCCGCCAGAGCTTCCAGCGATTCCCGCAGATCTCCGTGCCCCCAAATATGCAATGACCAGAGAGGCTGCTGCGGCGCGACCCTCGAAAACGCCTGAAGCAGAAAATCAAACCCCTTTTCACGCTCCAGTCGGCCCATCGCCAAAAGTATTTTCCTTTGCTTTCCGGGTTCACCAGTCTCAGGAGCGGGACTACCAGGGGGTAATACTGCATTAGGAATAACGCTGCACCTCCGCCTCACTTCATCGCAAAAATACGCTGATGATTCCTCGTCCAGTACAACAATCCGATGTGCGTTTGGGTAGAGCCGATGGCGCAGGCCATCCCAACCTTCGTGACCCGTAGAAACTTGTCTCGGGTCGCACCTCTCAGACACGATCACCGGCACATTGAGTCGATACAGCGCCAGCAACACCCGGATATTGGTTACATCGATAAACGAGATTACTACTTGCGGATCAGTCTCCAGGATTGCATGTCGCAGGGCCACTATGAGGACAGGATCCCTGAGAAACACGGTTCGCTCACTCGGGGTCAAAGTCCTGAGCAGATCCCTGAGCGCTAGCAAGGATTCAACATCGGGTAGCGGATTTGTCGAAAGTACCGTCAATAGATCGCGATGCGTCACCCGCGGATGGAGATCGTAAGAAAAGGGCTTGCGACCGTGAAACAAGGTCAGGATTGTCACCTCCCAATCCTTGTTAACCCAGTAGTTTGCCATGTTCGACACCACCCGCTCAGCGCCTCCGCCTCCAAGTGACGAAATGACAAACGTTATTCTCACGATCCTGGTCTCCTGCGATTCGATCGCGGGGATTATCGCGCAGCCGAAGAAAGGATATCAAGGGTTTTGACAACGATTTGTGGAATTCACAAGATGCTGTCTGTGTTCGTCTTACTCTTGGACGCAGGGATTCTGCTCCGGGGCCGTAGAGGTGCAAGGCCAAGCCGGGTTGATTCAGTGACTCACGTTCGATCCGTCGGCGATCTTAAACGCTGATTGAGCGTGTCCGTCATCTTGTTCGACCGCAGGTTAGGGCTCTCGCGGTAAACGCCAACTAAAGTATGCATCAAGCGCTTTTGAAATTGACTCAAATGGTCGACGGGCTTTTGGGGTAAACCTTGTTAGAGAAGATCTCCTACTGGAAATCGAAGGACAATCTGGAGGTGGCGCAATGAGGAGTCATCGTATTATTGGACACGGTATTTCCGCCCTAACGGGAATATTGATTCTGATTTCCCTGCCGTTGCTGGGCAATGCCCAAACGCCCAGCCCAACAACCACCGCCGGCCCAACCACCGAAAGTCCAGCGACAGTTCAGACGCCCAGCCGGGCGGGTCGTCAGGAGCTGGATTCAGCAGCGCTCTCGCGCGGGGCATTGCCCGTGATTGTTAGGGAGGCTCCGAAGGCCAGCGCAGTCGAGGCGGTGGCAGACGCACCGCCGGAAAAGCCTGCTGATGCTGACACTGCCACCTTGCCTGCCAAGACAAATGCGCCGGCGCCGCCGCCGGTTCCCTGTGCCCGAACCATCAAGGCGGATGTCGTGGCCTTTGATCAACCGTACATGTTCAATCGCTTGGGTGCCGCACGGCCGGGCGGAATGATTTATGCCTTGCGCGGAGATGTGCGGCCAATCACCGGAGCGACGCTCAGCCCCGGCAATGTTCAGCTCAGAGATTATAAGCGGGCGCGGCCGATAGTACTGCGTGCGAACGTAGGAGACTGCCTTCAGGTCCAATTCACCAATTATTTGAAGCTGCCTAAAGATGGAAATCTGTATTTGCCTCCCACGACGACTCCGCCGCCGGCGGGTGCGGCGGTAAATCCCGATCTCTTTCCCGCGACGGTGACCGCGGGGATTCACTTCAACGGAATGCAGATGGCCGACAGCATTGCCAGCGACGGTTCGTTTGTAGGCGGCAACGCCAGCAGCCTCGTCGCGCCCGGCCAGTCAACGACCTACAAACTTTCGCCCCCCGCCGAAGGAACGTTTCTGATCTACAGCATGGGTGCACCGATGAGAACGGGCCAGATCACGGCCGGTCTATTCGGCGCGGTCAACGTCCAGCCACAAGGCGCCGAGTGGTACCGCAGTCAGGTGACCGGCAAGGACATGCAACTCGCTTCGAACGGAACGACGCCTGACGGCCAGCCCAAGATTAATTACGACAAGACCTATCCCAATTGCCCGGCCGGCGATCCTCACGGCTTTAAGACTCAGTGCACCGACACCAGTACAGGCCTGCCGCCTTTGCCTGTCTTGAACATGCTGGATGCGCAAAATAATATTCGTCACACCGATCTCACGGCCCTCATTACAGGTCCGAAGTCCAACGGTTACATGTTCGTCAATAACGGCGAGCCGGTTCTCCGCCCAAACCCAGCCGAACCAAATCGAACTGAGCCTTACCGGGAGTTCACGATTATCTATCACGAATCAACGGCGGCAGTGCAGGCGTTCTCTCAGTTCTACGATAAGAAACTCGAAGATACGCTACTGGAATCCCGGGACATGTTTGCCATTAACTATGGCATAGGCGGCATCGGCGCGGAGATTCTCGCAAATCGCTTGATGGTTGGGCCCATGGCCGACTGTGCTGATTGCAAGTTTGAAGAGTTCTTCCTCAGTTCATGGGCGGTTGGCGATCCGGCGATGGTGGTCGATGTACCCGCCGACGTGCCCGCCCCTGCGAGTGCCACCGATCCAAGAACTATTTCCACCACGACTGATGCATTGATCCAAAACGAGTATTCAAATCCGCTTCAGCCAGTGGGCGCTCCTGATCCAAGGCCGAAAGCCACTAAGGCGTTCTACCCGGACGACCCTTCGAACGTCTATCACAGTTACATAGGAGATCGTGTGAAGTTCCGGATTCTTCACGGCGGAACCGGCATCACCCACGTGCACCATCTGCACGCTCATCAATGGCTTCATTCACCGAACGACGACAACAGCACTTACATGGACAGCCAGATGTTGAATCCTGGCGCTGCGTACACCCTTGAAATTGATTACAACGGCAGTGGCAATCGCAACAAGACCGTTGGCGATTCTATCTTTCATTGCCATTTCTACCCGCATTTTGCAGCCGGCATGTGGGCGCTCTGGCGCAGTCATGATGTCTTCGAAGCAGGCACTGAGCTTGGCGGTCAGGGTCGACCACTGGATACCGCGCGGGCGTTGCCTGACGGTGAGATTCAACGCGGTACTCCTATTCCGGGCCTTGTGCCAATCCCTACAAACGCAATGGCGCCCATGCCCGCCAAGACCAAGATCGTCCCGGTGTGCGACATCGGAGTGTCCGACGCGGACTGCGCTACCTCAAACGCGGGAGACCGCAAGAAGGTAATTGCTTACCGGGCAGCCGTGCTTGAAGCCAACAAAAATCCCGGTTACCCATTCTTCATTCCGGGCGTCGGAGGCGGGCGGGCCCCTCATCCACCGCTCGACTTCGCTACTAGTAGTGGCGCCACGCTCGATGGCGGCTTGCCGCGCCATTTAGTTGTCAGCAGCCAGAAGACCGGTAGTGGTGAGGTAGAAAACGAGCAGCACACTCAATGGGACTTCACTAAGGATCTCAAGCGGCTGGCCGCCTTTAGGCTTCCCGAGGCCGGAACTCCGACTGAGATTGTGGCCATGAATTTTCATTCGGTATGCGAGCATCCCAGCTTTACGCCACTGGGTGCGCCAAAGAAGTTCATAACCAATGGATTGCCACCACAACCGGGCGCTCCTTTTGCGGATCCTGCCACTAACGGATACGACCCAGTGACGCACACCTGCCCGTCTATTTTCAATGCGTCAACCTTCCGCCGTTACAAGGCGGCAGTCGTACAAATGAATACGGTCTTCAATAAAGAGGGGTGGCACTTCCCGCAATCGCGGATGCTGACCCTGTGGCAGGATGTAGCGCCGCTAATAAAAGGAGACCGGCCGCCTGAGCCTTTCTTCTTCCGCGCGAACTCTGGTGACGTCATTGAGTATTGGCATACCAATCTGGTGCCGAACTATTACGAGTTGGATGATTTTCAGGTCCGCACACCTACCGATATTCTGGGCCAGCACATCCATCTCGTGAAATTTGACGTGACCTCTTCGGACGGGTCAGGCAACGGCTTCAACTATGAGGACGGAACCTTCAGCCCCGACGAGGTTCGCGATCTTATCAAGTGGATAAACAACCCAAACCAGATCACCGGCGGTCAGGGTTTATTCGCATTCGATCCGACAACGCAATGGGCCAACAAGACTGTGCAGACCCAACTTCAAGCCACAGCCCCGCCCACAGAGATCACTAATGGTTTGAGCGATCCTTCTCACTACGCTGATTGTTCGAATCCCAATGATCCAAACAAAGGTATCTGGTGTGGCGCACAGACAACCGTGCAACGATGGTACGCGGACCCGCTTTTGAACCTGGCCGGAAAGGACCGCACGATCAGAACAGTGTTCACGCACGATCATTTCGGTCCTTCAACCCATCAACAAGTAGGCCTGTACGCTGCTTTGGTGGTTGAGCCGACCGGCTCTACCTGGAGGGACTCTCAGGACGGGACGTTAATGGGCACACGCTCGGATGGTGGTCCGACCAGCTGGCAGGCGATCATTAGAGCTGCGAACGTCAACGACAGCTACCGGGAGTTTCTCTTCGAGATACAGGACATGGCGCTGGCTTATGGCCCGAACAGCAAGGACCAGAAGCAGTTTGCTCTCTCTCCTTATCCTTGTTTAGGGAAGACAACAGCCGACTGCAAGACTGCTATCCAGGGCGTCGAGCAGCAGGTTGCGACGGCAGTGCAGAACGGCACGACGCCATCGCCGTGGGGATGGGCCGACTATCCCAATGCCATCAATCCACTTTTTCCCAGTAATACTCCTCCAAAATTTTTCCCGGTGTCGAGTATTTCCGGCAACATAATGGGATCGCAGTTATTGAACTATCGCAACGAGCCCCTTCCCAATCGCGTCATCGCCACCACGGGCCCGAATACGAATCAGACTGCGGATGGCGCACCGGGCAATCTGTCTCATGTTTTCCGATCGATTAATCGACCGGAGAGTCCGGCTGTGAACGTTCAGCCGGTGGGCGGCACCAATATTAATCCCACCTGCGTGAACATCGGCAAACCGTGGGACGCCAAGTGGCCTTGCTTCACTTTTCCCAAGCCGATCACCAGCGGCATGAGTGCGTTCGATCCCTTTACTCCGCTGGCGCGCGTTTACGAAGGTGACAAGGTTCAGGTGCGAGTGCTTCCCGGCGCCCACATGTCGCCGCTCTACTTCACCGTCAACGGCGTGAACTGGCTCTTCGAGCCCGGCACTCCCACTGACCCGACCGCAAACAACAACTCCGGCTATCGCGCCACACAGCCCATGGGCATTTCAGAGCACTGGGAGATGCTATTCACCACGCCGTCCGCAACCGCCGCAGCAACCTCGCCCTGTACGGGGGCCGATGGTAAATCACAAGTTCCCTGCACGTCTTCTGATTACCTCTATACCGGAAACGCTCTAGCTGTCGGTCTACAGAATGGCATGTGGGGACTTCTGCGTGCATACAAGAATCTGCAGAACAATCTCATGCCGCTTCCGAATAATGCGCCTGCGGATCAGCCGGGCGGCGGCGGCAAGCCGATAGTCAGCGCCGGCTGTCCGGCTTATGCCACGAAAACGCGAACTTACGATGTGACGGCGATTAATACGCAGCTCGTATACAACAGCCGTGCAACCGGCAGCAACTCGGCTACGCTGACGAATCCGGATGCGATCATCTACGTCATGACGGATGATCTGAACAGCGGCAACCTGAGCAAAATGAAAATCGAACCGCTAGTGCTGCGCGCCGCAGCGGGAGAGTGCGTCGAGGTAAGACTTACCAATAAAGTCACTCCGACTGCCGCTGTGTTTACCACGCCCACAAACCCGGGCGCTCCATTTGGACCACAACTAAACCCGGCCTATCCGACAGACTTAGCGAACTCTCCTCCCAACTTTACGGGCTGGCCCTTGGTGCCATCCAGAGCTGTCGGACTGCACGCGCAGCTAATGTCATACAACGTCACTAGCGGCGACGGCATGAACGTCGGGTCAAACCCGGTGCAGACTGCTCCGGCTACTACGAGCGGTACTCCGGCGACGGTAACTTATCGCTGGTACGCGGGGAACCCGCCGACGGCGGACAATCCAAATGCAACGCCGATTGAGTTCGGCGCGATTGGGTTGTTTCCGTCAGATCCGCTGCTACAGCACCCGACGGGTCTGCTGGGTGCACTGGTAATCGAACCTAAAGGCTCGAGTTGGATCTGTGATGGCGGCGTGAAATGCGATGGGACACCGAATAACGGAACGATTCCCATCTCTTACGCTTCGGCAACCGTGACTAAAGCCGACGCCACCACCTTCCGCGAGTTCGTCGCCGTTACTCAGGACGACGCGAATATCACGCCCGGCGGCGCTGCCGCAATCAATTATAAAAGTGAGCCGATGGCCTTCAGGTATACAAACCCACCCGGACTTGTTTCACAAACACAGTGTCCGAATCTGAACCCGCCCTCAAGCAACGTCAAGATCGATATGAACAGTTGTCCCGGTGTGTGGAAATCTTTTGCCGACAAGTTGGTTCAGGCCGATCCGCAAACTCCCGTCTTCACCGCGAACGCGGGACAACCGGTCCGGTTCCGCCTCGTGCAGCCGGGAGGCGGCACCAACGGTCAGGTCTTTACGCTGCACGGCCACGTTTGGCAGGAAGAGCCTTACAAGAACAACTCAACCGAGATCGGTGACAACCCGCTCTCGCAGTGGATTGGCTCGCGCGATAGTTATGGAGCGGCAAGCCACTACGACATTGTCGTCCCCAAGGCCGGCGGCGAGGGCGCAGTCCCCGGCGACTATCTCTACCGCACGTTTATCGGCGGTCAAATCGTAAAGGGAATCTGGGGCATCTTCAGGGTGGCTGATGCCTGTGGTGGTTCGCAGTGTCCTGACACCGTGACAATCACCTCCTACACGAAGACCACCACGAGCTTCAAGGTGCAGGGGACCGACACGGTGCGGCCGAGCACCGGTCTCTTTGCGGGCACGGTGAATATCTGCTCCGGTCAGGTTAATACGTGCGGTTCCGGGGATGCAGGTTTTCTTCATACCCAACCCGTTGACGCCCTGAATGGAACCTGGGAATTCAATAGCACCCAAACTGCGCCGGCCCAGGTGACCGCAATTTCACAATTCGGAGGCAAATACACCATCACCTTCGAGGCGCCGGTAGTGCCAACTGGAACGGCGGCTCCAGTGTCTCCTGAAAACAAGAACAACAGTACGGATCGGTTTGAGCAGAAACCATTGGGTACGCCCAAGAAACCGTAACCATCAGCCAAATTGAAGCAAAGGTGCAGGAGAGGCTCTGTCCTCTCCTGCGTCTTTTTAGAAAAGCATCCGGGTGGCATTCCCTCTAGCAGTCCATGGGCCGATCGTTAATCTCCCAGCGAGGAGAAACCGAGCTTGAACGAGGCGAGGAATGATGACCAAACCACGGCGGCGCATAATCGCCGCAGCCTAACCTACGAGATCCTCGGCACACTCGCTGAGATCGAGGAAATCGCCACGGCCTGGGACGCACTGTTGGACCAATCTCCTTGCAATAGGGCCTTCAGTTGCGCAAGTTGGTTTCTCGTTTCATGCAAGCTTAATAACGCTCTCACCCCTTATGTCATTGTCGCCCGCCGGGGCGAGGAAGTTGCCGGTGTCTTGCCGCTCGTGCTGATTAATGAGGGTTCAAGTGCTGTGTTTGCCAGCGAGTTAAGTGACTACAACGATATTGTCGCGCGTGAAGATGATCACTCTGTGCCGGCGGGCCTAATAGAATACGCGCTCTCTTCTGCGGCCGGTCACCGTCGAGTCATTCTCGCTCGGGTTCGTGCTGATTCCAATTGCTGGCGCGCAGCGCGAGCTCTCCACCTGGCTGACGACTTTGATCACGTCTGCGAAGGACACAGCCGGCACATTCAGCTTCCCTCAAACTACGAGGAGTTTCTGCGCACGAGGAGCAGCAACCTTCGCAAAAGCCTCGGGCGCGCGCGACGAAATGCGGAAAAGGACTGCCTGGCCATCCACGAACTTAAACCGGAGAGCTTTCCTCCGAGCCGTCTGCCGGAGGCATTCCTCTCGCTCAACTTCGATCGTTGGGGCCCGGAGAGTTATTACGAGTTGCCGTTTCCTCGATCTTTTGTGCGGAAGGTGCTGCCGCAACTCTTTGCTGAAGGAAGAATGCGAGCATTCGCGCTGATGAAAGACGAAAGATTGTTGGGCGTGGATCTCTGCATGGTGGGCCGAAACAGTCTCTGCACTTGGAACGGCGGCTTTTTGGCTGAGGCTGAAAAGTGGTCGCCCGGAAATTTGCTGATGGCGGCGGGGATCAAGGCTGCCTGCGCCGCGAAGCTTGAAGAATATGATTTGTTGCGCGGCAACGAGTCGTACAAAACGAGATGGGCCAACGGCATTCGCCGTCTCGGCCGGCTCGAGCTCGACGTCAGAGCTTGACGTGAACCAAACCAAAATGGACGAGACCTCGGGACCACCGCCGCTCCCCCATTCGGAAGTTCCGATTCATCTTTCCGCGCGCTTCATACCGGCCGAGACGGCCAAAACAGAAGCAATGAGAACCTTGCTCCAGCAGAATTACTTCAACAGGTTTCCCGAGCCCTATCTGGCAACAGAGTTGGGGCAAAGAGATCTGGCGAACCACGTGTTCAATCGTTTGGAAATGGATCGGCGCTCGGTCATTCCCTGGTTGGACAGTGTCCGGCCCCTGAAAGATTCAAGTCTCCTCGAGATAGGTTGCGGCACCGGTTGCTCGACCTTCGCGTTGGCTGAGCAGGGAGCCCGGGTCACTGCGGTAGACGTCGACAAAAACTCTCTGACAGTGGCGGAAGCACGCTGCAGCCTTTACGGGTTGGAGGCCCAGTATTTTCAGGCGAACGCCACCGAAGTACATCAATTATTTTCAGATCAGCATTTCGATTTCATAATTTTTTATGCGTCGCTTGAGCATATGACTCTCGCGGAAAGATTGATCGCGATGAAGAGCACCTGGGAGATGCTGGCTCCCGGCGATCTCTGGTGCGTAGTCGAAACACCCAACCGGCTCTGGTACCATGACGGGCACACGTCGCTGTTGCCCTTCTTCTTTTGGCTTCCCGATGATTTGGCTTATCAGTATGCTCGCTTCAGTGCGCGAGACAATTTTCGCGAGCTCTATGAGGACGGGAGCGAGGAATCGATGCTTCATTTTCGCCGACGAGGACGAGGAGTTAGTTTTCACGAGTTCGAACTTACCATGAAACCGGTAGGACAATTGAGTGTCGTAAGCAGCCTTTCTGAATTTCGGCGAAAGCCAGGCCCGCCTGGAAAGCCGGCCATCGAAGAATCAATTGAAGATCGTTACGTGTCGTTCCTAAGGGAAGTAGTTCCCACACTGCAAGAAGGTTTTTGCCAGCCGTCACTAAATCTGATTATCAGTAAAGACTGATAGCATTTCGCGCTGATGCGAATTCTTATATCTTCCCGACACCGATATCCGGCAAAGCTTGGTGGCATCGCCTCGCATCGGATCTATGATGATCTGGCTCAGGGACTCGCCGAACTCGGTCATGAAGTCTACTACCAATTGGGAGAGGTGACGCAGCCCCTGCCGAAAGGAGTGAGGCCTACCGCGCGGCGTCGACGCGACGTAGACATCTGGCATTTGAGTCATTTCATAAACGAGTCAGTTGATACGGGCGGCAAGCCATGGGTCCGAACCTATCATGCGCCGAACACCGGCGACCAGGAAATCCTCAACCGCATCGGAAACAATTTTATTTTCGTATCTCGATCGCAGGCCCGGTCATTTGCAAGTGATCGATTTGTGCTTAATGGCATCGTACCTTCAGACTATGTCTTTTCCGAAACCAAGGACGACTATTTCCTGTTCATGGTGAAGATGCTGGAAAGAGCAGAGCTAAAAGGCCTGCCGCTCGCGATTGCGCTGGCAGAAAAGCTTGGCTTTAAGCTCACCATTGCCGGATCGAGCGAGAATAAGACTCTGCAAGGCGAGTTTGCCCAAATGTGCAGGTCGAAAGGAATAGAATTCGTTGGCGAAGTTTCCGGCGCCAGAAAAGCTGATCTAATTGCCGGCGCCAAAGGTTTGCTTTTCCCCACGATGCAGAACGAGCCATTTGGATTGGTCATCGCGGAAGCTTTGATCTCCGGCACGCCGGTCATTTGCAGCGATCGGGGAGCGTGCCTGGAACTGATGACCGAAGAAGTAGGTTTTATATGCGCCGATTTGAATGAATATGAAAGAGCAATTGGGCGGATTTCAGAAATTTCTCCAAAGGCGTGCCGGGAAAAGGCATTGAAAGACTTTCATTACCTAAGAATGGCGGACGATTATGTGAAGGAGTACGGGAGAGAACTGGGCTAGCTAAGCCCTGCCCCGTGAGCAGTCGCATGAGAGTAACTTTGGTAATCGCGACGATCAGTGGCGGCGGCCCCGAACGCGTCGCCACGAATATGGCTAACTACTGGGCGGCGAGCGGTTGGGAAGTTACGATATTGACGACAGACTTTAACGGTCAAACTCCTTGTTACGACCTGGATCCTCGAGTTACGCATCTCGATCTGGGTGGCCTGAGCGACAGCAGTACAGACTCACCCGTTATCGACTTGCTCAACGATTGCTCTGAATCTGAGCGCGCTGTTTTGCAGCCGGAAGCAATCGGTATCCTGAAGCTGCGCGAAGCGATTTCAAGATCACGGCCTGAAGTAGTGGTCTCGTACCTGGATCTCACCAACATCTGCACGCTTTTAGCCACTCGCGGGCTGGGCTTGCCAGTGCTCGTAAGTGAACAATGCGACCCAAACCAAAACTTCATAGGCGAGGAGTGGGAACAGCTGCGTCGCCGCCTCTACGCGCAAGCCAGCTACGTTGCAGTATTAACCGAAGAGTCGCTCGACTACTTTTCATCGGTTCCCGGCATCCGGTCCCGGATCATACCTAATGCCGTGACGGCTCCGGTATTTTCCAACCCGGATGAAATGCCGCGGCGGGATCGCAAGACGCTGATGGCCATGGGCCGGCTCGCTCATGAGAAGGGATTCGATCTTCTGCTTCACGCGTTCGCTCTGGTCGCGAAAAAACATGCTGACTGGACGCTGGAGATTTGGGGAGAAGGACCGACCCGCGCTTACCTTGAATCAAGAATTCAGAAGCATGGTCTGGCGGAGCGAGCACTGCTGCCAGGGTTTACGAGCCAGCCTTTTGATGCCCTCAGGCGCGCCGATCTGTTTGTGCTTTCGTCGCTCGACGAAGGGTTCCCGAACGTCCTTCTCGAAGCGATGGCCTGCGGGGTTGCAGTCATAAGCTTCGATTGTCCGAGCGGGCCACGTCACATCGTGCGTAGCGGTGTTGACGGCGTGCTCGTACCGCCGGGTGACGCTCAGGCGCTGGCAGAGGCTCTGGATCGAGCGATGGGAGACGAAGCCGCGCGAAACCGACTCGCCGCAAATGCGCCTGACGTGCTCAAGCGTTTCAGCCTGGAAAAAGTAATGGGGATGTGGGAAGAATTAATCTTAGATTGCACAAGGCTAGTCAATAAAGTCATCTTGGCACGGAAAGCATCACAAGCCATCGACGTCGTCGAGGCGCCACTTACTTTAAGCCCGGATCATCAATCGCTGCTGAGCGGGCTATTGAAAACCTGGTCCATCGGTATATATGTCGGCGAATCCCCTTTGCGGCTTCTTCCGGCGCCAGGAATCGAAAATCCGGTGCTCACGCAGTCAAATGTTTCCGATGTTCCCGTTTCCTTTGTCGCTGATCCATTCATGATTCGAGCGGACGATGCCTGGTACATGTTCTTTGAAGCGAAGAACGCGTTCACGCGAAAAGGAGAGATTGGGATGGCCATGAGCCAGAATGGGTTCGACTGGAGTTACTGCCAAATCGTACTGGCCGAGCCGTTCCATCTTTCTTACCCCTATGTATTTGAATACGCGGGCGATTACTACATGATTCCGGAGACCCTTCAGGCCAATCACATCAGATTATATAGGGCGGCCAGCTTTCCCTTCGAATGGATCCATTGCGCCGATTTGATCGACGGGACCTTCGCCGACTCATCTGTCTTCCGCTTCGACGACAGGTGGTGGATGTTTGCGTGCTCGAGCCCGTTCGCGCATGATGTTCTTCGTCTATTCTTCGCCGATAGTTTGCCGGGCCCATGGTCTGAACATCCGCACAGTCCCTTGATCCGGGACAACCCCCGCATAGCCAGACCCGCCGGCAGAGTTGTCGTATTCAATGATCGGGTGATTCGATACGCCCAGGATTGTTACCCGAGGTATGGCACGCAGGTCCGCGCGTTTGAGATTTCCGAATTGACGACGACGAGCTATCAAGAGCGAGAAAGCGAAGGCAGTCCCGTCTTGAGGCCCGGGAGCGATTGGAATGGACAGGGGATGCACCATATTGATCCGCAGCTGAACCCTGATGGGAAATGGATCGCCTGCGTTGATGGCCGCTTTAGCCCCGCAGTAAATTAGCAAACCGGTTGATTCAGCCTTCGAAGGAAAAAGCGATGCTCAAGATCAACGTCTATGCCGAAGATCGCGGCTGGCTGTTCGAAGATCTTAAAGACCACTTTCAGCGTCTCAACCACATTCATGACTTTGAAGTAACGATCTCGGAGAAGCCGTTGATGACCGCTGACACATGGGTGGCCCTGCGGACCATGGAAGCGGTTAAATCACCCGACCTCCGGCGAACTGTGGTCTGTATCCACGACGTTCTCTTCGACGATGAGATGTATCGGCAAAACGGTTCTCGGGGAGCTGTCCGCGATGCTGGAGCTTTGGTGCTTTCTCACCCTGACCAGCGCGCGATCCTTACTCATGAAGGAATTTCGTTAGAGGGAATCCCGATTCTCGAGAGGCCATTGGGGGCGCTGAAGACGTTTGTTCCACGTCGGCAACTACCTGCCTGCTTCAGCGTCGGATGGATCGGGCGAGAACATCCAAGGAAAAGGTTGGGCTGGTTTGTTCAGGCCATGTTGGAACTCGATCTCGGACCTGAGCAATTGCAGGTGGAGCTGATTGGATCCGGACTCGGCGACGCGGCCGCCGGCTTGCGCGCGAACGGAGTCGATTGCCGGCTCTATGACAGAGACTCACATCCGATCTCAACTTACCCGGAACTCTTTCAGAATCTGGATTGCGTCGTGATTACCAGCACAACTGAGGCCGGACCTCTGCCTTTGTTTGAAGCATTGGCTACCGGCTTACCCGTCGTCTCAACGCCGGTAGGTTGGGCCCCTTTTTTTTCTCGACAGGCTCCTCGATATGTTCGTCTCGCTGGCGATTCTCGGGAGATCGCGGCCCAACTGAAACAGTTGAGAGTTCAAAGACAAGAAACATTCGCCAGCCGATTCGAGATTGCCGGCCTGGTAAAACAGTGGAGTCTCGATGGCTGGCTCCTGGCAGTGCTCGAGCTGGCCGCGTCGCTGGCGGCGGTTCATTAGCGCCTGTAGCTGGGAGCGCGGACGTCCCGTCCGCACTGAGCGCGAAGCGCGAATAAGCTTTGCCGCGAAAGGATCATCACGCCGCAAGCACAACTGTGCGGACGTGACGTCCGCGCTCCCAGCATCCACAGGTTCGCTCCGAATAAGATCGACTTTATGCAAAGCTAGTAGTACCCATAAAGTTTAAGGTCCAGATTGAACTCCCGATCCAATCTCGCGTTCGATTCGCGGTGAAACTCCATTATCCTTTCGCGCTTCTTCTTGCTGATCAAATTGCGCCTGACATAGACAACTCTATCCACTCCGTTTTGCAGCACGTGCCTGAGTGTCAGGCGGCGGTTGATGGCGCGTAGGATTTTATCGAGTCCTCCCTCCGCGGGTTTTTTGCGAAGCAATCGCGAAAGGGGTTTGTTGGGAATGAACTGGAGCACTCTGGATCCATCTCCTTCAACCCGGACAAATCTATTCAACACTAACGCGATCCGGCACGAGAGCCACGAATAGCTGCGATTCTCTTCATGATTTAGCGCCGGATGAAAGGGCTCAACGTGGATTGCCCCGGCCAGTCTGTTCAGGAATGCGGGCTGGTCACGTCGCAGCATCTCATAAGGAAGCACGGTCAGGTTGTCTTTGCCAAAATGCTCGACGTAATTTCTAACATAGCTGTACAAGTTGATTTGTTTGACATCGATGTTGGGTAGCCCGTGCTGATCCAACGCGTCTGCAAACGTCTTGTGTCTATAGTTGAGAAAGCTATTGAGCCTTTGGTAGCAGTATGACTGCAGCGACTGTTTATAGATTGATTCGACGAGATCATCCTGCCTTCTAATAACGACGATGAGTTTCGCGTTTGGGAAAATAACTTTCAAGCAGCCGGTGAGATAGACATTGTCCTGATAGTTCCTCAGCATGTCGCCAAAAAGGCGCTCCTGACTAATCAATAGGCGGTCTTTATTCACTCGGTT
>WNFB01002297.1_pt1 | contig 16607 bp, 18 predicted proteins | sample 5400501 | NCBI WGS metagenome assembly WNFB01 (sample SAMN13153341, study PRJNA577476) | soil metagenome | isolation source: 200 cm saprolite under Douglas fir tree site 2 hole 1 | place: USA:California | collected 2015-04-18
CCTGCAGGGCGAGGATGCGGGCCGCCAGCCAGGCCGCGTTTATGGCGCCCGCCTCGCCGATGGCGACGGTGGCCACCGGCACCCCCGCCGGCATCTGGACGATCGAGTAGAGGGAGTCCATCCCGGCCAGGTGGGGGGTCGGCACCGGGACTCCGATCACCGGCAGGTCGGTCCAGGCCGCGACCGCGCCCGGCAGATGGGCGGCGCCACCGGCGGCGGCCACGATCACCTTGAGGCCGCGCTCGCGCGCGCCGGTGGCCCACTCCATGACGCCGCGCGGATCCCGGTGGGCGGAGCAGACCTTCAGCTCGTGCGCGATCCCGAGCGCCTCCAGCTGCTTGACGCAGGCGTCCATCAGCGGGAGATCGGATTTGCTGCCGACGATGACGCCGACCTCAGGCACCCAGAGCCTCCTGAGCTATGTCGGTCCGGTAATAAGCTCCGGGAAATCGTACCCGCACGGCTCCGGAGAGGGCGTTCAGCCGGGCTTCCGCCACCGTCACGCCCAGGCCGACCGTGGTCAGGACGCGGCCACCCGAGGTGACCAGGCCCTGGGTGGGCGTGAAGCGGGTGCCAGCGTGGAAGACGAAGACGCCGGGCGGGATGGTGGCCAGACCGCCCAGCGGAAAGCCCGTCTCGTAGGCGTCGGGGTAGCCGCCGGAGGCGACCACGATCCCGACCGCCGCCTCCGGGCGCCAGCGGGGCTCGGGCACGGCGCCCAGGTCGCCCCTGGCGGCGGCCAGCAGGAGGACCATCAGGTCGGACTCCAGCCGGGGCAGCACCACCTGGGCCTCGGGGTCGCCGAAGCGAGCGTTGAATTCCAGCGTCCGGGGGCCTGTGGCGGTCAGGATGAGGCCCGCGTAGAGCACGCCCCGGAACTCGGAGCCCGCCCGGCTCAGCTCGGCGACCGCCGGCTTCAGGACCTGCTCAGTCACCTGGCGGATGAGCTCGCCGTCCACCCCGGCCGGCGGCGAGTAGGCCCCCATGCCGCCCGTGTTCGGGCCCTGGTCCCTCTCCTGGGCCCGCTTGTAGTCGCGCGCCGGCGCCAGGACCACGACCTCCCTGCCGTCGGTGACCCCCAGCACGGAGAGCTCAGGGCCTTCGAGGCGCTCCTCGAGCACCACGGTCTGCCCGGCCCGCCCGTAGCGGCGCTGGACGAGCATCACGTCGATGGCCGAGTCCGACTCCGCGGGGCTGCCGCAGACCAGCACGCCCTTGCCCAGCGCCAGCCCGTCCGCCTTCACGGCCACGCGCCCGCCACGCCCGCGCGCCCAGCGCCGGGCGGCCTCGGGGTCGCCGAAGGTCGCGAAGTCGGCGGTCGGGATCCCCGCCCGCCGCATCAGCTCCTTGGCGAAGGACTTGCTGGACTCGATGCGCCCAGCGGCACGCCCGGGGCCGAAGACGGGGAAGCCGGCGTCCCGGAGGGCGTCTCCCACCCCGGCCGCCACCGCCGACTCCGGCCCCAGCACGACCAGGCCTGGGCGCTCGCGCTTCGCGAAGCGCACCAGCCCGGCCACGTCGTCGGCGGCCAGGGCCACGTTGCGCGCCAGACCGCCGGTGCCGCCGTTGCCGGGCGCCACGTAGACGCGCTCGGTCAGCGGCGACTGCATGCACTTCCAGGCCAGCGCGTGCTCGCGCGCGCCGGACCCCACTATCAAGACCTTCACCTTTTAGCTCCGGGGTTCCCGCGAAATCGCCAGATTTCGTGGGCTGGTATCAAGACTTTCACCGAGGCGAACGTTAGCGGCCGCCTACTCCCACTCGATGGTGCCGGGCGGCTTGGAGGTGACGTCGAAGACCACGCGGTTGACGCCCTTGACCTCGTTGACGATCCGGTTCGAGATCCGGGCCAGCACCTCGTAGGGCACCCGCGCCCAGTCGGCGGTCATCGCGTCCTCGCTGGTCACCACCCGCACCGCGACCAGGTTGGAGTAGGTGCGGAAGTCGCCCATCACCCCCACCGTCTGCAGCGGCGTCAGCACCGCGAAGGACTGCCACACCTGCCGGTAGAGGCCGCTTTTCTTGATCTCGTCCACCACCACCCAGTCCGCCGCCCGCAGGATCTCCAGCCGCTCTGGAGTGACCTCGCCCAGGCAGCGGATGGCCAGCCCCGGCCCCGGGAAGGGCTGGCGGTAGACCATGTCCTCGGGCAGGCCCAGCTCCAGCCCCACGGCCCGCACCTCGTCCTTGAACAGGTAGCGGAGCGGCTCGATCAGGCGGAAGCGCAGGCCGGCCGGCAGGCCGCCCACGTTGTGGTGGGTCTTGATCTTGACCGCGCTCTCGGCGACGTCGGGGGCGGTCGACTCGATGACGTCCGGGTAGAGCGTGCCCTGGGCCAGGAAGTCGACCTGGCCCAGGTCGCGCGCCTCAGATTCGAAGACCGCGATGAACTCGCGGCCGACCAGCCGCCGCTTCTGCTCGGGGTCGATCACCCCCCTCAGCGCGCCCAGGAAGCGCTCCGAAGCGTCCACGTAGCGGATGTCCAGGTCCAGGTTACCGTGGAGCACGTCCAGCACCCGCTCCGGTTCCTCCCGCCTCAGCAGCCCGTTGTTGACGAAGATGCAGGTCAGCTGGTCGCCGATCGCCCGGTGAACCAGCGTCGCTGCGACGGCGCTGTCGACCCCACCGCTGAGGGCGCAGAGGACGCGGCCGGAGCCGACCTGGGAGCGGATGGCCTCGGTCGCCTCGGCGATGAAGGAGCCGGCGGTCCAGTCCGGGACGCAGCCGCAGACCCGGAACAGGAAGTTCTGGAGCACCTCCCTGCCGTTCGGGGTGTGGACGACCTCGGGGTGGAACATGATGCCCAGCACCCCGGCGCCGTCGCTGAAGGCGGCCACCGGCGAGTTGCCGCTCCGGGCGATGGCGTGGAAGCCGGGCGGCAGCTTGCTGACCTGGTCGCCGTGGCTCATCCAGACCGGCAGCTGGGCGGGCAGCCCGGCGAAGAGCTCACCATCCTCGATCACGGCCAGCTGCGCGGGGCCGTACTCCCGGCGGCCGGACGGGGCCACCTCGCCGCCCAGATGGTGGGCAAGCTGCTGCATGCCGTAGCAGATGCCGAGCACCGGCACCCCCGCGCGCAGCGCCGCCGGGTCGACCTGCGGCCCACCCTGCTCGTAGACGCTGGCCGGCCCGCCCGAGAGGATGAGCGCCGCCGGGCCGCGGGCGGCCAGCTCCGGCCAGGGCGTGGTGCCGGGAACCAGCTCGCAGTACACGTGGGCCTCGCGCACGCGGCGCGCGATCAGCTGGCTGTACTGGGAGCCGAAGTCGAGGACGAGGACGACCTCTCTGAGGGGGGACTCCCCCCTTGCGCCCGCCGAGCGAGCCGCTGCGCGGGTCCCTTCCCCGGGCGCACCCCCCTGGCGCTTTCCGGCGCCCGAGGGACCGCGCGTGCGCGGCCGGGTCTGGGTCCGGGTCAGTTCCGCCCCATCCCCACGTGCTGCGCCTGCTGGAAGAGCTTTCCCTCCGTGGTGATGGCGGGCGCGACCACCATCTCCACCGACTGGAACTCGCGAATGTCGCGAGCCCCGCAGACGCCCAACGCCGAGCGAAGCGCGCCGGCGAAGTTCTGGGTGCCGTCGTCCACCCGCGCCGGCCCGAGCAGGATCTCTCTCAGCCGGGCCTTGACGCCGACCTGGATCCGAGTGCCCCGCGGCAGGTTGGGGTCGGGCGTGGCCATGCCCCAGTTGAAGCCGCGCGAGGCAGACTCGGCGGCGCCCGCCAGGGGGCTGCCGACCATCACCGCGTCGGCGCCGGCGGCGAAGCTCTTGCAGACGTCGGCTCCGATCCGCATGCCGCCGTCGGTGATCACGGCCACGCGGAACCCGGTTCGGCGCAGGTGCTGGTCGCGGGCGGCGGCCACATCCGCCGTGGCGGTCACCTGCGGCACGCCGACCCCGAGCACTCCGCGGGTGGTGCAGGCGGCGCCGGGGCCGACCCCGACCAGGACGCCGGCGACGCCGGTCTCCATCAGCTCCAGGGCGGTCTCGTAGTGGACGCAGTTGCCGACCACCACCGGGATGTCGAGGCTGCGGCAGAGCTCCTCGAAGGAGAGCTGGTGGTAGGAGCTGGAGATGTGCCTGGCCGTGAGCACGGTGCCCTGGACGACGTAGACGTCGGCGCCCGCCTGCTGGACCAGCTCGGCGCGTTCGGCCGCCCGCGCCGGCACCGAGGAGACGGCGCAGGCCACCCCGGCCGCCTTGACCTGCCGGATCCGCTCGGAGATCAGCCGCGGCTGGACCGCTTCGCGGTAGACCTCGCGGAGCAGGGCGTTGACCGCGCCCCGCTCAGCCTCGGCGATCCTTTTGATGACGGGAGCGGGGTCCGCGTAGCGCGTCTGGAGCCCGTCCAGGTTGAGGACCGCGACGCCGCCCAGCCGGCCCATCTCGATTGCGAAGGCCGGGTCGACTACCCCGTCCATTGCCGAGGCCCAGAATGGGATCTCGAGCCTGAGGCGGCTTAGCTGGAAGCTGATGTCGACCTCGTCCGGGTTGATCGTGACCCGGCCGGGGACCAGGGCGATCTCGTCGAACCCGTAGGCCCGCCGGGCCCGTCTCCCGATCCCGATCTGGAGGCCGGTCTGCTCCCCGGGAATCGCGACTCCGGGGATCAGTCGGGTCTCCTTCAGGGTGTGCTTACTCCAATGGCCTGGGGCGGGTTCCGCACAGTATAGGGACGGCGCTCGGGTGGCGCCACCGTCTGAAAATGGCATCCTGCCTATGCTTAGCGCGCCGATGATGAGGGCCCTGGAGTGGCTGCACGGCATCACCGAGGAGGACTGCCGGCGGCTGCGGGCCCGGGGCATCCGGCACACGAACCAGCTGCTGCATGCGACCAGCCTCGACATCGACCGCCGGCGCCTGGCCCGGCGGACCGGGATCACGGAAGCGCGCCTGCTCGAGTTCGCCCGCCAGTGCTCGCTGCTGGAGGTCTCTGGCACCGAGCGCCACCTGCCCGTGCTGCGCCGGCTGGGCATCACCAGCCCGCGGGTGCTGGCGGGGCAGGACGCGCGCGAGCTGCACGATCGGATCGTGGAGGCGGTCGGCCTGGCGGGCGCGCCGCGCCTGTCAGACGTCGAGTACTGGATCAGCCAGGCGCGCTACCTGGACATCGTGGAAGAGCCCGCGGCCGCGGTTTGAGGAGGGTGTGAGAGTGGGCGTGATGGTCATGGCCGGCACTCAGAAGGGCGTGTTCATCCTGGAATCCGGCAACCGCAAGAGCTGGAAGGTCCGCGGTCCCTACCTGAAGGGCTGGGCCGCGTACGCGCTGGCGGCCGACACCCGCGGATCCAAACCCGTGCTCTGGGCCGGGCTCTCGAGCGACGTCTACGGCGCGCACCTGCAGCGCAGCGACGACGCCGGCCAGACCTGGACGCCGGCCGCCGAGAACCCCGCCTTCCCGGAAGGCAGCGAGCGCAAGCTGCGGCGAATCTGGTCGCTCAGGCCTCAGGGCCAGCAGGGCTTGCTCTGCGGCGTGGCCGAGGCGGCGCTCTTCGAGAGCGACGGGACCGACGGCTGGCGGCTCAACCAGGGCCTCGAGGGACACCCGACCAGACCCGGCTGGCTGCCGGGCGCGGGCGGGCTCTGCCTGCACACCATCCTGCCCGACCCCAAGGACCCGAAACGGCTCCTCATCGGCATCTCGGCGGTCGGCGTCTTCCGCAGCGACGACGGGGGCCGCACCTGGCAGGTGAAGAACGAGGGCGTGACGCCGGTCCCGTTCCAGGAAGAGCCCAAGTACTCGGAGATCAACCGCTGCGTGCACAAGCTGGTGCAGGACCCGAAGGACCCAAAGCGGCTCTACCAACAGAACCACCTGGGCGTCTTCCGCTCCGCCGACGGCGGCGACAGCTGGGAGCGGATCGAGAACGGATTGCGGTCGCCCAGCTTCGGCTTCCCGATGGTGGTGCACCCGCACGACCCCAGGACGCTATACGTCGTGCCCCAGGAGTCGGACGAGTTCCGGATGTTCGTCGGGGGCCGCCTCACCGTCTACCGCAGCCGCGACCGAGGCGACAGCTGGCAGCCGCTGACCAGGGGCCTGGAGAAGGAGAACTACTCCGGCGCGCTGCGCGACGCGATGGCCGTCGACCACGCCGACCCGGCCGGGGTCTACGTGGGGACGAGCTCGGGCCAGATCTTCGCCAGCGCGGACGAGGGCGAGAGCTGGGGCCAGCTGCCTGGTGTCTTCCCGCGCGTCCTCAAGCTCGAGGTCCTCAACACTTAGGCGGTAGGTGGCGAGCGTCCATTTCTGGCTGCCCCCCATCCTGGCCCCCTTCGCGGGGGGCGAGCGGGAGTTTCAGGTGGAGGCCGAGACGCTGGCGGGCGCCCTGGAGGAGGCGCGCAGCCGGCACCCGCTGCTGAAAACCCACGTCTGGGACGAGGACGGCCTCCAGCGCCAGCACGTGCTCCTCTTCTGGAACCAGCGGGACGTGCGTCACCTCGAGAGCCTGGAGGTGCCCGTGCGCGAGGGGGACGAGGTCGTGCTGATCCAGGCGATGAGCGGCGGCGCCCGAAAGGTCGCGCCCCGGGAACGGATCCGGGTGCGGGTCAGGCCGCGGGAGGGCGTGCGCTCGAAAGAGCTCCTCCGCGCCATCCGCGACCGCGCCGTCGAGAGCGGCCCCTGGACGGTCAGGAGCCGGCGCCCGCTGGTCCTCGAGCACAGCGGGCACCGCGGCAGGGGTCTGCAGTACAAGCTCGACGACGACGGTGACGAGGTTCTCCTCTCGATCGAGGGTGGGGGCGCTCGACTCGGGCTGGGCTACGCGACGACGCTGCTGGCGGGCGACCGCTTGGGCGGCTCGATCTCGTCGTTCGAGGTCAAGCTGCCGCCGCGCTAGAAGAAGGTCGCCTTCCGCAGGCGCAGGTTCTCGAAGACCCCCTGCTGGATGGTGTCGCGGACCTGGTCCGAGATGGTCATCACCAGGTGCTGGTCCTCCGCCGCCTCGGGTGGGATCTCGTCGGTCCGCACGGGTGCGTGGAACTGCAGCCGCCACTTGCTGGGCAGTGGCACCACACCCAGCGCACCCAGCCAGGGAAAGAAGGGGGTGATCGGGAAGTACGGCAGCCCGGTCAGCCTGGCCAGCGGGCGGAAGTCGCCCAGCAGCGGGTAGATCTCCTCCGAGCCCACGATCGAGATGGGCACGATCGGCGAGCCGGCCCGGATCGCCGACTGCACGAAGCCGCCCCGTCCGAACCGGCGCAGCCGGTAACGCTCAGCGAACGGCTTGCCGGTTCCCTTCACCCCCTCCGGAAAGACGACCACCAGCTCGTCCCGGCGCAGCAGGCGCATGGTGTCGTCCGGGTGGCCGACGGTCTGGCCGGTGCGGCGCAGGAACCAGGCCAGGACCGGCACCCCGAAGAAGTAGCTCGCCACCAGCGCCCGGGCGTGCCGCGGCCGCGGGTGCTCGATCATCAGCGCCGTCTTGATCATGGCGCCGTCCCAGGGCAGGACGCCGGCGTGGTTGGCGACCAGCAGCGCCCGGCCCTCGGCAGGCACGTTGACCACCCCGGTGGTCTCGACCCGCCACCAGCTCCGGTAGAACCATTCGAAGACCGGCAGCAGGGACTCCGTCCACTCGCGGTCGAAGCCGAAGTCGTCGACCTCGAAGTTGGGGCCCCGGCCGGCGAGCTCCCGCTGCCTGTAGAAGAACTGCGCGATGGCGAGTAGAGCCTCGAGGTCGATCACCTCGCGGCCGGCCAGCTCCTTGAGCCGCCCCGAGAGCTCGCCCAGGGCCTGCAGCAGCAACGCCGGGGCTTGCTTCTGCAGGCGGCGCACCGTCCGCGGCAGTCGGCGGCGTGGCCGCGACCGAGGCAGCTGGATGATGTCGGCCTGGGCGCTCATGTCCTTGCCCGCCTCCGCTGGAGGTAGGCCTGGAGCTCGTACTCGGACGGCGGCACGCTCCGGGCCGGCAGCTGGGGTCCGGTGCGGTCCAGAAAGTCGAGCATCACCGCCCTGGTCGTGAGCTCCGGCGTCCAGCCGAAGCCGCCGAGGAGCCGGTCGCAGTCCACCACCAGCCCGTACGCCAGCAGGTCGGCCAAGTGAGGTCCGATGTCGAGCCCGGTGATCGCCTTGAGCGCGGTCCCGCCCAGGACGCGTCCGTAGGGCGGCAGCACGGAGGCCCGCCGGCGGCCGGCCATCGCGATCGCCTGGCTCAGCAGCAGCACGCCGTCGCCGGCCACGTTGAAGACTCCCGGGTGCTCCCCGACGGCGGCCCGGAAGACGGCCTCGGCCGCGTCCTCCTCGTGCAGGAACTGGAGGCGTGGGTCGAAGCCCATGAAGACCGGGACCACCGGCAGGCCGAGGTACCGGCCGAGCGGCGTGGGATCGATCACCCCCAGCCGGTAGCCGAGCCGGAGCACGGTCGTGGTGCAGCGCGGATTACGGAGGGCGAAGTCCTGCACCAGCTGCTCCATCTCCACCAGCGCGCGCTCCAGGGAGTCGCCCGGCGGCCGCCGCTCGGCCATCTCTTCGCGCAGGAAGGAGGGGTCGTCCGGGTGGGCGCCGTACACCGCCACGCTGGACTTGACGACCAGCCGCCGAACCGGGCTCGAGGGGCCGGCGCAGGCGGCCAGCACGTTCATGGTCCCGATGACGTTGGTCTCGTGCACCTCCCGATCGGGCCCCGGCGTGTCGACCCGGACCGCGCAGTGCAGGACGGTGTCGATGCGAAGCTGGCGCACCAGCTTCGCCAGCACCGAGTGCCGCGTGTCGGCGTGGACGAAGTCCATATGCTCCAGGGCGACCGTCGGGTCGGCCAGGTCGAGGCCGATCAGCGCTTCCAGCTCGGGGCGCTCCTGGAGGCGCCTGGCCAGCTCGCCGGCCAGGTGCTGGGAGACCCCGGTCACGAGGACTCTCACTCAGGCACTCCGGGGTCCCCGCGAAATCGCCAGATTTCATGGGGTGGAAGGACTCTCACCTCGACGTAGAGGTTAGCCCGCTGGGCTAGGGGGAGGCCGCGATCCAGTCGAAGGTCTGGCCCTCCAGGCGGGCCAGAAGCGGCTGGCCTGTCCCACCCTTCGCGCTCTGGGCGTCCACGCCCCTCCTACTGTCCTCCCCGCCGGGGAGAGGAGCTAAGGGTAGATCCCTCTGACGATGGTCGCGTTCGCCACCCGCTGCACCGCCTGCGCGTAGGCGGCCAGCCGCAGGTCCACTCGCCGGTTGACGCTGGTGTGGAGCACCTCGTAGAAGGCCCGCGTGATCACGTGGTGCAGCTTCGTGTTGATCTCTTCCTCCTCCCAGAAGAAGGCCTGCAGGTCCTGCACCCACTCGAAGTAGGAGACGATCACGCCGCCCGCGTTGGCCAGGATGTCGGGGATCACGAACTTGCCCCGCTCTCCGAGGATGGCGTCCGCCTCGGGGGCGACGGCTGCGTTCGCCCCCTCCGTGATCAGGCGGGCGCGGATGCGGTCCGCGTTCCGCTCGGTGATCTGGTTCTCGACGGCGGCCGGCACCAGCACCGTCACCGGCAGCTCCAGCAGGTCGGCGTTGCTGATGTCCTCAGCCTTCTTGAAGCCCGAGACCCCGCCCCGCACCCGCCGGTGCTCGTCCAGGGCGGCCAGGTCCAGGCCCTTCGGGTTGTGGATCCCGCCGCGGGAGTCGCTGACCGCGACCACGCGCAGACCGGACTCCGTGAGGCGGCGCGCGCAGGAGTGGCCGACCTGGCCGTAGCCCTGGATCGCCACCGTCGGCGTGTCGTCCTCGACGTGGAGGTACTTCAGGGCTTCCAGGGTCAGGAAGGTGGCGCCCCGTCCCGGCCCCTCGATCCGCCCCTCCGAGCCGCCCACCTCCACCGGCTTGCCGGTCACCGAGGCGGTGACCGAGTGGCCGGAGTGCATGGAGATGGTGTCCATGATCCAGGCCATGATCTGGCCGTTGGTGCCCAGGTCGGGCGCCGGGATGTCGCGCTCCGGCCCCAGCAGCAGGGAGATCTCGGTCGCGTAGCGGCGGGTGAGGTGCTCCAGCTCGTTGGCCGAGAGCCGGGTCGGGTCGACGGTGACTCCGCCCTTGGCGCCGCCGTAGGGGAGGCCGACGACGCTGCACTTCCAGGTCATCAGCATCGCCAACGCCTTCACCGTGTCGAGGGTCAGTTCGGGGCTGTACCTGAGCCCGCCCTTGGCCGGCCCCCGGTTGATGTTGTGGTGCACGCGGTACCCGGTGTAGACGCGCACCGAGCCGTCGTCCATCCGCACCGGGAAGTGGACCGTGAGCTCGCGCTTGACCTGGCGGAGGATGCCCCGGACGTCGTCGCCGAGCCCGATCAGATCGGCGGCGGCGTCAAATCTTCGCTGCGCGGTCTCGAACGCCGACGGGGTCTGGACGTGCACCGCCATCTTCGCGTCACCTCGTGCGGGCAAGGGGGGACCCGATGTTACATCTCGCCGAAAATCACTCCCACAGAATGACGCGACCCCACCCCGCCGGCTACCTCCTGGTCGCGCTGGCCGCGCTCGCGCTCGGGTATCTCCTGTCGAGCCAGGTCCGGACCCAGCTGCTGGTGCCCTCCAACCGGGTCGCCCGCAACCAGGCGCTGGTCCGCAGCGTCCACGACCTGGAGAGGACCAACGCCGCCTACCGGGACCGCATCTCGGCGCTGCGCAACGAGATCGCGGGATTGGAGGCGCAGGCGGCCCAGCGGTCGGCCGAGGCCCGGCAGCTCAACGAAAAGGTGGCCGAGCTCCGCCAGCACGCCGGGCTGACCCCCCTGCACGGGCCTGGGGTCGTGGTCGAGCTGCGGAACGGCCCCCCCGCCCCTGACCCGGGCGGGGGGACGGGTTACCTGATCTCGGCCCAGGACCTGCAGGACGTCGTGAACCTGCTCTTCGCGGCGGGCGCCGAAGGGGTGGCCGTCAACGGGCGGCGCCTGACCCCGATCTCGGCCTTCAGCGGTTCCGGCTCCACCGTGGTCATCGACCAGGGGCCGCCCCTGCGAGCCCCCTTCCGGGTGGTGGCGGTCGGCAACCGCTCGGAGATGGAAAGAGAGCTCGGCGACCCCTCCAACCTGACCGACCTGCACGGCCGCCAGAGCCGCTTCTCGATCCAGGTCTCGGTGAGCGGCGGCCCGGACCTGGAGCTGCCCGCCTACGACGCCAGTCTGGAGGTCGCATTTGCCCGGCCGGCGTAGACGGACGCAGACGGCGCTGCTGGTCGGCCTGCTGGCCGCGGTGCTGGCGTTCGTGGGCGTGATCCAGATCCGCAGCCAGGCCGAGGTCGAGCGGAGCCTGGCCGGCGAGGACGAGGCCTCGCTGGCCTTCCAGATCGACGACCTGCACCGGGCCAACGAGTCGCTGTCCGCCGAGGCGGCCGCCCTCTCCGCCCGGAGGGACGCGCTGCGCAGCGGCACCACCTCCGCGGCTTCCACTCAGCTCGCCCAGGAAGTGGAGCGCCTGAGGGTGGTGGAAGGGCTGATCGCGGTGCGGGGGCCGGGCGTGGTGCTGATGGTCGACGCCCCGCTGCGGGCACTCGACCTGCAGGACGCGATCAACAACCTGCTCCTCGGGGGGGCGGAGGCGATCAGCGTCAACGACCGCCGCGTGACCCTGGGCACCGCCGTCCGCGGCCCCGGCGGCACGCTCACGATCGACGGGACGCCGGTGCACGCGCCCTGGACCTTCGCGGCCGTCGGTGACCCCGACCGCCTGCAGCGCGCGGCCGAGCGCATGACTCGCTCGCTGCGGACCGACCCGCGGGTGCACGACGCCTCCTACCGGGTCGAGGCGGACCTCGTGATCCGGCCGGTGCTGAGCCTCAGGCCCTTCGTCTACGCGAGCCCGTAGCCGGCGCCCGCCGGGCCGGCTTGCGGGCCGCGGGCTTGCGCGCCGGGGCGCGGGAAGCTGCCGCCGTCCGGGAAGCTGCGGCCGCCCGGGGCGCGCGCTGCCGTCCGGCCCGCTCCACCCGGCGGGCCAGCTCGTCCAGGCGCCGGTGCAGCCGGTCGAGGTCGCGGCGGTTCGGGATCCGAAGCCGGCGCAGGGCCCGGTCGATGGCGGCGTCCACCATCCCTTCCAGCTCGCCCCGCCGGCGGCCAACCTCGCTGGTGACCCTGGAGGCGGGGACGTTGAGCGTGCGCCGCATGTACTCGAGGAGAGCGCCCGCGCGCTCGCCGACCTGGGCGGCGGCACCCGCGGCCGCGCGTCCGGGGCCACGCTTTTCCTCGCTGGCCACCGTCTGGGAGAGGATCAGCGCCGTGAGGTCGCGGCCGGTGTCGCGCTCGACCACCTGGATGTCGTGGCCCTGCCGGATCAGCTGCGAGATCCCGTTCAGCGTGATATAGCGGCTGGTCCGGGTGTCGTACAGCTTGCGGTTGGCGTACTTCTTGATTACGTGACGCGAGGCAGTCATCGTCCCCGATTCTAACGCGGTGCGTTAAGCTTGGCGAAGCACGACTGGAGGGCATGGCATGGGGAAGAGAAAGCGTCCGTCAGCGAGACGCGGCCTGATCGTGCAGGCCGTGACCGCGGGCCGGGGTGCCCTGCGGGAGGCGCAGCGGCGGATCCCGCCCGACCTGCGCCGGCAGCTGCAGAGCGGGCTGCGCGAAGGCCAGAAGACCTTGACCGCCAGCCTGAAGCAGGTGCAGTCGCGACTGAATCGGGCCGCGAGCCAGGCTGACGTGGATCGGCTGGCGCGCCGGATCGAGGAGCTGGCCCGGAAGGTGGAGCAGCTCTCGCGCCAGAGCCCGGCGCGCAAGCCGGCGCGGCGGCGGACGAGCACCCGCAAGCGGGCCGCCCCGCGGAGCTCAACCGCCGCCGAAACCCCGAGCGAGACGCCCCGCTAGCTAGCTCGAAGGTGCCCTGTACACGGGCACGCCCCCCACCGCCACCAGCTGGGGGCGGAGGCCGGTCCAAGCTTTGACACGCAGCCCGAGCGGATCCTCGGCCAGGATCTGGAAGTCGGCCAGCTGGCCTGGTTCCAGCGCGCCCTTCTCGTCCTCCTCGAAGCTGGAGTAGGCGCCACCCCAGGTGTAGGCGCGCAGCGCCTGCCACCGGGTCAGGCCCTGCTCCCGGTCGAGTACCGCGGCGGCCAGACCGTCCCACGGATTGGGGTCGGTCACGACAGGCAGGTCGGAGCTGAAGGCGAGCTCGACGCCGGCCTCGCGCAGCGCCCGGTGCGCGGCCAGGTGCCGGCGCAGCCGGGATCCGAAGCGGTCGCCCAGCCGCTGCCGGCCGTAGAGCGCGAAGAGAGGCTGCATGACCGCCACCACGCCCAGGCGCGCCGCTCGCCGCCGGAGATCGGGCGGACAGGCGGTGCAGTGCTCGATCCGGTGCCGCAGATCAGGGGCGGCTGCCGCCTCCACGGCGTCCAGGAACGCCTCGATGGCGGCGTCGCCGACCGCGTGGGCGGCCACCTGCAGCCCGGCCTCGGAAGCCCGGGCCACCAGCTCCTGGAGCTCCTTCGGGGGCGTCCGCCAGAGTCCGCGACCCGAGCGCAGCGCCACCGTTCCCGGCCCGGCGCCGCCGTCGACGAAGACCTTGATCGGCCCCGCCCGCAGCAGCGGGCCGCCGGAGGCGCTGCGCAGGTTCAGGCCCCGCGCGGCCTCCAGCAGCTCCCAGGAGAGGAACTGGTTGACGCGCATCCGCAGCTGGCCGGACTCGGCCAGCCGCTGGTAGGCGCGCAGGTCGTCGGCAAAGCCGCGGTTGACTGCAGCGCCGACGCTGGTCACACCCCGCGAGAGGAGCAGGCGTTGGCAGAGCAGGATGCCCCGCTGGCGCCGCTCCAGGCTGGGCGGCGGCTGCACGTCGGCCACCAGCCGCATGGCCGCCTCCAGCAGGAGGCCGCTGGGCTTGCCGTCGGGGTCACGCCCGATGCGGCCGCCTTTCGGATCCGGCGTGCGGGAGGTGATCCGGGCCCGCCGCAAGGCCGCCGAGTTGGCCACCCGGGTGTGCCCGCCTCGCTCGTCGATGAAGGCCGGTCGGCGGCCGGTGGCGCCGTCCAGGTCCCGGCGGTGCGGAGGGCGGGCCTCCGCCAGCTCGGCGACCGTGTAGCCCAGGCCCTGCAGCCACTCGTCCGGCCCCAGCGTCCGGGCGAAGCTGCGCAGCCGATCCTGGATCTCGGTGATGCTGGTGGCGCCCAGGAGTCGCGCGGCGAAGCGCGTCAAGCCGAAATAGACGACGTGCGCGTGCGCGTCATTGAAGCCTGGCAACACGGCGGCGCCGCGCAACTGGATCACCTGGGTGCCGCGTCCTCGCAGGCCCATCACCTCGCGGCCGCCGACCGCCAGCACCCGACCGCCGCCGACGGCCAGGTGGCTGTGCCGGCGGAGGCGCTGTCGGCCGAGTGGGTAGACGGCCCCGGCGGCCAGGATCAGGTCCGCTTCCACTGGCGGCTAGAGTATGGACGTGCGGGTGGTCGATCTCCGGTCCGATACCGCCACGCTGCCCACGCCCGAGATGAAGCGGGCGATGGCGAATGCCCCGCTCGGCGACGACGTCTTTCGCGAGGACCCCACGGTCAACCGGCTGCAGGAGGCGGCCGCCGAGCGAATGGGAAAGGAGGCGGCGATCTTCGTCGCCAGCGGGACGATGGGAAACCTGATCGGCGTGCTGGTGAACGCGCGCCACGGCGAGGAGGTGATCGCCGACGCCGACGCCCACGTCTTCATGTACGAGGCGGCCGGCGCGGCCACGGTGGGAGGGATCCAGATCCGGCAGGTGACCACCGAGAGAGGAGTCATGTCACCTGGGCAGGTCGAGGCCGCCATCCGTCCCGCCGGGGACGTGCACCAGCCGCGGACGGCCGCGGTCTCGATCGAGGACACCCACAACCGCCACGGCGGCATCGCCTGGTCGCTGGAGGAGCTCGGCCAGGTGTCAAGGACCGCCCGTCGCCACGGCCTGGCCGTGCACCTCGACGGCGCCCGCATCTTCAACGCAGCGGTGGCGATCGGCGCCGACGCCCGCGAGATCGCGGCCACCGGCGACACGGTGACCTTCTGCCTCTCCAAAGGCCTGGGTTGCCCGGTCGGCAGCCTGCTCTGCGGGCCGGCCGAGAAGATCGAGGAGGCCCACCGCTGGCGCAAGATGCTGGGCGGCGGCATGCGGCAGGCGGGGGTGCTGGCCGCGGCCGGGCTGGTGGCGCTGGAGTCCATGGTTGACCGGCTGGCCGAGGACCACGCGCACGCCCGCACTCTGGCCGAGGGGCTGGCCGAGATGGAGGGCGTGGACTGCGACCTCTCGCGGGTCCAGACCAACCTGGTGTTCTTCCGGCTCAGCGGGATGTCCTCCCGCGAGTTCGCCGACGCCTGCCGCCTGCGCGGGGTGCTGGCGGGGACCCCGGCCCCTGACCGGGTCCGGCTGGTCACCCACCATGGAGTCGGGACCGAGGATGTCCAGCACACCCTGCAGGTCTGCCAGGAGGTGCTCTCGGCCTAGCCTTGGCGAGAGGAGACCGGGTGGAGATTCTGGTCGACTCCGGCGGCGGGACCGCGAAGACCTACGAGGTGATCGCGACCCGGGCCGGCCGGCGGGTGGAGGTCCGCACCTCCCGGAGCACGGTCGAAGTGGTGGAGGTGACCCGGACCGGGGTGGCGGTTCGCACCGCCCGCTTCATGGCGCCGCGGGTGCTGGCGGTGGTCGAGCACCCGGTGCGCGACCTCCCCGGCGGCCTGGGCTAGCGCCCCGCCAGCAGCTCCGCCAGCAGCGTCGGGTCGATGTTGCCGCCGCTGACCAAGGCCACCGTGGGCGGCCCCGGAGGCAGCTGCTCGAGGGCGGCGTAGGCGAGAGCGCCCGCCCCCTCGGCCACCACTTTGGCGGCGCCGGCCAGCTCTACGACGGCCGTCCTCAGGCGCGTCTCCGGCACCAGCAGCCAGCGGTTCACCGCCAGCTTCAGGCGCTCGAACTGACGGGGGTCGAAGGGCGCCGTGGTGCCGTCGGCGATGGTGGCGGGTGTCACCGGCACCGGCCCCCCGGCTGCGAAGACCTTCGGCCAGAGCGGATAGCCGTCCGACTGGACCCCGATCACCTCCAGGCCCGGGCGCAGCGCCTTCAGCGCCGAGGCGACTCCGACGACCAGGCCGCCGCCGCCGACCGGCACCAGGATCCGCTCGACGTCCGGTAGCTGCTCGGCCACCTCCAGGCCGACGCCGCCGTGACCGGCCATCACCTCCTCGTCGGCGAAGGGGTGGATGAACGTCTCCGGCTCGTTCGCCCAGCCCTCCTCCACCATCCACTTCAGCAGCCGCTCGCGCGGCAGCGGCAGGATCGCGCCGCCCCAGCGGCGGACGCCCTCCACCTTGGGTGGCGGCGCGGAGTCGTACATCACCACGCGGCAGCTCACGCCCAGGCGGTTGGCGACGTAGGCGCAGGCCTGGGCGGCGTTGCCGGCGCTGACCGTCAGCAGGCCCCGCCGGAGGCGGTCGGGGGGCAGGGCCAGCGCGGCCGCGAAGAAGCCGCGGACCTTGAAGCTGCCGGTCGGCTGCAGGCACTCCAGCTTCAGGTGGGCGTCGCCAAGCTGGACCAGCGGGGTGAGCTCCACGAACTCTCGCGCCCGCTCGGCGGCCGCCTGCACGCGCTCGAGCGGGATCACGGCGGATATCGTATTGAGGTGCCCATCTACGAGTACCGCTGCGACGCCTGCGGCAAGCGGTCGTCGGCGCTGCTGCCGAGCTACGCGGCTCCCGA
>WNFB01002302.1_pt1 | contig 16595 bp, 20 predicted proteins | sample 5400501 | NCBI WGS metagenome assembly WNFB01 (sample SAMN13153341, study PRJNA577476) | soil metagenome | isolation source: 200 cm saprolite under Douglas fir tree site 2 hole 1 | place: USA:California | collected 2015-04-18
GAAATCAGCGAGATCTCAGGACTACTCAGCACGGTCCTCGTCGACGCGGGCACGACAGAAGGCCTCTCCCTCAACTTCAGTGCAGCCAACGAAGACGCCCAGAAAGTCCTAGAGGAAGCAGCAGCGGTCGCCGAGGAGAGGATGAAGGAGGACTTCCCCCAGGTTCCCGCCGGCGTGTTCGCCGAGCCGGAAAAGGAAGGACTCGCAATCTAGAGCAGGCGTCCCAGGTATTTCGAATGGACCAAGGTGGTTGTGGCGTTTTGCCACAGCCATCGGTCCAACACGTCCAACCTTCTTGAACACCCGGAAGTTACAATTCACTTAATATCAAGACGGAAGGGGTCCAATTATCTTGAAGGTCGGGCCCCATAGCCGTTCGGTCACCACCGAAACTCATGTCAGCACCGAAGGTCCACCACGGAATTCCCGACGGGCCGCTGCTCTGATTATCACCGCCCTTATCCTACTCGCCGCCTTCGTCGTAGGTGCTCCGTACCTTTCCAAGGCCTTGAAGCAAAGTCTTTCGTTCTTCTCGCAGCTGACAACCACTGGCCCGGGGACGCAGACGAGCACCGTCGGTCCTACGAGCTCTACCACCACTCCAAACACCAACTGCTCTAGTGTGGTTTCAGTCCGGCCTCCGGTTGCGCCCGACATAAGGAACGGATCGGCCAACATATCCTATCCGGGGAACTATTGCGAACTCGTTTCGTACACGCTTACGTTGATCAACTCAGACCGCGCCGCCAACGGCTCCGGGCCCGTGACCCTCGACTACAACCAGGCCGCACAACAGCACGCGGACTCTATGCTCTACTACGGATACTTCAGCCACTTCGACACCCAGGGCCTCAAGCCATACATGCGCTATTCGCTCCTGGGAGGACTCGGTGCAGACTTCGAGAACGTCGCCTTCTTCTCCTATTCCGCCAACCACTACACATCAACCGCTCTTGTAGAAGAGGCAATCAAGGTACTCGAGCACTCAATGGTGTACAACGACAGCGCATGCTGCAACAACGGACACAGGTACAACATCCTCGACCCCCTTCACAACAAGGTGTCCATAGGCGTGGCGTACAACGGAACTCACGTTTATTTCGACGAGGAATTTCTGAACGATTTCATCAAGTTCAACTTCGGGGTGACCGGACCCACTGGTTCCAATCCTCACTACGTGACCATGACGGGGACCCCCACCCATCCCTTTGCGACTCCCAACTCGATTTACATCGCCTTCGACGATACCCCGTCAGCGCAGACGATATCACAGCTCAACAGCGGCCCGCACGAATATGGTCCTGGTACCCTGGAGGGAGGCGTCCTCCCAAGGAATGGGATACTGGGTGAATGTGCTCAGTTCCAGACGGGGACGACTGTGTGCGCCGACAAATGGACGTTCTCCTCGACTCAGGTCGACATCGCCTTCTCTCTCGAGAAATTCAGAACCACTTACGGGGCGGGTGTTTACACCATCTACTTGATAACCGGTTCCAGCACAAATTCGGCCATCACGACGATTTCAGTCTTCCTTCCCTGACGCACCTTATCCGCTCATTTCTGATCGAATGGCCTGCGCCACCGCGCTCATCTCTTCTGGAGTGAACCTCTTCCTGTCAACGAACCTCCCCTTGTCTTCCATCTTCACTGGTATTACGTGGACATGGACATGGGCCACCACCTGATTGGCTGCCTCCCCGTTGTTCTGCACAAACCTGAACCCGTCCGCCCCCACCGCTGAAACGACCGCCTTCGAGACCTTGGAGGCCACTTTGAACAGCTCCGCGATGTCGGCCTCCTTCATATCCCAAATCGTCTCCCCGTGTTCTTTTGGGCAGACCAGCGTGTGCCCCCTGGAGAACGGGAACGTGTCCAAGAAAGCGATGTACCCGTCGTCTTCATAGACTATGTTCGCGGGTGCCTTTCTTGAGATGATCTGACAGAAGATACAATCGTCCGGGCCGACTGTCTGGGTGCTGAAAGCAATCCGCTTCATCCCACCTTCCGGAGCGTATTGACTCCCAAATAACCTGAACTCTTTCCTACTTGCCGCATCTTAATACGCCCGGCGACGCCGTCCAATCGGATTGATCTGCGACAAGTGTCACGCCGGCCAGATGGTGGAGTATGAGCGCACGGTCGGTCCGAGTTCAAACCCGACGACCATCAGGGGGACAAAATGCGACAGATGCGGCTTCACAAGCCTGGACAACGATGCTGATATCTGGTCAGCGGTCGGGCTCTAATCCCTCGGCCCTCTCAAGGCCCGCCACGCGCCTACGGTACGCCTCGATGAAGTCCAAGGCAAACCTGTCGGCATCCTTCTCGGTCCCTCGGTGCCGACCGCTCGCCGACCTAAGGTGGTGATAGAATTCATGAATCATCACAAAAGGGTCGTAAAGGTAATCTCTACTCGCTGCAAGGATTTCTTTCCTCCGGAGAGAGTAAACAGCCGCCACGCCTTTGGTCTTCCCTTCCACCACCCCGACCCCCAGCTTGGGTACTCTAACCTTGTACCACTTCGAAAGGAGGTCCAGGGCGTCCTCTGTCTTTGTGTCGAGAATCAACGCGACGACCGAAGCTTTCATCTCATCCAGGGATACTTTCAATCAGATGGCCGCCCGCCTTCGTCCACTTAAGCAGTCACGGCGGGTGTAACTCCTTGAGTCTTTGGTCAGCAATCGTTGATTTCCCTGTTCAACTGGGAATCCTGGCGTTTCGGGAGGTATGAACAGGCGCAGGCACATCAGACTCAACGGCCCCAGAAGCATGAGGTTCAGGGGCGCGTCGTCCCTGTTTTCGATCCGCTGAGTCTTCTTTCAGTTTACACGACTCGGGCCTCCTGGCTACCGGGGGCTATGCTATTGGGTGCCTAGAAACCTCCAACTGGGGAGACAAGGCCGCCGACAGTCAGGAAACGAGTTATAGAGAACCGCCAAAATGCCCCTTCAATGCCTTCGCTTTCCAACCTCCTTCAGATCAGCGAAAGGCCCATCCAGGGCCCTCCGGCGTCCTTCGAAAGAGCTCATCTCCTGCTAGCCTTCATCACAATCGGCGAAAGCGGCGTGATCGGCAGGCAGTCTCTGGCGGTCCGTTCCGGGCTTGGCGAGGGGGCTGTCCGAACTGTGATTAAGAAGCTGAGGGAAGACGGATACGAGGGGACGACCGCCTCGGGCTGCTACCTGACCGCTTCAGGCAAGAGGGTCTTCAGGTCGATTCAGGAAAAATTCTCGCCAATCGTTTCTCTCGATGGTTCGAAGCTCACAGTTGGCGATTCCCAGGTCGGAATGGCAGTCAGAGGCTCAGCGAGAAACTTGAAGGCAGGATTGGAACAGCGCGATGCCGCAGTCAAGTTGGGCGCAGATGGGGCCTCGACCTACATCATGAAGTCAGGTAAGATCGCTATTCCAAGGGGTTCGTCCGACTGCGAGAGGGATTTCCCAAGCAAAGTTTGGTCAGCGTTACGAGAGCAACTCAGCCCGAAGAACGGTGATGCAATAATCTTGTGCGGAGCCCGGGACGAAACAACGGCAAAGCTCGGTGCTCTTTCGGCTGCGTTAACCCTCGTGTAACTACTGCTTGGGTGCCTGTTCTGCGGGGCTTGGCTCCGGTCCCGATGCCGGTTTGTTTACCTGCCTGTTGATTGCCTCTGCGAAGTAATGCCCGGTGACCATCACTTTAACCGCCTTCACCCCTTTGACTTGCATCAGCCCGTCCTTCAGGTCCTGGGAGATCTTTAGGGCGAACACTGGGGGGCAGTATTGTGTGGTGGCGTGGTATTCGACGTCGACCATCCCGTCTTTGACGTCCAGCTTATCAATTAGGTTCATCTCCACGATTGGCATCCCAATTTCAGGGTCTACGACCTTTGAAACTTGCCTCTGAATCTCTTTGACATCCACCTCCTCGACTGACATTAAATTCGGTGCAAACCCGGGTTTCGGCTACTAAAAGATTGTCCCGCCACTGAAGGCGGACCGACACCTTTACACCAAGGCGCAGGCCAATTCGGGCCGTGAAGCCTGAAGAAGTCCTTGAATCCATAGAGAAGGTGGCCCCTAAGCAAGGGTGGCCAATCATCGGGCCGGAGAGGGGGGAGATTCTCGACGAATTGGTCGTGAAACACAGGCCCTCCACCATCCTCGAGGTGGGGACCCTCGTCGGCTACAGCGCAATCAGGATGGGCAGGCATCTGAAGAGGGGGCAAAACATCACCTGCGTGGAGCTGAGTGAGAACATCGCACGAACCGCGCGGGCAAACTTCGACAAGGCCGGACTCTCAGACCGCATTGAGGTGGTTGTTGGCGACGCCAAAAAGGTCCTTCCGACACTCAAGGGGAGTTTCGACATGGTCTTCCTCGACGCCGAAAAAGTGGAATATCTCACCTACCTCAAATCGGTCGAACGCCTTCTCCACAAAGGAAGCGTTGTCGTCGCGGACAATGTGCGATCCCACTCTGCAGAGGTCGCCGACTACCTCGAATACGTCAGGGATCCCAGGAAATACAAAAGCGACTACAGGGACTACCCCGTTGGGTACAATGTTGCCACGCACAACGAAGGCGACGCGGTAGAAGTAAGCGTCAAGCTCTGAACCCCGCGACCAACTCCTTCCACTTCTCGTCTCCGTCGAACGGAAGGTAAAGCCTGACTCTGTCTGCGAAGCCTTTGTACCTATTTTCTATGGTTCTTCCAATATCGCGCCACTCCCCCTGGATGACGAACTCGTCCAGAATATCATCTCCAATCTCGGAAGCCATTTTCTCCCACTCCGCCTTCGTGGACAGCGCGTGCAGTCGATCGCACACATCGCCCCACCCATGCATTTCCATCACCTTCCTGTATGTCCTCGTCGACGCGTAGAAGGCCACCTGCCCCCGATATGATTCCCTGACGTTCTCGATTTCCCTCTTTGTGTCGCCCACGGCGGCAAATGCCGACACCGCTATTGCGACGTCTTCCTTTTTCCTTCCAGACTTGACAAGCCCTTCTCCCACTGCCGGAACTATGGCATCTCTCAGGTATCTCATGGTGTGAAGCGGGTGAACGTGCAATCCATCGGCTAGGGCCCCAGCCAAACTGCACATTCTCACGTTGACTCCCGCCAAATAGATTGGAATCGCCGGATGTTCAATCGGACCCGGACTGAAGAACGGAGTCATGAGGTCCAATTTGAAGAACTTCCCGTTGAAATCAAGCTTCGTCCCGTCCTGCCAACTTTTCCAGACCGCCCTCATGGCACGAACGACCTCTTTCATCTTAGGGGCGGGCGCTTCCCACTTCATCCCAAACCTTCGCTCGACGTGTCCCTTCACTTGACTGCCGAGCCCCAGAAGGAGCCTCCCTTGAGAAACGCTCTGCAGATCCCACGCAGTGTACGCCAGCGTTGTGGGGCTCCGCGTAAATGCCAAAGCTATGGAGGTCCCAAGTGCAATCCTCTTCGTGGATTGAGCCGCCAGGGCAAGCTGAACGAAGGGATCGTGTTTGATTTCGTTTACCCAGAAGCAGTCGAACCCGAACTCCTCGGCCTTTCTTGCAAGTTCCACCGCCTCGACCGGCGAACCTACGACGACCTCGGCGTCGACCTTCAAGGAATCGCCCCGCTTCAGGACTCCTCTTAAAGCAGAATCTGAGGAGGCTGCCAGCAAAACATTTTGGTGTACTCATCGATTGCAGCGGGTCTTGCTACAGCCTTCTGCTGGGGGACGGCAGACTACCTTTCCAGGTACCAATCAGAGAAGGTTGGGTACTACAAGACCGTGGTATACTCAAACATCGTCACACTCGTGGTCCTCGTTGCCCTAGTGCCGATACTGAGCCCCAACCTTGAGCTCGCCACCTTCCCGATACTAGTCCTCGTGGTGGCAGGGGCCCTGAATTTTGTCGCATTTAATTTTCTCTACAGGGCCTTCCACAAGGGCGTGGTGTCGGTCGTGGCCCCCGTCGCCTACACCTTTCCGGCCGTGACCACTGTCCTCTCTGTTATCATACTGGGAACTTTTCTGTCGTCAACGCGAATCCTAGCCATCGCAGGGATCATCGTAGGGGTAATCCTGCTTTCCACCCGCTTCTCCGAGCTCAGCTCTTACCTGAGAGGCAAGGGAGCGCCCAACATCACCGCGGGCCTCGGCTCAGCCATCGGGTCATCAGTCTTCTTCGGCAGCGTGTACATAGGCATCGGGTACGCAGCGCCGTTCGTCAGCATCGTGGTCCCGGCCATGGTCCTGAGATCAGTCGCCACCATCGCAGGTTTCCTGCTGGCGCCGCTCCTGCACCAGCAAGTCAGGCCCTCCCGAATCGCATTCTCGAGGATAATCCTGGTGATGGGAGTCCTGGAGGCCGCCGGCTTCCTTTCCTTCACATACGGGATATCCGCCGTAGGTGGCTCGCTCCCTGTCGTCGCCGCCCTTTCCGGCATGGGCGGAGCCGTGGCCTCAGCCTACGGACTTGTCTTCCTAAAAGAACGGCTGGAACTTAACCAGATGGGGGGCGTCGTCCTTTCGCTCGTCGGCATCTTCACACTCCTGTATCTTGGGGGCTAGAGATAGACGGACTACTTCGCAGCCGTTCAAGAGGGGAGGCGCCGAGTCAATGATTCCATCAATGTCCTGCAGGGGGTGGCGGGCCCCTGCTATCCCATGCTCTTCCTGAAGCTGGGAGTGATGGATTGGACCCCGGTAGGAGAAGAGATGCTCCACAAGGTGGTCCCGGGCAAGAACGGCATGGCCGCCCTGGTGATCTGCGACGGCGAAGGCAACTCGAAGGCAATGAGTGGTTTCTTCCCAGAAGAGAAAGCCACCGAGTACTCGAAGTCGTTAGAGCTCAGGGGGGTACCGGAGTTTCCCGGCGAAGTCAAACTCCCGATTTAGGGGCACTGGTTTATTAACCGGGCGCGTCCAACACACTCTTGCGCCAGACCCGCACCGTTCGCCGCTCCGACGAACTCTAACCAGCTCGACGAGGCCCGGACTGTGCATGTTTGTCGCAGGAAAATTGAATTAGAAAAATGGCAAGATGTTCTGTATGCAAGGGTCACGCAGTGGCGTTGTGCGCTGAATGCAGCGCTCAAGTTTGCATGTCCCACTCGACAACCATCTTCGACGAGACAAGTAGGCAGATGAAGACCTTCTGCGGCAACTGTACGGCGAAGAGGATGCCGGTCTGGGTCGCACGAAGAAGGTAGTCCCGCTAGAGAGGAATCTCTAGGGCGACGTCCTGGCTGGGGTAGTATCGCTTCACGTGTCCTTCGCCGTATTTCACGCTGAACCTGCGCTTAATGTCGTCGATCACCTTTGAGTCTCGCAAGATCTTGGGTTTCGAAGCCTTTCTCCTCCATTCCCTAATCTTCAGGTCTATTGTTCCGCCCTTCTCTACGTCGGCGAACCACTTCGTTTTCAGCCCGTACATTGGCATCAGTTCCAACTTGCCTTCATTGACAGTGAACCAGACAGGGATAGTCTTGGTCTTCCCATCCTTTGACCTTAGGTAGGAAATCTGAACCTCTTCTTCCTGAGGTACCCCGGTTTGGCTTGCTCCTGACATACGCCAAATCATGCCTCGGGTTCTTCTTAACTGTGCTCATTGGACCGTGAAATAGAGCCGCCTGTTGCTCTTCCCTTTGTTCTCGGCCTTCAGTCCAACCACTTTTCCTATCTCTCTGGTGTTCCCCACGTGGACCCCGCCATCGGCCTGGGTGTCGACATCGCCTATCTGCACTATCCGGAGGACGTCCACAGACGGAGGCATGGCATTCGCGAGCTTGACGAATCCAGGGTTGGCGACGGCCTCTTCCCTTTTCATGAAGTATGTCTTCACATCGAGCTCCCTGCCAGCAGCCTCGTTCACTTTGTCGATGTAGTAGCTCATCTTGCTTCTGTCGAAATCGTCAAGGTTGAAGTCAACTCGCGACTCGTCGGGACTGATTTGATTCCCAGTGATCAGCGCTCCAGTCTCCCCGTTGACGACTGAACTCAGAATGTGGGCCGTCGTGTGCATCCTCATTATTCTGAACCTCCTGTCCCAATCCAGCACCCCGTGGACCTTCTCCCCCGGCTTCAGCCTGCCCAGGGACTCCAAGACGTGGAAAATCTCCTCTCCCTCCTTGACGACCTCCGAGACCCTCGAGCCTTCAACTGTGCCCGTGTCCGAAACGAGCCCGCCTCCTCTGGGGTTGAATGCCGTCTGGTCTAGGACCAGCCTGTTCCCGTCAGCAGATGTCACTTGCGCGTCGAATTCGCGGAGGTACATATCCTCCCAGTAGAGGCGCTTTGTCATTCCTCATCTCCACGAACCCTGCCCGCTATAACGTTGAAGCCTATCGGTACGCGCTGATCTTTGTCTGCGTGAGTTCCCTCGAAATCAGGACGCTCTCCCTCATCCACTTCGACTTTGAAATGACGAGTTTGGAAAGCGCCGAGTCCATGGCCCCGCGGAATGTCTCGTGCCTCTCGAAGGGCTGTTTCATCAGCTCGCGAATGCTCTCTCGAACATTCCAGACTCCCAGGGGCATGATGAATCCCGGATAGGTCTCGCGCAGCACAATGGCCGCCGCCTGCTTCCGCTCTCTCTCCAGCGCCTCCGCAACAGCCAGCCGCGTCGAGTAGTAGCATCCTCCAACTTTGGCATACTTCGTCCTCCCGAAGTACTCCTCGTAATCCCCGATCATGTAAGGTGCGGTGGTAAACTGATTCCACGTCGTGTTAGGGAACCACGCTTCTATCCACTCGAACCTCCAAGGCTCCGGCAGAAGAATCGCAGCGTACTGATTGTCGTAGACCCTGAAGCCGTAGACTCTGTACTCGTCGATGGTAGGCAGACGCTTGATCTTCTCGATTAGTTCCAGACTTATCGAGCTGTCGACGGCAGTGATGCTCCATCGCGTCGGCACAATCTTTCTCCTCGCACCCACCCCAAACATCCCAAGTGAGAACGCCTTCTGAATCCTTGTGACGAGCACCCCCTTCCGATAGAGCTCCCCCACCGCCCCGGCGGCGTCCAGGTCGCGGTCGTAGTAGGCGGTCTGCACTCTTCTGTCCACCGATGGATTGTCGATCTTGAACTTGTCAAGCGGCCCTGACGGGCCGTACGGCTGCGTATCCTCACTCAGCGTCAATATCCTCCGCGGCGGTTTGGTCAACCTGAGTTCAGTATCAACGGGTTTGGCCGCCATCGCGAGTTCCTGAAGCGAAGAAAGAAACCTCCCAGGTTCCTTGGCATCGTCGACGCTGGCCCTAGAATTCCCCCTCACGAGCGAATAGCGATAGTCAACAATCTGGTCGATGGGCCTCCCAAGCCATTCTTCAGGGGTATCAAGTATCGCAGTGTCCCCGAACCGGGGCGGGACCATCGGACCTATCGAAACTTTCGGGTATCCCAGCCTCCCGACGAAGACCCCCGGCGGAGACGACCCGAGGATCTCGTTCGTAGACATCGCAGGGCCCTGCTTCGCCATGGCCTGGGCCTTGACGATGATCGGACACCTAGGCTTCCCACAGAGCAGCTTGGCACCGCGGCATGCAAGGCACATCCAGGCAGGCGGATTCTCCACGACTTCTATCGACCTGGCCACGTCGTCTTCAAGTCCTGTAACCGAAGCGGCCATCACGTTGGAGAGCCAGGTGATCCTTCTCGGCACGACCTATCTCGATTTGTTTTCCGCTCTTAAACTCGGTGCCTTCCCGCCAGACGATTCACTCAGCTGGGCACGCTTACGGTGGACTCGCTCCCCGTCTTCTCCACACGGAAGATCTGGTCCGCAAAGCTCTCCAGTTCCTTGTCGTGTGATACGATGATTACCTGGGGGGAGCCCACCTCGTCCAGGACCTCCCTGACGTTTCCCAGCTGCTCCTTGCTGAACCCGTCCGTCGGCTCGTCGAGTATCAGAAGGTTCGATTTCATCCCGACGGAAACCACCTGGGCCAATAGGTTGAGAGATAGGCGGTACGCCAGTGCCATGCTCGTCCTCTCCCCTCCGCTGAGATACCTCACGTCCTGCTCATACCCTCCCTCAGTCACGATGGGGGTGAAATCACCATCGACGCTCACCTCCTTGTCCGGGTCGTTGACGAGCATCCCGAACCACCTCTTGAACAGCAAATCGAAGTCCTGGTTGATGGTGGCTAGCACCGACTTCTCGATAACCTTGACCGTGGGTACAAAGAAGTCTCTCAACCAGATTTCTTTTTCCCTTAGCTTCTTGCTCTTGTTCGACGCTTCTTCCTTCGCCACTATCTCCCTGGCGAATTGCATCTGTTGATTCTTGACAGATTCGAGCCTCTCCTTCGCTCTGACCGTGTCTTCTCTTGCTTTCCTGAGAGCGTCTTCCGCTTCGGAAAGCTTCTTTTCCGCAGTCCGCCGTATGTCAAACACTTCCTCCAACTCCTCGAGTTCCTTCGCAAGCTGTTCCAGCGCGTTCCTGGCAAACGCTGAACGTTTCTCGAACTTCTTCCTGGACTTCTCTCTTCTCGCAATATCATGCCTCAAGCTGGCGAGCTCTGACCTCAGCAATCCAGACTTTCTAATTCCTTCTCGATAGATCTCCGCCTTCTCTATCTTTTCCCTCAGGACACGAATTCCTGTTTCAACCGATCCGAGTTCCTCGGCCACATGGTTCCTTTCCACCTCCTTCCTCGTCTTCCTTGCGTCGAAATAATGCGCTTCTACGGGCCTGTCGCACACAGGGCACACCCTGCGCTTCATTATCGATTCATAGTCGGCGAGCTTGGACTCGACGGCCCCCTTGAGGCCTGCCAACTTCTTCGCTTTTGATTCGAGGGAGCGCTCCTTCCTCCTGAGCTCTGCCAACGGCCTTGAAGTCGGTGGTCTCTTGCTCCCTGCCTCCTCAAGGCTTGTTTTGACTTTCGCAAGCCTCTCCCTGAAGTCGTCCACCTCTTCCTTCAGGTCGGCCGCGTCCTTTTCAGCCTCATGCCTAAGCCGTTCGTAGTTTTCCTTCTCCGCCTTCGCCCTTTGAAGTGCCACTTCAGTTCTTTGGAATTTCTCCATCTCCATCTTTAGCAGCCTCGCCTGTTCCTCGGCCTGCGAAGACGAAACTTCGAGCTGACCCAGCTCTGCCTTGCGGCTCTCCTCCTCCTGCCGCAGCCTATCGACCTGGCTCTTCAGCTCCTCCATCCCCCTGGCAATCCCGTCCAGCTCTCTGGCGTCTTCCCTGATCGCTCTTGTAGCATCTTCGGCGTTGGTCGCGGCGGTCTTGTAGTCCTCCACCCTGAACGCCCGCCGAAGAATCTGGAGCCTCTGGTCTGGGACCAGGTTGAGTATGTACTTCATCTCTTCCTGCGGCGTGTACACGGCATATCTGTAGATCCAGCTCAGCGCCTTGGGGTCCGGGGCCTCGTTGAACTCCAAGACCTCAAGCACTTTCTCCTTCAATTCGCTCGGAGAAAGGCCCAGTGTTTCCTCGGGCGTCTTCAGCTCGCCGCCTATTTGTTGGACCTTCCCAGACTTCCTCTGCAGTCTTCTCCTTACCTCGTACTCTGACCCATCGACGTCGAAAACCAACCTGACTTCGCCGTTGTCATGGCCGAGCTTGAGCACCGAGTTCCCCGAATCTGAGCCCAGTCCGAAAAGTGCGAACTCGATCGCCATTAGAACACTTGACTTGCCCGAGCCTATGTCCCCCTCCAGGAGGGTCTTGCCGGCGGGAAACTTGATCAGGGAGTGTCCGTGACTCCTTACGTTCGTCATCTCAAGCTCTTTGATTATCATCCCTTCTCTCCCTCCTTATCCAGCGCCTTCGTACCTTCCCTGACCATTCTCGTCGTGTAGTCCCTCTTCGTCTCGCCGAGTTTCTGCGGCTGCCGCCAGAGCCCGAGGAGTTCCATCCCTCTCTCCGCCCCCCTACGCCCGCGAAGATGGTCATCCCCGATGTTGACCTTGGCCGCCTCGTCCTCGAAGAGTTTCCTTTCGATGAAAGCTGGCTCTTCCCCCGAGAAGGTCGGGCCTGCCGTCTCCATCGATTTCAGAGCATTCCTGTTCAGATAGACATGAATCGCTCCGCGTTCGGCAAGGCTCGACCTGATTCCTGCGAGCCCTACCTCCGACACGCTGCCTCCTGCCAGCTCCCCGTAGACCTTGAGAACCACGAGCTTTCCCGAAACGTCGATTCCTTTGACATTTTCAGAAATCATCGCTCCCGCCTGCGGCGCATTCCGACCCGTCAGGTCGTACTCTCTGAAGACGCCTTCGAATGTGTTCAACGGGATGAAGTACTTGGCATTGACACGCGTGTCGAAATCGACCACGTAGAACCCTCTCCTCTCCCCCTTGGCAGTGGCTTCAAGGTCTCGGCCGTGGCCGGTGAAAAGGGGTCCGGGAAAGACTATCTCATCGAGCCCCGGTAGCCTAAACTCTCCCCTCTCGTGTATGTGTCCCCCTGCATAATAGTCGAACCCCTTGGGGAGCAACTCGCTGTCCACCGTCTCCATATCGCCAAAGCTCCCGGACTTCAGCTCGGTGAGCCCGCTGTGGAATGCGAAGATCTTGAACCCCTTCTCCTGTTCCAGCGCCCTCCTATCGAGGGCGTCGAAGTAGCGGCTCTCGAGGCCTATCTTCCGGGCCGATATCCCGGCTATCTTCGCTCCTGTCTTCTCGTCAATGGTGAATCCGAGTCTGAGACTTCCGCCTTCGAAACTCGGCTTGAACACGTTCGTGAGCACGCCGGCAGTGTTCAGGATGTCTATGACTGAAGTCCCGTTCGGAGTGTAGTCATGGCTTCCATAGATGGCATAGATGGGTATCCCGGCTTTCTGGACCACCATCATGCTCTTGAGGGCAGAATCGACTATTCCAAGGTCGGGGATTCCGACGTGGAACAGGTCCCCGCAGACAAGGATGAAGTCCACACTGAATTCCACACAGTTCCGCATGGCCAAATCGAACGTCTGCAGCTCCAACTTCTGCAGGGCCGGTTCCCGATGGGCCCCAAGGTGTGCATCAGCCAAGTGAGCGAACCTGGGCAACATCTTCGTCCAAATATGCCGCCAGTTTAAGCATGCCTCGCTGACTTGATTCAAGAATGACGAGTCAGGAAGTTTCTCCGTAGGTTCTTTGCAAGCCCCCGACGGAGGGGTTTCCCCCTCCACCGAGGATTCCGACGCGTCCCGGCCATAGTCCTCCTTCTGTTTTAGGCGGGATTCAGCTCAGCGGCCTACCCTGGTCTCCTGCAGGCGTTTCATCGACCACGTTTGGCCTTGCTCCGCGCGGGTCAGCCGTTTCATCCCGGTCCCCACCGACCTCAAGGTCACCCCATCATCGCATGATGGGCCGGGTCTCGTTTCTGTTCTGGAGCCGACCCTCTCGGGTCGCGTCTCTTGACGCCGCGCGTCCTGCTGCGAGGGAGGAACTTCCCCAGGAGATCCCCGTGGCCCGTCCACCGGCTCGCGTCGGGAGGTCGTCCTCACCCTAAGGCAATTAACCGTTTCTCGTCGAGCGCCAGGTTTTGTCTAGTTTGAGGGGAGGATGGGCCGCTCGGAGAAAGCCCTATCGAACAAGCCGTAGGTAGCGTCTGTGGCTTCGATTGCGTCATCGACTAATTGGCTCTTCTCAGTCTCGTTGTAGCTTGGGTAGTAGATTCCGTCAAGATGTGCGAGTCCGTCTCTTCTCTTCTTGAATACTTGAATTCTGTCGTAATCATACTTTGGCAAGTAACCCTTCTTCCTTAGAAGTTTGAGCTTGTCTGACACCCTCATTTTCAGCAGTTGGTTCGCTTTCTGGTCGTTCGAGGACAACGCATGTATTCTTATAATAACATTGTTAAGATTCGATTCGATAATGCCCCATGCGAGCCACACTGCTTCGAGCGACTTCCCTTGGGTTTCCAAATCCTCAATCATGTCTCGGTGGAGTCTAGCTCTTCCGTTCAAGATTCTCTAATAGCACTCCTAGCAGTTAGCTTCTTGCTCTGACCTTCGACACTTGGCCTCTGTGCAATTGGCCTTCTGATGCTTCAACCGGACGTCAGCTCGCGTAGACCTGCGGGAAGTACTCCCTCTCCGCCTTGAGGACCTTCCCTTCGGTCCTGGCCCTGCGGTACTCCTCCAGCGGCTCCTGGTTCAGGGTCAGGAAATGCGGACCCCACTTGTAGATTGACAAATACCGTGTCGCCTCCTCGACCTCGCCCAGTATGTACATCGTCGCAGCAACCGCCTCCAGCGAGCTCAATACCCCCGCCCTCGAATAGTTGGTCGGGTTCGCCGCCAGCAGGGTAGGGAGTCTCCTATGTTTGCCTCCCAGCTTTCTGAAGAAGACTTCCTGCGCCTGGTTCCAGGAGCAGTCAATGGCAAGTACCGCCTTCGCCACTCTCTTGTCTGGAGGAGAAAGTACCCGGTGGGCCCAGGGGTTCAGGACGATGATCTTGTCTGACGCGTGGAACTTCCTTCCTACCCCCCTGGCCAAATCCATCTGGATCATCTTCCTGGCCGTGCATTTGGTAGGGTCGTCCTGGCCCATCTCGAGGGCGAATACTCCCAGCATGAAATTCAGCTCTGAGCCGAGCCCGATTTGGCTCCCTTATCTACTGTCGGTTGTCTCTACCCGACCGAGGCCCTTCACACCGACGTAGCCCCTGCCTCCGCCGAGGACCCTTCGAATGGTTTCTCTTGCATATTGAGGATATTCCTTCACTAGATCACGCAACCGCTTGTTTTCGACGAAGTGTTCCTCTCGGATGCTTACGTAATCCTCGTGAGTGACTATCGCCCTGTATCTTCCGAACGCATCTCTTAGCTTATCCTTTCTTGACGCCCTCATCAGCTTGTCTCCTGCGGGCCGAGTGTATGGAACGTCAATCCTGACTTTTCTGGCCTTCCTCTCTCTTCGTCCCTCTTCAACTTCCTTTTGAAAAACCGCGTGCAAATCATTACCCGTAATCTTTCCGTCGTAATAGTCAAGTCCGGCCTTAGCCTCGTTGGCCTTCTTGCAAAGATAGGGCAGCATCTGTCGAAGAGTTTCTTTTACCGATTGGAATTCGCTGATTGCAACCATCTACACACATCCATCTGACCGCTTCAATATGTTTCCCGTCCTGATTCCTCTTCGACGCAAAAAGTCCCTGACGTTCTTGATTTGGTCGATTGATTGATCAACGAATATGAGTGAGAGACTCAATTTGTAGGGCTGGTTCGTGGTGTCGGAAAAGTAGATTGTGCCATCTCCATCGAAGTAGCCCGCGACTTGCTCCCAAGATTGGTAATCTGGCACACATTAGGACTCGATGAGGCAATATAAGCAGCAACGGTTATTACCAGAGCTTTCCCAATAAATGAGCGAGGCAGAGATAGTAGATGCCGATGGCCTTCGTGCTTGTGAACGCAGACCTTGGTGCTGAAGAGGACCTCCTGAAGAAGCTCAGGGAGATCCAAAACGTCAAAGACGTCTACGTCGTCTATGGTGTGTACGACATCGTCGCCAGGGTGGAGGCCGACACCATGGAGAAGGTCAAGGAGACCATCACCTGGAACATACGCCGCCTCGACAAGGTGAGGAGCACCCTCACGATGATAGTCGTCGAAGCTTAGTCGCCTTTCCTCCCACGTTAAAATAAGTCATCCGCATCGGACGACACCATGCACTGCCTCGTAGGCATCGACGACACCGATTCTTCCCGCGGGTATTGCACGACGTACCTGGCGTATCGCATCGCGACGGACCTGCGACCTGACGTCAAGGTGTTGCCGTACCCCCGGCTGGTGAGGCTCAACCCGAACATCCCGTTCAAGACCCGGGGGAACGCAGCGGTGTGCCTCCGCATCGAGACCCCCGACCCAGAAGTCGCGTTCGAGATGCTCGCCGCGAAAGTAACAGAACTTTCTGATGTAGAAGGCGGGGCCAATTCAGGCATGGTGTTCCTCGAAGACCCTTCAAAGTCGCATGGGTTCGAGCATCTGTACCTCGACGCGCTGTCAGGCCTGGTGAGCCCGCACAGAGTTCGAAGGTTCCTTCGAGACCAGGGGACGAAGAAATTCGAGCTGGGCAACGGAATGGGACTGGTGGGTGCGGCCAGCGCGCTCGGCTTCGACGGGCGTTTCGACCACACCTACGAGCTGATCGCCTACCGAAGGGAAGAGTTCTGGGGCCTGCGACGCACCATCGATTCTTCTTCGGTCAGGGACATGGACTCCAGGATGTTCCCTCACACCTTCAACAACTACGACTACCAGAAGAGGAAGGTGTTGGTCGCCCCGCACGGCCCCGACCCGGTCTTTGCGGGCGTCAGGGGGGACTCTCCTCGATCTGTCATCGAGGCTTTCCAAATGCTCGAGTACGACGAGCACATCGACGGCCGCATGGTCTACGTCTCCAACCAGCACACTGACGCTCATCTTCAGCATGAGCTTGATTGGAAGGTGTACTCGTCGGGGTGGTTCGAAGGGACTGTCAGGCAAGTGCAGGTGGGAGCCGGAGGCCACGTGTACCTTACCATCGACACCGATGGACGGGAGCGCAATGCAGCTGCCTATGAACCGACAGGAGACCTGAGGAGGACTGCCCGGCTACTTAGGCCCGGGGACAGGGTCAGGGCCTTCGGCGGGGTGCGGAGAGCCACGACATTGCACCCGAAGGTGCTCAATCTGGAGAAGCTC
>WNFB01006337.1_pt1 | contig 16591 bp, 18 predicted proteins | sample 5400501 | NCBI WGS metagenome assembly WNFB01 (sample SAMN13153341, study PRJNA577476) | soil metagenome | isolation source: 200 cm saprolite under Douglas fir tree site 2 hole 1 | place: USA:California | collected 2015-04-18
ATTCTCCAGGTTTCTCATAACCATGCTAATCCCGTGCCACCCATGGTTGGGCGCGATCAATCGGGCCCCTACGGAGCAATGACTCTCACTTTTTCTAAATCGATGATCCCTCGATTACAGAGTGAAGCTTTTTCCATTTCGCGCATACAGGCATCTTTCAGAATACTTCCACTCAGGTTGGCGTGTTCCAGCCTGGCTTCGCTCAGATTGGCACGGCTCATATAGGCTCCACTCAGGTTCGCTTGCTCCAGCCTGGCACCCGATAAGTTCGACATGAGCAGCATGGCGCGGCTCAAGTTGGCCTTACTCAGATCTGAGCCGCTAAAGTTAGCAATGACGCAATTAGCTCCGATCATGTCGGCCTCGTTCAAATTCGCCTCGCTCAAGTTGACCGAGACAAGGACAGCACCACACAGGTTGGTTCCCACCAGGCTGGCTTTACTCAGGTTAGCATCACTCAAATTTGCCGCCATGAGGTTCGCTCGATCCAGCCTGGCTCCAGCCAGGTCAAACTCACTCAGGTCAATCCCACGCATATTCCGCCAGCTTAGATCTAAGCTGGCGCTATCCCCTACCTCTTGCAGCAATTTTGCGACATCTGCCCTTGTGAGAGGTTGGTCCGTGCTCTCAGTTAGCGTATTTGTATCAAGGCTCAATATCGTCTCCCCCAACGGTAAAGCTTTATGTACGGGGTTAATTATCAGGCATTGCTACAATATATACGTTTAGCGAGATCAGTTTTATCTCGCTTACTTATCGCGAACCTTGCGGTCGTCAGGTTCATCCACATAATAGAGCCCTAAGTCGTTGCGTGAAGCAAGCATACATGGTATCTTGTGAAGCGTAACCACAATGCAGGAGTATTCCTATGGTAGCCTATTTTTTGCAAGGTATCGTACTTGGCTTCGCGGCTGGCATCAGTCCAGGCCCAATGCTCGGTCTTGTCATTAGCCAGACCCTGCGTGGCGGCTGGCGGGCCGGTAACCAGGTAGCTCTGGCACCTCTATTGACCGATTTCCCCATCATCGCCTTGATGATCCTGATTCTTGGACACCTGCCTTTAGCGGCACTCAACTGGCTCTCTCTCATTGGTGGTGCCTTCGTCATCTATCTGGGCATCGAGACCATGCGCACCGCGCGTTCAGAGGTGAAAATCGATACCAACGACGCTCCCAGGCGCGTATTCCTGACCGCCGTTATCACCAATTTCTTAAATCCCCATCCCTATCTCTTCTGGGCAACAGTTGGAAGTGCTTTGCTTTTACAGAGCTATGCCGTAGGCGGTTTTGCATTCTCAACCGCCTTGCTTGTGAGCATGTATGGCTTGCTGGTCGGCACGAAATTGATGATCGCTCTGCTGGTGAGCCGCAGTCGCACCTGGCTCTCTGGCCGAACCTATCACCTTTTGCTGATTGGAAGCGGTATACTCCTGCTAGGCCTGGGATTACTGCTCGGCTGGGAAGGATTACAACATATAGTATAGGAAATACAGAGCTGACAAATGCGAGGTACCATGTGCATGGTGCCTCGCTTTTGCCAGCTCTGTATTTCCTATACTATATTAAGGGATTTAGTCACTGGCGGCGGATGCTGACAGGGAAACTGATACTGTTCCTTTTATCAGGTCAGCCGCCTTCTCGGCAATCATGATCGTTGGAGCGTTGGTGTTGCCGCCCACAACGGTCGGCATGATTGAAGCATCGATGACTCGCAGACCCTCTATACCATGTACTCGCAGGTGCGCATCTACCACGGCCATCGAGTCGTTGCCCATCTTGCATGTACCAACCGGGTGATAAAGCGTTTCGACATAGCTGCGGATATACGCGGCAATCTCCTCGTCGCTCTGTGCTTGCGTGCCAGGATGTGTCTCCACATCGCGGAAGGGGGCGAACGCCCGCGTCTCTCCCAGCTTACGAGCAATCTTCACGCCTTCCACAAGTACTCGCATGTCCTCCTCGTCAGCAAAGTAGTTGGGCTGGATGATCGGTGCCGCCGTGGGATCAGTCGAGCGCAGAGCGATATATCCACGGCTTCTCGGATGCAGCACGCACGGTGCTATCGTGAAGCCATCACCTTCCGGTACGGTGAAGCCATGATTCAGGTAGTACACAGGCGCGAAGTGGTATTGTATGTCGGGCATCGGTAGGTCGGCTTGTGTTCTGACGAATGCCCCACATTCGGCGACGTTTGAGGTCAGCGGCCCCATCTTGTTGTCTATAAAGTCCTGGAGATTCTCTGCCGTCTGCGCACTGGCCAGGGAGATCGGCTGATTGCAGGCATACAGCACGACTATGGCCGGATGATCTTGTAAATTCTGCCCCACACCCGGCAAATCAGCAACCACCGGAATGTCCAGAGCCTTCAGGTGATCGGCGGGACCAATGCCGGAGAGCATCAATAGCTGGGGAGAGTTAATCGCACCACCAGAGAGAATGACTTCTTTGTTGGCGTTGACCTGGTGCGATTGGCCGTTCTGAATATACGAGACACCGACTGCGCGTGCGTTTTCGAGTAGCACGCCGGTGACATGGGCCGAAGTTTGCAGGGTGAGATTAGGTCGACTGAGGATAGGATGGACATAGCCCACGGCGGCACTATGGCGTAATCCCCCTCTCTGAGTCACCTGGTAAAATCCCACTCCATCCTGTTCAGGCCCATTGAAGTCCCTGGTGAGGGGTATGCCTACCTCTATACCTGCTTCAACGAAGGCATGAGAAAGAGGGTTGGGACTGCGCAGATCTGTGACATTGAGAGGGCCACCTGTTCCGTGGTACTCAGAGGCACCGCGCTCTTCATTTTCAGCTTTCTTGAAATAGGGGAGCACGTCCGAGTAGCTCCAACCCTCATTGCCTGACTCATGCCAGTGATCGTAATCCCAGCGGTTGCCGCGAATATAGACCATAGCATTGATGGAGCTAGAGCCGCCCAACACCTTTCCGCGAGGCCAGTACAATGAACGATTGTTGAGGTGAGCCTGTTCCTCGGTCTGATAGGCCCAGTCGATGGGGGATTTAAATAAACTGGAAAAAGCGGCTGGAATGTGAATTTCTTGCGCTTCGTCCGGCCCTCCCGCTTCGAGGAGCAGGACACTGGTTGAGGGGTCTTCTGTCAAGCGGTTGGCCAGCACACAGCCCGCGGACCCTGCACCAACGATTACATAGTCATACATAGATGGGGTACCTCCTTTGGATGGAGCCATAGATCCTACTACGCTACTCGCTAAGTATAGCACCCCTGAAAGGGCGAGGACAAGCCATCACCCCTACTATGATACGACGGGATCAGCCCCCCAAAAGCGTCCATAGTAGGGGTGATGGCTTGTCCTCGCCCTGTAGCCTGCAAAAATTGTATGCACCTCCTACTCAACACGGATACGCGGATCAGCCACTGCATAGGCGACATCGGTTAAGGCGTTAAAGACCACCACAGAAGTACTGAACAGAATCGTTGATGCTTGCAATACAGGGTAATCTCTTACACTGATAGCGACGAGTGTATTATAACCAACCCCTGGAATGTTGAAGAAGGCTTCAGCGATGAAGTCTCCCGTCACAATAAATGCCAGGGAGGGGCCGATCACCGTCAAAAGCGGGATACAACAATACCTGAGAACATGAACCCATAACACCGCCCGTTCTCGAAGCCCCTTGCCTCGCGCAGTTTTCACGAATTCTTGTCCCAGCGTTTCCAACACTGTTGTGCGGGTCAGGCGGGCAAAGTAGCCTGCGCCTGTGGTAGAGATGACCAGCACGGGGCCAATCCGAGATTGCCAGCTATCCCATCCAACGATAGGTAAGGAGGGCAAGCTGTTCTGGTAGAGCCAGATCATGACTACCTGGAAGAAGACAATAAAGACGAAATCGGGGATGCAATAGAGCAGCATCATTACGGTCGTCATTGCAGTATCGGCATGGGTGTTAGCGCGAAGAGCGGAGAAGACTCCCGCTGGGATACCGATGAGTAAGGTGGTTGCCAGCGCCTCCAGTCCTAACTCGATGGTGTACGGCATCCCATCTTTCAAGACATCTAGCGCGTAACGCTCAGGATAATAAAAAGACAAGCCAAATTGCCCATGCATGGCGTTGACGACATAATTGTAATATTGTTGCCACCACGGCAGGTCAAGACCATAGGTATGCTTCAGTGTTCTATAGAGAAGTGGATCAAGGTGCAAGCCCATCATTGTGCGAATGGGGTCTCCAGGCGCAAAATAGCCAAAAATAAAGGTCAGGAATGTGACGCTGAAAATGACAATCACCAGTCCAATGGCGCGAGAAAGGAGAAAGCGATACAAGTTGATACCTCCGCTTTGGGTGCCATCTGTTACCCAGGCAAGAAAACATCCACCAGTACAGTTTAGTGAGATTGCGTCACAAGATGCACACTATACAAAAGGCGCTGGCACCCGCTTTTCGTAGCAGTGTGTTTCAGATTAAAATCGAAATACTGATTCACATAAGTTTCAACGAATATACGCCATTTTGAGTCTCAGTTCTCACAGAAGATACCCCTACTCCTCTTGTAGAGATCAGGTGGCAAGGCGGGCAATTGCAGCGCAATTGCCCGCCTTGCCACCTGATCTCTACAAAAATATATTTTGTGGAAATGGGAAGGTGGTACAGCGAGCAAATGCGCAGCATTTGCTCGCTGTACCACCTTCCCATTTCCACAAAGAAGTACAGGTGCTTCGAAAATGTGAGATGACTCATGTTTTGCCCCTTGCAAAGTTAGCTATATTAGTTTATAATAGAATTACATTAGTCTTTAGACTAATGTAATTAGTTCTTTCGAAGGAGAAACATATGAAAATAACAACCCATGGTGACAACCTCATTCAACTTACACGGCTTGGTTTTGTCAACTGTTACCTCGTGCGAGAAAACGATGGATTTACCCTGATTGACACCGGCATATCCGGTAGCACCCAGTCCATCCTGGCGGCGGCAAGTTCCTATCACCTGCCCATTGTGCGTATTGTGCTAACCCACGCACATGTCGATCATGTGGGATCACTTGATGAATTACACCAAGCCCTGCCGGATGCAGAGGTGGCAATCACAGCGCGTGATGCGCGCTTTCTCTCAGGCGATCATAGCCTGGACGCCAATGAACCCCAGGTAAAGCTGCGCGGCGGCTACCCCATCTGTAAAACACGACCCACGCGAGAGCTTTCGCATGGAGACCGCATCGGCTCGCTAGAGGTCATCGCCACACCTGGACACACTCCTGGTCATGCCGCCTTCCTCGACACCAGGGACCGCGCGCTCATAGCGGGTGATGCCTTCCAGACGCTCGGTGGAGTTGCTGTCTCCGGCACGTTCAAGCCCCTGTTCCCGCTACCAGCCCTTGCCACCTGGCATAAGCCGACCGCCCTGGACAGTGCTCGCAAGCTATATGCACTTGCGCCTACCCGGCTGGCTGTCGGTCATGGTCGAGTGCTCGTTGATCCACTGGAGGAAATGGAGCGGGCCATAGCTACGCTTGCGCGTGAAGTTGAGGGACAGAGCCGCCATGCCGCATAGAGCGGGCCTTGACCGCAAAGCCGTGGTGCAGGCCGCGGCAGAGCTTATTGATACTGTAGGTGTTGAGCAGTTGACCCTTGCCCAACTTGCAGAACATCTGGGTATACGTACGCCGTCGCTCTACAATCACATCGCGGGACTGGCGGGATTGAGACGCGATCTGGCCCTGTACTGCACCCAGGAACTGCTCTCCCGCTTCAGCCGCGTCGCCATTGGCAAGTCGCAGGACGAGGCTATTATCGCCATAGCCGATGCCTATCGCGCCTTTGCCAAAGACCATCCAGGCTGCTACAGCTTCACCATTGGCCCTGCCGACCCAACCGACATTGAGTTACACGCCGTTGGGCAGGAAGTGGTAGATGTTATACAGCGTGTGCTCGCCGGGTATGGATTGCATAACGAGGACGCGCTCCATGCTGTACGAGGGCTGCGCAGTATCGTGCATGGCTTTGTCTCATTGGAGATGGCAGGCGGCTTCGGCCTACCGCTCGATCTCGACGAGAGCTTTCACCGCCTGGTCAAAGTGTTTATCGATGGGCTGCGGTCTGAGCAATCGGAGTGAGTTAAATCTTTTTTTCCATCGTTGCCAGCCAGTAGGGACCAACTGCTCCCCAGGTCCCTGCTGGCTGTCTTTGTTCAGAGACAACCTGGAAACCTTTCTGCCGGTAATATTCGACATTCCCCAGTTCTCTTACCGTAATCAATTTTATCTTCGCTAGATTTCGTTGCCGGGCAATCTCCTCGACAGCCTTCATCAGCCTGGCTCCCAGGCCCTGCCCCTGGCGAGTCAAGTCAATTGCAGCCATTCCGAGATAAAGGGAATGCTCGTCGGGCTGGATAAGCGCAGTACCCACAATCTCCATCGCCGGTTCGGTCAGCAACAGCACGAGTTCCTTTCCGGCTATTTCCTCACAGAATTCACGATAGCTTGTGCGATCTTCAGGAAATAACCAGCGGTGCCTGCTATATGCTCCATTCACCAGGCTCACAAGCCGTCGAATGCTTTTCTCGTCAAGCGCGTCAGCAGCATACACCCTGATCTGAACGTTCTCTTCTGGCATATGTGGCCTTTCAAAGGATGCCTGACTTCCAGTAGTTGACAAACATGATAATATTACCTTGATGCGCCTGTAGCTCAATGGATAGAGTACCTGACTTCGGATCAGGTTGTTGCGGGTTCAAATCCTGCCAGGCGCGCCTTGTTTTTTTCTCATACTCCATTCCAAACTGCTCTTTTCTTTCATAGATCATAGCAAGCCTTCGTACTTTGTGTTATTGACGCCAATGTAGAATGGCTATCCTGCTGTTGGCAGGGGCAAAGCAATCGCATCTTAAACCGACATCATATCCTTCCCCTTATGAGCGAATGCGCACAAGCGAGAGACGATCTTCGCTTTCTGGCTCTCCAAACTCATTGAGGAAATATTCCCTATCCTCCAATTCGGTCGCGAAAAAAGCGAGGTACCACTCCAGACTTGGGGAGAGCAATGTCCTGCTCGCAGCATCATGCATCCAATGAATGAGCTGCCCAACTTCACCCCCCGGCCCAGGGTCCAAATTCAGGCAGAGGCTATCACCACAACCATCCCCCATGAACGGTATACACTTTGAATGCCACCAGACTTCTCGGAGTGGACCCTCTGCTGGATCATCCTGGTTTTCGTTGCCAGATCTCTTTGATCGTTTCCACGTCTTCCCTCTCTGGTGAAAATACTGTTCTGTCGATGAACTATATCAGTAAGACGTTCTTCGTGCAACGCTAAAAAGTGGCAATCCCAAAGCAATCCCACCACTTTCCCGTATGGGCCCGCCCTATTCAGATTGGTCATGCTGCTTTGTAAGACATCTGCCTGGTACCTGACGCAATGGATAACTGTTCAGTCCTCTTCTCTTCTTACAGCCCATATTGCTAAGCATGGTCTCATCTGGATACTAGTTAACGGGTCAAGCGTTAATATAAAAGAAGCAATCATCAAGTACTTAAGGAGTAAGTTGTGGCAAATTCAACCGACCTTCAAGTCGAAGAGCTAGCTGATGTACAGGATAGCGTTCCCTTATCAATACAACCAGAGCAACCCCGCTTCTCAATTTGGCAAATTGTGCGTTTTGGCACCGTAGGCATCCTTAACGCCAGCATTGATATACTGACATTGAATATTCTGCTCTTCCGATTCCCAACCCATAACGTGAATCTCTTATTAGCATTCAATACGGTAGCCTACACACTGGGCGCACTCAATAGCTATTTCTTAAACAAATATTGGACATTTCGTCACAAACAAGCCACTACTGGAGGCGAACTCCTGCGTTTCGCCATGGTAAACGTGGCTGGCATTCTCTGTAACGACGCTATTATCTGGCTTGTAGCCGGGGCATTGCATCCCCTGATTGCCAACGCCATCATCTGGGCCAACGCCTCGAAAGTGAGTGCAGCCATCGGCACTGCCATCGTCTCCTATCTTGGAATGCGCCTCTGGGTCTTTGCACAGAAACCACAACAGCATTTGCCAGCCGCGTAGAGGCCAGATTTATCACGCCCTGTGATGGGTGACGAGCAAGTACCCTTGACGGACTGAACATTCCTGTCGTATCTTTTCATTGCAGGGAAAACCTTGCTACCCCAAGTCCTTATAGATTGAATAGAGAACGTGGCAGATCGCTGCCGGAAGGAGTTGCCTATTGATATGGCGTTCAACTACCGCTTGAAGATAGATGGCATGTTGCTAGAAATAGATGGGTCGCGTGTGAGCTCCGACTAACCCAGGTTTTCAGGGAGAAGCAATTACCCCTTTATCGAAGCCCGGCGGGCAAGCGCATACCATACCCCAAACATCAGCGCGGTCAGGCCCAGCGTGTATGGCAAGAGCGTCCAGATGCCGATAGCCTGTGCCAGCACGCCGGCTATCCAGGGGAAAAGGGCAAGTCCGAAGATGCTGACACTCACCAGCAAGCCGATAGCACTTGGGCCGAGACGAGACGGAACCAGCTTTGGAGTAATAGCAACCGTAAGAGGGTAGATGGGACCCAGGCTGAACCCGATGAAGCAGAAGCCCAGGGCAGCAGTTGCAGCGAGCGGCACAAACCAGATTAGCAAAATCCCGATCACAATCCCTGCCATACAGGCGTACATCAAATTCCTGGTGCCAACCCCAAGGCGTTCTGCCAGGTTCTGGAGCGTGAAACGTCCGAGCGTCAGGCCGAGCCAGTAGCCGCTGACAATCCACCCGGCCAGCACCGTTCCTTGCTGTCGATCTTCCAGCAGAAAGCTGTAGCTCCAATTGCCCAGGCTCACCTCGACGCCAACGTATACCAGCAGGAAAAGAGCGGCCAACCAGATCACCGGCAGCTTGAGTGCATCTCTGAACACGTTTCCTCCGAGGGCCCTTTCGTCTTCCCGATTAGCAGTAACAGGAGTGGAGGGTGGAGAGCCAAAAAAGGTACCGAACCCAAGCAACAGGGGTAGACTCAGGCCTGCCATGAGCAGGTAGACGCTGTTCCATCCCCATTGGAGCGCGATGATTGCACTGGCGAACAGAGGCCCGACCAGTGCTCCAACACCATAGAAGGCATGCAGGTAGTTCAGCAGCACTGTCGAACGCGGGAGCACCGTGACATAGATATTTAAGCCCGTCTCAATGATCCCCACCCCAAAACCGAGCAGCATTCGTGCGGGCAGCAGCAGCACAAACGGCAGCTCCAATGCAAAGGCCAGCAATCCAAGCAGAAACGCGACTGAACCAAGCAGCAGAAACCAGCGCAGTCCCAGCCGTTCAATCAAGAGGCCGCTGCTCAGGGCAGAAAGAAAATAGCCGAACGATGAGACCAGAAAGAACAGGCCAATTACCGCGTCGCCCACATGATAGAATGCACTCAGGCTCGGAAGAAGCACGCCATTCGCACCGCCATTGGTGCCGACCAGTGCGAAGCCAAAGAAGGCCAGGCCGACAGGAAGACGAAGGGAGGGAGATGATTGAGCTTTCATGTAAGATACCTTACTATTGAATCGGGTCAGTACTCAGTACCATCTGGACGCCCTGTTGTTGCATAGTGGCCAGCTCGGCCTCGGCCAGCGCGTCAAAATCGATGGCGGGATGCTGCACGGAACTGGTGCAGTCGTTGAGAAAATGCAGCCTTTTCAGCATTTCGGACTGATTGCCAGGGTGGCCCACCAGTTGTCGCTCGGTCTCCAGCACGCAGTGCGATTTGGCCTCACCTGCCACGTAGACCTTATCGTGCTTCATCACCGCGTCGAGCAGCGTCACGTTCAGACCGCTTTCCGCGTCTTCGGGGTCGGGTATCTCGGCCCCAAAGATGCCATAGTACTCAGTGCGAATAGTGCGGCCCTTTTCGATGTAGGTTGGCTGGGTATGGCGGGCTGCGCTGTGCCAGGCGATAGCTTCGCTGATGGGTGCCACCAGCATATGACCGAGCGTCCCTTCCATAGTGTGGTAGGGCCAGATCATCAAGTCCTTCCTGGCCTTCTGCTGGAGTTGATGCACATAGCTCACCGACCAGTCTGGTTGAAGCACCGGCACCCATTTCCTGTTCGTCACATCATCCACCGTGATCGTCGTAAAGGGCTGGGGATGCTCTCCCGTGCTGGGGTCTTCCCACCAGGAACTGTAGAAGATTTGAAAGGGCAGGTGCGTATCCAGCGATGCGTAGATAGATGTGATTTTGTGGGCATTGGCATAGAACCATGTCAAGAAACGCGCCACGTCCTGCTGCGAACCAGGGACATAGAGTGTTCCCGTGGGATCAACGAAATCATGCTGGTAGTCCACCAGTATCACCGCGATTTTCTCGCTGTCGTTATGGGCTGAAGTGAGACCCGCCTGCTGGCCCGCTTCCGTAAATGCCTGGATGCGAGGCGCGTACGCCCCCTTAAATGCATCTTGCACATCAAAGAGTGCAGGCGTACTTGTATTAGAGGAATTGACCATCTTTGTATTCTCCTTTGTAATGTGTTCAGTTCAACACCACTTAACTTACTCGATTCTCTTCACTCATCAGTAATCCAGCCTGGTAGAGTTCTAGCGTATCCCTATTATCGATCATTTCGGTGGGCAGGTAAAGGATGCCTCATGGTTAGAAGATGGATGAGTGTCGAGGATTATCTCACGCTAGACAAGAATAGTCCTGGCACCCGATATGAATATATTGATGGATATGTCTATCTCATGGCCGGTGGCACTCCTCAGCATGGTCTGATTATGGGGAATATCCAGGGAGAGTTGAACCGACAGTTTCGCCAGCGTGGAAGTTCTTGTCGAGCCTATCCCTCAGATGTGAAATGGCAACTCTCGGAGACGCGGTATCTGTTCCCAGATGTCTCGGTCACTTGTGAGGAACGTGATCGGAAAGCAAAAGATGGTCTTCGCTTCCCCCTGCTTGTTGTAGAAGTTCTCTCTCCAGGCACAGAAGAACGAGACCGGAACGATAAGTTTGACTGCTATCGGGCCTGTGCAAGTATTCAAGAGGTTGTTCTGGTCAGAACCGCACGTCAGGTGGTAGAGGTGTACCGGAGGACCGTTGACAACAAATGGCTCCTGCAACTGTACGGGCCAGAGGATGAGGTGGAGTTTGTGAGCCTGGAGGTGCATATACCCGCGTCAATCATCTTTGAAGATGTAGAGTTTCCGACTGATACACCAACAGCAGAGAGTTAACATTTTACTTCACTCTCAGGAGATTGATCTATGGGCAAACCAGGCAATGGCGTAAATACAGAAGTTTTCAAAACCTCAGTTGCTTCTTCTCACCCTACGTCTCTTCACACCCAGGGCAAGAGGGATTAATCCCTCTTCTATCGTAATGGTTGCTGGTCGGCAACTATATTGTACCACCGTTGCCGCGACGCTCTCCTGTACCGCCTGTACTACCGCGTCAAATGACGCAGTTGGCGATAGAGAGAGGTGGATGTTGAGGTGTCCAACCTGCTCTTGCACCACCTGGTAGTCCGCGATATGCGGGCTTGCCAGCAGGATCATGCGGCGGATGGTATCGGGGAAAAATGGGCGAGTGCCTCCCTTTTCACCATTGAGCGACTCGAAGTAACAGATATCGTCGCAACGTCCCTCGATGGCGCGAATGACGCGAAATGGGGAGCCACATGCACAGGGCTGTTGTTCCATCTGGAGCACATCGTTGAGGCGATAGCGGATGATTGGCTGCGTTCTGCGCCACATATCCGTCACGATAGGCATCACCCGTTCCCCATTGCTGCCGGGCAGTGGCTCGCATTGGATGACTACAATATCTTCCTGGATGTGCAGCGAGCCTTGCGCACAGCTCACCGCCAGCAGGCCCTCGGTACACTGGTAAATCTGGTGAACCGGCGCGGAAAATACCGACTCAATGCGTTCGCGGTCGTGTGGCTCCAGTACTTCAGCCACCGAGACAAGCCGCTCTGGCCGGATGTGCAGCTTCCCGGCTGTGAGTTCGTCACACAAAAAACCAAGCAGTGATGGCGGCCCCACTACGATATCGGGCTGGAAATCGTTGAGCGCGGCAACGGCTTCGCCCAGCGGCAACATCAGGTCAAAGTAACGAAACTGGATCAGCAGGCCTCCAACCTGTTCGTAAAGGTTGCTATTGGAGCGCAGGAAAAACGCCACTCGCAGGCGTCGCGGCTGCAGGTGGTGCAGTGTGCGCGCCAGGATAGTCCCGGCCCAACCAGGTTGCTCCCAGGAATCTGCCAGGAACAGCCCGCGATGCCCCGATGTGCCTGATGATAAACCGACCGTGATATCATCAATCACGGGTTGAAAGTCGCGGCTCCGCTCGGCCTCCAGCGCAACTTCCATTGCTTTCTCGCGCTTGACGCCGCGAGTATTGAAGCGATCAAAGTGCTCCATCATCAACTGCTTATCCACCGTTGGCAAGCTGCGCCAGTCTTGCGCATTGTGGCCCAACCAGTGTTCGCGGTAGAACGGTGAGTGCCGCCATGCAAATTGCACGATCTGCTGTGCATGGCGTTCCTGGAAGCGTTCCAGGTCTGCCTCTCGCAGGTGCTGCCATCGCCAGCGTGCTTGAACGAAGTGCGTGGCAATTTGCGGAATAGCTCTTGCTTTCATCTCATCCCCTGTATGTTCTGCCCACTCTGTACTTCCCGCGCAAAGGCCTCCGGGCAGTGGCTGGGTACAATTCTCACGTCGGGGTAAGCCTGCACAAACTCGTGCAATGCGTGGATGGTGCTGTGCACGGCCCTGGGGTCGTCAACGAAGAGGTGGGTGATGCGATGTGGAGGTCGGCGTTCATGAATTGAGCGCGTCAGCCAGCATCCATCGGCGGCGAAGAGGACGCTGCCACCCTCCGTCTGTGCCAGCATCCCGATCTGACCGTGGGCATGTCCAGGCAAAGATACCAGTCGCACTGAGCTATCCCCGAATAGATCGTGGGTTGCACCAAGGCCAGTAAGTGGCGGGCCGCTAAATGGCGAGAGCAGTGTTGCCCGCTCACGAAAGTCGCCTGGCAGCAGGGCAGGGATAAATCCCCGGCGCAGCGCGTTCATACCCTGACGCCGCGCTACATCCGCGTAGGCCGCCTGCGATGTGATGAGTTCGGCATCGGGAAAATCGCGCAGGCCGGCAATATGATCCGCGTGAAAATGGGAGACAATAATGCGCTGTATGTCACGCGCTTTCAGCCCATAGTGCCCCAGTTGTGCCACCACCTCAAGCTCTGGTCGCAGGTAGAGCGGTGTGGCACGGCGATAGAGCGAGAAAGGCAGTTTCCGTGTCACATCCAGCAGGCGTTGAGCGTAGCCTGCATCCCATAACGTCCAGCCGTGTTGCGCATGTCCGAGCAGTGCTACCAGGGCATGGCAGGCGATGCGCTTATGTTGCCCACCCTGGATTACATGATCTTCCCACGCGAGACAATAGCCAGTGTCCAGCATATGGCATTGGAGCGTCGGCATGGGCTGGCTCATGACTTATGCCTCTGCTTTCAAAACTGCAATAGTGCGTTCCATACCATCGGTAAAAGAAACGCACGGTGTATAGCCAAGTTCGCGCTGTGCCGCACTAATATCGTAGGTTTGTGTTCTGCCCAGGATGGCGGCAGAGTAGCGCGTCAGCACCGGCTCTTTACCCGTCACTGACGCACGCAGCTCCATCACACTCGCGGCAACCAGTGCTACTGGCAGGGGTACCTGGCGCAGCTTTGTCGATAGATTAAGTCGCTGTAACACGATACGTATCACATCCCATAGCGGTACATGCTCATAGTTGGTGATTGTATAGGTCTTTCCGGCAGCATTGCTTGCATCGAGAGCCAGTATCATGGCGTGGACGACGTTTTCCACGTAAGTCAGATCTACAAGATTGCGGCCATCGCCAATTTGGGGCAGCCGCTTCTGGCGTGCGGCTGTGATCAGCCGGGGCAGCAGCGACGAGTCCCCAGGACCAAAAATCGCCTTTGGCCGCAGGATAACAGTTTGTAGATCAGACGCAGCCCTGTTGACGATATCTTCACCGAGCTTTTTCGTCAGCGAGTAAACCGACGCGAACTTGCGTGGGTAGGGTACCTCCTCCGTAACGTTGTACTGGTCGTGCCCATCAAAGACAACGCTCGGTGACGAAACATAGATCAAGCGCCCGACGTGGTGGGCCAGGCAACCCGCCAGCACCGCCTCAGTTCCCCCGACATTGATGTCGAAAAAATCGGCGCGCCTGCCCCAGGGAGCCGACAACGCCCCCACGTGGTAGACAACATCGACATTGGCACACGCGGCACTCACCGCTTCCCTGTCTCGCAGGTCCATGTTCACAGGGTCTGCACCGGCTGCAAGTAGTTTCCCTACCTGTGCGAAGTTCCGGCCCATCAAGTGAACTACGTGACCATTTGCCAACAGTGCTTTCGCCAGGTTTCGCCCTAGAAATCCTGTACCGCCAGTGACAAGAATTTCCATATACTCCCCCAAATTATTGACTCTAATCACTCAATTAGAAGGTGATAGCGATACAGCCCAGGGTAAGCCCTGCACCGGTTCCTGCCAGTAACACGCGATCACCGCGACAAATGCGCCCGCTGTCAACCGCTTCCGCCAGTGCGAGCGGAATCGATGCCGCCACACAATTTCCGCGCAGTGCAAGATTATTGACTACTTGTTCCACGGTGTAACCGAGCCGCGTGTGCAGTTGCTCAACAGCATGGCGGCTGGCCTGGTGCAGCACTATAGCATCTACCTCGCTCTGTTTCCACGCAAGTTTAGAGAAGAAGCGCTCCATAAAGGGTTCCGCCAGCAGTGTTGCCTGCCTGAAGACCGCTATGCCCCGCATATGAAACATGTTCATTTCCGGCGTGGTCGTCGGGTCATTGGGATGATGGAGCGTGCCTCCGCCCACGATTTCTGTCAGGTCAGCACCGCTGCTATGCGTCTCGAATTGCGTATGCCAGATCGCGCTCGTCTCTTCAGGCTGGCTATGCGTAACAATCGCTGCCGCCGCCGCGTCGCCGAAGAGTACTACACTCTCGCGTTCACGAGGGTTCAGCGAACTTGAAACAATCTCACTGCTGACGATTAAGACAGTGTGATAGACACCTGCTGCCACCAGGTGTGCGGCAGTTTGCAGCGCGAACAGAAAGCTCAGGCAGGTAGCATTGATATCGAAGCAGGCACTGGCCCCTTCAGGCGCACCGAGTTCTCGCTGCATTAGTGCCGCCGTGCAGGGAATTGCCTGCTGTATTCCCGTTGCAGCACTAATAATGGCGTCGAGGTCTTCCACACATAGTCCCGCCTCTGCAAGTGCCATACCTGCGGCTCTAGCTCCCATGCTGATCGTAGTTTCAGAGGTAGCATAACGCCGCTCCTGTACACCAGTGACGCGATCGATCCAATCCGCCGGAATGCCAAGTTGAGCTTCAAGATCAGCATTCGTCACCCGCCGCTCAGGCAAATACCAGCCCATGCTCGCAATTTTTACTGGTAGCATATAGTGTGTCCCCCTTCTAAAAACATGGCCTTCATGGAATAGCTCAACCACATTATATGCTTAATTCAGGCAAGAATCATGGGTCAAATGTCCTATTTCTGAGCCGTTCTCAATTTTTGGAGTGAACAGGCGGCAAGACCAGTGGATGCGGAGCATCCACTGGTCTTGCCGCCTGTTCACTCCAAAAATTGAGAGGTTATCCTTGCTATTTTCCCTTAGTAACCTCTAAATAAATCAGCAGCGACATAGCATCAAGGCGCATCACATTATCCTGGGACCCCCTGATCTTAATAGCCCCCTGCATATAATTTGAGGCCGGATTTGCATCGCACCAGAATATATCGCAGAGGTCTTCACTCTTTCCTTGCACAATCAGGTCGGGCGTTCCCTCAACACCGTTATAGACACTGGTATTCGCATCCTTAATCACCATGGTAAAGCCAGCACCAATGTCTACTGCCTCAAGATAAATAACGCAATTCCAGTTGCGCAGCGAGCGCACCACCCGCTCACTTTTGCGTGCCTGCTCGACATAATCATCCAGAGCCTCGCGCAGTTCTTCTCGTGTTGCCATCGATAGAAACTCCTAATCAATCTATTCGCTGTATAATTTTTTGCAGGGCGAACAAGAGGTGCGTAGGGGCCCGATTTATCGCGCCCCAAGGGTGGAGTGGTGGGGCCACTGTTGAAGGTGATCCAGGAGGGAGTCGTTTCCCCACCCCGCCCCGTGGGCGCGATAAATCGGGCCCCTACGCACCGGCCATCGCTCCGCTCGGCCTGGTTCACTCTGCAAAAATATGAACTTCACCACTACATTTCAAGGGCCGCAAGCACCTCCATCGCGGCCCGTTCGCCTGACTGGACTGCCCCGTCCATATAGCCATTCCAGACGGTTGCCGTCTCGGTACCTGCCCAGTGCAGGCGGCCAATTGGTTCGCGCAAGCCCTCTCCATACGTCGTCCAGGCACCGGTCGGCATATAGGCAACATAGCAGCCCCGTGAGTACTCCTCCTCGGCCCAGTCGTGCTCGACATACTCAAGCGGAGGACGTGCATTCTCGCCAAAGTAGCGCGCAAGGCATTCGAGTACGGCCTCTCGCCGCTCCTCTACACTCTTGCGCCCCCATGG
>WNFB01002304.1_pt1 | contig 16587 bp, 17 predicted proteins | sample 5400501 | NCBI WGS metagenome assembly WNFB01 (sample SAMN13153341, study PRJNA577476) | soil metagenome | isolation source: 200 cm saprolite under Douglas fir tree site 2 hole 1 | place: USA:California | collected 2015-04-18
GAAGTCCGCAGCCTCAACCTCGCGAACGCGGTGAGCATCGTCCTCTACGAGGCTTTGGGCCGGCTGCCGCCCGATCCGCTGCGCCGTCCCGGGGCGGATGCGCGGCTGCCCGAGGCCAGTGATCCGGGCTAGATTATCGGCGCGCGTGGAGCCACTCACCCCACTGCGGGACCATCATCGATGCTTGGCAAGATTGCGGTAGTCGGAGCGGGCAACGTCGGCGCGACAGCGGCGCAGCGCCTGGCGGAGAAATCGCTGGCGCGCACCGTCGTCATGCTGGACGTGATCGAGGGCGTGCCCCAGGGCAAGGCGCTCGACCAGTGGCAGTCCGGGCCCATCGAGGGATTCGACACCCGGGTGATCGGCGGCCAGAGCTACGACGAAGCCGCGGGTGCGGAGCTCTTCGTGGTAACGGCAGGGATCGCGCGGAAGCCGGGCATGAGCCGTGATGACCTGGTCAAGACCAACGCCGGCATCGTGAAGTCGGTGAGCGAGCAGATCAAGCGGGTGGCGCCGGGCGCCATCGTGATCGTCGTCTCCAACCCGCTGGACGTGATGTGCTACGTAGCCCTCAAAGCCACCGGCTTTCCCCGCGAGCGGGTGATCGGCATGGCCGGCGTCCTGGACACGGCCCGGTACCGGATGTTTCTCGCCGAGGCGATGGATGTTTCGGTCGAGGACATCCAGGCGATGGTCCTGGGCGGCCACGGCGATACGATGGTGCCGCTCATCTCCTGCACGACCGTCTCCGGGATGCCCGTGACCCAGCTGCTCGCGCCGGAGAAGCTGGCCGCCATCGTGGAGCGCACCCGGAACGGCGGCGCAGAGATCGTCGCACATTTGAAGACCGGCTCCGCCTATTACGCGCCGAGCGCCGCCGCGGTGCAGATGGTCGAGGCGATCGTGCTGGACAAGAAGCGCATTCTCCCGTGCGCCGCCTGGCTCAAGGGCGAGTTCGGGCTCACCGACGTCTACTGTGGTGTGCCGTGTAAGCTGGGGCGCCGCGGGCTCGAGGGGATCATCGAGGTCACGCTCACCGCCGCCGAACGACGGGACCTGCACCAATCCGCCGAGGCCGTGCGGGCGATCCAGGCGACGGTATGACCGGCGGCGTGCGCCAGATCGGCGCGTCGCCGGCGCAGACGCTGCGCGCATTCTGGGACAGCTCGGTGGGCAAGAAGGTGATCATGGCGGTCACCGGGCTGATCGGGATCGCCTTAGTCATCGGGCACATGGTCGGCAACCTCCAGGTGTTCCAGGGCGCGGAGCGGCTCAACGCCTACGGCGCGCTGCTCCACGGGCCCCTGAAAGAGGTCCTGTGGGTTGTCCGCGCTGTTCTGATCGCCGCGATCGTCCTCCACGTGGTGGCCGCCTGGCAGCTCACTCGGCGAGACCGCGCCGCGCGGCCGGTCGCGTACCACAACCGGGTGCCGCAGGTCTCCACTCTGGCGTCGCGCACCATGCGGTGGGGCGGCGTGCTGCTGCTCGCGTTCATCGTGCTGCACGTGCTGCACTTCACGACCGGCACGGTGCGTCCGACCGGCAGGTTCACGCCCGGCGACGTGTACGGTAACGTGACCGGCAGTTTCCGAATCTGGTGGGTGACGCTGTTCTACGTTGTCGCCATGGCTGCGCTCGGCCTGCACCTCTACCACGGAGCCTGGAGCTCGGTGCGGAGCCTGGGCGCCGACACCCCGGCCCGGAATCTCCGGCAGCGCCCGGTGGCGATCCTGGTGGCGGTGGTCGTGGCGGGCGGGTTCGCGCTGGTGCCGGTCGCGGTGTTGCTGGGGTGGGTGACGTGAGCAGCGTGAGTCCATGGACTTGATCTCCCGCATCCCCACCGGCCCCATCCGGGACAAGTGGGACCGGCACCGCTTTGAGCTCAAGCTCGTGAACCCCGCCAACAAGCGGAAATACACCATTCTTGTAGTCGGAAGCGGGCTCGCGGGCGGGAGCGCGGCCGCCACGTTGAGCGAGCTGGGCTACAACGTCAAGTGTTTCTGCTTCCAGGACTCTCCTCGCCGGGCCCACTCGATCGCCGCGCAGGGCGGCATCAACGCGGCCAAGAACTATCCCAACGACGGCGACAGCATCTGGCGGCTGTTCTACGACACGGTGAAGGGCGGGGACTTCCGGGCGCGCGAGGCCAACGTCTACCGCCTGGCCCAGATCAGCGTCAACATCATCGACCAGTGCGTCGCGCAGGGGGTGCCCTTCGCGCGAGAGTATGGTGGTCTGCTCGCCAACCGGTCGTTCGGCGGCGCCCAGGTCTCGCGGACGTTCTACGCCCGCGGCCAGACCGGCCAGCAGCTCCTGCTGGGCGCCTACCAGGCGCTGGAGAAGGAGATCGCCAAGGGCGGCGTCACGATGTTTCCCCGGACCGAGATGCTGGACGTGATCGTGATCGGCGGTCAGGCGCGGGGCATCGTGGTGCGGGACATGGTGACCGGCAAGGTCTCGTCGCACCTGGGCGATGCCGTCGTCCTGGGCACCGGCGGCTACGGCAACGTCTTCTACCTTTCCACCAACGCCAAAGGCTCCAACGCCACCGCCATCTGGCGCGCACACAAGCGCGGGGCGCTCTTCGGCAACCCCTGCTACACCCAGATCCACCCGACCTGCATCCCGGCGAGCGGCGAGTACCAGTCCAAGCTCACGCTCATGAGCGAATCGCTCCGAAACGACGGCCGCGTCTGGGTGCCGAAGAAGAAGGGCGATCACCGCGCGCCGAACGAGATCCCCGAAAATGAGCGGGACTACTTCCTGGAGCGGAAGTACCCCAGCTTCGGCAATCTCGCGCCGCGCGACATCGCCTCCCGGGCGGCTAAAGAGGTCTGTGACGAGGGCCGGGGCGTGGGCCCCGGCGGGCTCGGCGTGTACCTCGACTTCGCCGACGCCATCAAGCGTCTGGGCGAAGCCCGGATCCGCGAGCGCTACGGCAACCTGTTCGAGATGTACCAGCGGATCACCGACGAGAACCCCTACAAGATCCCGATGCGGATCTATCCCGCCGTCCACTACACGATGGGCGGCCTCTGGGTCGACTACAACCTGATGAGCACCATCCCGGGGCTGTTCGTGATCGGCGAGGCGAACTTCTCCGACCACGGAGCCAACCGGCTAGGGGCGAGCGCGCTCATGCAGGGCCTGGCCGACGGCTACTTCATCCTGCCCTACACCATCGGCGACTACCTGGCCACGTCCCGGTTCGACCGGGTGGACGCCGGCCACGCCGAGGTGGGGCAGGTCGAGCGCGCCGTCGACCAGCGGGTGCGGACGTTGTTGTCGATCAACGGCAAGCGCACGGTGGACTCGTTCCATCGCGAGCTGGGCAAGCTGATGTGGGACAAGTGCGGCATGGCGCGGCGGGCCGAGGGGCTGCGCGAGGCGATCCAGCGGATTCCGGTGCTGCGGGAGGAGTTCTGGCGCGATGTGAACGTGCCGGGGAGCGACGCCGAGCTGAACCAGGCCCTGGAGAAGGCGGGGCGCGTGGCGGACTTCCTCGAGCTGGGCGAGCTCATGTGCCGGGACGCCCTTCACCGCGAGGAGTCCTGCGGCGGGCACTTCCGAGAGGAGCACCAGACCGAGGACGGCGAAGCCAAGCGGGACGACGAGCACTTTGCCTACGTGGCGGCGTGGGAGTGGCGGGGCGACGGGCAGGAGCCCTGCTTGCATAAAGAACCGCTGGCGTTCGAGAACGTGAAGTTGGCGACGAGAAGTTATAAGTAGCTAATAGCCGTTAGCTGTTAGCTAATGGCTGCTAACGGCTAACGGCTAACGGCTAACCACCATGCCCACTTTGAATCTGAAACTCCGCATCTGGCGCCAACCGGGGCCCACGGCCCCCGGTCGGTTCGTCGAGTACGATGCCCGGGACATCAGTCCCGACGCGTCGTTCCTCGAGATGCTCGACGTCGTCAACGACCGGCTGATGCAACAGGGCCAGCCACCCATCGCCTTCGACCACGACTGCCGGGAAGGCATCTGCGGCTCCTGCGGCATGATGATCAACGGCGTGGCGCACGGGCCGGAGCGGAGCACCGCCACCTGCCAGCTGCACATGCGGCGGTTCAGGGACGGCGAGGTGATCGTGATCGAGCCGTGGCGGGCGCGGGCCTTCCCGGTGATCAAGGATCTCGTGGTGGACCGGAGCGCGTTCGACCGGATCATCCAGGCGGGCGGCTTCATCTCGGTGAACACCGGAGGCGCGCAGGACGCCAACGCCATCCCCATCCCCAAGGGCGACGTCGACCGAGCCATGGACGCGGCCCAGTGCATCGGCTGTGGCGCGTGCGTGGCCGCGTGTCCCAACAGCTCTGCGTCGCTCTTCACCGCCGCCAAGATCACCCACCTCGGCTTGCTGCCACAGGGGCGCCCCGAGCGCGAGCGCCGGGCGCTCGGCATGGTGGCGCAGATGGACGTCGAGGGCTTCGGCGGCTGTACTCTGTTCGGCGAGTGCCAGGAAGCCTGTCCCAAACTGATCGGGATCGAGGCGATCTCGCGGATGAACCGGGACTACCTGCGGGCGCTCCTCACGGTCCGGCCCGCCGCCAACGCCAGCGGGGGAGACTGACAGCCGGGCCTCACTGCCGCGGCCGGGGCCACTCGTTGTTGCCGCGGTCGATGTCGGGCAGCACACTGTCCGGGTCCACCCGGACACCCGTGACATCTCCCGGTACCACGGCGACGTACCGGTCACCGTGGAACCAGATCTCGACGGGCAGCTTGAGCCGGGTCCCGCCGCCCCCGCCGAGCGTGAGCGCGAGATCCACCGGCATGGGGATCGCGCCGGCGTTCCGCAGGTAGATCCACGAGGCCACGCCGGCGCTGTCCGACACCGTCACCGAGTCCACCGCCTGGTCGAGGGTCCCGTTCGTGTAAAACCATCCCTGCCAGAACCAACTCAGATCCTCACCCACGCCGTCCTCGATGGTGCGGAAGAAATCCGCGGGCGTCGGGTGCTTGTAGGCCCAGCGCCGGATGTACTCCCGGAACGCCGGATCGAATCGGTCCTGGCCAAGCACCACGTCACGTAGCAACCGGAGGCCGAGCGCGGGCTTGTTGTAGCCCAGCCGGCCGACGTCGTGCAGCCGGTCGGGTGGCGTCATGATCGTCTCCTGCGGCCGGCCCGACTTGGCGTATTCCAGGTACTCCTCGATCCCACCCCGACGGTTGCGCAGCCCCGGATACTGTTGTTCCCAGTTGTAATAGTTCATGAAAGTGTTGAAGCCCTCGTCCTGCCAGGCGTAAAGCCGTTCGTTGCTGCCGACGAGCATGGGGAACCAGGTGTGACCGAACTCGTGGTCGGTGACGCCGTAGAGCCTCTGCGATTGCGTGCGGTTGTGGCAGAAGACGATCATGGGATACTCCATGCCGTCCTCGATGCCGTTCACGTTGGTCGCCATGGTGTAGGGGTAGGGCCACCACTGCTTGGAGTATCGCTCGATCGTGAGCTTGCCGTATTCCGAGGCCCGGTTCCAGATCGAATCCGCCGACGCGGGATAGAAGCTCATCACCAGAACCTTGCCGCCGTTAGCGCCGACCGCGTCCCAGATGAAGTGCCGCGCCGCCGCCCAGGCGAAGTCGCGCACGCTGTCGGCCGTGAACCGCCAGGTGAGCGTGCCGCCCGGCGCCGCTGGGCGCGAGGCCGGGTCGTCCACCTCGCTCTTGCCCCGGATCGCGACCGTGCGCTCGCTCCCGCGGGCCTCGGCGAGCCGGGCGCGCTGGGCCGCGGTGAGGACCTGCTCCGGGTTCCGGAGCGTCCCGGTGGCCGCGACCAGCATGTTCGCCGGCACGGTCAGGCTCACATCGAAGCTGCCGTACTCCAGGTAGAACTCGCCCCAGCCGAGGTACTGCTCGGTGTTCCAGCCGCGGACGTCGTCGTAAACGGCGAGGCGGGGATACCACTGGGCGACCTCGAAGATCGTGGAGCCGTCGATTGTCTCGAGGCCCATGCGATTCCGGTTGGGCCCGAACGGGAAGGTCCAGGAGATCGAGAGCAGCTGGCGGCCCTTGGGTGGCAGGGGCCGGGCCAGATCCACCCGCATCATGGTCCCGTTGACGGAATAGACGAGGGGCGCGGCGGGCCGCGCGGCGCGGCCCTTGGCCGCGACCACCGCGGGCTCCCCCACCCAGACGAGGCGGATGCCGCCGTCGGTCCCGATGCCGGCGGCGTCGAGCGCCGAGCCTCGGCTGCCCGCCGCGAAGAGATTCTGGTCCAGCTGGAGCCAGAGGTAGCGGAGCGTGTCGGGTGAGTTGTTGGTGTAGCTGATGCGCTCGTCCCCGATCACCGCCTTGGCGGCCGTGTCGAGCGTCGCCTTGATCACGTAGTCCGCCCGCTGCTGCCAGTAGGCCGGGCCCGGCGTGCCCGCCCCGGTGCGGATCAGGCTCGGGGTCGGGAGGTCGAGGCGGCGGAAGGGCGACTCGTCCTGGCGCGCGGTGGGGGCCTGGGCCAGGGCAGGGACCGCGGCGAGGGCGGGAAGGAGCAGGGAGAGGCGCATGGGAGCTCGGGAAAGAGGTGAACCGTTCACTGTTCACCGCAGTTACAGCTTGGGCAGGGTAACCCCGGTTTGGGCTTGGTACTTCCCCGCCTTGTCGGCATAGCTCGTCTCGCAGATGTCGTCGGGGTCCGCCTCGAAGAACAGGACCTGACAGATGCCCTCGTTGGCGTAGATCTTGGCCGGCAGGGGCGTCGTATTGCTGATCTCGAGCGTGACGTAGCCTTCCCACTCGGGCTCGAACGGCGTCACGTTGGTGATGATCCCGCAGCGCGCGTAGGTCGATTTGCCGACGCAGATGGTGAGGCAGTTGCGGGGGATCCGGAAATATTCCACCGAGCGCGCGAGCGCGAAGCTGTTGGGCGGGACGATGCACACGTCCCCCTCGAACTCGACGAAGCTCTTCGAGTCGAAGTGCTTCGGGTCCACGATCGCCGACAGCACGTTGGTGAAGATCTTGAACTCGGGGGCCACCCGCATATCGTAGCCGTAGGACGACACGCCGTAGGAGATGACCTTCCGGCCCTCCCGGTCCAGCGCGCGCACCTGGGTCTCGACGAACGGGTCGATCATCCGCTGCTCCCGCGCCATGCGCCGGATCCAGCGGTCGGATTTGATGGACATCGGGAGATGCGGGCTGAAGCGGATCGGGGGATGGGCGCCGCGGGGGCCCCATCGGGAACGGCGCTCAATATAAGCGATAGCGGCAGGGTTGAAGTCCCTTCCGGCCGCGGTTACCTTTTCCCCCGGAGAACGTGAAATGTTTCACAAGGGGAGGGACGCCGTGCTCCAGCCCTACATTCCGATCCTCGTCCTGATCGTTTTCGTCGTGCTGAACGCGATCTTCCTGCTCGGGCTGTCGCACGTCCTCTCCACCTACCGCCGCACCCCCGCGAAGATCGCTCCCTACGAATCCGGCATGCCTATTCTCGGCGACGCCCGGGAGCGCTTCTCGGTCAAGTTCTATCTGGTGGCGATGCTGTTCATCATCTTCGATATCGAGGTTGTGTTCATGGTACCGTGGGCAGTGGCCTTCTTTCAGGCCCGGGAACACCTGATTCCGCTGCCCATGGGCTTCGTGCTCGCGGACATGGTCGTGTTCATGCTGATCCTCGCAGTGGGATACGTGTACGCCTGGAAGCGGGGGGCGCTCCAGTGGGATTGAGCGACCCCACCCCCGCCGAGGCGCACGGGCTCACGGCCATCTCGCCCGTGTCGCCCAACTGGATCACGACCCGGCTCGATTTTCTCACCAACTGGGCCCGGGCCAACTCGCTCTGGCCGATGCCGTTCGGCACGGCGTGCTGCGCGATCGAGTACATGGCGACGGCGGCGAGCCGGTTTGACATCGCCCGCTTCGGCATGGAGCGGCAGAGCTTTTCCCCCCGCCAGGCTGACGTGCTCATCTGCGCCGGGCGGCTCCCCTTCAAGCTGGCGCCGGTGATTCGCCGCATCTGGGACCAGATGCCCCAGCCCAAGTGGTCCATCTCCATGGGCGCGTGCGCGTCCTCCGGCGGCATCTTCGACAACTACGCGATGGTCCAGGGGATCGACACCATCATTCCGGTCGACGTCTACGTGCCCGGCTGCCCGCCACGCCCCGAAGGGTTGATCTACGGGATCCGGCTGCTCCAGAAGAAGATCCGGGGCGAGAGCATCGCCGACGACTCGCTCCGCGAGGAGCACCTCGTAGGCCCGTCGGGTCTCTTCCTGCCGGCCGAGCGGGTGGACGAGTTGTCCGAGCCCTTCGGCAACTCGGTGTCGCAGACCCGGTCCGGCTGATGACGCTGTCCCCCAGCGTGTCCGCCCTGCGGAGCGCCTTCGGCGACGCGGTCGAGCGGGCCGCCGTCTCCTGCGGCGACGCGATCGTGTACCTGCGAAACGACCGGGTGCACGATGCCCTCGCCTGGCTCAAGACCGATGGGGAGCAGGCGTTCGATTATCTGACCGACATCACCGCCGTCGAGTATCGCGACCCCGAGCGCCCGCTCGAGGTGGTCTGGCAGCTCCGGTCGCTGGCCCGCAAGGCCGATCTCCGGGTCAAGGTTGCGCTCGACAAAGCGGAACCGCTGGAAGTGCCCTCGGTCTACGACCTGTGGAAGGGCGCCGATTGGCTGGAGCGGGAGACGTACGACATGTTCGGCGTGGTGTTCGTGGGCCATCCCGACCTGCGGCGCATTCTCATGTGGGAGACGTACGCCGAGGGCTACCCCCTGCGGAAGGACTTTCCCCTCCGCGGCCATTTCAGCCGCGCCGAGCAGACGCGCCAGGCCCTGGCCGCTAATCCCGAAGCCCACTACTCGCTCGACGAGCTGTCCATCGCCGAAGCGTTCCACGAGCTACCCAAGGACATGCGGGAGCGCCTGCGCCGCGGCGAGCGGGGATTCCTGAAATGAGCCGGCGCACGGTCGAATACTCCCTCGCCACGCCCGGACTCGACGCCGAGGGCCAGGTGACGGAGGTCCCCCTCAGCGTGGGCCTCAAGAACACGCACGAGTACCGGGTGCCGGGCCAGTTCGACGAGAGCTTCGGCGCCGAGCACATGCTGGTGAACATCGGCCCGCAGCATCCGGCAACCCACGGCGTGCTCCGGCTGGTGATCGAGCTCGAGGGCGAGACCGTCATCCGGGTCATCCCCCATATCGGCTACCTCCATTCCGGGTTCGAGAAGCTGGGGGAGTACCGCCAGTACAACCAGATCATTCCGCTCACCGACCGCACCGACTACCTGTCGCCCATGGCGAACAACGTCGGCTTCGCCCTCGGTGTCGAGAAGCTGATGGGTATCCAGGTGACCGAGCGCTGCCGGGTGCTCCGGGTCATCGCCTGCGAGATGAGCCGGATCATCTCTCACCTCGTCTGGCTCGGCACCACCGGCATCGACCTCGGCGCGTACACGCCGTTCCTCTGGTCGTTCCAGGAGCGCGAGCGGATTTACAATCTCCAGGAAGCCTGGACCGGGGCCCGCCTCACGACCAGCGTCACCCGGGTCGGCGGGATGATGGCCGACGTCCCGGAGGGGTGGATCGCCGGCCTTCGCGAATTCTGCCGGACCTTTCCTGTGACGCTCGCGGAAGTGGACACGATGTTCACGCGGAACGCCATCTGGATCGGGCGGACCCAGGGGGTGGGGGTGCTCTCGCGGGACGAGGCCATCAACCGCTCGCTCTCGGGCCCGATGCTCCGCGCCAGCGGCGTGGACTACGACGTGCGGAAGGACTGCCCCTACCTGGACTACGAGACATACGACTTCGACGTTCCGGTCGGCGAGCACGGCGATATTTACGACCGCTACCGGGTCCGTCTCGAGGAGATGACGCAGGCGACCCGCATCCTGGTGCAGGCGGCCGACCGGCTGGAGAAGCTCGAGGGCGCGCCGATCAACGTGGACGATCCCCGCGTGATCCTGCCGCCGAAGTCGCGGGCGATGAGCGACATGGAAGCGATGATCTTCCACTTCAAGCAGGTCATGGAGGGCGTCAAGCCGCCGGTCGGCGAGGCCTACCTGGGCATCGAGAACCCCAAGGGCGAGCTGGGCACGTACCTCGTCTCCGACGGCACCGCGAAGCCGGTGCGGTGGCGGATCCGGCCGCCCTCGTTCCTCAACTTGGCCGCGCTTCCCCGCATGTGCGAGGGCGCGCTCTTGTCCGACGTCATCGCGATCAATGCCAGCGTGGACATCGTCATGGGAGAGATCGACCGATGAGCCAGGACCTCGCGCAGCTCCACGGCGCCGGCCACGGCCGGAGCGCGGGGCACGCGGCGCCGCACGAGCCGGTTCTTGTGGGCGACACGAGAGCCCGGCTCGAGCAGCTCTTCACGACGTATCCCACCAAGGCCGCGTGTCTGTTGCCGGCGCTCTGGCTGGTGCAGGAGGCCCGGGGCTGGATCTCGGAGCCGGCCATGGCCGAGGTGGCGGCGGTCCTCGGGCTCACCCCGGCGTACGTCAAGGGCGTGGTCACCTTCTACACGATGTATCACACCCACCCGGTCGGGCGCCACTTCATCCAGGTCTGTACCACGTCGCCCTGCGGCCTGTGCGGCGCTGAGGATGCGATGAAGGCCCTGCTAGAGCGCACGGGCTGCCGGGAGCTGGGCGCGACCAGCCCCGACGGGCGCTTCACCGTGATGGAGGTCGAGTGCCTGGGGGCGTGCGGCTTCCCCACGCCGATCCTGGTGGACGACGACTTCATCGAGGGCGTGACGCCGGACCGCGTCGCCGAGATTCTTAAGAGGTACCCGTAATGGGCTATCCCCATCCCAGCCACCCACGGGAGACCGTCGTGCTCTCCCGTTACTTCGGCGACGCCGGCGCGCGCTCCTATCGCGGCTGGGTCGAGCGGGGTGGCTACGCCGCGCTCAAGGCGGCGCTCGGCATGGCGCCCGACGACGTCACCAACATGGTCAAGGAGTCCGGGCTGCGCGGCCGGGGCGGTGCCGGCTTCCCGACGGGCCTCAAGTGGTCGTTCATGCCCAAGAACGACGGCAAGCCGCACTACCTGGTCTGCAACGCGGACGAGTCCGAGCCCGGGACCTTCAAGGACCGCGAGATCATGCGGTGGACGCCGCACCAGCTCATCGAGGGGTGCGCCATCGCTGCGTACGCGATCGGGGCGGAGACCTGCTACATCTACATCCGCGGCGAGTTCACGGACCCGCTCCAGATCATGACCGACGCCGTCGCCGAGGCCTACGCCGAGGGGACCCTCGGGGCGAATGCGCTGGGGAGCGGCAAGCGGATCGACATGGTGATCCACCGGGGGGCGGGCGCCTACATCTGCGGGGAAGAGACCGCGCTGATGAACTCGCTGGAGGGGAAGCGCGGCAACCCGCGCATCAAGCCTCCGTTTCCGGCGCAGGCCGGTGTGTTCGGGATGCCGACGACCATCAACAACGTCGAGACGCTCGCCGCCGTCCCTCACATCGTCACCCGCGGCGCCGCCTGGTACAAGGCGCTCGCCCTGGGGAATCCCAAGAGCACTGGCACCAAGCTGATCTCCGTCTGCGGGCACATCCAGCGCCCCGGCAACTACGAGATCACGCTCGGCTTCCCGATGAAGGACCTCATCTTCGATCTTGCCGGCGGGATGCAGCCCGGCCGGACGCTCAAGGCCGTGATCCCGGGCGGCTCGTCCGTGCCGATCATGAACGCGGCCGAGGTCGAGGATTGCCCCACGGACTACGAGAACATCGTGGCGCACGGGTCCATGCTCGGCTCGGGCGGGATGATCGTGATGGACGACAGCACCGACATGGTCTACCAGATCTGGCGGCTGGCCCGGTTCTACGCCCACGAATCGTGCGCCCAGTGCACCCAGTGCCGGGAGGGCACGGCGTGGACGACGAAGGTGCTGGAGCGGATTCTGGGGGGAAAGGGGAAGCCCGAGGACCTGGACCTGCTCCTCGATCTCTCCGAGAACATGACCGGCAAGACGATCTGCGTGCTGAGCGATTCCTGTGCGGCGCCGGTGGTGAGCGGGATCCAGAAGTTCCGATCCGAGTTTGAAGCGTACATCTCGCGGGCGCGGAAACCGGCTCTTGCGGCGGTCTGAGCTGCCAGCTGCAACGGCAACGGCAACTGCGAACCACAGAGGCACGGAGGCACAGAGGTGAGATTGGGTGGTTGCGACACGGGATGGCGGCTGGCGAGACGACCACCCCAAACTCCCATGGACAGTGGGCCCTCTGTGAGCCCTCTGTGCCTCCGTGGTGAGCTCTGTGTCTCCTTGGTGAACGAATGACCGCCGAGCTGGTAACCGTCACGATCGAAGGAACCCGGATCGCGGTGCCGAAGGGCACCACGATCATCGAGGCCGCCAAGCAGGCCGGCGTTCTGGTGCCCCACTACTGCTACCATCCCTCGTTGCCGTCGCCCGCCGTGTGCCGCATGTGCCTGGTCGAAGTCGAGAAGCAGCCCAAGCTCGCCCCGGCCTGCGTGACGACCGTGACCGACGGGCAGGTAGTGCACGTCAACAGCCCCGCGGCCATGGCAGCACGGCAGAGCGTCCTCGAATTCCTGCTCATCAACCATCCACTCGACTGCCCGATCTGCGACCAGGCGGGCGAGTGCGAGCTCCAGGACTACGTGTTCCAGGAAGGGCGCTCCGGCACCCGGTACGGCGAGTACGCCAAGCGATACAGTCCGGTGGAGGACTTCGGCGGCGACGTGCTCTACGTGCCCAACCGATGCATCCTTTGCACCCGCTGCGTCCGCTTCATGGAGAGCGTCGCTGAAGCCCCGGTGCTGACGGTGGCCGAGCGGGGCGACCGCGCCTACATCGGGATCGCCGAGGAGCAGCTGCTGGATCACCCGTGGGCCGGGAACGTGGTGGACCTGTGCCCCGTCGGGTCCCTCCTATCGAAGGACTTCCTGCACAAGGCGCGGGCGTGGGACCTGGACAAGACCGCGAGCATCTGCCCCGGCTGCACCCAGGGCTGCAACATCACGATCGACACCCGGGACGACATCGTCGTGCGGCTCCGGCCCCGGCCGAACCTCGACGTCAACCGCCACTTCATCTGCGACACCGGCCGCATGAGCTATCGGTGGATGAACCGGGGCGACCGGATCGAGGCGCCGTTGATGCGGAATGGCACCCGTCACCTGGCCACGGACTGGGACACGGCGCTGGACCGGCTGGGGATCCTCCTCCGCGGCACCAGCGGCCCGGCCGTGATTCTCGCGTCGGCCCGCGCATCCACCGAGTCGCTGGGCCTCGTGCGCCGGCTGGTGGACGGGCGCGCCGTGACGGCGGCAGTGCAGGTGCCTCTGGGCGACGAGGCGCCGCTCCCGGGCGTTCCGAATCTGGCGCTCCGGCGGGAGCGGGCGCCCAACCTGGCGGGCGCCGAGCTGGTCGGGTACGACCGGGACTGGGCTGGCGCCCTTCGCGTGGCGGCGACGGCGGCCGTGGTGATCCTGCTGGATCCGGACTTGAGCGCGGAGGATGAGGCGGCGCTCGAGGCGATCGCGGGCGCGCTGGTGATTCTGGGCACCGTGCCCTCGGATCGGCTCAAGAACGCCGAGCTGGTGCTGCCGGTCACGATGATCGCCGAGGAGAACGGGACCTACGTGAATCGCGACGGGCGGGCTCAGCGGTACGAGCAGGCAAAGGACCAGCCCGGCATGGCGCGGCCGGCCTGGTGGATCGCGGCCGAAGTGCTCGCCGGCCCGGGACCGGACGCCGACGCGCCCGTCACCGCGGCCCAGGCGTTCGCTCTGCTGGGCGAGACCTGGCCCGCCTTCGCGGGTCTCTCCTACGGGGATCTCGGCTTCACGGGCCGGGTGGTGTCAGCGGCCGCACCGGTAGGAGCAGCGCGATGACCCCCGAGATGAAAGGCTTCGTGCTCCTCAGCGTCGTCAAGATGCTCGTCGTCTTCACCGTCGTGATGGTCGGGGTGGCGCTGCTCACGCTCATGGAACGCAAAGTGTCCGCCTGGATGCAGAACCGGATCGGCCCGAACCGGGTGGGCCCGGGCGGGCTGCTCCAGCCGGCGGCCGACGGGCTCAAGAACATCCTGAAGGAAGAGACGTTCCCCTCGGCCGCGAATCCGGTACTGTTCATAGTGGCGCCGGCGCTGGCGTTCATCCCGGCGCTGCTCTTGTCAGGCGTAATCCCTTTCGCGGCGCCGCTGCCGCTCGATTTCGATGTCACACTGCCCGTGCTGGGGCGGTTCGTGCACCACGGCGCGCTCCCGATGGTCGTGGCCGACGTGCCGGTGGGCTTCCTCTTCGTCATCGCGATCAGCTCCCTCGGCGTCTACGGCATCGCCCTCGCCGGGTGGTCGTCCAACAGCAAGTACAGCCTGCTCGGCGGGCTCCGCGCCAGCGCCCAGCTCATCTCCTACGAGGTGGCGCTGGGGCTGAGCCTCATCCCCGTGCTCCTGCTCTCGGGCGACGTGAGCTTCTCCAAGATCATCGCGGTCCAGCAGGAGGGGCTCTGGCTGGTGTTCCCCCTTTCGATTGCATTCTTCGTCTTCCTGGTGTCCGGCTTCGCCGAGACCAACCGGCTCCCGTTCGACCTGCCCGAGGCGGAGTCGGAGCTGGTGGCGGGGTACCACAGCGAATACAGCGCGATGAAGTTCTCGATGTTCTTCATCGCCGAGTACGCCAATGTCGTCACGGTCGCCGCCATGGTGACGACGATTTTCTTCGGCGGGTGGGACATTCCCTTCGTCGCGATCGGCACCGCCAAGCCGTGGGCGCTCGTCACCCTCGCGCCGGGCCTCGTGGCCACGCTGCTCACCGCGCTGGTGTTCTTCCTCAAGGTCATGTTCTGGATCTTCTTCGTGATGTGGATCCGCTGGACGCTGCCGCGCTTCCGCTACGACCAGCTGATGGCCCTCGGCTGGAAGTTTATGACCCCCGTGAGCCTCGGCTACATCATGCTGGTGTGCGTCGTCCTGTACGTGGCCGAGCTCGCCGGCGTCCGGGGCACGCTGCCCCTGCACCTGGTGCTCACCGGAACCAGCGTCGCGTGCGCCGCGGTCCTGTTCCTCGTCGTCGACCGGGGTCTCGTCATCACGGGGTCGGCGTCCCGGCGGGCGCGCCGAGCCGGCGTCCGCCCGCCGCAACGTCTCACCGCGAGCCTCTGATGGCCATCGGCGTCAAGGTCCTCCATCGTCCCGAGAACGAGGTGAGCTACGTCCGGGCCACGCTCAAAGGGATGGCGCTCACCTTCAAGCACATGTTCGAGAAGCGGGTCACGATGCAGTACCCGGAGGAGAAGAGCACCGACGGGACGCACGGGATGGGGCCGTGGAGCCTGACGCCGCGCTGGCGGGGCACCCACCGGATGCTCACCGACGAGGAGGGCCGCTCGAAGTGCGTTGCGTGCGGTCTCTGCCCTCAGATCTGCCCGGCCAACTGCATCAAGCTCGTCCCCGGCGAGGACGAGCAGGGCAACCGCTATCCGCTCATCTACGAGATCGACGAGTTCCGTTGCGTCTTCTGCGGGTACTGCCAGGAGGTCTGTCCCGAGGAGGCGATCCACGTGGGCGTACACTACGAGAACGCGGAGTACAGCCGGGGCCGGTTCGTCTACGACCTCGAGCGGCTGTCCGCCCAAACGCACCCCGTGTCGTCCCTGTGGGACCCCAACGATCCCCGGGGCGAGTAGGATGACCGAGGCTGTCTTCTACTTTTTTGCCGCGGTCGCCGTGCTGTCGGCCGGGATGTGCATCCTGCAGCGGAGCCCGGTCGGCGCGCTGATCTGGCTGGTCCAGGTCATGCTCTCCCTGGGCGCCATTTTCATTCTCTTGCAGGCGCAGTTCATCGGGATCATCCAGATTCTGGTGTACGCCGGCGCCATCATGGTGCTGTTCCTCTTCATCCTGATGCTGCTCAACGTGAGCCGGGTCGAGACCAGCGACATCCGGGGGCCGGCCGGAATGGCCTCGGCGCTCGTCCTCGCCGGGCTCATCGTCGCCGAGCTGTGGGGGCTGTGGTCCTACTCGACCGCCCGGCTCGAGCACGACGTCCGGGCCTCGGCTGGCAATCTCCCGGCGGCCTACGCGTTCGCCGGCGGGCAGGCCGCCCAGCAGGATGCGCTGAGCCGCGGCGTCGTGGGGGGGATCGCCGCGCCCCTGTTCCAGCTCTACCTCGTCCCCTTCGAGATCACCTCGCTCCTGCTCCTCGCCGCGATCGTCGGCGCGGTCGTCCTCGCGAAACGGAGGACCTGATGCTCCTCGGTCCGGCCCTCGGTCTCTCGGCCGTCCTGTTCAGCCTCGGCGTGGCCGGCGTGGTGCTCCGCCGCAACGCCATCGTGCTCTTCATGTGCGTGGAGCTCATGCTCAACGCGGTCAATCTCGCCTTCGTGGCCCTCGCGCAGGTCTACGGCGTCGGCGGATACGTGATCGTCTTCTTCGTCATGACCGTGGCCGCCGCCGAGGCGGCCGTCGGACTCGCGATCATCCTCGCGGTGTTCCGGCACCACCAGTCGATCGACCTGCAGAACATCAATCTCCTGCACGGCTGATGACCCTGCCTCTGCTTGCGGTCCAGGCCGCGGACAACGCATCGGCCAGCGGGGCGGGCGGGGCCGTGCGCCTTGCCTGGCTCACGATCGCCCTCCCGCTCGTCGGAGTGCTCGTC